>Ga0208357_1000447_pt1 | contig 33783 bp, 28 predicted proteins | sample NGESurdeep092012_6_FD_184487 | JGI IMG/M metagenome (GOLD analysis project Ga0208357, IMG submission 184487) | Arctic peat soil microbial communities from Barrow, Alaska - NGEE Surface sample F52-2 deep-092012 (SPAdes) | ecosystem: Environmental > Terrestrial > Soil > Wetlands > Peat ...
AAGGTATTCACGGCATTTGTCTGGGCACAGATTCCGGCATTATCGACACGCTACATCTTGTGGAGGTAGCGCGAGCGACCGGCTTCCTAAACTCCGAAGCGGTATCCAAAACAGAGATGCAGGAAGTGAAGCAATGGTTCCGCGAATATCTAAAGTGGATGAAGGCCAGCAAGCGCGGCAAGGATGAGAGTGAGACGCCGAACAATCATGCCACCTGCTGGGCTTTGCAGGCCGCGGAGTTTGCGCGGCTGATCGGCGATCAGGCAACGCGGCAACAAGAGAGCCATTGGTTCATCACAACGCTGCTCCACAACCAGCTAGGCTTGAAGGGTTCCTTCCCGCAAGAGTTGAAGCGGACGAAACCGTACAGCTACTCGATTTTCAACTTCGACGTGATGGCGACTTTGGCGCAGTCACTGAAGGGATCGGGGATAGATCTGACGAACTTCGCTCTATCCGACAGCAGAGGCCTTTGCAAGGCTGCGCAATTTCTCTACCCCTACTTGAAAGACAAGAACAAGTGGCCGTACAGAGCAGATATAGAACACTTCAACGCACTTCCGGTGCGTTCGCCCGGCTTGCTCTTTGCCGGCCTCGCGTGTCATCGGCCTGAGTACATCGCTCTTTGGAAGACCCTTAATCCCGACCCGACGGACCCGGAAATCCTGGACTGTTGGTTCCAGCGTGCGGGGGGCGCGGGGTCAATGGCTGGCCGGGTCTCCTGCCCCCGTTGAGGAATCTGAATGCGAAGAATCTCCGAGTTCAATTCGTTCTCATGGCACGCAGCCATGGCGCAAACATTCGGCAAGTCGGTGGCACTCGGAATTTTCCATCGTACGTAGTCGCGATGACGTTCACCGGAGACGAGCCATCGGTCGTGTAGTAGATGGAGATGCCATTTGCCTTGGGCAACGCGAGGAGCTCCTCGAAGCCTGGAAGCAGGAATACAATGAGAGTCGTCCTCACGCATCTCTCGATGACAGGACACCAAGCGAGTTCGCCAGCCAGGTCGCGGCTCGCCGCGACCTGGCTGCAACCTAAACCGCTCGAGGACTAACACTAAGCTTGGTACAAGAAAACTAGACCCTTCAAAAGCTGCGCTTATATTAGTGACCCAACTGGTGCAAAAGATCGGGCAGGCCACTCTATCAACCTATGTAACGGATTTCAGCTTTACCGCCAGGGAATCGCGGAGAAGTGAAGACGCTGCGTTTGCATCACACTATGCAGGGGATGGAGCCGAAAAGATGAATACCAAACGAACGACACTTTTGCACCCGAGCATGGGAAAAACAAGATGAAGAGAAGAGATGTCCTGAAGTGTATTGGAGCCCTCGCGGCTGCTTCTGCATTGAGCGCCGACAAGGCCTCCGCCGAGAGTAAGCCCTCCTCCAAGCGTGCTGCTAAACGTCCCAACATTCTGGTGTTCCTCACCGACGATCAAGGTCAGTGGCTCCAGCAGTCGTATGGCAACTCCGAGGTGCATACCCCCAACATGAGCCGCGTTGCAAAAAACGGCGTGCTCATGACCAACGCCTTTACGACCTGCCCTGTCTGCTCTCCCGCGCGAGCTAGCTTCTTCACCGGGCGGATGCCATCGCAACACGGCATCCACGATTGGATCGAAGAGAAGATAGCAGCCTATGTGACTCCGTGGCTGAAGGGCCAGACGCTCATCTCCGAACCGCTCAAGGAAGCTGGTTACCACACCGGCCTCGTAGGCAAATGGCACTGCGGCGAGAGCCGAGATCCGCACCCGGGATTCGACAACTGGTTCAGCTATTGGATATCGCAGTACCCCCATCGCGGAGAGCAGCACTTCTCCGACAACGGCAAGGAACTGCAAGAGGAAGGCTTTCAGTCGCCACTTTTGACCGAGCAGGCCATTGACTTTCTCCACTCCCACTACAACGAAAAGTCCACCGCCGAAAAGCCCTTCTTCCTCTTTGTAGGCTACGTGGACACACATAGTCCCCACGCGCAGATGCCGGAGGATTTGGTCGCAGAGTACAACGACGCGACGTTCCGCGATATTCCCCGCGAGCCATTCTTTCCGGTCCACGGCACCGCATTGGAACCAGTCTCCTCCCATCCGGCGGTGGAACATCACAAGCGTCAGGAGTACTACGCTGCGGCGTCTTCCATTGACAGAGAGGTCGGCAGAGTACTCGACGAACTGCAATCGATGGGCAAACTGGACGACACGCTCGTCGTCTACACCGGCGACCACGGCCTGAACGCAGGCCAGCATGGAATATGGGAGAAGGGCAACGCCACCGTGCCGCAGAACTTCTTCGAGGAGTCGATCCGAGTTGGCTGCGCCATCTCGTGGCCGGCGGGCGGAATCCCCTGCAACCTGGAGTCCGATCTCCCCATCAATCACTGCGACACCTTCCAGACGCTGCTCGAAGTTGCCGGTGCCACTCCCGATGCTGCGCTGGCCCGCAAGATCAACTCTCCCGGACGCTCGTACCTGCGTCAGTTGCACGGCGAACCCATCGAAGGATGGAAGGACAGCGTCATTCTGGAGTACGGCAATGCGCGCATGATCCGAAAGGACGACTACAAGCTCATTCTGCGTTATCCGTTTGAGGGAGTTAATTTTCCCAACGAACTGTATGACCTGAAGGCCGATCCCCGCGAGACCATCAGCCTCATCGAGGAGCCGCAACAGGCGCAGCGGATTCACGATTTGACTGCCGAGATTAACGAGTTTTTTGCCAAGTACACCGTTGCCGATCATAGCGGTCTGGATCTGGAGCATCAGCCTATCTCGACCAATGCAAGCCCCTGGATCACAGCGGTGAGAATGCAGAAGGAGCACGACAGAGGCTAGAGCCTGTTACGACGTAAGCATCGAGTTAGATTCGTTGCTGGAGAGGGATTGTTGTAAGCATGGAAGGATGGGCAGAGGCAAGCGGGTCGGATATCTGACGGATGTGAGCGACGAGGAGTGGGCGCTTGTGCTGCCGTATCTACTGTTGAGCCGAGAGGCCGCCCGCTTCCGAAGGCTCGCCCGCTACTACGAACGCCTCGACTCCACCCTCAAGGGCTTCCACTACGTTGCCTTCGCCGCCATCATGCCCTCCGGAATCTTCTCCTTGCTCAACCCAACGTCATAACAGGCTCTAGCGCAGGTGATTCTACAATCGACCCGGAATCCTGGAGCGATCATCATCGAGGCTTCTGCGAAAGGGAAGCACCATCTCACTCCGACAACGCTTACCATTCCGACGCAGAAAGTGACACTGCGAACTTCTGGCGCGTAGGATTGTCATTCCCCTGTGATCGCTCTCTGCCGATTGTGAGAAAACTCTTTTAGGAGAAGAATCATGCCCATCTCTCGCCGCACATTGCTCTCGGTCTTAGCGGTTACCGCGATCGTGTTCTTCGCTCAATCGTCCTTTGGGCAGGTTCCCGATGCGTCGAACTCCGCAACCTTTCGCAATGATCTGATGCCCCAGCCGACATCGTTGCAGGTGGGACAGGGTGCGTTCCAGATCACCTCGGCGCTGACAGTCAGCCTGCCCCGGACACACTCCGAGCGGCTGCAGCGTGGAGTGTTGCGGGCTCTCAAGCGGCTGGAGGGCAAGACCGGCACACCGCTGCCGCGGCAGATTGGCGCGGCCACCGGCGGGACGCTGATCGTCTCGGCGGCGTCCGATGGAGCCGCGGTGCAGGGCATCGATGAAGATGAATCCTACTCACTCACCGTGGCGGAAAGCTCGATTGAGCTGGATGCAGCAACAACTGTAGGCGCGTTGCACGGGCTGGAGACTCTGATCCAGTTAGCGCAGCCGTCGGGAAATGGCTACATTGTCCCAGCGGTAACGATCTATGATTCACCACGCTTTCGCTGGCGAGGCCTGATGATCGATTGCGGTCGGCACTTTGAGCCAATCGATGTGCTCGAGCGCAACATCGATGCCATGGCTGCGGTGAAGCTCAATGTTTTTCACTGGCATCTGACCGAGGATCAGGGATTCCGCATCGAGAGCAAGATCTTTCCGAGACTGACAGTCGTGGGCTCCGACGGGCAGTTCTATACGCAGGATGAGGCGCGCGCGCTTGTCCAGTATGCGCGTGATCGTGGCATCCGCGTGGTGCCGGAGTTCGAGATGCCCGGCCACTCGACGGCATGGCTCGTGGCGTATCCAGAGCTGAACAGCGGATCAGAGCCGACCGGCATCCGTCGCGAGTTCGGCGTATCGAAGTACGCGCTCGATCCCACGAGGGAAGAGACTTACGACTTCATTGAGAAGTTTCTGCGCGAGATGACCACCATCTTCCCGGATCAGTACGTACACATCGGCGGCGATGAAACACCGGCGCCGGACTGGAAGACGAATCCGCGCATTCTTGCCTTTATGAAGGCGCATGACCTGGCGGACAACGCTGCGCTGCAGGCCTACTTCAACCAGCGTATTCTGGCGATCCTCACCAAGCTTCACCGCCGGATGGTCGGATGGGACGAGATACTCAACCCGGCGCTTCCAAAGGATGTAGTTGTGCAGTCCTGGCGCGGAGTGGCGTCGCTGGCCAAGGGAGCGCAACAAGGCTATCAGGGAGTGCTCTCTGCGCCGTATTATCTGGACGGCATGCAGCCGGCAGCCACACCGTATCTTGCCGACCCGGTTCCAGCCAACACGGACCTCACCCCGGAGCAACAGAAACTCATCCTAGGAGGCGAGGTCTGCATGTGGGGCGAACAAATTGACGCACGCACCATCGATTCGCGAATCTGGCCGCGAACCGCGGCGATTGCAGAGCGCTTCTGGTCGGCGCAGAATGTGCGCGATGTAAACGATATGTATCGCCGCCTGGAGCCGGTCTCGGTTGAGTTGGAAACGATGAACCTGCAGCACCTGAAGAGTGAGGACGCCGGACTTCGCGACCTGCTGGGTTCCGAGAAGATCGGCGCGTTGCGTACCTTCGCAGAGGCCTTTGAGCCAGTCCGCTTTGGCGAGCGTTATCAACAGCAGCATACATCGCAGCTCACGCCGCTTACGAGCTTTGTCGACGCGGTGCGGCCGGACCCTCCGATCCGCCATAGTCTCGAGCTGGCTGCGCAGACGCTGCTGGCCCATCCGACGAGCACCTCTGCTTCGGTAGAAGAGGCTCGCAAGACGCTGGATGAATTTTTCGCGCAGGAGAGTGCAGCCGCGCCCGAGGTACTGCGAGCTATGGCCAGTGCTCCCCGTCTGCAGCCAGTGCAGATGCGCGCCGAACAACTGGAGAAGCTCGCGGAAATCGGCCAGGAGGCGATGCGGCATCTCTCAGATCGAACGCCATCGCCCGAGGGCTGGAAGACTGCGAGCCTCAGCACAATCGAAGAGGCGAAGAAGCAGTCGGAGAGCGTGCGGTTCCAGTTCCTGCCGGTGCTCACCCAACTGGTGAACGCGAACAGGTGACGTGCGGTCTCACGCGGCGAACTTCGACCGCCGCGCTAATCGTAAACATTCGCGATCCAAGAACGATCTTCCGTTGTCAGGGATGCCGGTTGAAACGGACGTCTCCATTGGTCGGCCTGATTGGTTCTGGAATACGACGAACGATGACAAGGTGATGACTGAAGCCAAGCTGCTGTCGGTTTAGTACCGCTCAGTGGGACACGGGGTTCAGATGCACCTGAACATTTCGCGCTGATGATGGACGAGGGCACAGTGCTTCTCAATAGTGACATGCTAGTGAACTGAGCGTCGCAGATGGACGCGCTCGCACCGGGCAGCCGGATGCGTTTCATCTCGCACCGTTTCAGACCCTGACTCTGGACCTGAACGCCGACTCCAACCGCTGCGGGAAGTTACTCTGCGGTTGGAGTTGGCGATGTGTCGAGGATCGGCTTGTCGCGACCCTCCAGCACGGGCTTCGCTACACACTGTAGATCGAAGTCGATTACCTCGTTGCGACCATTGCGAAGCCATGGGCCCGGCAGATGCAGCATGCGCTGCGGCCCGATATCCCAAACCCGTCCCAGGAGATCCCTGTTCACCCAGACGAAGCCCTTCACAAATGCGCTTGTGTCGAGGAAGGTATCCGCCGCAGATGCAGTTGTAAACGTTCCGCGATAGAAGCATGGCCCCGCGCAGGCCTTTGTCGCATAGGCCAGCTTCGCAGGATTGGTCATTTGCAACGGGAACGTCTGTCAGTGGTGCAGTGGCGCGCCGTCCAGGAGCACGCCGCCAAGAAATCCGCCACGTTCGCCGCAAATCGCCTTGGTGAAGTTGACACGTCCAATGTTCTCGACGAGGATGTTGAGCCGGTCACCCTTCTGCGCCTTGATGTCGATGCGACTCTTCCTTAGGCGACGATCCAGCACGCCAACCGGCCTTCCATTCACATAGATCCGCGCATAGTCGTGCAGGTTCTCGAGCTCGAGAGTGCCCTGCGTATCGAGCTGAACCGTCGTGCGGTAGAGTATGTATCCGTAGGCCTGCCCCACGGCCGACATCGTGAGTGGATTTTCAGACTTTAGTGGCGAGGGAAGCGTCGACCAGAGGGACGCCGTCTGCAACAGATCGAAGGGTGAGATCGTCTACGACGGAGGTGCCGCTGGAATCGGTAGCGGAGTGATGCCGGTGGCTTCTGCAATCACCGTGCGCATAGTCATGTATTTAGGTGTGGGCTGACCGCTCTCGCTCAGCGGGGCGTATTCACAGCTCGTTACATCGGGCAGATATCCGGTTTTGTTGGAGTAGTTGGCGCCGTTCACCCAGCCGAAGCTCGTGCCTCCCTCAAACATGTACAGGTTCACGGAGTAGCCCTGCTTCAGCATCCACTCCAACTCTTCTGCCGTCTGCTTTACATCGGTGGTGTTGTGATTGTCGCCCCAGTGATCGAACCAGCTATCCCAGTACTCCCCAGACATGAAGGGTCCACTGGGGCGCAGCTTCTTCAGTTCCTTGAAGGCAATCTTTGCGTCGCCGACACCGAAGTTAGCCACCGCAGGAAGCTCGGGCAGTGAGCCATTTTGAATCTGCGCCGGCCCATCTGCGATATACAGCAGCGCCTTGGTGAAGCCGCTATCCAAAAACAGATGATGCATCTGCCCCACGTAGGCGTGGTCTTTACCAAACGATCCATACTCGTTGTCCACCTGCACCGCAATCATGGACCCACCGTTGCCAGCCTGCAGCGGCGCAAGTTCTCGCCCCAGTCGATGCATCCATACCCTAACCGCACGCATGTACGCGGGGTCGGAGCTACGCACGACGATGTCGGGATTCTTCAATAGCCATGAGGGATATCCGCGCCACTCCCACTCCGCGCACGCCAGTAGGCCCGCGGAATCCGCGCGTAGTGCATCTCGCCGGAGATGATTTGGAACGGCCTACCCCAGTTCAACGTGCCCATCCTGCACCGTCAGTTGGTGGTTAGTTGACTTACTCTGCTGCGCCACCGCACAGGGATTCAGTGCCATGGAAAAGACAAAAACAGACAGCAAAAACTGCAAGACGGGATAGAACCGTGATCGGTGCATCCTATTCTCCAGGAATGCAATTCAAAGCGTACGGCAACGATCGCCACCCATGTTCATCCGCAATCTAGCGGCTGATCGAAGGGGAAGTGGTGAGGAGTGCGGTTTCATCGATAAGACGGTTGGCTGAAAGCGGATTTCGATATTGCGTATCGTAAGTGAGCTCCCATGTGAAAATTCCCGCAAAACCATGAGATTTGGCATAGTTGATTTTGGCGGAAAGTAACTTCAATCCGCTGAAATAATATGTTGCCCCGTTGGATGGATCCGTCCATTGATTACGATTGACTACGTCGGCACGTGCAGCAAGCAGTTGATCCCAACTACGCCATTTATCGGAGGTATTCGTTTTTTTTGTATCGACCATCGCATAAGTTGGAAGACCTACATATATTCTGCGAGCCGCAAAGCCCGCTTTTACATAGTCGGCTAATACTCGTTGATACGTGTCCATGTTCATTGCGTTGTTCGCGCTGAAGTAACATTGCAGGTTCAGGAAATCAACATCATTCGCAACGGCTTTTGCGAGTGGGATATAGGCAGCCTCCCATGTCGCGAAGGAGATCGATATGGTGAATCCTTCAGGGTGAAAGCTATAGGAAATTGCTTTCACCACTTCTGAATAGCCTGGAGCGTGATTCGCGCCGTTTCCATTGTTAAAGTCTTCCCAATCGAGATCTAAGCCAGTAAATCCATAGCTGTCGCAAAGTTTTTGAATATTGCGAATAAAGGCATGCTGCGCGGCAGGCCTGCCAACAAGAGGAGTCAGGGAGCCGAGGCCCAACACAAGTTTAGTGCCGGGGGTCAGGGCATCTCGCATTCCGGCAACCTCCATAGCAAAGGTCGAGCCTGATGCAGTGTCAGCCGTAATGTTGCCATTCGCATCAGGCTTGAGTGGAATAAAAAATATTGCCGAATGTAGATTGTTGACACTATCGTGCGGATAGCCTTGCTTCTTCTGATTCTTTGCAACGTAGTAATCGATACGCTCAAATGGGGTGGAATTCACATTCGACGCGTAGCTCCATCCACAGCAGCTAACCGCAAATGCCAGCACCACGGCTCGGGACAAAAGTGGTTTACGGAATAATCCAGACTGCTTCATCCTGTGCTTCCTTTTTCAATGTGGTTGGATAAGTAGCCTCCATTGTTGTTTGGCCGTTGAGACCATCGTCGTTTGGAAATGTTTTATCTCGTAGTTTCATCCATATTGCGCATGGGTTACAGCCTTGGTTGAGAGATGTGGATTGCAGGATACCGGCCAAGCCAGAATTACCGATAGTCAGCAGTCATACTCAGGATGCATCTCAATCATAAGAGGCTGTGGGCCAAAGCTTCATTGTGCCTCCGCCTTTGTCCTGGTACATATCGCGAAGCTGTTGCAGTTGTGCTACCAGATTGTTCGTTATCTTTTCGTATGCAGGATGGACCTTATATCCGCTCCATTCAAAAAGATTGTCCATTTCATCCGGATCTTTCTTCAGATCAAACAGTTCCCACTCGTTGACGGTGTAGTAGTAAATCAACTTGTACTGTTCGGTGCGAATGCCGTAGTGGGGGAAGACCCAGTGGTTCGAGGCGAATTCATAGTAGTGGTAGTAAAGAGAAGTTCGCCAATCTGTTGGGATATTACCTTTCAAAATCGGAAGCAGGCTTTTACCTTGCATCTCTGCCGGAATGGCATGCCCTGCAATGTCGAGGACGGTAGGAGCGTTGTCGATATTGACCGCACATTCTTTTTGTACGCTTCCCGCTTTGACGACTCCGGGATACCGGACCATCAAAGGGACCCGGAGTGCTTGCTCGTACATGAAGCGCTTATCGAACCAGCCGTGGTCGCCAAGAAAGAATCCATGGTCGGAGGTATAAACGACTACCGTGTTTTCAGCCACGCCGGATTCGTCCAGAAAATTCAGCAAGCGGCCGATATTGTCATCTTGTGAGTGCAACGCGCCGAGGAATCGGCTCATGAATTGCTGATAGTTCCATTGTTTGCGTTGGCGGTCTGTCAGATCTTTTGGTGGATCGTAGTCCGGCATGTCTTCGATTCGCATCCGGGCTTCTTGGGCCGCCGCTGCGCGATGTGAATAGTCGTCCCAGAATGTACCAGGCTCAGGAATTCGCACATTGTCATAGAGATGCTCGTACTTATGCGGAGGATCAAATGGCCGATGATCATTGAAGAACTGAACCATCATCATGAACGGTTCGTCTGAGGTCTCTTTGAACTTTTGGATGCCTTTGATCGCTAAATCTGTAACCGTATCCGTCTCGTATCCCGGATAGCTTGCATGCTCGATTTCGGTGCTGCCAAGACGAGGATTTTGCAGGTATCCATTGGGATCATAGTATGGTCCGCCTGCACCTTTTTTGAAAACGAAGTAGTCAAAGCCGGCTTCTCCGGGGTTGGCTGGAAGATGCCACTTGCCTACAGTCCCGGTCTGGTAGCCCATTTCCTTGACCAGCTTAGGGAATGTCTGTTGCGTGGCATCGAAGTGCGCCGGCGTATATTGGCCGATGGTGTCTTCAGGATTCGTTGTCATCCCATTCATGTGGCTGTATTTTCCGGTAAGCAACGTCGCCCTGCTCGGGGCGCACAGGGCATTCGTTGTGAAACTGTTTTCAAACCGCATTCCCTCATGGGCGAGGCGATCGATGTTGGGCGTTTTGATTAGTTGGCTACCATAGCAACTCAAAGCTGCTGTTGGGACACCTTCTCCCGTGATCCATAGAATATTCGGTCTCTGTGAAGATGAGTGTCGTTTTTGCGCGGTTGGCTGCGCTTTTGGAGCCGGAGAGGATTGCGCTTGCGCTAAGCCCGGTTGCGAAAACAGCGCTGAACCCAAGGCAACTCCACCCAGGTTTTTCATAGCTTCTCTGCGGGAAATACTTTTACTCATCTTTAGTTATCCTTTGTCAGATTTTTCCAGCGCCTGATGTAGCTTGCCTCGGCGGGAGTGCTCGAGCGGCCATTGGCTAGAACCGTTACAACACGAAGACGCACTTCGTCGCCCGGGTTCAAGTTGATCGAAATTGGAGCGCTGTATTGTTTTGCGGATGGAGTCGGGTAGCTTCCGTCCAGCGTGTAATACATCGTCGAATCGGGCACGGGACTCGTTAGAGTAACCGCGAGATGCTGCGCCTCCGTAACCGTGTCCTTCAATTCGTTCGGGCCCGGAATATAAAACGAGATTCCGCGCGCTTCCAGGCGGGGATATTGATTGATTGTGCGCTGCTGGAAGCTGTTCCAATTCTTCTGTGCAGGAGCGGTCCATGCCATTTCCGACAAGGCCAGCAGGCGGGGAAATAAACGAAACCATGCAACGTTCGTGGTCGGTACAAACTCTGTCCAAAGACACCCCTCAACGCCCAGGATGTGGCCGCGCTCTTCCGCTGACAGACTGCGTAGGTCTGGACCATACGCGTATACATCGTGCAACGTGTCGATTTGATTGGCACCCAGCGGTTCCCATGCGCTCGGCCCTTCGTATCGGTTGAAGTACATCCAGGTTCCGGGAGCCATCACCGCGTCATTTCCATGGGCTGCGGCAAGGATGCCGCCGTTTGTCCCTCGCCATCCCATAACGATGACGTTTTTTGAGACTCCACCTGCCAATACCTCATCCCATTCCGTCGTGCGGCGGCCGTGGCGGGCAAGGTATTCTTCGATGCGCTGGTCCATCCATGCCTGCAATGCGTGGGCATCGCTTAGATGATTTTGCTGCATGACCGATTGCGCCAGAGGAGACGCATCCCATGCCTTCGGTGATACCTCATCGCCACCGATGTGAATGTCGCTGCTGGGGAACAGCTCCATTACCTCGTTCATAACGTTTTCAAGAAAGCGAAAGGTCTGTTGGCTGGGACAGTACACATTACTTGCAATCGGCTTGCAGGCAAGCTCAGGATAGGCAGCCAGAGCTGCGGCGGAGTGGCCCGGTACCTCGATTTCTGGAACGATTGTCACATATCGCTTCTTTGCGTAGGCGACAATGTCCCGAATGTCCTGCTGTGTGTAAAACCTGCAAGGAGCGGAGCCGAGTGGATGATCGTGGTCTCCGCAGGAGCCAACCTGCGTTAGTCGCGGATATTTCCGGATCTGGATACGCCATCCTTCGTCATCGACCAGGTGCCAGTGAAAGGTGTTCAGCTTGTAGGACGCTGCCACGTCGATCAGTTGCTCGACGAACGGGACAGGGAAGTAGTGCCGGGAGACATCAAGCATGATGCCGCGCCAGGGATACTCGGGCTTATCGGTGATTTGCGCCTGATGAATTGTCGCCGGACCCGCGTGCGTAGGCGGAAACATCTGTTCGAGAGTCTGCAAACCATAGAACAAGCCTTGTCCGGTGTTGGCCGATATCGTAATCCCCGAGTTGGCCACAATGAGGTGGTAGCCCTCCGGTCCGATCGTAGGATCATTGGCATCTGTTGAAAGTTGAATCGCAGCAGGTTCTGTTGCGGCAGGATCGGACACCGTGAGGCCTCGCTGCTCCAAAAACGCCTCGAGGAAAAGTACGGCATTCTGTGAGTCTGAACCGGATGTCCTGACACTGCTCTTAGCCGCAACTGTATAGGTTGCTGCAAATGCTTGGACGGAGAGTGGCTCGGGTATTAGCCCAAGCTCTTGTGCCGCAATCTCCTGAGCGGTTGTGGAAGTGGGTGCACCTTTTGCGCAGGAGACTGACATGGCGAAGGCGAGTGAAAAGACGGTAACAGATCGTTTCATAGGGCTCCTCGCGGCGACTCGGAAACGAACGACAGCCAAGCATATGTCGAATCGTTTCTGCAAATGTATACACTTATCGCAACGTCGAGCAAGGAAAAAGTTATTTAGCGAGTGGTTTTGTCGAGTCGCGCACTACCAGCGAAGGCGGGAAGGCGCGCAGGTGAGCCATGTCAGCGGATCCCTCCTCGCTATGACGAAGACTGTCTAAAATGGAGCGCACCGCGATATCTCCGATTTCAGACAGTGGCTGATGGATCGTCGTAACGCCTGGCGTGCACGTGGCACTTTGAGGCACGTCGTCAAACCCAATCACGGAGCAGTCCCCAGGTACGCTCAGGCCGGCGTTGCTGAGCGCGCGCACCGCGCCAAGAGCAGTGATATCGTCAAAAGCTGCCAGGGCTGTGAAGCGCAGGGATTTTCCAATCAATTCGCGTGTGAGTTCCTCGCCGAGGGAAAAAGCAGTTGCCGCCGTCCATGAGTCAGGGAGTTTGCGGATTCGCTTCATCACGAGAGGGAAGCGATATTCTTTGGAGAAACGTTGCATTCCGCGCCAACGATTGTCTCCGTTTGACATCTTGTCAGGGCCGCGAATGATCGCGATCTCGCGATGCCCCAGTTCGTATAGATGCTGGAGAGCCATATATCCGCCGGCCTCATTGTCGACAATTGCCGATGAGATGCCGTAACGACTCAAGTCGCGACCGACGATGATGATGGGCAGTTCGCGTCTGGCGTCAAGGAAAAACTTTGATTGCTCCAATTGCCAGGTGGCTACAACGATTAATCCTTCCACCCGTCGTTCCACAAGGATTTTCATGTAGTTTTCGAACTGTTCTCGATCGCTACGTGCATCCATCATGAGCGGTAAATATGGCGTGGGTAGTAGCGCGCGCTGGATGCCATCGAGCGCCAGAGCACAGTACGGGTCGGAGATATCGAAAATGATGATCCCAATAGTCTGGCTGCGACTGCCGCGCAGCGAGCGAGCAAAGATGTTGGGTCGGTAACTAAGCTTCTTCGCCACCATGCGAATCCGCTCTTGGGTCTGTGCCGGAACACGCCTGGAGACCGGGGCGTTGTTCAAAACAATAGAAACAGTAGAAGGAGCAAATCCGCTTTCGCGAGCTACATCTATTATTTTCACTCGTTTAGGTTGTGTTTCCGCTTCTGCCATTCACACGTTCCTTCCTGCCCAGCAGGATCATCCCCTCAAGCATAATTCGTTTCATCGACCCTCGGACAACACATTGATTACTTCAGAGGCCATAAGATTTTCATTCGAGAAAAAGTAAAAATTAGCGATTGACAAAGTGCAAAACCTAAATATACATTCGCTAAGATAGATTGTCGAATCGTTTGTACAATCCTCTGATTGTGGCTTGATGTTCTGTCCAGAGAAACCTCCATTGGTCAGGAATTAAGGTCGAGGGCACGTTTTAGCTGAAGTATTTCAAGGAGACGAGATGCAACAAGGAAGCCCGCACGTATCTAAAAGATCGATAATGGCTATGGTCTTTGCCTTCATGTTCACGTCGGTCTCCTTTGGACAGACCATCACCGGTAATGTGGGAGGGACGGTAACGGATACCTCCGGTGCCGTGGTGGTAGGGCGAAAGTTACTGCGACGAATGTTGACACTGGTGTGAAGGTCAACACCGCTACCAACAAGCAGGGAATTTACAGCATTCGTTTTCTTCAGATCGGCCACTACAAGGTGCAGGTAGAGGCTCCGGGCTTTCGTGCTCAGTCGTATGGGCCGTTTGTCCTAGAGGTTCAACAGACCGCCGAATTTAACGCAAAGCTCACTGTGGGCTCACAATCGGCGCAGGTTGAGGTGAGTGGAACTCTTCTGCCTTTGCTGAACACAGAAAATGGAACCATCGCGACGACGTTGGACAGCTACACCATTGAGAGCGTCCCGTTGGACGGAAGGAACTTTGCACAGTTGGCGCTTTACACGCCAGGGGCTGTAAGCCCATCCGTTAGTGCTTTTGGCGGGCAGCTTGGAACGGAGCGGAGCACCAACGGTCAGACTCAGCCATCCATCAATGGCAATCGTCAACAGCAAAATAATTACATTCTCGATGGCATTGAGATCAATCAGACAATCAGTAATTCGGTGGGATATAACCCGAGTCCTGATGCTTTGTCTGAGATCAAAATCATCTCTGCCAACGCGCCGGCCGAGTATGGCAATGTCAATGGCGGCGACATCATCTCGGTCACCAAGAGCGGAACAAATCGCTTCCATGGATCTGCTTTCATGTTCATGAGAGACCAGATCTTTGATGCGAACACCTGGGGCAACAAGGATCATGTTCCGGGCCAGGTCATCCCTCGTAATCCGTATGCTCAGACCATCTTCGGTGGGACACTCGGTGGCCCGATTCTGCGGAATAAACTCTTCTTCTTCGTCGATTACGAAGGGGTTCGTCGTCACAATGGTGGGTTGGCATCTGCCTCTGTCTTATCGGCAAAGATGCGCACCGGTGACTTCTCGGAGCTGCTGGATCCGGCAATCATGTGCAGCAGGACGGGAGGTGTTTGCGCAAACCAGAGTTCCTTGATTCAGCTCTATAACCCTGACAACGGGTTCGCTAAGTATGTCAACAACCAGGTGCCGATCACAAGTTCCGCCGCGGCCTACCTGATTGCACATCCTGAACTCTATCCGTTACCAAATGCCACGCCCACGCCTAATTTTCCTGTAGCGAACAACTATACAGGGGCGTCGAAGAGCCAAGACTATAACAACCAGGGCGATATCAAAGTGGATTGGGTTCCCACTCAGAACGACCGAATTTTTGTGCGCTGGTTGATGAGTACTGCTGGCGACTCGTCCGTGTCTCCGCTTGCCGTCACTTTCCCCGGTGCCTCCGTGTATCCGACGAAAGGCCTGGCGATCAATTATGTGCGTATGATGACGCCGAGTATCGTGAACGAGTTCCGAGCTGGATTTACCCGCACTCTCTGGCTTACAGGGATTCCGTACGACCGCTCGGGCGGTTTTGGCCTGAAGGGCAATTCGCTCCTGGGCATACCAGCGTCGCAGCCTTATCCCGGATTCAGCGAGTTGGAGCCAACCGGTCTCACGTCGATGGGAAACTATGCCCTGGTGACTGTCCCTGCTAACACGGTGTTTGATTACTCTGACAATCTCACCTGGCAACATGGCAAGCACCTTACGAAGGCTGGAGTACAGTTTCTGCGCTATCAGGAGAATAATTTCTATCCGGGTAACGACGGCGCGATGGGCTACTTCACCTACAACGGTAACTTCACCGGAAATCCGGCGATAGGCAATGGGAGCAAAACGGTGAAAAGCGGCGCGGGATATGGTCCGGCAGACTTCGTCCTGGATCGCGCCTACTTTCTCGGTACAGGAAGTGTTGAAGGCCCATCCGGGCAGCGCCAGTGGCGCTCGGCTGCCTTTTTGCAGGACGACTGGAAGCTGTTGCCAAACCTGACCGTGAATCTAGGGTTGCGCTATGAGTATGATCAGCCGATATATGAAGTGCACGATAAACAAGCAAATGTAAATCTTGTTAACGGAACGGTTGAGTTCGCTGGGAGCATCCCTGCGTCGGCGCCGGCAGGCTCGACGATCTGCCCAACCCGGGCTTGCTATACTTCCACCTATGCCAATTTTGAACCAAGGGTCGGGTTTTCTTATCAACCGACAGCGAGGTTTGTCGTTCGTGCTGGATATGGCGTAACGACCTTTATGGAGGGCACTGGTGCTAATCTGCGGCTCACCTATAACCCTCCGTTCGAGCCGTCCTTCGAGGCAACAGGCACAGCACCAACAACGACAAGCGCAGGAAAATACTTCCCGGTCGAAAGTGGTTTCACATCAGGTGGCAATCCAAATTATGGAGGAACGACATATCGTGCCTATGCGCAAGGTCTTCGTCCTGCATTTATCGGCGAGTATAGTCTGACCACTGAATATCAAATCAGTAACGTAAGTTCGCTCACCATTGGATACGTGGGAGAGTCCGGGCAGCATCTTGTCCAGGCTGTAGCGCTGAACCAGTTGCATCAACCGTGCTACCAGAACGGTGTGTTGCAGGCAAATCCCAATACCACGTATTGTGCGACTGCCGATCCGGCACCATACCAGGCGCTTGTGTCACAAAATGGAAACATTGTCGGCACGGTCTCTGAAGGAATGATGAACTATAACGCGCTACAGACAACGCTCAATCAGCATCTATCGCGTGGCTTGAGCTTCCGCCTGAACTATACCTTCTCTCGGGGCATGACGAACACCTTGGGATTCTTTGGGGTATCGGGTGTCAGCGGTTCCAGCGCGTATGCAGAAAATGCCTATAACAATAGCGCCGAATATGGCCCGAACTCGGCGGATGTTCGTAACAATGCTAGCGGGACAATGGTGTACACACTGCCGATTGGTCGCGGTCAGTTGCTTGGCAACCGGATGGGCGATCTTATGAATGAGATCGTAGGCGGATGGAAGGTTAGTGGTACAGGCATCGCCTACAGTGGATTCCCTTTGACGATCAATTCCAACGTAAATAATGCCTACACCAACAACAAGACCCAACGTGCGAACCACAATGGTGTTCTCCATATTGTTCATCGCAGCTTTACCGCGTGGTTCGGTACCGATCCCTCGGTGCAAACCGCATATACGCAGGCTACAGCCGGGACGTATGGCAATGCGGCTGTTGGTTCTGAACGCTCGCCAGGGTTCCAGCAATACAACTTTTCCCTTTTCAAGGACTTTGCGATTGTGCGGGAACAGAAGATCGGCTTCCGAGTCGATGCCTTCAATGCACTCAACCTAACCAGCCTGGGCAATCCGGGGATTGTAGCCGGTACCACCAGCTTCGGGCAGATTACCTCGGTCCGATCCATGGCGCGGGAGGTACAATTCTCGGCAAAGTACCAGTTCTAATTGCATCTCAATTGACCTCCGAAAAAACGCTGCTGACTAGCTCACCGATGACCCGTGCGTTTGGCAACTTGTTCGGGCCCACTTCGGCCATTTGTTTTGGCTCACCATGAACCAGATTTCGCGCCGCGGCTTCCTCGCAGGCACCGTCGCTACGCTGTTCAATGGTGCGATACCGCAGAATAATCCCATCACCTCAGTTGTCGCTCGGGAGGCGATGAAGCCGTCTCGCTCCACAGGGCCCCAGAATCTGGTGCTTTTCATGCCGGACGAGCTTCGCGCAGATGCCATCGCCTGTTATGGCAATCCTTTCACGAAGACTCCTAATTTTGATAAAGCGGCCAGGCAAGGTACCCGCATCGAACAGTGTCGTGCCTCCTACCCAATCTGCGGCGCATCGCGCTGTAGTCTGCTCACGGGCACCCGGCGCGACTTTCTGCGTAACGCTGCCCTGGCTTCTGGCGCTGTGGCTGTCGTCGGAGCCAGCACTGCGGAAGCTGCCAGTGCTATCGACACCGCTCCGGCTTCCTCTGCCCGGCCAAATGTGCTGATGATTTGTTCCGACCAGTTCCGCGCCGATTTCATTGGTGCAAACCATGAGAATCCTTCCGTTAAGACGCCGCATCTCGACACATTAGCCGCGCGTGGCGTGAACTTCCGGCAATGCATCACGAATCAGCCGCTTTGCTCCCCATCACGCGCCTCGTTTATGACAGGGATGTATGCGACGGACGTGGGCCTCTGGAAGCTCGGCCTCGAACTTGATCATTCGTTGCCGACGATTGCCACGGAGTTCCGCAAGAACGGCTATACGACGAATTTCGTGGGCAAGTGGCACGTTTTCAAAACGAACCTGGAAACGGCAAGAAACATTTGGGATGGATTCCACCGGGACCATCGCGCGGTGGCTTCGACGATCTGTGGGAGGGAGCGAACGTGACGGAAATCGTCTCGCATCCGTATGAAGGAAGCTATTGGGATAATGACGGCAACGACATTGGCTTCAAGGACGAGTATCGCGTCGATTTCATAGCGAACCGCGGTGTGGAGTTCATCGAGCGGAAGCACGATAAGCCGTGGCTGCTCTTTCTCTCGCAGCTTGAGCCGCACCATCAGAATGACATTGACGCCTTCGTTCCGCCGAGGCGCTATACAGACGATTTGTCCTGGAAGCTCTATCGCTCGCAGCTTGTGGCCGCCCAGCAAAATGACGTGGACGCTTTGGTCCATCCGGACCGCCCCGATTATGCCGATCCGTACATCCCGGAAGACCTCCGCAATCTTCCGGGCAATTGGCGTTCGCGCATTGCAGTCTATTACGGCTGTGTGCAGGCCATCGACGACTGCGTCGGCAGCCTGGTTGCTGCGCTGGAGAAGACCGGACAACTCGACAACACCATCATTGTTTTCTTTTCTGACCACGGCTGCACTTTCCGTACGCGGCTGGGAGAGTACAAGCGTTCTCCACACGACTCTTCGCTCCGTGTGCCGTTCGTGATTGCAGGGCCCGGCTTCGATCAATCGGTTGTGATCGAGGAGGTGGTCTCGCTATTGGATCTGACGCCAACACTGCTGGATGGCGCGGGCATACAGCCGCCCTCAAGCATGCGCGGAAAGCCACTTAAGCGGCTGGCGCAGGACCCCAAAACACGTGTGGCGTGGGATTCGACGGCGTACTTCCAGATCAGCCAATCTATCTGCGGGCGCGGTATCCGCACCCGTGACTGGTGCTACTGCGTCTTCGACCCAACAGTGAAAGGTGGTCAAGCTGAGTATGGCACACAATACCAGGACTTTGCCCTGTATTCCCTGGCGAGCGATCCAGCCGAATTGGTTAACCTGGTCGGGCGTCCGGAGTATAAACAGATTGCAGACCAACTCCGCGAGGAGTTGCAGAAACGCATCGTCGCGGCCGGTGAGGCGGAGACAATCATTACGCCAATTCACTACTACGCATGACCGCAATCACAGCTTATCTCCGCCGTCTCACAGAATAGAATTGTCCACTAAGTAATCTCATGGTCTTTGTTCCTATGCAGAGTGACTCCGCTGATATCCATTCGAAACAATGCTGCACTCCCACCGTAGCCCGCACGATAAGCTCGGAGAGCCCGTTGGTCTTGCCATTCCCGCACGAGCCAACGGAGGATGTTCTCGCCCGCATGGTTCAGCTTCCCGGAGGCAAATTCCTCATGGGTACCGATAGCGTTGAGGGCTTCCCGCAGGACGGCGAAGGGCCGGTCCGTGAAGTCAGTCTCTCGCCTTTCCTCATCGATAAATATCCTGTCACCAACGAACTATTTGCGAACTTTATTGCAGCTACAAGCTACAAGACGGAAGCCGAACGCTTTGGCTGGTCCTTCGTCTTCCTGGGGCACATTCCAAGGGAGCGTCGCCAGGAGCTCATCGAAGACACCGCCGCCGCCGCGCCCTGGTGGTGTAAGGTCCGCGGTGCAAAGTGGAATACGCCAGAGGGCCCGTATTCCGATGTTCGCAGCCGCGGCAAGCATCCCGTCGTCCATGTCTCATGGAACGATGCCGAAGCCTTTTGCCGATGGTCCGGCCAGCGTCTGCTCACCGAGGCCGAATGGGAATATGCGGCACGCGGTGGCTTGGAGCAAAAGACATATCCGTGGGGCGACAAGTTGCGACCCGGCGGCGAACATCGCTGCAACATCTGGCAGGGTGTCTTTCCTGACGAAGATACCGGCGATGACGGATACAAAGGCACCTCTCCAGTCGATGCCTTTCCTCCCAACGGCTTTGGCATTTACTCCGTTGCAGGGAACGCGTGGGAGTGGTGCGCCGATTGGTTCAGCCCCGATTTTCATCGCACCGCTGACCGAAACAACCCGCAAGGGCCGCCCAACGGATCGAGCCGAGTTATGCGAGGCGGTTCGTTTCTTTGTCACAAGTCGTACTGCAACCGCTATCGTGTGGCAGCCAGGAGCTCGAATACACCTGACAGCTCGACCTCGAACCTGGGCTTTCGTTGCGCGAGATCATGAGATGCCTCGGAGAGAAAGTTACCAGACGCAGCTTCGCCTGCCTAAACGAAAAGAATGACTGTGTTCTCGAGTTGCCCTGTCTTCTGCAAAGAATCGAGCGATTGTGCCGAATCTGGAATCAGTAGCTTACGTGCTATCAATATCTTCCAAAGCTCTATTCCCCCTCTCGGCACCATGATGAAATCGACAAAATGAATAGGTTGCAACGACCTAGGTGTGAGATTTCAATAGGTTGTCCATCCGATCAAGAACCGTGAAGCTGAGTTTACGAAGACTTTTGCGACTCAGGAGATCAGATGGACTACCACACTCGATCGGAATAACCTATTGACCCTCCACACCTAGGCCTCTCAAACTGAGAGGCTTTTTCATGCTCAAAAGTTACGGTGATCCTTCTGTTGATCCTTTGCAATTTTACTTTCGGAGGACTTGTTACTCCGAGGAAACAGAAGGCAGCCAGGCATGTTTACGAACGCTACCGTGTCGGCGGCATTCCGAAGCGAGAGAAGGACGGCCGATACGATCCACGTCATACCTTTGCGCCTCGCATCCTTTCAGAGTGGGACAGGATCAAGATCGGAGGCTGGGCCAAGGAGTCACTTTTGCCGCTGTCGGTGACAGCAAGTTCCCACAACTGCTAAATCGCAGATACATAGGTGCTTACATGGGCAACCCAAAAAGTTGCATCTAACGTTGGATGTAGTCGGGCACAACTCCTATTCTGCGCACGCGGGCACACGGGTTTTGGGGCAGATTGGGAGTTACGGGATGAGTGTAAAGCTGGGCGTGTGTGGAAGTGTATACCTAGGGGCGGAAACGCCTTCAGAAACTAAACAAACAGATCAAATCCTCATTGCTTCCACACCAGACTCAGTACTAGCGACACGATTTGCACTTCTGTGGAGCCTCAGTTCCGGTTCGCAACCAGATAAGTTTTTCGCGCATGATCAGGCTCAGGCCTGGTGGCTGAACCAAAGTTGGTTTGTGGTTCTGCTGACCGTGTTGTTTTGCTGTTTTCCGCTAAGCATGTTCGGCGCCCCACAGACTTCAGTTCCAGAGCTGAGCATCAGCCCGGCCAGCATGTCCTTCGGCTACGTGGTGGTGGGTACGAAGGAGGTTCACGCTATCACCCTGAAATCGACAGGCACAGCCGCTGTCGAAATAAAGTATGCATCGGTCTCCGTCCCTGGATTCACTCTGTTGTACCCAGCCTTTCCGATTACGTTGCAGCCGGGCCAGCAGACGACGCTGCGTGTGCAATTCGATCCGGCCGTCGTCGGCGTTGCGACGGGTCAAGTGCAGATCAGCAGTACCTCTTCGACTAACCCGAGGGCGGCGGTTGACATATGGGGCAAGGGGAGGCCGAAACCCGCGGTATTGAGCGCGCTAGCGTGCAGCGGTGCGTCAGAGACGGGTCCTGAGACGGATGCCTGCACCGTGACGCTGAGCGCGGCAGCGCCGAGAGGCGGCCTGATTGTGAGCCTGTCGAGCAGTAATGCGGCCGTGACGGTTCCGGCCACTGTAATGGTGCCGCCGAAGGCGACCAGCGCCGGTTTTACAGCTGTCGTGTCTGCGGTCAGCACCACGCAAACCGTAACACTTGCGGGGAACGTGGGCGGTGTAAACGAGAGGTTTGTCCTGCAGTTGAATCCAGCCACGCCCGTGAGCGTGACGTTGACACCACTGAGCGTGAGCCTCAAGCCTTCGCAGACCCAGGCCTTCACCGCGACGGTCGCGAACACCACGAACACGGCTGTGACTTGGTCGCTGAGTGCCGCGGTGGGAAGCATCTCGGCTGCTGGCCTCTACACTGCACCGGCTACCATCACGACGGCCCAGACCGTGACCGTGACAGCGACCAGCGTCGCTAATCCTGCGGTCTCGGCGCACGCCACTGTCTCGCTCACACCAGCTGTGAGTGTGACCTTGACGCCACTGAGCGTGAGCCTCAAGCCTTCGCAGACCCAGGCCTTCACCGCGATGGTCGCGAACACCACGAACACGGCGGTGACTTGGTCGCTGAGTGCTGCGGTCGGGAGCATCTCGACTGCTGGCCTCTACACTGCACCGGCTTCGATCACGACTGCCCAGACCGTGACCGTGACAGCGACCAGCGTGGCGAACCCTGTGGTCTCGGCGCACGCCACTGTCTCGCTTACACCGATCGTGAACGTCACCCTGAATCCAACCAGCGTGACTCTCACCCCAGGGCAGACCCAGGCGTTCACCGCGACTGTCGCGAACACCGCGAACACGGCTGTGACCTGGTCGCTGAGTGCAGCAGTGGGGAGCATCTCGGCGGCCGGCCTCTACACGGCACCGGCTATTATCACCACGGCCCAGACCGTTAACGTCACGGCGACGAGCGTGGCTAATCCTGCGGTCTCGGCCTACGCCATCGTGCAATTGAACCCAAGCATAGCGACTCTGAATATCAGTTCAACCAGCATTCCGTTCGGAAGTGTAGTGGTGAACACGACATCAACGCATGCAGTGACATTGACGTCCACAGGCACCGCATCCGTAACGGTCACTGCGGCGAAGGTAACGGGTGCAGGCTTCACGGATTCGGGGGTCACGTTCCCGATCACTTTGAATTCCTCCCAGGCGGTGACGCTGAACGTGCTGTTCGATCCTACTGTTACCGGCGCGGCGTCGGGCCAGCTTACGATCACAAGCAACTCTTCGACGAACGGGACTGCCGTGATCCCGCTCAGCGGTACAGTGGTGGCGGCATCTTATACGGTCAATCTGAGTTGGGATGCACCCACTAGCTCCGCCGATCCAGTAGCGGGATACGACATCTATCGATCACCGGTAGGCAGCTCCACGTATGCACTGATGAATTCATCTGGCGATACTGCGACGACCTACGTGGATAGTACCGCCCAAACCGGGCTGACCTACGATTACATCGTAGATAGTGTTGATGCTTCCGGGGTCGAAAGCGTTCCTTCCAATATGATCGTCGTGATTATTCCCTAGAGCATCGCCACCAAACGCAGGCTAGGAATCAGCTCAGAATCCGGTGGCTGGCTTCTCACCTGGTACGCAATCGATGTTGGTTGGAACGCGGGGCGGTATGAGTGTTGTTTCGTCGTGAGTGGCTAGCACTTTCACAACGGGGCCGCGCTTTTGCCTTTGAAGGCGCCCTGGCTCATCCAGCCGAAAGGGCGGAATGGAGCTTCGCATTACTCAATGCGAGAAAAAATCACTCGCGTAGTGGCCGCGTTGGATTCGATGCTTGTGGATTGAAGCAGTCCCTCAGATGGGCGCAGATTGCCATTGGGCGTCGTGGCTGCGCGCAGCACGTGCAGGAGAGTTTCGCCATGCGAATGGGCTTCAGCGGCAGCCTGGGTTCCGGCCACGTCGAGTCCCTCCATCAGAAGGATGTGGCCTTTCCCGGCGAGGTTAGGCTGGTACGCCATGGCAGCGTAGGTTGGATGCGCAGGCTCGGTCCAGAGGCTCTCATAGCACTTCGAATCGGAGTGCAGCCGCTTTTCACGTTGTACGGTGTGGCGCAGGTCAGCGGTCGTAGACAGTGGGATAAGGTGCAATGCAATCGGCAGCTGCAGCAGCAGTGATTCCGGGCCGCTTCTTTTGCTAGGATATCTTCCTATGAAGTTCCGTCCATGGCTCGTCCTGTGGCTCCTCCTTGCACCGGTGCTCAGCGCACAGTCCACGTCTCCTTCTCTGGTACTCGAGGGCACGGTGACCAGCGCACAAAACAAGACCTACGTTGAGGTTCCGTTTCAGGTTCCCGCGGGTGTGCATCGCCTCAGTGTCGACTTCAGCTATACCGGGCATGAGCAACATACAGCGATCGATCTGGGCGTTGCTGGTCCAGATGGTTTTCGCGGCGCCAGCGGCGGCAACAAGAGCCACTTCACCATCAGCGAAACGGACGCGACGCCATCCTATCTACCGGGAAAGATTCCGTCCGGTAGCTGGAAGTTGCTGCTCTCCGTGCCTAATATCCGCGTTGGCGTTGTCTCTCACTACCGGGCAGAGATTCGTTTCAACCCTCCGGCGGAGGACAGCAGCTTTGCGTCCGAGCCGTTGGCGCATGGTTCACGTTGGTATCGCGGCGACCTGCACATGCATACCGCGCATAGCGACGGAAGCTGCATGAGCCAGGCCGGCAAGCGCGTCCCATGTCCTGTCTTTGTTACCGTACAGGCCGCAGCGTCGCGCAATTTAGACTTCATTGCCATTTCAGATCACAACACCGTTTCGCAGTTCGATGCGATGCGGGAACTGCAGCCCTACTTCGATAAGGTGCTACTAATCCCGGCTCGCGAAATCACGACCTTCTGGGGCCACTTCAACGTCTTCGGAACGACGCAGTTCATTGACTATCGCGCCGTGAGCCACGATGGACTCGACATCAACGCTATTCTGCGGGATGTCCGATCCAAGGGAGCCATTGCGTCCATTAATCATGCTGACGCGCCCAGCGGTGAGATATGCATGGGGTGTGGGTGGACGCCCTCAACGCCGGGTGACATGAGCCTCTTCACGGGTGTCGAGGTGATCAACGGCGGCGGCATGATGCTTTCGAGCGAGGATCTATGGGATAGGGAAATTGCAGCGGGCCATCGGCTGACCGCGGTAGGCGGAAGTGACAACCACAACGCGCTGACGCCTGCTGACCAGCTTGGTGCTATCGGCAGGCCAACGACGGTTGTTGAGGCAGATGAACTCTCCGTTCCCGCCATACTCAACGGCATTCGCCGTGGCCGGGTCTTCATCGATCTGACCTCCTCGCACGACAAGTTGCTTGATATGGAGGCCGGCGTCGGATCACGCCATGCGCAGATGGGTGAGGACCTCACTGCTTCCGACGGCATGTCGGTTCAGTTGAACGTGCATGTTGCAGGTTGCACAGGGGATCAGGTTCACCTGCTTGTGGATGGGCATGAGTCTCCAGAACTCGCTCCACTGGAGATCTCCGGCAGCGACGAAACGCTTCATGCGCACTGGATGGCCAGCAGCGGCCGCCACTGGTTGCGGGCTGAGATCCGGGACAGCCACGGCACACTGCTTGTGCTCGGCAATCCCATCTATATCAACTTTCAAACGCGCTAGGAGAAGCCATGTTTCGCGTAGGTCGCCATTGTTGTCAGGAACCGAGCGAGGGCTCGTGTTTAGAAATGGTCCGAAGCGCAGATGATTTGTATGGGCACCAAATTTCGGAGTGGGGTCTTAATCATGTTGCTTAGAAAGCATGTTTCGCTCCTGGCGGGGATGATCCTGCCGGCCACCTTATCGATTGCATCCGCGCAGGCGCCTGATCTGATTTTTCTGAACCGTGACCGACGGATACTCGATGCACACAATTGCTATCCGTACGACGGCCGCTGGAACGACCGGTAGAGGGGGCGCTGCGATCGGGTTTCCCGGGTTCCATCGAGCAGGATCTGGCCTAGTATGTGGATGGCGGATAAGCATCGCGAGCTCGATTGTGTCGCTGGCACCTATACTAGTTCCGTAAGACACAAGCACGAACTGCCCCATGTGTTTGGCTTTTCACCAGGTTCAACGTGGCAGCGTGGAACCGATGGGTTGGAGTCGCTGGAATGAGCGCTTTCACCGATTTCCATGGAGTTGCTGGCGTATGAAGCACCTTCCCTGACGAAACACAACCAGAGGCTGCCGGAAAGTGAGAACAATTTCAAGATGGTCCCAGGTGTCACTCTTACGTTTGGACGGTTCCGAATCAAGGTGTTACCCGTTGGGTGAAGGGGCCGATGATCCATTCGCCCGCAGAATATAGATGGTTGTGCGGTGTGGGCGTTCCGGGTAGACTAATAAGGATGAAGGTTATGTTCACAGCAGCGTGTTGTCCTTGTTCAGGCCTTGAGGCCTCGGACGCTGCTGCTTGTTGAACGATAGATAAGCTAAAGCTGAGAGTTACCCAAGTGCCCACGAATTGAATCGTGGGCCTTTTGATTTTTGGATGATTTTTCTGAGATGGATTGGAGATTACTTTGAGCGAGATTGCTAAGCCTGGTGCGGTTGCTGCGAAGGAGACGAAGGCCCAGAGGTCTGAGCGGCTAAAGCTGGAGAAGGATCCGTGGGCCGCGTGGGATGAGGTGCGGCAGTTTGCACGCGAGGGTCGCGGGAGCGTTCTGCCGGAGTGGGCTGAGTTCTACTTCAAGTGGTGGGGCGTGTATACACAGGGCGATGGCGCTGGTGTGACGGGCGGCGCGGGCGGTGTGGGTAAGGCGACTCAGTATTTCATGATGCGCGTAGGGTTGCCGAACGGGCTGCTGACGGCGAAGCAGTTGCACATGATTGCGGATATTACGGCGAAGTATGCGCGGGGCGTGGCCGATATTACGACGCGTCAGAATATTCAGTTGCACTGGTTGACGATTGAGTCGCTGCCGGAGGTGGTGGATGCACTGACGGCGATTGGGTTGTCGCCGAAGGGTGCTTGCGGCGATGTGGTGCGCAATGTGACGGGCTGCCCGCTGGCAGGGTTGGATGGGCATGAACTGCTGGATGCGTCGCCACTGGCGGTGAAGATTGCACAGAAACTGACGGCGAATCCGGAGTTTGTTAACCTGCCGCGGAAGTTCAAGATTTCGGTGACGGGGTGCCCGATCTGGTGCAGCTTTCCGGAGATTAATGACGTGGGGTTGACGGCGTTGAAGCGTGTGAAGGATGGGCGCGAGGAGATTGGGTATAGTTTGCGCGTGGGCGGAGGGTTGTCGGCTGAACCGCACCTGGCGGTGCGGTTGAACGCGTTTGTGCCACAGGATAAGGCGCTGGATGCGGTGACGGCGGTGTGCGAGATCTTCCGCGAGCAAGATGCGCTGCGCGAGAGCCGGGGCCATGCTCGGCTTAAGTATTTATTTATGAAGCATGGTTGGACGGCTGAGTCGATGCTGGCTGCGATCGAGGCGAAGCTGGGGTACTCGTTTGATCCGGTGGAAGAAGGACCGATCGCGGAGGACGTGTATCGGGATCATGTGGGCGTGCATAAGCAGCGGCAGGAAGGGCTGAGTTATGTGGGTGTGACGGTGCTGAATGGTCGGCTGAATCCGGAGCAGCTGCATGCGCTGGCGAGCTTGAGCGAAGGATATGGGGATGGGCATCTGCGGGCGACGATTGGGCAGAATATCGTGCTGGTGAATGTGCCGAACGCGAAGACGCATGAGCTGGTGGGGAAGATCACGGCGCTGGGTTTGGAGGTGCAGCCACATGTGTTTTATCGCGGTGCTGTGGCTTGCACGGGGACGGAGTTTTGCAAGCTGGCGATTGCGGAGACCAAGGGATTTACGAAGTGGCTCGTCGGGGAGATGGAGGAGAGGCTGCCGGAGTTCGATCAGCAGCTGCGGCTGCAGGTGACGGGCTGTACGAATAGTTGCGGGCAGAGCTGGATTGCCGATATTGGACTGGAGGGCAAGAAGCTGAAGAAGGATGGGAAGCTGGTCGACGCGTTTTATTTTTGTGTGGGTGGGGCGGTCGGTCAGTATGCTGGAATTGCACGGCAGATCGGGTATCGTGCTGCGGCGGAAGATTGCCCGGAGGCGATTGAGCGGCTGCTGCGTGGGTATTTGAAGCAGCGCAGTGAGGGCGAGAACCTGCGCGCGTACCTGCGGCGAACGAGTGATGAGGATTTGCGGGCTCAGCTTGCTGGCGCAGTTGTTGAGGCGGTAGAACGTGATCCGTCGCCGGGACGAGTGCCAGCGAGTGTGGGCTAAGGAGAGGGCATGAGTCTGTTTCCGATTTTTCTGAAGCTTGCTGCGAGGCCCTGCGTGGTGGTGGGCGCGGGGAACATTGCGGAGTCGAAGATTGAAAGCTTGCTGATTGCGGAAGCGAGCCTGACGGTGATTGCGCCGGAGGCTCAGCCGCGTGTGCGAGCGTGGGCGGAGGCTGGAGAAATCGAGTGGAAGCAGCGCGAGTTTCGTGCGGGTGACACTGCGGGTGCGTTCCTGGTGGTGGCGGGGACGGCTACTGCTGCGGTGAATCGTGCGGTGTATGCAGAAGCGAGCGCGGCGGATATTTTGTGTAATGCGGTAGATGATCCTCCGTTCTGTGACTACTACTTTCCGAGTGTGGTGAGGCGGGGGGAGTTGCAGATCGCGATCTCGACAGCTGGGGAAAGTCCGGCGCTGGCGCAGCGGTTGCGCAAGGAGATCAATGCGCAGTTGCCCCTCGATACGGGCGATTGGTTGATGGAGCTGGGGCGGCTGCGGCGTGAGGTTACCGCGGTCGAGCCCGTTGGGGAGGAGCGGAAGCTGCTGCTGCATGAGTTGGCGCATCGCGAGGTGTGCGGGTTTGCGGAGTGCCCTTCAAGGATGAGAGCGCGGCAGCATGCGCGGGAACATGGGTTTGTGGCGGCGGACGAGGTGAAGGCATGACGGTTGCGGAAAAAGGTGTGGTGTACCTGGTTGGAGCGGGGCCGGGTGATCCGGAGTTGCTCACGGTGCGTGCGCTGCGGTTGCTGGAGACGGCGGACGTGGTATTCCATGATGACCTGGTGCCGGAGGAGGTGCTGAGGCTCGTGCATCGGCATGCGCTGATTACGAGTGTGGGTAAGCGTTGCGGGCGGCCGCGGATTACGCAGGCGGGGATCCATGCGCTGATGATCGAGTCGGCGCTTGCGGGACAGAGCGTGGTGCGGCTAAAAAGTGGAGACCCGCTGGTGTTTGGGCGCGCGGGCGAGGAGATTGCTGCGCTGCGTGCGGCGGGGATTTTGTTCGAGGTAGTGCCGGGGGTCACGGCGGCGCTGGCCGCGGGTGCGGCGCTGGGCTTGCCACTGACGGATCGGAAGAGTGCGTCGAAGCTGATTTTCTGCACTGGGCATCATGCGGCGGAGAAGGATACGACTCCGATTTGGAGTGGGGCGCTTCCTGAGGATGCGACGCTGGTGGTGTATATGCCGGGGCGGGATATGGCGCGGATCACACGGGAGCTGCGCGAGGCTGGTGTGGCGGAGGATGTGGCTTGCTGCGCAATCAGCCATGCGGCGACGGCGCGGCAGAGTTGGGTGGCGGGAAGACTGGATGGGTTGGAGGGGATGACGTGTGGGCCGGCTCCGTTGTTGCTGCTGGTGGGGAGGGCGATGCAGGGTTTGCTACTGGGTGCGACGGCTGCGATGGACTATGCGATCGCCGAGGCGTCGATGAAGGTGCACGATGATGTTGCAGACGAAGGGTAACCGCGGCTAGTTGGGGGAAGGCTTTTCGGCTTGATCGACGACGAGGGTTTTGACTGGGCCCTTGGCGGCGTCGAGCTTTAGGCCGAGTTGCTCTTTGAGGGCGGTGAAGAGGTCGGGCGGGCGATCGGTGGCGCCGTTATCGGCGGAGGTGTTGGCGAGGCGGTAGGGAATCGATCGGAGTTTGAGGTCGTAGACGCCAGTTAGTCCGGTCTTGTCGATGACAGTGCGTTCCACCTGGAATGAGAGGGTATCGGCGAAGTCTGACATGGAGATGGAGGAGGCAGTGAGGTCATTGTTGTTGATCGTGATGCTGAAGGAATGCTTGTTGGGGTGGTCGGGATCGGTGGCGGGTTGAGGTGTGGGTTTGAATTTGGGACCATCCTTGGTGAGGACGAGGTCGAAGACGGGGAGGGTTTTGATCTCGGTGTGGGCCTTTACCTGGAAGCGGTCGGCGAGGATGGGCAGGAACATGGCCTCACGCTGCTCGCGTGTGAGCGTCTTGAGTCTTGGTAGATCGGGTTCGGAGATCTTTGCGGTGATGTCGAAGCGGGCGGAGTCAGCCCATCTGGGAAGGCCGGAGACGAGGTCCTCGCGGATTCTGTAGGCGTAGGAGACCAGCTCCTTGAGGGTGACGCCGGATGCGGCGTAGATGGAGTCCTGGGTGTGCATGCTGATGTTGTCATCGAGCGTGTTGTGCGGACGGATGGAGACGATGTCGTAGACAGGGAGTGGGGCATGTGGAGCGGCTGCGGGTTGCCGCGCGATTGCGGGGAGAGCAAGCAACATGAGGGCGATTGGGAGCCTGGATGCGCGGATTTTACGTGCGTCGGACTGATGCATTGTGACATGCTCCCTTTTCTGCGCGCGTGAGCGATAACAGAGCGGCTGCGTCTTGGACGGCGGAGCGCAGGCTCGGTGAGCGCCTGCGCCTGGGTTACGGCTTGGGTGCGGATTCTTTGAGGAGCTGGACTAGGTAGTCTTGCCAGATGGAGGCGATGGTGTGGGTGCCGTGGCCTCGGGTCTGGTCGGTGATGGGGAGGAGGACGAACTTTGCGTTCGGCATGGTGTGGACCATCTTTTCGGCGATGCCTAGTTCGGGTGGATTGATGAAGTCGTCGGCGGAGTTGATCCACATGACGGGGACCTTGATACGGTCGAGGTGCTGGCTGGGGTCGTAGTTGCGGCTGGCGTCGAAGTAGTAGATGAAGTTGTTAGCATCGGTGTGCTCGTCGAGGCGGGCGAGGACTTTGTCGACGTAGGCTTCGGATTGGGCGCGGGTGGGATCGGCTTTCTGCATCACGAGGGGAGCGGAACCCATGATGAGGAGGAGCTCGTTGGCGGTGCGGAGACCTTCCTCGGGTTCGGTGGTGTAGTCGCCGTTCTTCCAGGCGGGATCGTGCTCGACGTTCTCGATAGCCATGTAGCGCATCATGCGATTGCGGCCGGCGATCTGGACGGGGAGGCACGCGAGGGGCATGAGGGCATCGGAGAAGCCGGGGTAGGTTTCGCCCCAGACGAAGCTCTGCATGCAGCCCATGGAGGTGCCGAGGATGAGGCGGAGATGGTCGACGTGGAGGCCGTCGAGGAGCATCTGGTGCTGCGAGCGCACCATGTCGTCGTAGTCGTAGTGGGGGAACTTCATGCGGAGGCCGTCGGAGGGTTTGGAGGAGTCGCCGTGGCCGATGTCGTCGGGGAAGATGAGGTAGTAGTGGGCGATGTCGAGGGGTTGACCAGGGCCGAAGAGGACGGTGGAGAAGACGGGATTGAAGAGAGTGTGGGCGTTGCCGCCAGTTCCGTGGAGGAGGAGGACGGCGTTGTCGACGTGGCCCTGGGCGTCGCGGTGGGGGGTACCTAGGGTGAGGTAGTGGAGCTTGAGCTCGGGGAGGGATTCACCGGAGCCGAAGTGGAAGTCGTGGGCGATGTAGTCGCCTGGCGTGCCTGTGTACGTCGGTGCGGTCTGGGCGCTGACGGAGGAGGCGCATGCAAGGAGCGTGGCTAACCAGAGGGAGCGATGCATCGAGGACTCCTGTGCTGAGATGATAAGAGCGCGAACCTTGTGGGTTCGCGCCCTTGGTTGGGCTTACATGGTTGTGGCTACTTCGCTTCCCCGGATGTTGGGGGTTTGGTTAGAGGTGTGGTGATCTCGTCGAGGTAGTCCTTGGTGCCGTCGACGCGGACCATGGTGGGGTAGCGCATGCCATCGTGGTAGTCGATGGAGACGGGCGTGATGTACTGCTCGGACTGCATGAGGAAGTGGATGGGTTCCTTGCTGGTCTTGGCTGCGGTGAGGTCGTCGGTGAGGTCGTCGGAGGAGAAGACCTTGCCGTTGACGGCGATGAGCTTCTGGCCGGGAGCCAGCTTGGCCTTGTCTGCGGGACTTCCCCAGCGGACGTCGCGGATGCTGCCGTCAGCGCCGAGTTGCAGGCCGAGGGAGTACCAGACGTTGGGGCCAGCAGCGCCGCGGCGACCACCAGCCTTCATGAGCATGGAGAGCGAGTCGGAGGGATGATCTTCGTAGACCAGCTTGTAGCCACCGCGGGTGATGCCGTCGAGGTCGGCGTGGGGGTTGATGAGGTCGATGCGGTCGTGCATGAACGTTGCCCAGTCGTACTTGACGACATCGTTGAGGTCGGCGATGAGCTCTTCGCGGTGGTAGGGGACGATGAGCGGGCCAGTGTTTCCACCCTTGCCGAGGAAGATGTGGAGGAAGTCGGTGAGGGACTTCTGGTCGTTGGTGAGCTCGCGAATCCTGGTATCGGCATCGAGCCACAAGAGCTCTCCTTCCTGGTAGTAGTCCTGGCCGCGACGCCAGTTGGACCAAGCTGGGCCGTCGCTGCGGAGGACGCTGGCGGCTGTGGCGGTGTCCTCGGTGGGACGCCATTCGCGGCCGGACTTGTAGTCGAGCTGCGCGGCGGAGGCGGCGAGGAGGTCGCGATACGCGGCTTGCGACTTGAGGCCTGAGCGGGCGGCGAGGACGTTGCCGAGGTACTGCGTCATGCCCTCGTAGACCCAGAGGAGCGAGCCCTGCTGCATGGTCGCGAAGTCGGTCTGGTAGAGGTTGAAGGGGCGACGATACTTGCCGTTCCAGGAGTGGGTGAACTCGTGGGAGAGGAGGTCGGCATCGCCTAGCTGGCTCTTCTGAGTGGCGAAGGACTTCTCGCCAACGCCGTTGTCGGAGGACTGACTGTGCTCGAGGCCTTCGCCGCCGGCGATGTCGGAGAGGGTGAGAAGGAAGTGGTAGACGTGGTAGTGGCGCGAGTCGTAGGCAGCTCCGGTTTCGCGGACGAGGTTGGAGATCTCGTTGAGGAGTTCGGGGCGAAGGTCGGAGTCTTTGGGCTCATCGGAGACGACATCGATGAAGTGCTTGGGCGTGACTTCGGGAGCGAGGGCGAACTCGTGGAAGTATTCACCGGCGATGACGGGCGAGTCTTCAAGCTGCTCGACGTTCGTGGGCTCATATTCGGTGGTTCCTCCGACTTTAGCGTTGGGGTCGTAGGAGCCGACGGGGGTAAGGGCGGTGCCGATGCCCCAGCCGGCGGGGACGGTGACGCTGGGCTGGATGGCGATGTCGCGAACCGGGATGTTAGCGGGATAGAGCATGAGCTTCTCCCACTCGAGGACGGCGATCTTGTCGTCGGCGCGGGAGGTGACGATGCAGTCGAGATGGGCGTGGAGGGTGGTGACGCCCCTGGGTACTTCGACGTGGTATTCGTAGAGATTCTGGTCGTCGCGACGCCAGTAAAGAGGCTTGCCGTTGGCGGTGAAGACGATGCCGGTGATGTCGGATACTGGGCCGGTGGGGCGGTGGTTGCCGGGAATCCATTCCGGGGTGATGAAGGTGTTGGGGCCGGGCTTTACGGGCAGATCGATCTCGGCGTGGTAGAGCTTGCGGGGCGCCTCGGTGAGGTCCGCGGTGATCCGGATGGGGGTCTGGGAGAACGCGGGGAGCGTGAGGGCGATTGCGGCGGCGAGGAGCAACGGCTTACGGAGCATCGTGTGAGGAGCCTCTCTGTACATCGGAAATACAGGTGTACAGAGGATACGTGCCTGGGCCACTACAAGACGCAGGGGGGAGGGGGAGGGGGCCTCCCCCCCCGTACTTTTTGGCTCAAAGTATTCGATTCAGGGGAGTTGGTGGCGGACTTGTGGGTGTTGTCTGTATATTGTTCTATTCAAATATCTTACGGGCAAAATATTCCGTCCTTTGGAGTTATGGGTGGTTCGGCCGGCGCCTTCGACCCCCGTCGGTGTATGTCGGGCCGTGGCCCTTGTTGCGTTGGTGGGCCTGTACCTAGGCCTTCGGCCTAGGCTGTGATGTGTCGGGCCGTTGGCCCTTTGGCTTGCTGACGGAGCGGGAGGCTCTAGTTAAAGTCGGAGGCTCTAGGAGTCTGTCGGGCATAGCGTTTTTGCCAAGCCCGAAGCAGCGGATTGCGGGACTGGTTTTCGAACGGGGGCGCGCAGGCAGTCATCCTGTTGGTA
>Ga0208357_1000449_pt1 | contig 33710 bp, 31 predicted proteins | sample NGESurdeep092012_6_FD_184487 | JGI IMG/M metagenome (GOLD analysis project Ga0208357, IMG submission 184487) | Arctic peat soil microbial communities from Barrow, Alaska - NGEE Surface sample F52-2 deep-092012 (SPAdes) | ecosystem: Environmental > Terrestrial > Soil > Wetlands > Peat ...
GCGGCCCCCTGCCGCAGGCCAATTTGATGGCCTCGCTGCTGTTGCCGGAGGGGGTCGGGGGCCCGGCTTTGCTGGTTTACGGCAATTTCCGCACCTTACTTCGCTGGAACAATTCACAAGCCTTTGCAACGTCTGTCGGATTGCTTGCGGACGACAGCGAATCCCGTTAGCGTCGCCCGAATTCGATCAATCACCGAAACGGGCAATGGACATGCTGCGGGGGTCGCTGAAATGGACGGTGTGGGCCACGGCGGCGCTGGCGCTTGCCGCGTGCGGCACGGAGCCTCACCATGCCGGAAATGCGCCATTCCCGGCCGCTTCGTCCGGGACCGGCCATTCGCATGGCTTCTACAAGGTAGGCAAGCCCTATCAAATCCAGGGCACCTGGTATTATCCATCCGAGAACTGGTCCTATGACGAGACCGGCATCGCCTCGTGGTATGGCGAGCAATTTCATGGCCGCTATACCGCTGATGGCGAGGTCTTCAACCTCAACGAGTTGAGCGCCGCGCACCGCACCCTGCCGATGCCGGCGGTGGTGCGGGTCACCAATCTTGAGAATGGCCGCTCGATCAAGCTGCGGGTCAATGATCGCGGCCCCTATGCGCGCGGCCGGATCATCGACGTGTCGCGCCGCGCCGCCCAGATGCTGGGCTTCGAGGGGCAGGGCACCGCCAAGGTGCGGGTCCAGATCGACGTGCCGGATTCGATGAAGGTGGCGGCCGCCGCCGGCCGCAATGGCGGCGGCCACGCGCCCTCCGCCGGCGCGATGATCGCCGCCGTGGTCAGCGCGCCGATCGCCCTGCCGGTCGCGGCCGTGGTGGCGGCGACCACGCCTGCGCCGAAGCCGGCGCCGCGCGAGGTCAGGGTTGCCGACAATCGCCCGATGGCCGAATCGGTCGTCGTCCCCGCCGATCGGCCCTACATCCTCGACGATCTGCCGGGCATGAACGCGCCGCCGACCTCGACGCTGGAGCGGGCGCCGACCACCACCAAAATCAGCATCGTGCCGGTGAAGTCCACCCAGATCTATGTCCAGGCCGGCGCGTTTTCCGATTCGGAGAATGCGCATCGCATGGAACAGCGGCTGCGCGGCCTGGGTCAGCCGGTGCGCGTCATGAGCGCCGCCGTCAATGGCGCCTCGATCTATCGCGTGCGGGTCGGCCCGGTCGCCTCGGTCGATGCCGCCGACACTCTGTTGGATCGCGTCGTCTCGAACGGCATCCCCGACGCGCGGATCGTGGTCGATTGATCGCTCCGGTCGCGCGGATTACTCTGACCGCGACGCGGCAGCGCGAGAGGTGTTCATGACTTTAGATATGTCCCGGAGCATGCGGCCGGCCTCGCCGGCTTGGTGGGCGCCGATAATGCTGGCGGCCGTCCTGTCGCTCGGCATGCCGCATGCCAGCGCCGCCGCGACCAAGGCGGAAAAGGCCAAGATCGCGGCAAAGGCGCACGGCCATGCCGAGGCGCCGCAGGGCGGCCCCGCCGTCGGCGCTAACGGCGTGCCGACCTTCGATACCGCGGCGCGGTTCGCCATCGTCGTCGATTACAATTCCGGCGCCGTGCTGCTCGACAAGAATGCCGATGAGCACATGCCGACCGCGTCGATGAGCAAGATCATGACCGCCTATCAGGTCGGGCTCTATCTCAAGGCCGGCAAGGCCAAGCTCGACGATGTATTTCCGGTCAGCAAGGAAGCGTGGAAGACCGGGGGCTCCAAGATGTTCGTGCCCTATCCGGGCGAGGTGAAGGTCAGCGACCTGTTGCGCGGCGTGATGATCCAGTCGGGTAACGATGCGTGCATCGTGCTGGCCGAGGGGCTGGCCGGCAGCACCGCCGCCTTCGTCGACCAGATGAACGAGACCGCGAAGAAGCTGGGCCTGACCAACAGCCATTTCGCCGATGTCGACGGCCTGCCCGATGCGGGGCATTACATGTCGCCGCGCGATCTGGTGATGCTGTCGGAGCATCTGATCCGCGACTTTCCCGACATCTACAAATTGGCCTCCGAGCGCGAATTTACCTACAACAACATCAAGCAGGGCAACCGCAATCCGCTGCTTTATAAGGATATCGGCGCCGACGGCGTGAAGACCGGCCACACCGAGGAGGCCGGTTACGGCCTGGTCGGCTCGGCGGTGCGCAACGGGCGGCGGATCATTATCGTGATCGCGGGCCTGTCGAGCATGAATGGGCGCACCCAGGAATCGGAACGGCTGATGGACTGGGCGTTCCGCTCCTTCGACGACGTCACGGTGGCACGCAAGGGCACCGCCATCGACCAGGCGCCAGTGTGGCTCGGCGACAAAGCCGATGTCCCGGTTAGCACGGCGGAGGATGCGGTGATGACGGTGCCGCGCGGGACCCACGGCCATGTCAAAGTGACCGCCATCTATGACGGGCCGGCCAAGGCGCCGATCGCGGTCGGCGACAAGATCGGCGAATTGCAGGTCGCGGTGGCCGACGGCGCGACCGCAGACTATCCGCTGGTGGCGCTGGCGCCGGTACAGAAGCTGGGCCCGGTCGGGCGCGCCGCCCAGGGCATCGCGCAGTATATTTGGGAAAAGAAGCGCTGAGCGGCCGCTTCATCACCCTCGAAGGCGGCGAAGGCGCGGGCAAATCCACCCAGGCCAAATTGCTGGTGGCGGCGCTGACCAGCGCCGGCATCGGCGTCATCGCGACGCGCGAGCCGGGTGGCGCGCCGGCGGCGGAGCTGATCCGCGAACTGCTGCTGAAGGGTGAGCCCGGCCGCTGGGACGGCATTAGCGAGGCGCTGCTGATGGTGGCCGCGCGGCGCGCGCATCTCAACGAGACGATTCTGCCGGCGCTGACGCGCGGCGATTGGGTGGTGTGCGACCGCTTCGCCGATTCGACCACGGCTTATCAGGGGCACGGCGCCGGTGTGCCGGTCGCCGCGCTCGACGCGCTGCACCGGCTGATCGCCGGCGACCTCAAGCCCGACCTGACCCTGCTGCTCGATCTGCCGGTCGAGGCGGGGCTGGCGCGCGCCCACGCCCGGCGCGGCGACGAGACGCGGTTCGAGCAGAAGGATAGTCATTTCCACAAGCGGGTCCGGCGCGGCTTCCTCGCCGTGGCGAAGGCGGAGCCGACGCGCTGCATCGTGATCGACGCCAGCCGGCCGGTCGCGGATATCCATCGCGCGGTGCTGAGCGTGATGGCCGCGAAACTCGGCATCGCCTTTCCCTGACCCCGGTTCCGCCTTACGTCGGACCGAGGGACCTGTTATTTCATCGCCGATGTCCGATGGGAGCGACGACGAAGACAGCGGCGACGTTGCCGAGGCGGCACAAGCCGCCCCGCTGTTGCGGCGTGAGAATAGCGCGCTGGTCGGGCAGGGGCGGGCCGAGGCGGCGCTGCTGGCCGCTTGGCGCACCGGGCGGCTGCCGCATGCTTGGCTGCTGACCGGGCCGCGCGGCATCGGCAAGGCGACGCTGGCGTTCCGCTTCACCCGCTTCCTCCTGGCGCAGGATGGCGCGGGGCCGGCGCTGTTCGGCGGGCCGCAGCCGACCGGGCTGGCGGTCGATCCCGCCAGCCCCGCCTTCCGCCGCGTGGCGTCCGGCGGCCATGCCGATGTTCTTTTAATCGAAAGAGCTTACGACGAAAAACGCAAGCGTCGTCGCAGCGAAATCGTGATCGATGATGTGCGCCAGATCGGGGAGTTTCTGCATCTGACCCCGGCGGAGGGCGGCTGGCGGATCGTCATCGTGGATGGCGCCGATGAGATGAATCGCAACGCGGCCAATGCCTTGCTGAAGGTTCTTGAGGAGCCGTCGCGGCGCTCGCTGTTACTCCTTACCAGCGCCAGTCCCGGCCGTCTGCTGCCGACTATCCGTTCACGCTGCCGCCACCTGGCTCTTACCCTATTATCTGAAGGGCAAATCGCTGATCTTCTGAAACAATATCGGCCAACGCTGACCCCGGATGAGGTCTCCGGCCTAGCTGGGTTGGCCGGAGGCAGCATCGGCCGCGCGCTCGATCTCGCCGGGGCGGGCGGGCTGGCGCTTTATCGCGAGATGATGGCGCTGTTGACCGCGCTGCCCGCGCTCGATGGCGCGGCGGTGGATCGGCTGGCCGACAGGCTGGGCCGGGCCGGCGCCGAGGAGTCGTTTCGCCTGATGGCGGAGCTGCTGCCCCGCCGCATCGCTCGCATGATCCGTGACACCAGCGCCGGCATCGATCCCGATCTTGCCCGGCTCGCGGCACGGCGGTCCCTTGATCGCTGGGTCGAGGTGTGGGAAAAACTCAACCGTCTCTTTGCCCTGGTGGATGTCGTCACCCTCGACCGCAAGCAAGCCATGCTCAATGCCTTCTTTGCGCTCGAAGAGGCCGCGCGCTAAACCCACGAATTCGACCGAGGAGTGACATGGCCGGCGGCGAGAAATTCTACGTCACCACGCCGATCTATTATGTGAATGACGCGCCGCATCTGGGGCACGCCTACACGACGGTCGCGTGCGACGCGCTGACCCGATTCCGCCGGCTCGACGGCGCCGAGGTGCTGTTCACCACTGGCACCGACGAGCATGGCCAGAAGGTCGAGAATTCGGCGCAGGCCGCCGGGGTCGCGCCGCAGGCGTTCTGCGACCGGGTGTCCCAGACCTTCCGCGCGATGAACGCGCTGCTCGGGATCGACACCCACGATTTCGTCCGCACCACGGAACAGCGCCATATCGACTGCGCCACCGAGCTATGGAATCGCATCGCCGCGAACGGCGCCGGCGACATCTATCTCGGCAAGTACGGCTATTGGTACTCGGTCCGCGACGAAGCGCCCTATGACGAGAGCGAACTGGTCAACGGCAAGGCCCCGACCGGGGCCGACGTCGAATGGGTCGAAGAGGAGAATTACTTTTTCCGCCTATCGGCCTGGCAAGACCGGCTGCTCGCCTTTTACGAGGCCAATCCCGACTTCATCGGCCCGACCGCGCGCCGCAACGAGGTAATGAGCTTCGTCAAGGGCGGGCTGCGCGACCTCTCGATCTCGCGCACCAGCTTCACCTGGGGCATTCCGGTGCCGGGCGACGCCAAGCACATCATGTATGTCTGGATCGAAGCGCTGTCGGTATATCTCACCGGCGCCGGCTTTCCCGACACCGCCAGCGCGCGCTATCAGAAATTCTGGCCGTGCGACCTGCACATGGTCGGCAAGGACATCATCCGCTTTCACTGCGTCTATTGGCCGGCGTTCCTGATGGCGGCCGGCCTGCCGGTGCCGAAGCGCGTCTTCGGCCATGGCTGGTGGACGGTCGAAGGGCAGAAAATGTCGAAATCGCTGGGCAATTTCATTCCGCCCAAGGTGCTGGTCGACACATACGGGCTCGATCCGTCGCGCTATTTCATGCTGCGGGAATTACCGTTCGGCGCCGACGGTGATTTCTCGCATCGCGCCATGGTCAGCCGCATCAATGGCGACCTCGCCAACGATCTCGGCAATCTGGCGCAACGCGTGCTGACGATGGTCCAGCGCTATTGCGAGGGCAGGGTGCCGGCGCCCGGCCCGTTCACGGCGCCGGACCAGGCCCTGTTGGGCGCCGCGCGTGCGCTGCTGGCGGCACTCCGCGTTGAATACGCGGTGCCGGCCTATCATCGCGCGCTGGAGCAGATCTGGGTGGTGGTCGGCGATGCCAATCGCTATGTCGATGAGCAGGCGCCCTGGGCCTTGCGCAAGAGCGAACCGGCGCGCTGCGACACGGTGCTGTATGTGCTGGCGGATACCATCCGCCATCTCGCCATTCTGGTGCAGCCGATGATGCCAGGCTCCATGACGAAGCTGCTCGATCAATTGGCCGTGCCGCCGGACCGGCGCGATTTCGCGGCGCTCGCGGCATCGCCGCTGGTCGCGGGGACGATGCTGCCGAAGCCCAAAGGCATCTTCCCCCGTTATGTGGAGGAGGGCATTGATGCTGGTCGATAGCCATTGCCACATCGATTTCGCCGAGCCGGATGACCGGCCGGCGCTGATCGAGCGCGCGCGCGAGGCCGGGGTGCGCACCATGCTGACCATCGGCACCAAGGCGGACGAACTGCCCGAGGTGATCGAGATCGCCTCGTCCGATCCCGATATCTGGTGCAGCATCGGCGTTCATCCGCACGAAGCGCAGGCGGCACCCGACCATGTCATGGACCAGCTGACCGATCTGATCGCGCATCCGAAGGTCGTGGGCATCGGCGAAACCGGGCTCGATTTCCATTACGAGCATTCGCCGCGCGACCGCCAGGCGCAGCTCTTTCGCGCCCAGTGCCGGCTGGCGCGGGCCGCCGGCCTGCCGGTGATCATCCATAGCCGCAACGCCGACGCCGAGACCGTCGCCATCCTGGCCGATGAGGGCATGAGCCGGGGGGTCATCCATTGCTTTTCCACCAGTCGCGCTCTGTCCGAGCCGGCGTTGGCGCTGGGGTTCTATATCTCGATTTCCGGCATCGTAACCTTCAAGAACGCCGAGGAACTGCGCGGCATCGTGCCGGAGATACCGCTCGACCGGCTGCTGATCGAAACGGATTCGCCCTATCTCGCGCCCATTCCGCTGCGCGGCAAGACCAACGAGCCGGCGTTCATAGTTCATACCGCCGCGAAAGTCGCTGAACTTAAAGGTATTTCGGTCGAGGAATTGGCGGCGGCGACGACCGACAATTTCTTCCGCCTGTTCGACAAGGCCCAGCGTCCGGCGGTCTGGTGAAGGTCACCATCCTGGGCTGCGGCCCGTCCTGGGGCGTGCCGCCGATCGGCGGCAATTGGGGCCAATGCGATCCCGACAACCCCAAGAATCGCCGTCGCCGCGCCGGGATTGCGATTGCCGAGGCCGGCGCGACCATCCTGGTGGACACGCCGCCAGACCTGCGCGAGGCGCTTTTATCCAGTAATCTCAGTCGTATCGACGCGGTTATTTTCACTCATGCACATGCCGACCATATCCACGGCATCGACGATCTGCGCCTTCCAAGCTGGGAATTGAAGCGGCCGATCCCGGCCTATGGCGATGCCCAGACCCTCGACGCGATCCATCAGCGCTTCAGCTATACAATGGATGGCGTGCGCGATCCCAGCGGCTCTGGCTACTACTATCAGCCCATTCTGGAACCACATGCGATTGAAGGAAAATTCGCCGCCGCTGGGGTGCCGGTGACGTCGTTCACCCAGAAGCATGGCCGGGTGCCGTCGCTGGGCTTGCGGTTCGGCCGCTTCGCCTATTCGACCGATGTGGTGGCCCTCGACGAGGCGGCGTTCGCGGCGCTGGTCGGGGTCGAAGTCTGGATCGTCGATTGCCTGCGCCGCGAGCAGCACATCACCCATTCCCATCTGGCCCAATCGCTGGCCTGGATCGAGCGCGTCGGGCCGGCGCGCGCGTTCCTGACCCACATGGACGAGAGCCTGGATTATGCGACGCTGAAGCGCGAGCTGCCACCGCATGTCGAGCCGGCCTATGACGGTATGGTCATCGAGATCTGAGGTCCGTCCCGGAAATGATGACGTTATTTCTCATAATATACATTATGCGATAATCGGAGCAAACGCGCCCCTTCGTCAGCCGGCGTGGCAATGGGGATAATTGTCGGCGCGGCTCCAGACCTGATTTTGACCCAGCAGTGGAATGCCGACATAGCCGCGCAGACGCAGATGGTTGGCATCCTCCAGCGTGACGTTGGCGTGATAGGTCTTGCCACTTTCGGGATCGTAGATGCTGCCCTCGACCCAGCTATTCGGGTCGCCGCCGCCACGATGAAAGCCGTAGACGATGGTGAGGCCGCACATGGGCTGTCGGCGGTGCGCTGGATCGGGGTTCTTTTTATCGAGCGGGATGACGCCCGGCTTGGCGTCGGCCGGCGGCTTCATCCAGTCGATGTGGCCGCAAATCGAATCGCCGCAGGGGGCGATGGCGACGACCCCCTTGCCGTCCGCCGTGAGCCAGCGGCCGGTGACACTGGCTTCATCCTTCGCGGCGGCGATGCCGGTCATCAGCCCGAAGATCACGGCTAAACAAAATCCCAGCTTCAAGGCACATTCTCCCGGTGAATTGCGACGGGTCGCGCTTAAACATGGGAATGCGGGAAATGGATCGCCAAGAGGCAATTTTTGCTCAACGGTTCGGTGACGGCTCGCCGCTGCTGGTGTTGTTGCACGGCCAGGGCGCCAATGGCGATGTCTGGAACGGCCTGCGGCCCCTGATCGAGCGCGATTGGCGCGGCGCCTGCGTCATTCCCGATCTGCGGGGCCATGGTCGCTCGTTCCACGACGCGCCCTATGCCTATGGCACCTACGCCGCGGATGTCGCGGCCCTGATCGGCCCGGACGCTGACATATTCCTGGTGGGCCATTCGCTCGGCGGCGCGGTGGCCCTGATGCTGGCGAGCGGCTGGTTCGGCGTACGCGTGCGCGCCATCATGGCGTTCGGCATCAAGGTGAATTGGACCGCTGAAGAATTGGCGCGTCGCAAGCAATTCGCGGGAGCGGCGGTGCGCTGGTTCGACGCCAGGGCGGCGGCGATCGAGCGCTATCTCAAAGTGTCGGGCCAGTTCGGGCTGGTCGATCCCTCCGCGCCCGCCGCCGCATCCGGCATTGTCGAGGAAAATGGCCGGTTCCGGCTCGCCGCCGATCCACGCATCAATGGCGGCGGCGATCTGCCCGACGTTCGCGCTCTTTATCATGCCGCCAAGACGCCGGTGACGCTGGGGGTCGGCGCGCGGGATCCGATGGTGCCGATCGCCGACGCGCGCAGTCTCGATCCCAACGCGGTCCTGTTCGAGGGGGCGGGGCACAACGCCCATGTCGAGCGACCGGAAGCGGTGTGGAACGCGGTCGTCCGGGCAACAAATTTCGGTGATCGGGGTGTCGATTCTGGCCGACAGGCACCGACATTGAATTGACTTAACCGCAAGGCACGGATAACCAAGACGACAATAAAACAAGTCGCTTGAAAATAAGTCGCTAGGGGGAGGGATTGCGTTTGAGGACGAAGCCGCCGACGCGGCACGCATGTGATCAGGCACGCGCCGAGGCGGCATGGTAGCGCCACTGCTCGAGGTCGATCGCGTCGCCGTCAGCTTCGGCGGCATCGTGGCGTTGGACCATATCAGCTTCGAGGTCGCGACCGGCGAGATTTGCGGCCTGATCGGACCCAATGGCGCCGGCAAGACCACCCTCTTCAACTGCCTGTCCCGGCTTTATCCGGTGCAATCCGGCGATATCCGGTTCGAGGGCCGATCGGTGATCCGCATGGCCAAGCATGCCATCGCCCCACTCGGCATCGGCCGGACCTTTCAGAACCTGGCGCTGTTCCGCTCGATGTCGGTGCGGCGCAACATCATGGTCGGCGGCCATTGCCGGACCAAATCCAGCTTCCTCGACAACGCCTTTCGCCTGCCGATCGCGTCGCGCGAGGAAGTGGCGCTGAGCGCGCGCACGCATGAATTAATCGCGTTCCTTAAGCTTGAGGCGCAGGCGGAAATTCCGGTCGCCTCCCTGCCCTTCGGCCTGCAGAAGCGGGTGGAGCTGGGCCGCGCGCTGGCGGCACAGCCGAAACTGCTGCTGCTGGATGAGCCGGCCGCCGGCCTCAACCATGAAGAGCTCGGCGATCTTGGCCGCATGATCCGGGATATCCGCGAGCGGTTCGGCATCACCATCCTCCTGGTCGAGCATCACATGAGCCTGGTGATGGGCGTCTCGGACAAGGTCGTGGCGCTCGATTTCGGCCGCAAGATCGCCGAGGGGCCGCCCGCTTATGTCCAGCAGCATCCGGACGTGATCCGGGCCTATCTCGGGGCGGCGTGATGGCGGCGCTGCTCGCGGTCAAGAATCTCACCGCCGCCTATGGCGATACCGTCGTGCTGCACGGCCTGAGCTTCGAGCTGGCGGAGGGCGGCATTACCGCGATCCTCGGCGCGAATGGCGCCGGCAAGACCACGACGCTGCGGGCCTTGTGCGGCCTCGTCAAGCGGCGGGGCGAGATCGCGTTCGCCGGCCGCCGCATCGAGACGCTGGTGACGGAGGATGTGGTGCGGCTCGGCGTCGCCCATGTCCCCGATGGCCGGGGCACCTTCGCCAGCATGACGGCGGAGGAAAACCTGCGGCTCGGCGCCTATCTGCGCCGCGACCGCGCCGAGGTGGCGCGTGATTTCGACAATGTCTACACGCTATTTCCCCGGCTGAAGGAGCGGCGCCAGCAGCAGGCCGGCACGCTGTCCGGCGGCGAGCAGCAGATGCTGGCGATCGCGCGCGCCCTGATGCTGCGGCCGCGCCTGCTGCTGCTGGACGAGCCGTCATTCGGCCTCGCGCCGCTGATCGTGCAGGAAATCTATCGCACGCTGCGCGCCATCAACCAGCAAACCGGGGTCAGCATGCTGCTGGTGGAGCAGAACGCGACCCTGGCGCTCGACCTCGCGGACCATGCCTATCTGGTCGAAACGGGCCGGGTCGTGATCTCCGGCGATTCCGAAACGGTGAAAGCGGACGAGACCATCCGCCGCTCGTATCTCGGCTATTAGGGGCGACGAATGGCTCACCTCCCGCACCCGAACGATCCCTCTCTGCCCTCGGGGGCGGAGAGGTTAGGTGAGGTGGGGGAATCGCCGGCAATCGTTGCTCAAGCCCCACCTCACCCCGACCCTCTCCCCCCCAATGGGGCGGAGAGGGAGAAAAGACACAGGACCTAAGCGATGGACGCGCTTCTGCATCAGGTCTTCAGCGGCATCGCGTCGGGCGGCATCTATGCCGGTCTCGCCCTCGCTTTGGTGATGATCTATCAATCGACCGGCCACATCAATTTCGCCCAGGGCGAAATGGCGATGTTCTCGACCTATATTGCGTGGGAGCTGATCGATTATGGCACGCCCTATTGGGGCGCGTTCTTCCTGACCATCGTGTTCGCGTTCGCCGCTGGGGTCGCGATCGAGCGGCTGGTAATCCGGCCGTTCCACAATCTGCCGGTGATCTCGCTGATCATCGTGTTCATCGGCCTGCTGGTCATCGTCAACAGCACCGCCAGTTGGATTTTCGGCACCACGCTCAAGACCTTTCCCTCGCCGTTCCCCAGCGCGCCGCTGTGGAACAACCACTATATCTCGAACCACGAACTCGGCTCGATCGGCGTGGTGCTGATCATCGTCGCCATCCTCTATGTGTTCTTCCGCTATACCGCGCTGGGGCTGGCGATGCGCGCGGTCGCGGAGAACCCGGTGTCGAGCCGCCTCGTCGGCATCCGCGTCGGCTGGATGCTGGCGCTGGGCTGGGGCCTGGCGGCGGCGATCGGCGCGGTGTCGGGCATGCTGGTGGCGCCGATCCTCTATCTCGACAGCACCATGATGGGCGGCGTGCTGATCTATAGCCTTGCCGGCGCCATCCTCGGCGGCCTCGACAATCCCTGGGGCGCGGCGCTGGGCGGCTTCATCATCGGCGTCATGGAGAATGTCCTCGGCGCCTATGTCATCGGCACGCAGCTCAAGCTTTCGGTGGCGCTGATCGTCATCGTGGCGGTGCTGCTGGTGCGGCCCAGCGGCCTCTTCGGCCGCACCGTGGTCACGCGGGTCTGATCATGTCAGAACCCATCAAGACCGGATCCGCCCTCGAAGCGACCCCGCCGCATCCGGCGCCCTTCGTCGATGCCGTGAACCGGCCCGACCTGCTGGCGACGGCGCCGTTGCCGCGTTCCGCCGGTCTCTCCGGCGGCCGCATGGGCGGCCTCGCCGTGATCATCCTGATCGGCGTCGGCCTGCCCTTCGTGCTGCAGAATTTCTATATTTTCCAGCTCACCCTCGCGATGGTCTACGCCATCGCGCTGATCGGCCTCAACATGCTGGTCGGCTTCAACGGCCAGGTATCGCTGGGCCATGGCGCGATCTATGCCATCGGCGCCTATGTCGCCGCCATCCTGATGGACAAGGCCGACTGGCCCTATTGGGCCTCGGTGTTTCCGGCGGGCTTCGTCTGCCTTGCCTTCGGCTATGTCTTCGGCCTGCCGGCGTTGCGGTTGCAGGGACATTATCTGGCGCTCGCCAGTCTCGCGCTCGCCGTCACCACGCCGCAGGTGCTGAAGCACAAGGCGCTCGAGGATTGGACCGGCGGCTTCTCGGGCATCGTCTTGAACAAGCCCGACGTGCCGTTCGGCCTGCCGATCAACCAGGATCAATGGCTCTATTTCTTCGTCTACGCGATCATGCTGGTGCTGTTCCTGGTCGCCTATAACCTGCTGCGCGGGCGCATCGGGCGCGCCATGATCGCGATCCGCGATCAGCCGATCGCCGCCGAGGCGATGGGTATCAACAGCGCCGTTATCAAGACCTCGACCTTCGGCGTCAGCGCCTTCTATACCGGCGTCGCCGGCGCGCTGTCCGCCATCGTGGTGCAGTTCGTCTCGCCCGACAGCTATGATTTCTTCCTGTCGATCACGCTGCTGGTCGGCATCGCGGTCGGCGGCTTCGCCTCGCTGTCGGGGGCGATCTACGGCGCGCTGTTCATCCTGCTGGTGCCCAATTTCGCCGGCGAATTGTCGAAATCGGCGCCGTGGGCGATCTATGGCGTGCTGCTGATCCTGTGCATGTATTTCATGCCGACCGGCGTTGCGGGCTTCATCCGCATTACCACCGCGCGCATCGGCCGGATGATGGGGCGATAGTGGATTCGGCCGGCGCAATGCGGCGCCTCTTGGATATCATGGCGCGGCTGCGCGACCCCGAGCGCGGCTGCCCCTGGGACAAGGTGCAGAATTTCCGCACCATCGCGCCCTACACGATCGAGGAAGCCTATGAGGTCGCCGAGGCGTGCGAGGCCGGCGATCCCGAGGCGCTGAAGGACGAACTCGGCGATTTGCTATTCCAGACCGTGTTTCATGCCCGCATGGCGGAGGAAGCCGGCCTGTTCCGCTTCGCCGACGTCGCCGAGGCGATTTCCGACAAGATGATCCGCCGCCATCCACATGTCTTCGGCGACACCGATATCGCCGACGCCGACGCGCAGACCGTGGCCTGGGAGGAAACCAAGGCCACGGAGCGCGCGGCCGCCGGCGCCGCCAGCGTGCTCGATGGCGTCGGCGTCGCCCTGCCCGCGCTCACCCGCGCCGAGAAATTGCAGAAACGGGCGGCGCGCGTCGGCTTCGATTGGCCGGACGCGGCGCCAGTGTTCGCCAAGATCGACGAGGAGCTGGACGAGCTGCGCGCCGAGATCGAGCTGGGCGCCGACCCAGCGCGCATCGAGGACGAGCTTGGCGACGTGCTGTTCGCGGTCGCCAATCTGGCGCGCCACCTGCGGGTCGATCCCGAGCAGGCATTGCGCGCGGCATCACGCAAATTCGAGCGCCGCTTCCGGGCGATGGAGGCATCCTTATCGCCGCTCAAAGGCAAATCGCTCGACGAACTCGAGGCGGCGTGGCAACGGGTGAAATGGCTTGAACGGAAGTAGGACCAAACCGTGGGTCCCTCGACAGGCGCTTCGCGCCAGCTCGGGATGAGGTTCTTTTTTAGTGCGGGCACTAAACTTTCCTCATCCTGAGCTGCGGCGAAGCCGCAAGTCGAAGGACGCGGGATGGTCCTGCGGGCCCTATTTCTCCGGTTCCACCAAGGCCGCGTAGACCATGTTCCGCAACTTCGATTCGAGGCGGAACAATTGCATCGAGGCCTGGACCATCAGGACCGCGAAGAAATCGCGGCGCGGATCGCACCAGAACAGCGTGCCCGCCGCGCCCGACCAATGGAAATTGCCGACCGAGCCGGCGTGGACCGCCTCGCCGGCGGTGCGGCGCACGGCGAAGCCGAGGCCGAACCCATAGCCGGGGCCGGGAATATACCAGGTCGGGCCGGGCCCGATATCGTGGCCGAGATGGTCGGCGGTCATATAGGCGACCGTCTCCGGGCCGAGCACCCGCTTCCCCTCGAGCGCGCCGCCATTCAACAGCGTTTGCAAGAACCGCGCGTAATCGAGCGCGGTCGATTGCATGCCCTGGCCGCCCATTTGCGATTTTAGCGTCTGGCGCGGATCGTAGGGCGGCGCGCCGCCGACGAGATGGTCCGGCGGCGCCGGCTCGGCGACGCGGCCATGCTTCGCCTTGTCGGCGATGCAGAACGACGTGTCGGACATGCCGAGCGGTTCAAGAATGTGCGCCTGCTCCCAGTCATAAAGCGACTTGCCGGAAACCATTTCGACGACGTGGCCCAGCACGTCGGTCGCGTGGCTGTAGTTCCACCCGGCGCCCGGCTGAAAGGCCAGCGGCAGCTTCGCCAGCGCCTCGACGAACTCGGCATTGGTCAGATCGGCGCCGAAGAAATTGGCATCGCGATAGAGCTTGCTGATCGCGGTATCGAAAAACCCATAGGTCAGACCCGATGTATGGCGCATCAGATCCTGCACGGTCATCGGTCGCCCGCACGGGATCAGATCCATCACCGGCGGCATCCCCGCCATCATGCCGGGACGCGGTATTCCAACCCGTGCCTCGGCGAATTGCGGGAGGTAGGCGGCGACCGGGTTTTCAAGCAGCAGCTTGCCCTGCTCCACCAGAATCATCGCGGCGACGGTGGTGATCGGCTTGCTCATGGAATAGATGCGGAAGATCGCATCCTTGGTCATCGGCGACTTCGCCGCCTTGTCGCGATAGCCGACCGCCTCGAAATAGGCAATCTTGCCGTGCCGCGCGATCAGCATCGTGGCGCCGGGCAGTTGCCCAGTCTCGACCTCACCGCGCAATTCATCGGTCAGGCGCTGCAGGCGGTCGCGCGAAAAACCGACCTGTTCGGGGCTGCCTTCGTCGAGGCCACGCTGTGCATGAGACATGATGTTCTCCCTATTTCTCGGGTTCCGTCAGCGCGGCATAGACCATGTTCGGCAACAGCGCCGCGTAATGCGGGCCCTGGTTCGGCGCCTGGACCATGAACACGACCAGCATGTCGAGCTTCGGATCGTTCCAGAACTGGGTCCCTGCGGCGCCGCCCCAGAAATAATTGCCGGGGGAACCCGCGATGGTCGCGACGCCCTCGCTGCGCCGCACGGCGAAGCCCAGGCCGAAACCGGTGCCGGGACCGGGCAGGTAGAGGTTGGTGCTGGGGCCGATCTTGCCGAGATGGTCGGCGGTCATCAGCTTCACGGTTTCCGGCGACAGGATGCGGTGGCCATCGAGCTTGCCGCCATAAAGCAGCATTTGCAGGAACCGCGCATAGTCGATAGCCGTGCCTTCCATGCCCTGGCCGCCGGCTTCCCACTTGCCGGCGATGGTCGGGTTGAACAGCGGAAAGCCGAACACCTTGCTGTCGGTGTCGAGGCCCTGGGCGATGCGTATTTTCTTCGCCGGGTCGGTGACATAAAAGCCGGTGTCAGTCATGCCCAGCGGGTCGAGAATATTCTCCTTCTCGAAGCGATAGAGCGATTTCCCCGACACCACTTCGACGACGCGGCCCAGGACATCCGTGCCGTTGCTGTAATTCCACACGGTGCCCGGCTGAAACGCCAGCGGCAGCTTGGCGATGCGGGTAACGAACTCGGCATTGTCGTAATCGCCGCCGAAGAGGCCATTGTCGCGATACATCTTGGCGACGGGGTCGCCCCAGAAGCCATAGGTCAGGCCGGCGGTGTGGCGCAGCAAATCCTGGATGGTCGGCGGCCGGTTGGGGGCGACCAGCGCGGGGTTGCCGGTATCGCCGCCGACCGCATGGGGGTCGGCCTTGGTCGCGCTCAGCACCTTCACATGGCCGAATTGCGGCAGATATTTCGCGATCGGGTCGTTGAGGAACAGCTTGCCCTCCTCGACCAGGATCATCGCGGCAACCGAGGTGATGGCCTTGCTCATGGAGAACAGGCGGAAGATGCCGTCACTGGGCATCGGAATTTTCTTGTCGGGATCGAGCCAGCCGACCGTGTCGAAATAGGCGATCTTGCCATGCCGCGCGATGATCAGCGCCGCGCCGGGAATGACATGATGATCGACATCGGCCTTCAGCGTATCGGTGATGCGGGCGAGGCGATCCTTGGAAAAGCCCAGCTCCTCCGGCTCGGCGTAGCCCAATTCCTGCGCCAAGGCCGAGCCGATGAAGCCCAACACCAGCAACACGCCAAGACCCGCGCGCATCATGTACCGCATGCCCGACCCTCCCCTTATTCCCTGACGAGGATTAAGGCACGGTCGTGAAGGGCGTGCAATCGGGGGATGGGGATGAACGCCGGTGGCTGTATGCGGCCTTCGAGACGCCGCCTTGCGGCGGCTCCTCTGGCCGAGGGTTTTCGTTTTTTTAGGCATTCCAAAATTTCCTCATGCTGATGAGGAGCGGCCGCGGGCCGCGTCTCGAAAGCCGCACGGCGATTTCCGCTACCATTCCCCCCTGCGACACCCTGCCGCCTGCCATTGTTTGACCTGGGGCGATGGGAGGGTCGATAGTACCCGCCGCAACCAACGGGAATCTGTCCATGCCACGCAGCAATTCGGCGGCGCAACGCGATATCGCCGCCCAGCTTCACCCCTATACCAATCTCGCCAAGCATGAGACCGACGGTCCGCTGATCATCGCGCGCGGCCAGGGCGTGCATGTCTGGGACGATCAGGGCAAGGAATATATCGAGGGGCTGGCCGGCCTGTGGTGTGTCTCGCTGGGCTATGGCGAGAAGCGGCTGATCGAGGCCGCGAAGGCGCAGATGGAAAAGCTGGCCTATTACCATCTGTTCAACAGCAAGAGCCACGAGACCGCGATCGAGCTGGCGGAGCGGATTCTGGCGCTGATGCCGGTGCCGATGTCGAAGGTGTTCTTCAACAACTCCGGATCGGAGGCCAACGATACCGCCATCAAGATCATCTGGTACTACAATAATGCGATCGGGCGGCCCAAGAAGAAGAAGCTGATCTCGCGCCAGCAGGGCTATCACGGCGTCACCGTCGCGACCGCCAGCCTGACCGGCCTGCCGAACAACCACCGCGATTTCGACCTGCCGATCGCCAATATCCTGTTCACCGATTGCCCGCATCATTACCGCTTCGCCAATCCGGGCGAGAGCGAAGAGGATTTTTCGACCCGGCTCGCCGCCAATCTCGACGCGCTGATCGAGCGCGAAGGCCCCGACACGGTGGCGGCGTTCTTCGCCGAGCCGGTCATGGGCGCCGGCGGCGTCATCGTGCCGCCCCGGACCTATTTCGAGAAAATCCAGGCGGTACTGAAAAAACACGACGTGATGCTGGTCGCCGATGAGGTGATCTGCGGGTTCGGGCGCACCGGCAACATGTTCGGCAGCGAGACCTTCGGCATGAAGCCGGACATCATGACCATGGCGAAGGCGCTGTCGTCGGGCTATGTGCCGATTTCCGCGACGGTGGTGTCCGAGGCGATCTATCAGGTCCTGAAACAGCAGAGCGTGAAGATCGGCGTATTTGCGCACGGCTTCACCTATTCCGGCCATCCGGTGCCGGCGGCGGTCGCGGTCGAGACGCTGAAGATTTATGAGGAGCGCGATATTTTATCGCAAATCCGCAAGGTCTCCCCGCGCCTGCAAGACGGGCTGCGGCGCTTCGCCGCTCACCCGAATGTCGGCGAGGTGCGCGGCGTCGGCCTCATCGCCGGGCTGGAAATGGTTGCCGACAAAAAGACCAAACAGCGCTTCGACGCGAAGCTCGGCGCTGGTGCGTTGTTAGCCGCGCGGGCGCAGGCAAATGGCTTGATCGTCAGGGTCTTGGGCGGCGATGGTGTTGCGATATGTCCGCCGCTGGTGATCAGCGAGGCGGAAATCGACGAGCTGCTGTCGCGTCTCGGCAAGGCGCTCGACGAAACCGCCGAGCGGCTGACGGCGTAAGGTATTCGAGATGCTTCTTGGTTGCGTCCGTCCAGTCGGGGAATATGCTTGGCTACAATTCCGCCAAACGGAAGCCCCCCTCCCAACCCTCCCCCGCAAGCGGGGGAAGGCGGAAAAAGCGAAGCTTTTTCGGGTGGGGGCCAGTCCGAGGGAGATGCGGAGGGCCGGTCAATGGGGCGTGAGCGAATGAATTATCAGCAATTCTTCAAGAGCCGCCTCGATGCCCTGCGGGCCGAAGGGCGCTATCGCGTGTTTGCCGATCTGGAACGGCACGCCGGCGATTTCCCGCGTGCCTTTCACCACACCATCGGCGCGGATATCACGGTCTGGTGCTCCAACGATTATCTCGGCATGGGCCAGCATCCGGCGGTGCTGAAGGCCATGCACGAGGCGATCGACCGCGCCGGCGCCGGCGCCGGCGGCACCCGCAACATCTCCGGCACGGTGCACGATCATGTGCTGCTGGAGCGGGAATTGTCCGACCTCCACGGCACCGAGGCGGCACTGATCTTCACCTCGGGCTATGTCGCCAACGAGGCGGCGCTGTCCACCATCGCCGGCCACATGCCGGACTGCATCATCTTTTCGGACGCGCTGAACCACGCCTCGATGATTCAGGGCATCCGCCACAGCGGCGCCGAGAAACACATCTTCAAGCATAACGACCCGGCCGATCTCGATCGTCTGCTGTCGGCCGCCGATCCGGCGCGGCCCAAGCTGGTGTGCTTTGAATCCGTCTATTCAATGGATGGCGACATCGCCCCCATCGCCGAGATTTGCGACGTCGCCGACCGTCATGGCGCGATGACCTATCTCGACGAGGTGCATGCCGTCGGCCTCTATGGCCCGCGCGGGGGCGGCATCGCCGAGCGCGACGGCGTGATGCATCGCCTGACCATCATCCAAGGCACGCTGGCCAAGGGCTTCGGCATCGTCGGCGGCTATATCGCCGGCTCCGCCGACATGGTGGATTTCGTCCGCAGCTTCGCCTCGGGCTTTATTTTTTCCAGCGCCATGCCGCCCGCCGTCGCCGCGGGCGCGCTCGCCAGCATTCGCCATATCAAGGGCGCCGGGGAATTGCGCGAGCGGCATCAGGAACGCGCGGCGCGGCTGAAGCGCCGGCTGACCGAGGCCGGCCTGCCGGTGATGCCCAGCCAGAGCCACATCGTGCCGGTATTCGTCGGTGATCCGCGCCTGTGCAAAGCCGCCTCGGACGATTTGCTGGATCGCCACCGCGTCTATGTCCAGCCGATCAATTACCCGACCGTGCCGCGCGGCACGGAACGGCTGCGCTTCACCCCGACGCCCCAGCATAGCGACGCCGATATCGAGCATCTCGTCGCCGCGCTGACCGACATCTGGTCGCGGCTGCCGATCCGCCGGGTGGCGTAAGGAAACTAGCCCGCCGCTCGGGCCAAACGGTGCTACACTAGCGGTCATGTTCAAGGATCAGTCGCTGTTGCCCGCCGAAGCCGTCCGTCTGGCGGCGCTCGGCCTGCTGGCGGATGGGCCGCGCCGCTACGGCGATCTCGCGATGGAAATCCGCCATTTCATCGGCCTCGCGGTTGGCCCCTCGCTCGATCTGATGGGCTCGTCGATCGAACTGTTGCGCTATGAGGGGCTGGCCGAGGCGCAAGACGGCGCCGGCGCCCACGACAATGCGATGCTGGCGCTAACTCCGGCGGGCGAGGCGGCGCTGGCGATATTGCTGCAGGCGCCCTTGCGGACACCCGGCACCGATGCCGGCCGGCTGGCGCTGTTACTGAAGCTGCGCTTTTTTCATCACCTCGCCGCGCCTGAGCAAGCAGCGCAGCGGCGCCAGATCGCCGAGGCGCTGGCGGCGGAATTGCTTCGGCTCGAGGATTTGCGGCTTCATGCCGCCTCGGCGCCGGCGCTGACTGCGTGGCTCGACCGCGACATCGCCGATTTGCGCGGCCGGATCGAGCAATTTCCATAATCGGAGTCCGACGGGGACGCGGCCGATGGATGGCACGGGATCGGGAGACAACCGCAAAACGGGACGCGACGCCGTTGCCCGCGAGGAACGCGAGGCTAAATCCGCGGTCGCGCCGCTGCAATTTTATCGCACCGCCTCGCTGCCCTGCCCCTATATCGAGGGGCGGACCGAACGCAAGCTGGTGACGGAACTCGTCGGGCGCGATGGTATCGGCTTCTACAATGAATTATCGCGCGGCGGCTTCCGGCGCAGCCATCACCTCGCCTATCGTCCCGCCTGCGCCGGCTGCAATGCCTGCATCCCGGTGCGGATCGTTGTTCCCGATTTCGCGCCCGGCCGGTCGCTGCGCCGCGTCGCTCAACGCAACGCCGATTTGCGGGTCGACATGGGCGCGACCAAGGCCAGCATTGACCAGTTCCGCATGTTCATGCGCTATCAGCGCTCGCGCCATCATGACAGCGAAATGGCGTCGATGACCTATGGCGATTATCGCGCCATGATCGAGGACAGCCCGGTCGAGAGCCGCCTCATCGATATGCATGGTCCCGATGGCGCGATCCTCGGCGCGTGCCTCGTCGACCTTCTCGATGACGGGGTGTCGGCGGTCTATAGCTTCTATGACCTCGATGAGGCGAAGCGCAGCCTCGGATCCTATCTCATTCTGGCGCTGATCGCGGAAACCCGGCGGCTGCACCTGCCCTATCTTTATCTCGGCTATTGGATCGGCGAGAGCCCCAAAATGGCCTATAAATCGCGCTTTCGCCCGCTGGAAGGATTGAGCGCCCAGGGCTGGACGCTCATCGATCCTTAAACTTAGGCCGCCGCCCGGCGTCCCAGCCGCTTCAGGCAGCGATCGATCCACAGTCGCGTCAGCTTCTCCTGGACGCCGTTCTGGCCCAGGCGCTGACGCAGGACACTGAAATCGACGCGATCGATCAACTGGTCCTGGTTGAAGCAGGAAAACACCACGGTCTCCTCGCCGGTCGCGGGGTCGCGCTGAACCTGCAGGCACTGGGCGCAGATTTCCTTCATCATGCATTGCATCGGCGAATTGATCGACGCGATACCAACATGATCTGCCCGTAGATAGGGCGCGAGCACGCCATGACGCGCGCGCCCTACCGCCGCCATCATGCCATCGGAGCCGATGGCGATGATGCGGTCGGCATCATGCAGCCGGATCGGCGCCTCGCCCAATTCGCCCGACGCATAGGCGCGCATCGCCTCGACGATATTGCCGACGAAGCTCTTATCCTGGGGGCGGTCGGGCGCGAAGCCCGGCGCCTCGTCGCAACACCACACCACGATGTCGGCGGCGCGCTCGATCTCCTCGATCTTGTAGCGGTCCTGCACCTTCTTATAGCCGGCGAAGTACAGCACCTTGGAGCCGGCCTCGCGCAGCGCCTGCCCGATCGAAAACAGCACCGCGTTGCCGAGGCCACCGCCGACCAGCGCCACGGTCTCATCCGCCGGCGTCTCGGTCGGCGTGCCGGTCGGCCCCATCAGGATCACGCGCTCGCCCGGCACGAGCTGCGCGCAGAGATCGGAAGAGCCGCCCATCTCCAGAACGATGGTCGAGAGCAGGCCCTTCTCCTTATCGACCCACGCCCCGGTCAGCGCCAGGCCCTCCATGCCAAGCGTGGTGCCGTCGGTGCGCTGGGCTTGGGTTTCGTAATTTTGCAGCCGATAGAATTGGCCGGGCCGAAAGGCGCGCGCGGCCATCGGTGCCCGCACCACCACCTCGACGATGTTCGAGGTCAGACGCTCGACCCGCTCCACCGTCGCGGTCAGCGCATCGCGCATCCGCGCCGCGAGTTCGCTGGGCGCGGGCGCGCGCGGCGGCAGCTTGGCCAACGCGCGGCTGACCACCGGATAGCCGAGGCGCGCGCCGCCCATCGCCTTCACCACGTTGCCGGAAAAACTCGGATGCAGGTCACCGAAGAAGCTGACCGCGCGGCCATCCGGGTGGAGGCTCATCAGCACGCGCACTTCGGCGGGCTTGGCGACACGCTCCGGCGTCGCGGGATTGCCATTCTCGTCATAGGCCTGGAAGAACCGGCCATCCAGTTTCACATGGGTCGGATCCTCACGGCCCAGGACGGTGTTGGGCTGCGTTCCCGCCGCGACCAGAATGGCGCGCGCCGGCAGCGTGACCAGCGATTTATCGCGGGTCGTAAAACTGATGGAGGCGGCGTGACCGAAGCGATCGACCTCGACGGCCTCGGGCGTCAACCCCTCGGCGAAGCGGATGCCCTCTTCCATCGCCTTCGCCACTTCCTCGTGGTTGAGCGTGTAGCTCGGCGCGTCGATCAGGCGGCGGCGATAGGCGATGGTGGCGCCGCCCCAGCGCGTCAGCAGCGCGGCCAGATTGGGCGAGCGGCCATCGCGTTTGGCCGACGCGCGCTCGTCACGCAGCGCCCGCGCATGGCCGATGAATTCGTCGGCGGTCTCGCTCTCTTCCTCGGTCCAGCCGGCACGAACCGCCCGCTCACCGCGCTCTGCCGTCAGCGTTTCGTAGCGGGCAAGGAATTTCTCGACCTGCACGGGATAGTAGGCCAGCGATTCCGTCGTGGTATCGATCGCCGTGAGGCCGCCGCCGATCACCACGATCGGCAATCGGATCGACAAATTGGCGACGCTGTCGGTCTTGGCGGCGCCGGTCAATTGCAGCGCCATCAGGAAATCCGACGCCTGGCGCACGCCGCGCGCCAAGCCGTTTTTCATCGGGATGACGGTCGGCCGGCCAGCGCCCGCGCACAGCGCGATGTGATCGAAGCCAAGCGCGAACGCCTCCTCGATGCCCAGCGTGCCGCCGAAACGCACGCCGCCGAACATCGAGAATTCGGCGCGCCGCTCGAGCAGCAAGCGCACCAGCTTCAGGAAATTCTTGTCCCAGCGCACGGTGATGCCGTATTCGGCGACGCCGCCGAAACCGGCCATTACGCGGTCGTCGAGGTCTTCGACCAATTCGCTGAGATCGCGGACCGGCTTGAAATCGTGCCGCTCGCCATAGGCATCGACGCCCGACACGACGGGATCGAGCGGCTCGATCTTTAACCCATCGACCGCGATGACGGTGTGGCCGTCATTCATCAGATGATGCGCCAGCGTGAAACCGGCGGGCCCCAATCCGACCACCAGTACCTTATAGCCGCTCGCCGGCTTCGGCAGCGGCCGGCGCAGATCGAGCGGATTCCAGCGCGTCAGCAGCCCATAAATCTCAAAACCCCAAGGCAGCGACAGCACGTCCTTCAGGTTCCGCGTCTCGACCTGCGGAATATCGACCGGCTCCTGCTTCTGGTAGATGCAGGCTTTCATGCAATCGTTGCAAATGCGGTGGCCGGTGGCCGCCACCATTGGATTGTCGATCGTCACGATCGCCAGCGCGCCGATGGCATTGCCACCGGCCTTCACGAGGTTCATCTCGGAGATTTTTTGTTCGAGCGGACAGCCCGCCAGCGTCACCCCGAACACGCTTTTCTGAAAAGCGCCGGTCTTACGATCCTTCAGCCCGCGGGAACAGGAATCCTTGCCCTGATTGTGGCACCAAATGCAGTAATTGGCTTGGTCGAGCGCGCCCTTCAGATCGGTGCCCGGATCGGTCAGGGCGAAGCCTTCGCGAAAGCGATGGTGCGAGTCCGGCAGGCGCAGCATCGCGACGCCATGCTCGACGGTGGTCTCGACCGGCACCAGATGCTCCATGTCGAGCCGATGCGGCACCTTGAACAGAACGCCGGCATGATGTTTCTCGTGGCCCGCCGGCGACAGTGTCGCCCAGGCGGCGTAGCGCACCGCGAGATCGAGCGCATCCTGGTTCGCCGCCTCGTCATCCATCCACGGCGCGACATGGCGCGCGAACGCTTCCTCGGTCAGCGCCTCGCCGAACAATTCTTCGAGCGCGTGTTGTGTCGCGGCCGCGTCGATTGCCGCGACTTGCTCGGTGGTCACACCCTTCACGGCGCGGCGCTGCACGAAGAGGCGCTTCACCGTATAGAGCGGCGCCAGCGCCTGATGCCGCGCCTGTAACGCCCGCACTTCCTCGCCGATGCCGAACAGCTCGCCGACAAAATCCTCGAGATGCGGCGCCAGATCGATCAGCAGTTCGGATTCGGTCTTGGCCTCCAGCGCCCCGGAATCGCGCCGTCCCGCCATCAGGCGATTGAACAGCGCGGTATCGGTCTTCTCGACATGCGCGACGAAGGCGGCGTCCAACCGTGCCAGCCCGTCACGGCGATATAAATCCGCGAAATTCAACCCGTGCCTCAAGGCGAGGTCGGCCATGTGCGCATTATCTCCCGTCCGGCCCCGTCCGATGGATTGGACCGCACTGTTCCTGACTATCCGCTGACGGCGCTTTATGGTCGCGCCAAAACTCTCCGTCAACCCGATGGATTAAGTGGGTATTTCCCACGCGAATGCCAGCGGGGGCCTCAATATCGCCCGCGCAAGGATGCGAGTGTCAGGCGCCAGCTTCGCCACGGATCGCGCCGCGTCACGCCGGCCGCGAAAACGTTGAAATCGGCGCGCCGCAGCCGTTGCAGATCGGCCGCGGCAAGTACGGCCGGCAACAGCGCCGGCAGGGCGGCACGCGACACATCGCCGCGCAATCCACGCGCCGTCGCCAAATGATGCGCCGCGCGGTCGGCGATACGGCGCACGATGACGGCCAGCGGCGGTGACGCTTTGCCAGCGAACAGCAATTCGAGATCGAGGCCCGTCTCATCGATCAGCGCCCGCGGCAAAATGAAGCGGCGCGTGCGGGCGAGGAAGGGCGTCGCCCGCAACAGGCCGGCCAACGCATAGGCGATGGCGGCGGCGCGCGCCGCCTGGTTCGTGACCGCCCCACCCTCGCCCAGCGCCTGCAGCACCAGCAATTGCAGAGGCGCGGCGGTCTCTTCGGCATGGGCTTCGAGCGCCGCCAGGGTCGCCGGCGGCTCGGGCGCCAGATCGCGTTCGCGCGCGTCGATCAGCCGATCGAAATGCTCCCGGCTCAAACCGCCGGCCGCGATCGCGGCCGCCAGCGGCGATAGCACCTCGTGCCGGCGAACCGTCTCTCCGGCGAACACGGCGTCGATCCCCTCGCGCCACCATTGCAGGCGAATCTGGCCCAAGAGCGGATCGGTCACGGTCTCGCGGATGCGCGCGATTTCGTAGTTGAAGGCGTACAGCGCGCGCACCGCGTCGCGCCGGACGGCGGGCACGAACAGGGTCAGCAGAAACCGGTCGTAATCATGCCGCCGCAGCATCGCATCGAGGGAAGCCGAGGTTTCTACGATTGCTGGCATATGACCCTATGGTATGATCATCCGTTATCAGGCATGCAAATAACCGCGCAGGGGAGCGATGAAAAATCCATTGGATTCGCTGACGCAGACGATTGTTCTCGGCTTCATTTTGACGGCAATCATGGTCGTCGCGATCCACCTTATCGCGGCCTGACGGAGACCCGCCATGGTTTGGAACGAGCTCGTGACCCACGCCTGGTGGGCCCTCGCCTTTCGCTGGCTGCACGTCATGGCCGGCATCATGTGGATCGGCCACCTGTGGTATTTCAACTTCACGCAGACGCCGACCATGCCCAAGATTCCGCAGGAGCTGCGGCCCGGCGTTGCTCGCTACATCCTCCCCGAGGCGCTGTTCTGGTTCCGTTGGGGCGCGATGGCGACCATCGTCACCGGACTGGTTCTGGCGTGGTTTCAGGACGAATTGCTCGACACCATCAAGATCGGCATCGGCGAGCATAATGCGCATGTCACGTCGATCGGCATCGGCATGTGGCTGGGCGCGATCATGTGGGCCAATGTCTGGCTGGTAATCTGGCCCAACCAGAAGAAGAATATGGGCCTGGTGCCGGCACCGGCGAACCGGCGTGCCCGCGCGGCCCGCATCGCGGGACTGGCCTCGCGATTCAACACGGTGCTATCGATCCCCATGCTCTATGGCATGACCTCGGTTCACTTCTATTAGTTGGAGCGATTATCGTGTATTCAAAGCGGCTACATGCGGGCTGCATTTTGGATCGTTCCGTGCCGCTTCACTGTTGCAGATCATATGGAACTTCACTCTACCTGAGAGGTTGAGATGGCTGTTGAACTCCCCCCCCTACCGTTTCCCAAGGACGCGCTTGAGCCGTATATGTCGGCCCGGACGCTGGAATTCCATCACGACAAGCACCATGCGGCCTATGTCACGAATTTGAACAATCTGATCAAGGATTCGCCGCTGGCCAACGAATCCCTGGAAAACATCATCAAGGCCACGGCCAAGGACGAGGCGAAGACCGGCATCTTCAACAACGCCGCGCAGGTGTGGAACCACACCTTCTTCTGGAATTGCCTGAAGAAGGGCGGCGGCGGCAAGCCGAGCGGCGACATCGCCAAGCGCATCGACAGCGACCTCGGCGGCTACGACAAATTTGTCGAGCATTTCAAGCAGGCCGGCGCGACCCAGTTCGGCAGCGGCTGGGCTTGGCTGGTGCTCGATGGCGGCAAGCTGAAGGTCACCAAGACGGCGAACGCGGTCAATCCGCTATCCCAAGGCCAAACCGCGCTGCTGACCATCGATGTGTGGGAACACGCCTACTATCTCGATTTTCAGAACAAGCGGCCCGACTTTATCGCGACCTTCCTCGATCATCTGGTGAATTGGGATTACGCCGAGCGCAATCTTCAGGCCGGCCACGCCCTGCCCCATTGATTGATTGAACGATCGGGACGGGCGCGCCAGCCCGTCCCTTTTTTATGCGCGGCCTTATGCCCCCGGCACCAGCAGGGCGGCAGCGACCCGGCGTCCCTCCGTCAACAGCACATCGTAGGTTCGGCACGCGGCGCCGGTGTCCATCGGGTCCACGGTGATACCGATGCGGCGCAGGTCCGTCCGGAGCGCCGGCGGCACCAGCAGCATGTGCTTGCCACAGCCCAGCAGCAGCATTTCGATCGCGAGCTCGGTGCCGGCGCGCGCCGCCAGCGGGGCGAAGCTGCCGATGGTTACGTCGTCCATATCCATCGCCGGCCAGGCGAAGGTCGCGTCAGGACAGACGATGATGGCGCCCGCATAGGCAATACCGCTGACCTTGAACCCGCGTGGGCCATAGGCCTCGATGACCTGGCGATCCGCGGGGATGCTCGGTGTGATGTCCAAGAGCGGCGCGCCTAGCGCGTGCGCTGCGGGCTGGCGCCGGGTTTAGGCAGCGGCCGCGTGGGCGGCTTCGCCACCGGCTTTGCCGCCGGTTTCGGCGTCTCGGCATCGTCTTCGCTCTTGGTACGGCCGCCCCGCTTCGGGCGGATGTAATAGAGCATCGGCGCCGCGATGAAGAGCGAGGAATAGGTGCCGACCACGACCCCCCACAGCATCGCGATACTGAAACCGCGCAGCACTTCGCCGCCGAAAATCAACAGCGACAGCACGGCGAGCGCCACGGTGCCGACCGTGAGGATGGTGCGCGACAGGGTCTCGTTCAGGCTCTTGTTGATGAGCTCCTTGAACTCGATGCTCTTGTAGCGGCGCATGGTCTCGCGCACGCGATCATAGATCACCACGGTATCGTTGATCGAATAGCCCGCGATGGTGAGGATCGCCGCCAGCGTCGTCAGATCGAACTCGATCTGCAGCAGCGCGAAGAGGCCGATCGTGGTCAGGGTGTCGTGCAGCGTCGACAGCATCGCGCCGACGCCGAACGGCCATTCGAAGCGGAACCAGACATAGGCGGCGATCGCCAGCAGCGCCAGGACAGTAGCGAGGACGCCGGCGCGAACCAATTCGTTGCCCACGGTCGGCCCGACCACTTCGGTCCGGCGATAATCGACCGAGCTGCCGAGCGCCGCCTTGACCTTGTCGACCCCGGCCATCTGCGCCTTGTCGTCGCCGGGCTGGCGCGGCACGCGGATCAGGACTTCGTTGGCGGCACCGAAATTCTGCAGCGTCACCTCGCCGAGGCCGAGGCTGTTGAGCGTTGGGCGCATGGTGGCGAGATCGGCCGGCCCGCTCAGCGTGCGCGCCTCGATCAAGGTGCCGCCGGCGAAATCGATGCCGTAATTCAGGCCCTGTACCAGAAACAGCACGATCGAGGCGACCGTCAACACCAGCGACAAGGCAAAACCCACCTTGTGCCAACGCATGAAATCGATATTGGGCATATGCCGGATGACGATCAGCGGACGACGCAGCATGATATCTCTTTAAATCGGAATTTCTTTTGGCTTGGCCCGCCGCAGCCAGGTGACGATTTGCAGGCGGGTCACGAGAATGGCGGAAAACAGTGAGGTTAGCACGCCGATGCTGAGGGTGACGGCAAAGCCCTTCACCGGACCCGAGCCAAGCCAAAACATCAGCGCGCCGGCGACCAGGGTCGTGACGTGACTGTCGAGAATGGTGCCGAAGGCACGCTCGAACCCCGCCTGTAGCGACGAGATCAGCGAGCGGCCGCCCCGCACCTCTTCCCGAATGCGCTCATAGATCAGGACGTTGGCATCGACCGCCATGCCCAGCGTCAGGGCGATGCCGGCAATTCCCGGCAGGGTCAGGGTCGCGCCAAGGAGGGTCAGCGCCGAAAACATCAGGCACAGGTTGAAGAACAGCGCGATGTTCGCGAAGATTCCGAACAGGCCGTAGAACAGGAACATGAAGATCACGACCAGCACCACGGCGACGACGCTGGCGGTGGTGCCGTCACGGATCGAATCGGCGCCGAGATCGGGGCCGACCGTGCGCTGTTCCAGAATGGTCAGCGGCGCCGGCAGGGCGCCGGCGCGCAGCAACAGCGCCAGATCGTTTGCCGACTGAACGGTGAAGCTGCCCGAAATGACCCCCTGCCCGCCCAGGATCGCCTCGCGGATCACCGGCGCGCTGATCACCTTGTTGTCGAGCACGATGGCAAAACGCTTGCCGACATTTTCACGGGTCGCGTCGCCGAACCGGCGCGCGCCGGTGGAATCGAACTTGAAGCTGACCACCGGCTCGTTGCCGTTCTGAAAGCTGGGCTGGGCGTCGGTCAGCGTATCGCCGCTGACCATGATGCGGCGCTTCACCACGATCGAGCCGGCATTGGCGCCGGCCCGGCCGTGATCGTCTTCCATCGGCAGGGAGATATCGCCCGGCGGAATCCGGCCGCGCGCCGCATCCTCGGGGCTGACATTCTCGTCCACGAGCTGGAAGGTCATCTTGGCGGTGCGGCCCAGCAATTCCTTGATGTGCTCGGGATTGCCGACCCCCGGGAGCTGAACCAGGATACGGTCTTGGCCCTCGCGCTGAATGGTCGGCTCCTTGGTGCCGGATTCGTCGATGCGGCGGCGCACGATCTCGATCGATTGCTCGACCGCCGACCGGCGCCGCGCCTCCAAGGCCGTCGCGTTGAATTTGATCGAGACATGGCCCTCGGCATCGATATTGGTATCGATGTCGGCGTCGATCTTGCGCGCCATCGCGCGCACCTGCTCGGCGACCTTCGGATCGGTCAGGGTGAAGCGGGCCTCGTCGCTGCGCGCCTCGAGGCCGGTATAGCCGATGTGGGCGGTGCGCAGTTCCGCGCGCATGCTGTCGACGACGTTTTCCAGCCGCTCCTTCACCACCGCGCTCATATCGACTTCAAGCAGCAGATAGGAGCCGCCGCGCAGATCGAGGCCGAGATTGATCTGGGCGTGCGGCAGCCATTTCGGCAGGCCGGCGAGCCACCGTTCGCTGAAGGCATTGGGCAGCGCCAGCAGCACGCCCAGCGCGCAGACCACCAGGATCAGAGTGACCAGCCATTTCGGAAAATAAAGCATCGCCGATATCAGCCGCGCGTTTTTCCGCCGGCCTTGGGCTTTTCGATCACCGCCTGCTCGTCATCGTCATCGGTGTCCTTGGCGGCCTTGCCCGAAACCGGCTCGGTCTTGGTCAGCACGCTGGCGATGGTGCTGCGCACCGCGCGCACCCGCGTTCCCTCGGCCAGATCGATCAGCACTTCCTCATTGCCGATCACCTTGGCGACGGTGCCGATCAGCCCGCCCCCGGTGACCACCCGGTCGCCGCGCCGGATCGCGCCCAGCATCGCCTTCTGGACCTTGGCCTTTTGCTGCTGCGGCCGGATCAGGAAGAAATAGAACACCACGAAGATGAGGGCCAACGGAGCAATCTGCACCAGCGTGCTTGACGCGCCGTCGCCGCCAAACAGCGATTGGGCATGGGCCGGCGTGATCAACATCCACGAAGCTCCCTCGGACTTTTTTGGATGACCAGACGATGAACGGGGCATTCCTACTGGAACTGGCGGAAAAGAGCAACCGCGCGCCCCGACGCAGTCGCGCGACGCGTCGGACGCCGCAAATTTATCCCTGTTTTACTTCTGGGGCGTAGCGTTACCCTTCCCTCCCACAATCGGTTGTCGTCAGCGCAATGGCGTGTCCTGGCCTGCTTACCCTTCCGCACCGGCTGTTCCTTCGCGCCGCCGCGGCCATATTGGTCGCCGGCGCGCTGTCCGCGCCGGCATTCGCCGTCGATATGCGGGCGCCGCCGGCCACCCTCGCGGTCCATCCCGAGACGCTGCCCAGCGTCGCCAGCCGCCACACCGGCACGATCGACGCGGCGGACTGGGCGATCTTCAAGCATCGCTTCATTCGCGACGACGGGCAATTGGTCGACAGTTTCTCCCAATTGTCGCACAGCGAGGGCCAGGGTTATGCCCTGCTGCTGGCGCTCGCCGCCAACGACCGCCCGACCTTCGACCGGGTCTGGGCCTGGACGCGGACCAATCTCAAGCGCGACGGCGATGCCTTGCTGGCATGGAAATGGAAGCCCGATGCCGCCGGCGGCGGCGCGATTGACGATCATAATGACGCCACCGACGCCGATATCCTGGTCGCCTGGGCCCTCCATCGCGCCGCCGGCCAATGGCAGGTCGCCGCCTATAACGATGCCGCGCGTCCCATTGGCCGCGACATTTTGGCCAAGCTGGTGCGCGATGTCGGCGGCTTCGCCATTCTCCTGCCCGGTCTCGACGGGTTCGAGCATCAGGGCGACATCACCGTCAATCTCTCCTATTGGATTTTCCCGGCGTTCCTGTCACTGAACGAGATCGTCCCGTCGCTGCGCTGGTACGAGCTGGAGCGCAGTGGCCTCTATCTCTTAGGCGCCGCGCAATTCGGGACCCAGAAGCTGCCCGCCGACTGGATGCTGCTGCATCCGACCCCGGCGGGCGGCCTGACCGTCGCGCTGGCGCCGGACCGGCCACTCTACGGCTTCGACGCGATGCGAATTCCGCTCTATCTGCTGTGGGACGGCAAGATTTCGGCCGCGACCATGGCGCCGTTCCTGGCGTTCTGGAAGGCAACGCCGGACAACAAGATCCCCGCCACCGTCAACCTGGCCACCGGCGCGGTCTCGAGCTATCCGATCCCGCCGGGGATGCGGGCCATTGTCTTGGCGGTCGAGGCCCAAATCGCCCAACCCGAGCGGCGCGTGGGCACGGCCTTGATTCCGACCCTGCCGGCCATCGAGCCCGATCATGATTACTATTCGGCGGCGCTGGGGCTGCTGGTCAGGCTGGCCCTCGGCGAGACTTCGTAACCCTTAGAGTGAGATCCGCCCGGACGGAAGCAACCTTGCTTCCGTCCGGGCGGATCTCACTCCAATCATTGAATTTGAGGCGGATTCACGCCTGATGGAATCGCGAACGCGATTCCATCAAAGGCGATCCGACTCTACGAGAGCTGGGCGATCAGCCGATCGACGGTCGGATGGGCCGGCGCCCGCACCAGACCGCGCTCGCCACCAATTTCGCCGATAAGGGCGGTGGCGCGGGCACGGGCGGCGAGGCGCTGCTTGCCGGAGAGGGCACGATAGACCGCGACCCGCTTCGCCGTGGCATCGCGGTCGCCATTCTCCTCGGCGACCCGATACCAGGCATAGGCGCCGATCGGATCGGCGGCGACGCCTTTACCCTCGGCATAGAGGCGACCTAGCGCGACCTGCGCCTGGCTCACCCCATGGCGCGCCGCCCGCTCGTACCACATCGCGGCGCTGGCGGCGTCGCGGGAGACGCCGGCACCGCTCTGATAGGCGACGCCGAGCCGATATTCGGCCAACGGAAAGCCGGTGGTGGCGGCATTCATGAACAGGATCGCGGCTTCGACCGGGTCGCGCTTCACGCCCACTCCCTCGGCGATCATCACCGCGAAATCATATTGCGCCTCGGCCGAGCCGGTCTTGGCGGCGGCCCGGAACCAGCTCGCGGCGCCGGCAAGATCGGGGCCGGGCGTGCCGCGATCGGCCAATTGCAGGCCGAGGCGGATCTGGGCATCGGTATCGCCGCCCCGCGCGCGGGTTTCCAGCGACGAGGTCATGGCGCCGGTCGCGGCGCTCGCGGCGGTCGGATGGTTCAGGCGATGCAGCAGGCCGCCGACAATGTCGCCGGTGCTGGTTATCAGGCCAAGCGCGAACAGCGCGATGAACACGGTCGCCGCCACCAGCAGAATCGGCATCCGGCCGAACGAGCTGGCCGATTTCGCCAGCGTTGCCGTGACCGGCATCGCCGCCATCTCGGGATGGATGCGCATCGGCCGGATCGGCTCCGACAGCGGCGGCAATCGTCGATCGTCCACCACCGGCGCCGGGCTGGGCGTCGTAAAGCGCTCCGCCGGCCGGAATGTCGCCGAAAGGCGCGGCGCCGGCTCGGGCGCGTCCGGAAGCGGCGGCGCCGCGACGGTGGGCTCTTGGACCGGCTCAGGCGCGGCGGCAGCGGCGGGCTTCGCGGCGGCCGGGACCGCGGGCACGATGATGCTGGACGCATGCGTCGGCGCCGACCGTGCCGCCACCGGCTCGTCGGTCGGCAGCCATTTCAGCACCAGGGCGCCGCCCCGCTTGCCGGTCAGGCGGACGTGCATCGCCTCGTTATCGGCGAGGCGCCGCAGGATCTCGGTATAGAAGCCTTCCAGCACATAGGGCAGCTGATCGGCGCGCTTTTCAAACGGCCAGGGCGCCCGATGCTCGAAGACAATCGTGTCCTGACGATCGAGCACCGCGACCCAGCCCCAATCGAGAATCGACAATGCCCGATTGATCGCCGGCTCGAATTCGTCGCGCACCGCCGGCAGCGGCGTCAGCAAGTCCCGGCTCATGCGCCCGCCGATGGTGCGCAACAGCAACTCGGCACGGCCCGTCCCCTGACGCTGCTCGATCTCGCGGGCGATCGCCGCCAGCGCATTCACCCAATTGACCGCGCGCCGTTCCGGCACCAGGCCCCGCTCACCCGGCGGCAAGTGATTGCCCGGGTCGATGTTCCCCGATCCCCGGATCATCGCTTCGAATTCGGCCAGAACGGAATCCCCGTTCAGATCGTCCAACGGCGCCATTTACTCATGCTCCCCTATTATTCACAGCGGCCCATCACGGCTCTATCTCGGCCGTTGGCTGACGGATCGCGAACCGAACCTAGTACGTGTCGAACTTCTTCTTCAGATAAACCGCCAGGCTTTGCTCATTGTAATTGAAGGAATTATCGGCACCGAAGCTGGCCCCCAGCACCAGCAGCGGCGCGACCTCGTATTCGGCGCGGGCGGTGATGCCATAGATCGCGGTAGTGACGGTCTGGCTCGGATAAATCGAGTTGGGGATCGCCGCGCCCTGCAAGTTGGGATCAAGTGGGAAATAGGGCGACGATTTGTCGTGGAAGTTCATCAGACCGACTTGGCCGCCGACCGTGTAATTCACTCGGCCCCACCGTCCGGTATATTCGATCGGAATGGTGGCCTCGACGGCGGTCTGCGGGCTGAAATATCCGCCGTTCCCCAGCGTGTAGAAATCGAGGTTGCGCTCGTAAGCCTGGGCCTGGAGGTTGACACCGACCTTCAGCCCGCCGGTCTCGGTCCGATAGAAGCGCCAATAGGCGCCGCCGCCGGCATCGACCATGTAGTTCGATTGCACATTCTGGCCGTCGAGGAACGCCACGGTGGCATCGCCATAGACGCCGGTACGGCCATTGTCATAGCCGATATCGAACCGTCCCCC
>Ga0208357_1000452_pt1 | contig 33668 bp, 33 predicted proteins | sample NGESurdeep092012_6_FD_184487 | JGI IMG/M metagenome (GOLD analysis project Ga0208357, IMG submission 184487) | Arctic peat soil microbial communities from Barrow, Alaska - NGEE Surface sample F52-2 deep-092012 (SPAdes) | ecosystem: Environmental > Terrestrial > Soil > Wetlands > Peat ...
CCGGCGGATCGGGCAGAGTGATTTTCTCTTGACGGTCGAGTCCGGATAAAAAGGTGTCCGCGAGCAACGACGCGAAGAGGACCTCGTCCTCCATCACGCTTTCGGAGCACAACAAGACGCCTTGGAGTGGTCGATGTGACCACTCATCGGTCACGGCCAGCGTCAAGATGACTGCCTTCATGGCCTCGAGTGGAACGCCGTGTCGAACTGCAGTTTCCTTAGCGATAGACCCAATGCGCTCATTATCGCTCAGAGTAATCAGAGATGGACCCTGAGCTCCGCGAAGTTCGGTCCGCAACGTCGAGCTCCACTGAGTAGCGACCTCGCACACGCGTTGAAGTTCGGTGCGCGACGAATCGTCCTTCTGATCTCTTGCAGGGAACCGTGGGGGCGGCGAATAGGGATAACTGCCGCCGGGCGGCCGCCCGAGAGTGAACGCAGAATCAGAGAGCACATAAACGAGCTGGGAGAGGGCTGACCAGCGAACGAGTTCGTGCCACCATGACGTCCAGCGCACGCCCGCGGAGGAACGCCAATCTATAGAGAAGTCACTACTGAGGTCCGGTACGTCACCTCGAAGTCGCGGCGGTATTTCTGAAGTCAACTCGACTACCAGGCCCGCAGCATCTCGGACGAAAATAGCCTCGTGAAGTACGGCTGGTCGCGGATCGACGCTGACTCGCCATGAACCAGGGATACTTTCCACCGAACTACCTCCCAACTAGTACGCGCACTCGTTAGCTCATGTCGTTCATGATATAGATGCAGACACCCGAACTGAGGTCGTGTCGTCGTCCAGGGCTTCTTTCTCGGTGTGGTCCAAATATCTGTCAGCATGATTGTCAACGCTGCAATTGTCTTCGCGCCGGCCGCAATTGCGGTGTTCATGAAGAATCGTCCCTCTTGGATCAAGTTGCAGCGGTGCGTTGCCGGAGCACTTTTGGGAGCGGTCGGCGTAAAACTTGCTGCCGACGCGTTCATATCGACCACGGTATAGATAAGGCGTGTGTGACCTAATCTTCTGCGGGCAATGGTTGGGACCCAGTGATCTCATCGGTGGCATCTGATATTTCCGCTTGTTGACATGCACCTGTCGCACCCCTGACGAACGGGAGGCAAGACTCACCGAGGGCTTCGATCTCGAACTTGTCTTCAGCGCCTTACTCGCGATGGCAGGCGGTTGGCCCCAAGATCGGCTAGCACCCGGACCCACCTGCACGTCGGTGCGAATCATTCAATGAGCGCCGTCAGTAGCTCGTAAAGGTTTGAAAACCGTCCGTTAGGGTCCACTCGAAGGCGGGTTGTCGCCGATGATGCGAACTTCGGAAACTCGTCTTCCACCTCAGTTTTGGTATCGTCAAACCGTTGGTCGCAACTCGACTTTTACTTCGAGGTCAAGGGCAGTGGCGACTCGCTGGAGTGTAGTGAGAGTCGCGCCGACCCCACCGGCTTCCAATCGAGTAATCACGGCCTGACTGGTGCCGATCCGACGCGCCAATTCGCGTTGACTTAATCCTGCAGCTTCACGCGCCGCACGGACACGTTCTCCAACTTCTGCAGCCAACTTTGCTTTCGCGTAGGCGCGTTCGTATTCTTCACGCTCGTCGCCAGTCATTCCCGCGAGTCGCTGCTCTTTTAGGGCACCCCACTTATTCGTCGTCATCTTTGATCTCTCCTTTCTCGCTCGTCTCATGTTTCTCTGCAATGCACCGTTCCATGGCTGCACGGGCACGAGTCACCTCGGCACGTTCATTCATTCGTTGTTTACGAAATACGGTCAACAGCACAATTCTCCGGTCCTTCGATCCGAAGAAGAACGTAATTCGTTGTGTCGTGTGGCCATAGTCAAAGCGCAATTCGAAGAGGCCTTCGCCAAGTGACCGAGAGTGCGGCATTCGCAACGTGGCGCCTAGGTCGGCCAATCGATCGATATGAAATGCAACGATGGCGAATTCATTCGGCGCAAGTGTTTCCAGCCACTTTGCAACTTCGGGTTCCAATTCGATGTCCCACACGGGCGACATCTTATATGATGTCAGCAACGCCCGTGCCAATAGCGAGATTCGAAGTTGTATTGCAAACTCCCAAGGACTGACAGCGGGACTTTCAGGCTCTCGTGTCAGTGAATTACGATCTCAGTTGTTTACGGCCTGCGTTCATTTTGCTCCACAAAATGCTCCACAAATCGCGTCATGCGTAGTTGTCCCACGTCGTCTCGCGTTGTCATTAGTCCTAGTCAAAGTGGTCTGTCGTCGTGTCGCGTCGTCTGGTGAAAAGCGTATTAACACTTTCACACGGCTGAGGTCGAGGGTTCGAGTCCCCCAGCGCCCACTCCGGAACAGAATACGAAGGCCCAGATCACAACGGTCGCTGGCACGAATTGGTTTATGCAGTTTGTTGTACGCGGCGCTGTCCATTGCCCCACACAATGCTCCACTAATAGGACATCGTTCGAACTGTCAACTAAACCGACAGCAATCCCGGCGGATTCTCTTGCGGTGTTGTTTGGCGTTCAAATGTCTATTGAGTCGTCAAGAGGGGTCGGCGTTTCTCCGAAGGGTGGCATGAACTCGCAGCTCAACTTCCAGACGATGGCTCTCACTTCTTGGTCGTAACTTCGGATGATGTCGCGGATGTCGAATAGGGACCACATCGGTCCCTGCATGAGGACGAAACGCCAAGCGAAAGTTACAATGACTTTCGACTCTCTCCACGTAGAAACGGATGGCAACGGGAAGTCCCGTTTCGCCTGCTCGCGCTGCGATATGACTGGACAATGGGTGACACCGATGAGGCAGAACTCCAAGTCCAGATTCACCAAGTCAGCCACCGGCACAAGACGATATTGGGCGAGACTTAGCCCTATCCAGGTGATGTAGGTAATTCTGTACTCCAGGGAACGTGTCAACTACTCAATCCCCGATCCTTGCGTCTGTCCTTGACAAGCGGTCGATATGGCCGTACAATGGCCGTACAAGAGATGGAGGAACTGGATATGGGCATTTCTACCCGAGCAAGAGACAAGCGACTAGAGGTGAGGACCACACTGGAAGAACGAGATCTCATCGACCGAGCCGTGGACGTTGTCGGCACCGACCTCACATCATTTGTGGTCACCAACTTGGTGGATGTATCTCGTCAAGTTCTGGCTGATCGAGATCACTTTGCCCTTGAAGGCGAAGCCGCTTCTCAGTGGGACAAGTTGAACGATCTGCCCGCTCGCGAACTCGCAGGCCTGCGTCGTCTTATGAATCGGCCGTCGCCCTTTAGCGAGTGACGTCGCTATATCAACCACCTCGACTAATTAAGTCGACCAATGAAGTCGATAACTTCACCTGTCGATCTTCAGAGCAAACACAGTGGCTTCGTCGTCACGCCAAACAGTCGGCCTCAACCGGCACGACGCGCGTTTTCGTCGTCACGCAGCAGGACAGTAACACCGTCGTTGCGTACTACGCATGGTGCATGGCGCAGCTGGACATGACTGATTCTCCCGAACGTCTGCAGAAGGGCGCGGGACATTATCCGCAGCCCGTGGCACTCTTAGCTCGTCTCGGAGTTGACAGCAAGCACGAGAGGAGAGGTCTCGGTGGAGCTCTCCTCGCTGATGCGATCGGGCGCCTACTCACCATAAGTGATGACATCGGATGTCGGGGTCTACTGATACATGTCGAAGGCACGGAAGCACGCGATTTCTATCTTCACCTCATTCCTGAGTTGGAACAGAGTCCAACCGACGACCTCCATCTTGTTCTTCTCCTGAAGGATGCTCGGCTCACGATGCTCGGTGAGTAATGGCACTTCGAAAGTCAACATCGATAGGGGTTGCTTTGAATCCTCGCGATCTGAGTAAACCTCGCGGCGTCGTGAGTTCGGATAACCGCAATCGGGGACCTCAGTTGTCCGCGGGCAGAAGTTCTTTGCCCACAAAATGCTCCACAAATCGCGTTGCGCGCAGTCTTCTCACGTCGTCTAACGCTGTCATTGTCCCTCGTCACGTGATATGTCGTCGTGTCGCGTCGTCTGGTGAAAAGGTTCTGAACACTTTCACACGGCTGAGGTCACAGGTTCGAGTCCCGCAGCGCCCACTCTGCAGCGCCCACTCCGGCCTTATGACACGGGCCGCTGGTACGATTTGGATTATGAAGTTCACGGTCGCAGTCACCCACGAAGCGCCTTGGTATGTCGCGAAGTGCCTCGACGTCGACGTAGTCAGTCAAGGTGAGTCTGTTGATGATGCTGTTGCGAATCTCGAAGAAGCACTCGGTTTGTACTTTGAAGGTGAGGACCTCCCCGACTCGCTTGAGCCACCGATCATTACCACTGTCCTGATTCCTGTGTGAGCCCCGCGCAACCTGTTGTTTCCGGCCAAGAGGCCATTACGGCACTTGCGAAGATTGGCTTCGAACAAGTCGGTCAGCGAGGTAGCCACGTGAAACTTCGTAATCAAGAAGGCAGAACGGTGGTTGTCCCGACTCACCGGGAACTCGCCCGAGGGACACTCACGGCGATTCTTCGACAGTCCGGGATTACCGTGAGCCAATTCATCGACTTGCTGTAGGGAGCGCAGTCCCTTAAAGGTTGCTTGACTGAAGATTGAGTGCAACGACCACGTGGTTCCCGATTGAAGTTGTTGCGCTCCACAAAATGGTATTCGCTTCAGGATCTCTCTACGACAAGATGATCTGGTTCAAGCGACTGCAGAAACTCTGAAGCGTCGAAGAGTTCATCGCCGCGGCGACGCCAATCCTTTTGGTCTTGCCATCGATGATGCGTACCGCCGCTTCGACGACGATCGGCGCGCTGACGGCGTAAATGTCGCGCCCTCTTGCGCTCGCTCGGCGTAGTTCCGAACCTCGGCGCGCTTTCACGTCGACCACGAATACCTGGGACGAGCGACCGGCGCCATCTATTGCTACCGGCGGTGGCGTGTTTGGGTCGTTGAGATCGGCGAGGGGCGTCGTGTTCAGATAGTTGTGGATTTCTGATGTCTGAAGGTGACGTGAGATCGTAATGATTTCGCTTAGAGGGACTTCGACGACATCTTGGCTTCCAAATGGCTCGGGAAAGTTCCAGGTCCGAGTCGGAGCTGGATCCTCAAGAAGTTGCATTCGTTCTTCGGACCACACAACCCGCGGAACGGTATTACGTTCGCCCGTCACCGTGTGCCGAGCGTCGGGTGCCAACTATCCAACGCGATAGCGATGCGAACTTCGTCCACACGGCTCCAGTCGCCCACCGCGACAGTGGATAATAGGTCCGCCAACCCGCCGTAGAAAGCCATTGCCGGTGCGACGACTACTCCGACAGCCTCACTGGCCCCGGCGAAGTTTTCGAAGGTGGCAGCCGCAGAGGCCTGCTCCGCGGTGAGATCCAAGTAATGGATTCGTCCGCGAATCGCGGCCTCAATCACCTGCGGCGCAGTATCTAAATAGGGACCCGCACAGTTGATGACGGCGAGAGCGCCGTCCAATGCTCGATTGAGAGAGGCGGGATCATCCAGCTTTGCCACGCGCACTTCGGACCCCGGCGTGCTCTTCGCAACGTCATCCAACTTCCGTTCATCACGGCCGCATAACAAGGGAGAAATTCCGCGTCTCACTAGCTCAGCCGTTACGAAGCGGCCAGTGTGTCCCGCAGCGCCGTACACGGCAACAACCTTTTCTGATTTAGAACTGCGAGCAGTTACTTCTTTGGTCACGGCTCCATCTGATGTCATTCCAATACCCTTCTCATTGGCTCTCTTCGACAACCGGTGACTGGCAGATCGCGGGTGTCGGTACCCATCATGACCCTCGTTCCGCGGCGTTCATCTTGCCCCACAAAATACTTCACACATCGCGCCGCGTGCAGTTTTCTCACGTCGTCTCGCGCTGTCATTGTTCCTCGTCAAGTGCTATGGCGTCGTGTCGCGTCGTCTGGTGAAACGTGTATTAACACTTTCACACGGCTGGGGTCGCAGGTTCCAGTCCTGTAGCGCCCACCACTGTACGGCCCACCAAACGTGATGTGTCGGGTCATCTCGGACGCTCGAACCTGTGAGCCCTAGGCCGAGGGCATTCGATTTATTGGTTGACAGTTCTGTTCGGGGCTAAGGATAATCTCGCAATGCGTTGCGCGGTCATTACATCGTCAACGAGGCGAGCGCATGTCGTTTTGTGCGCCACGAACACATCCGCGTTAAGTGAAACGCAATCCGTAGCGATGATGGGCATAGGTAAGAAATCGCCGAGCCAGCGAATCACTCAAAGTTTCTCGGCGAGTTTTGCGAGCGCGGCAAGTGTCGACTTCGACACATTCTTGTTCTCCACGCTCGCCCCGAAGTAATGGGTGCCACTAACAACCCCAGTGATTCCCTGACCCGTGATACCTGCCTCGGTCAATATGAAGTAATAGCCAGGGACGCCGAGGCCGGAGTATGCAGTGAACTTGAACTTGATGCTCTTGCTCACCTTGGCGATCGACTGCTGCATCTCGGACGTCGTGATGGGTTTCGAGATGACTTCGTACGAAAGCGTGACATCCTTGAGGATCGTGGCCATGCTCGTTTCCGCCCCGTAGGTGCAGGTCGTATTTGACCCAGAGATCTCGTAGTTTTCCTTCGTTGGCTTGACGCTTAACGTGTAGAGGGTCGCGGGCGGAACTTTGTAGCCGATGATCGACGAGACGGATGCTGCGCTCACCTTGTCGCAGATTGACGACTTGGCCGCCCTCGGATCGTCTGCGACGGTGTGACGCCCCTGGATCGTGACTCTTGAGCGAGACGCCGCCTGGGCGACCGCTGGGACCGCGATGAGAATTGAGACGCCAGCGATGCCGAGGAGCAGCGCACGAGATGGAAGCGACCGGTGGAGCGGGCGGGTGGGACGGGTCCGAGCGGTGGTACTCATCGTGAGGCCTCCTCTATAGAGTGGCTCGCGCCACGTGAAGCGAACGCTACCTGGTCGGTGGCTGCTGGGTCACACCTGACCGGTCCCGGGTTTTGTTAACCATACGGTTGTTGAAATTGGGCCCGAGTAAGAGACTCATTCCACGCCAACGTTGTACGCAGCGGAGTTTCGCCGACGAGCGATTGCGTTCGTGAGATCTGACTGGAAACGTTGGCCAAGTTGCCAGATTTGAACTTGAGCCGCCAGAAAGAGGACCGTTAAGCGGAAAGCAAATCTTCGCTCTCGTGTTTCCCAATGTGAAGGTACGAGATCTGAGGGGCATACTTCGGCGCGCGGGATGTGTTGAAGTTCGCCAGCCTGGTTCTCATTTGATCATCCGCTGTGGCCAGAGCGTCGTCCCCATTCATGGGGGAGACGTGCCAAAGGGATTACTCCGATCGATTGGTCGAGATCTCGGGCCTTGCCTAGGAGAGGAATGGTTACGAAATGACTAAAACACAGTTGATGACAAACCGTTGTCACGCAACCTTCGAACTCGACGAGTCCGGAGTGTGGATCGCCCAGATTGAGGAGATTCCCCAAGTGCACACCTTCGGTCGCACTCTCGGCAAGGCACGTGAGTATCTGGTTGATGCTCTCGCGCTATGGCTTGATCTACCAATCGACGATGTGAAGGACTCAATCGACTTTCACCCGGTGAAGTTGCCTGTCGGCGTGCAAAACATCGTGTACGAAGCGACGGCCGCGCGAGCGATGGCGGATGCAGCAACCGAGGCCGTGAGCGAACTCACGTCGGCGGCGGCGTTGGCCCTAACGAGAGATGCGCGACTGTCGCTTCGCGACGCGGCGGAACTTCTCGGTGTGTCCCATCAGAGAGTGCAGCAGCTCGTATCCCAAAGGAAAGTGGAGAACCCTCCCGTTATTGGTAGCGGGATTCAAGGCGTCGCCCAGGACATCGCTCGAAATCTTAAGGAGTTTCTGCCGAGCGGATCCAAAGAGAACCTCGGGGCGTTGGCGATTGGCGTGACGGTGGGATTCACGATTGCCTGGGCCCAGTCTCAGGAATAGTTCGCAATAACTTGAATCTCATCGTTTCAAGGATTTCCGAAAGGAGGACAGCGTGCCTCACAAAATGGTCCACACATCGCGTCGCGTGCAGTCGTCTCACGTCGTCTCACGTTGTCATCGTTCCTCGTCAAGTGCTACGTCGTCGTGTCGCGTCGTCTGGTGAAAAGGTTCTTAACACTTTCACACGGCTGAGGTCGCAGGTTCGAGTCCTGCAGCGCCCACGCTTGTTCAAAGGGCGTCGCGAACGAGCTGCAGGAAGTGCTCGGCGTCGGTCGAGAGATCGAGTAAATGCTTCAAATGTGCGAGGGAGAGTTTGTCTCCGAATGGAATGTTGTGCGGGCCCTTCTCACCGCCCAGATCTTTGTAATAGTTCGGCACCGGAAACGAAGTCGGTGCGTCGAAGATCTCGTCAACGATGAGATCTTCGAAGGTCGGGGCGCTGGCGACGCGAAGACCTAAGTCGACGGTCGCAGGATCTCGGCCGACCCAGCGCGCCAGTGTCGCGATGATTGACGTGTGATCAAAGTCGTACTCCGAGTTCGTCGGTGCGCGGAAGATTGAACCGGGTCGAACGTGCGGAGAAACGAGAATGGTGGGCACCCGCACGCCGAGCCGATCGAATGAAAAAGGTTGAATACTAGGAGAATCGTCAGGTCGCACCGTCTTGGGCGGGGCCACGTGATCGTAGGTCCCTCCGTGCTCGTCAAAACTGATGATGAGGAGGGTCTCTTCCCACAGCGGCGACCTTCGAATGGCCTTGTACAGTTCGTTGAGGTCGTACTCGGCTCGACCAATCCATGCCGGGGAGTGGTAGTCGTTGCCCGAGAGCCCAATGAAGTCATCTCCGGTCGGCAAGCCGTATCCGCCACTCCAAAATGGTTCAATGTAACTGACGTCGGGCTGCGTCCCCGCGGCGAGCGACGTGAGGAAGTCGTCCAGGGTCCCGACGGTTCCGCGATTGGCATTGATGGCCTCAGCGATGCGAGGAAAAACGTCAACGGTGTAGCACGTACCGGGTTCGGTGGGGTCCATGTCGAAAAAGCCGTTGTACTCGTAGTACACACCCCACGACTTCGGTCGCGGGGTGTCGGCCTCGTTCAACATGTCAAACAGCGTGCGTGCCGGGTAGGTCGTGCGGTCGGCGTTATCCACCGCGCCACACGAGGTGCCGCAGATTGAGAAAGCCCGGTTCGGGTTCGTTTCCGTTGGCACGGAGGAGAACCACCGATCCGACACGGCGAAGTTCTTGGCCAGTCCGTATAAGACGGGTAGTTCAATCTCGCTGTACGCCCCCATGACTTCGTTCGTCGCGTCGTACCAGGCTTCGTAGTCGTGAGCGAATCCCGACATGGGCGGGTTGGCCACGGGATCCCATCGCGGCACCACGTTTCGACCTTCACCGTCTTGGTACATCTGATTGCCGGTGTTGGCCCACCACTCATTGGGGTTCCACCGAGGTTGGCGAAGAGGTTGTTCATAGTCCTGAGTACCGTGCGCCGGTCGGTGCGGCTTGATACCGACGAAGTTGCATTGTGAGCCGTTCAGACCTTCGAATCGCTGTGACGAACCAGCCGGATAGATACGGTCCGCGGGCAACTCGGTGTCCTCGTGGAGCCAGCCGAGAACGTTATCGAGCGAACGATTTTCGAGCATCAACAGCACAACCTTGGAGATCTGTCCCATTGCTCCCGGCATCGAAGAACCTCGTGCTTTCTGGTCCGCGCGTACGCGACGTGCGTCGGCGAGTTCACTACACGGAATTGAACCGTACTTCGCCCGCAGCGCGTGCCGAGAAGAGTGCGGGCCGGAGAGTCGTAGTCGTCCGCCATTACCATGTGACACATGCCGTCGCAGGTCGCCACGCGGGCCATTCTCTTTTGCGACGTCGTGGGTTCGACGGCGATGCGTCAGAAGATCGGTGACGCAGCGGCCGATCGTTGGATGGCCCAATTGATGTCGATGATCGATTCGGTCGTTCGTCGAGGCGACGGTGTGGTTATCAAGTCACTCGGTGATGGTGCGATGGCGGCGTTCACCTCGGCGTCCGACGCTCTGGACGCCGCCGTCGGACTCCAACAGGCCGCTTCGGGCGTGATGGCTGACGGCACGAGTGAGCGTTCTCGACTTCGCATCGGCATTTCCATCGGCGACGTGAACGAGGCCGAGGGTGACGTGCAGGGAATGCCCGTGGTGCAGGCGGCTCGCCTGTGCGACCAGGCCGAGAGCGATGAGATTCTTATTGCGGACGTAGTCCGGATCCTCGCCGGCACGAGGTGCGCCTACCCGATGAGCGCTCGCAGCGAGATAGCGCTCAAGGGTTTCGATGAACCGGTGAGCTGCGCGGTGGTCGAGTGGTCGCCGACGAATACTGCTTCATCAACCAATTTCCCCTCGAGCCTGGCGGCGCTCAGCCGCGGTCCCTTCGTAGGGCGTGCACCGGTGCTGGACGAACTGCTCCGGGCGTGGCGGTCTCGCGAATGCCGCGGAGTCTTCGTCGGGGGCGAACCGGGGATCGGCAAGACGAGGTTCCTGGCCGAACTCGCCACTGACATGCGTGTCGACCAGGTCATGGTGGTTCTCGGTCGCGGCGACGCGGAGCTGTCCGTCAACTACCGAGCCTGGATTGAGGCCCTTGCGCCCGTCGTCGACGTTCAGAGCACTGAAGCTCTGGACGACATGAACGCTGCGGATCTCGTCGAACTGGTCCGACTGCTGCCGCGCCTCGTTCAGCGGGTACACGTGACCGACGATCCCGTGAGTCTCGACCCCGACGCGCGCCATGCCGCTGTCTGTGACGCCGTGGTTGAGCTCTTGCGGCGCAGCGGTCCACTGATGATTGTGCTCGACGACGTCCAGTGGATGGACGAACGTTCCCTACTACTCGTCAAAAGAGTCCTCGACGAGCACCTCAAGCACGTCATGATCGCCGCGACATTCCGAGATACCGAATTCGATCGGTCACCGGGGCTGGTGAATCTACTGGCCGACCTCCGACGTATCGACGGCGTGCGCCGTTTGAACTTCTCCGGTCTCGACGGTGATGCGGTCGCCGAGATGTTCGCACTCACTTGGCGTCGCGATCTCACCTCTGACGAGCGCTCGGTGGCGAGTCGAGTTCACTCGCGCACCGCGGGCAATCCGCTGTACATCTCCGAGTTGTTGCATCTGCTTGATGAAATCCAACAAGGAGATGATCTTTCGGTGACCCAAGTCACTTTCGCGATGGACGGCACCTTGCCGCTGGGACTTCGTGAGGTGATCGAACGGCGCCTGCACGATCTCGACACTGACATTGAACGTGTACTCGACGTTGCGAGCGCCGTCGACATGGTGATCGACGTGGGCATCGTCGAGGACGTCATAGCGCTCGACGGGCCCGATGTCGATGTCCTTGGCGCACTCGAGACGGCTCAGAAAGCCGGCATCGTCATTGGTAACGGGCGCAACTTTGAGTTTCGCCACGCGGTGATTCGCGATGTGTTGACTCAGAGTCGCTCGGCGCGTCGCACTGAACTTCTGCATCGCAAAGTCGTGGATGTGCTTGAACGACGCTGGGCCCTCTCACTCGACCGTCACGTCGAAGAGTTGGCCTGGCACCACGACTTAGCGCGCAGTCCCGACGCGGCGCTTTGGAGCCTCCGTGCCGGCGAGTCCGCCCTCAACAATCTCGACGCACGGGCCGTCACGTTCGCCGATCGCGGTCTGGCGCAACTGGATTACGCCCTGGGCGACACTGACGAACTGCGCTGCGACTTGCTCACGGTGCGCGCCCATGGCCTGCGCCTCACCGGAGTCGATACCCTCGCGGTCGCTCGCGAGGCTTACGAGGCCGCCTTGACACTGGTCGATCAGCGCCGCATTGCTCGCGCCTTGTTGTCCGTAGGCGTCGACACGGCCGCCAGCAGAGACGGTCTCGCCGCCATGGCCTTCTTGGAGGACGGCCTGACGCACCTCGACGACATCTCACTGCTTGGGCGCTGGGAAGTGGCGACGGCGTGCGCCGTGCGACGACATTTCGACCCGACCACCGACCCCGCAGGTCACATCGACGAGATCGCGGAGATCGTGGCGCACCTTGACCCGTCCGCTCCCGAGTCGTGCCAGATTGCAATGCGCTGCGCGCGCAGTCTGACCAGTACGAACTGGGCGAATCACGCCTTGCCGCTCGTCGAACTGTTCGGCGGCAACTGCAAGGGTGTTGACACCGAAGGCTTCCCCGTCGAAGTCGCGTGGTCGACGATGTGGTTGGCGCTCGGTGATCGAGCGAAGTCCGATCAACTCCTCGATCAGGCTGCCAACGACGCCCGTCGAAGTTACTGGTTCTACAGCTGTCAGGTTCTCCAGCGACAGACCATGCGCGCCATGCTCGACGGTCACTGGGACTTGGCCGATCATCTCATCAGCGAACAAGAGACCATCAGTGCGGGTGACCCCGGCTTCGGGGTCAGTGCTTTGATGCAACGCACATGGCTCCGACAAGAACTCGGCGACGTCGAGAACCTGCACCAAGAATTGATCTCCTTCATCGACGTTTTTTCAGAGTTCCCGGTGGCGCGTGCGCTGGCCGCAAACGTTCAAACTGCGACGGACGACCTTTCGGGTGCGAATGAATACCTCGACGAGTGCGCTCGGGACCGCTTCGCGTCGATCGGCCGAGGCTGGCTGACACTGCTGAGTGTGGCCAATGTCGCGATGGCCTCCATCGAACTGTCGGCAGAGCGACACCACGAAGTGCTCCTGGACCTCTTGTCGCCGTACGAGGGACAGGTCGGGGTCATGGTGACCGGAACCCATCTCATGTGCCTGGTCGACTCCTTGCGCGCCGGACTCCTCGCGCTCGGCGGACGCGACGGTGACGCCGACGCACTGTTCTCGTCCTCACTCGCACAGATTCGTATGTTGCGCTCCACGCCACTCGAGGCACGACACCGCTATTGGTGGGGTCGCTCCCTCGAGTGGCGAGGCGACGCCGTCGGGGCTGCCGCTCAGTACCGGGCAGCCCGCGAGATCGCTTCATCACTGGCGATGTTGAACTTGGTGCTCTGCATTGACCGAGCAATAGAGAAACCAACACGTGCGCCAAATGCCAACTGAAGTCGTCGTGCGATACCGCCGGGCCACGTAATGACCTACTTGCCCCACAAAATGCTCCACGAATAGGACATCGTCAAACTGTCTACTCAACCGACAGCAATCCCATCTGCTCCAAAAGTGCCCTTGGTCAGTACCGTTCGTTCGGCGATCGCGGCAAGTGTGCGCGAATTGTGGAGATCCGTTCACTGGCGAGTCAATCGGTGCGTAGCGTTAACGCGCAGGCAATTTGTCATGTGACGTGGCCCCATGATCGCAGCGAGGACGTTGGGGAATGTCGCGCAAGAAAGCCACTCGGAGTCTTAAGAAGTCCCTCGGCAATTCGATCGAGGTGCTGGCCGCAGAATCCCGGGGTGACGTCGGCGAAGGAATTGAAACCGAAGCCGAGAGGGGCACACTCCAAGCACTCGTTGCGCCTTGGGGTCAAGGATTCCACATGGGTCCGCCCGAGGACATTACGAGCAGTACCAGCCCGATCAACGAGGTTCGCTAGCGATCATGGTCACGACTTATTCTTCACATTCTGACGATCTAGGTGTTGGAAAGAGTCAGAGCGACCTGACTATACCGTTCGCCGTTGTCGCAGTAGCGGCTGAGGCGAGTTTGGCGCTCTCGCCGAGCGTGGACTCACTCGCGGCGAGCGTCACCAGCGTGATCTTGCTCGCGTTGACCGTCGTGAGTTTTCTCCTCACGGTGAAAAGAGCCGAGAACTGGACTCACGTGCTCGTCCCACTGTTGTATTCGGGATCGGTGTTGGCTCTCGTCATCGCCACTGGGAGCGCAGCGCCGGGAGTTGGTCTCGTGATGCTTCTCGCCGTCGTGTGGACCGCCCTCTATCTCGAGACCTGGAAATCTTTCGTCGTCGTTGCAGTCGTGGTGGTCCTTGAGTTTGTCGCCACGATTGTGCCCGTCGATGATTCGGACTCGGTTCGACTCCGTCAAGTGTTGATGTACCTGCTGGTATCGGCCCTGATTGTCTACTCCGTACATGAGCTCCGGAATCGATTGGCGCGAATTAGCGCGCAGCGAGAAATACTCAACGAAGAGATGCACGTGACGATTGTTGCGTTGGAAGAAAATCTTCGGTGCGCTTCGGTCTTGGGTCACCTTGGGGACATGCTCAACAGTTGCAACAGCCGCGAAGAGGCGTACGAAGTCATCGATCACGCGGCCCGAAGTATGTTCGTGGATGGAGGTTCGGTAAACGGTTTCGATGCGTCGAAAAACCGACTGGAAACGAAGTGTGCGTGGGGAGGATTCCCGCGAGATCAGCAACCCTTTTCAACCAATGATTGTTGGGCACTGCGGCGGGGCCACGACTACGAATCGAAAGGCGGCGAGATCTCGTGTGAGCATCTTCGAGAGAGCGGCGAGGTCCATACGATCTGTCGACCTTTACTGGCCCAGGGCGAGATCATGGGAGTTCTGACGATTTCAGTACCCGATCTTGAGGTTCCCTTGGTACGTGTCGTGGGGATCAACGATCCACTCACACAGAATGCCCTCTTGTTCGGAGAGCAAATCTCCATCTGGATGGCCAACTTCAACCTTCGAGAGATCCTCCAACACCAATCGATCAGGGATCCATTGACGAATCTATTCAATCGCCGATTCATGGAGGAGACGCTCACACGAGAGTTCAGCAAATCCGCGCGCACATTGGAAGAGATCAGCATCATTCAAATTGACATCGACCACTTCAAAGACTTCAACGACGGCCACGGCCACGCCGTGGGTGACTCCACGCTTCGCGCCATCTCGGAACTGATGCTCTCGCGGTTCCGTGGTTCCGACGTACCATGTCGCTCAGGCGGGGAGGAGTTCACACTCTTGCTCCCGAACTGTTCCTGGGAAAACGCGCACTCCCGTAGCGTGGAGTTGCAGCAGCTAGTTGGTCGACTTCGGATTTCAACGCCAATGAGCACTGCTCTACTCCAACCTCCGACGCTCTCCATTGGCATTGCGACGTCGCCCGAGCACGGTTCCACGAGTGAGGAATTGCTGCGATCGGCAGATCTGGCGCTGTACGCCGCAAAATCCGCCGGGCGTAACAGGATCTCACGCGCGATACCTGTCACCGATGAGATTCCCCCGGAGTTGCTGATGGCGAACAATCGGAAGTAGTCGAAAATTGCAACGACAGAGTGTGCTGACTATCAGACGGATTTCTTCGAACGGAGCTGCCGAAGATTCAGGTCTCATCTAATTTGTGAGGTTTCTCCACTCAGAAGGATGATGACTATGGCGAACGCGTACAGACTCGGGCTGTGTTCACCTTGCCCCACAAATCGCGTCGCGTGCAGTTCTCTCTCGTCGTGTCGTGTCGTCACTGTTCCTTGTCAAATGCGAGGTCGTCGTATCGCGTCGTTTGGGAAAAGGTCAGAGTTAACGTATTTTGGACAAGAACGTATCGGCTCGAATGACGAGTCACGAATACTTCCTCGGCGCACCGTTGCCACCAATCCTGGTCCGTTCGAACTCCAGTCATGACTGTTGGGGCGGACCGAATCGCGGATTAGAAGGCAGGCACTCGTAAATCCTGATCGGGAGCTGAGGAAGGCTTCTCTGTGCAACTAGGACCACCTCGCAATATGATGCGCCTATTCGCGCTCCTGCAACGGGAGGGGGACTGCCAATGGCGCCGAGTGTTAGTAGTTCTGATGTTAGAAGTAATGATTGGAACGCTGAGGTTTCAAGAGCGCTCTTGGAGCTGAAGGAGCGCGTTGCTTTCCTCGACGAGGATGGACAGCGTCATTTCCAAATCCTTGTTGAAGAGATTGAGGAGCTGTCCCATCTCCGACCGCGATTATTCAGATGGACCAGAGTGAATGAGTGGTGGAGTGGCAAGCGTCTCGATTTAATCTGGAGTCGCATCCACTTTGCGCAGTTGCAACTATTGGCCGTGGCGCCGCTGCCTGTGATGCGAGATTTATTCGAAATCGTTGTGGAGCACTGCGAGACGCTTTCGGTAACTGACACGGCTCGTCTGCGCCTCATCGATTTGATTCAGCATCGAGTCATTGGTTCACTCAGTGATGAGAACATCGGGCCAGCCCTCTCATGGCCATAAGTTCACCCCCTGATCCAAATGCGGTGCCCGCCCCTGCGGCGACTGGAAGAGAGATCATGATCGAAGTGATGCGCCGCTCCTTTGATCAAACTGACAACTTTCATGAGAATGCCAGGAGTTTCCGTAATCGCCTGATCGCAACGATGTCAATCACGGCACTAGTCGCCGTATGTCTGGTCATTCTGCAGGGGCAGTTACCAAACGCATACATCTTCCAACAGCCCACCAACAGCGCGGGCCTGCCAAGTTGGACGGTCATGCTATTGATAATGGTCTTTGGATGCGTGGGCGCACTTCTCACTGCAATCCCGGCAATGGCAGCGGTTCCAACAGTCAACACTCCATACAACTTCCCGCTCCCTCAGGGCCTGCTGAAGATTTTGGTGGGAGCCCTCACAGCGTTAGTAGGAGTCGTCGTGGTCGGGAGTACGAGTGTGACTTCCGGATTCAGTTCGATGCAGGCACTTATTGGCGTGGCCGTGGTGTTCGGTGCTGGGCAGCAGACCATCACGCAGTTCCTTGACAAGAGAGCCGGACAGTTGGTAGCCCAGCCCGGAGCTCCATCCTGAGAATTCGAAACAACTTCGGTCATGCGATGTGGATGGCAAATTTAGTGAGAGTCGGAGTAAGCAAGCAACCCGACTCCCTCCCCGTGAAAATCGATGAATACGTTCGCTACGCCGACGCGAAGTGACTCACCTCAATGTTGGGGGTGCAGCATAAGCTCGAACCTCAGTAGCTCGGGCGATCGGTGCGGCAAGGACTGCGCTCGACAGCTGTCGAGCGATCAGAACTTGTAGATCGCCCCACCGCAATTCCAGGAGCCGGTGAACGGGACCGCCTTGGACGCGTTGTTCGTTCCCTTGAACGTGCCAGTGACGGCGATCTTGCTGCTGGTGGCGGAGAAGGCCACTAAGTGGAGTTTTCCGACGTCGGCCGTGATCTGGGCGGTACCACTCGCGGGTTGCGGGAGCAAGGTGATGCTGAACTGGGTGAACCCACCGTTGCCCTTTGCATTGTTGACCATTGATGTGCCAAGTGCGAGTACGAGACTTCCCGCGCTGTTGAGGCACTCGCCGGACTTGAACGTATACGTCTTGCCCTCGTAGTGCAGTTTGACCGATGCGGGCCCGCAGGCGACGATTACCGACTTACCCTTGATCGTCGCCTCTTTCGAGTAACAGCGTCCGGCTGTAGAAGCTGGGGCGACCGCGCCGGCGCGGACGGTGCTCACGCCGCTCGCAGTTGCCGCACTCGCTCCGGGAGTTGCAATCGTCACCGCCATCGGCAGCGTCATCGCGACGCCAAGTCCGACCGTGACCAGCCGTCGAGCGAATCGCGTTCCGTGGAATTCTCCAGATCGCCGCTGGTTGGTGCCGATTCCATCATGACGGTCGGCTCTTCCATGGAGTTGGGTGGTCATAAAACGTCCTCACTTTCGATCGTTGCTGGTGAACCGTCAACACCGGCCATTGACTGCGCGATGACGGATGGTGAACATGACTTTGCGCACCGTCCCCACAACAATGCCGCGCGCACGCCGTCGCCGGTAGTAGGGGAATGGCGGATTTCGATTCTCCGGCGACGCCTTCAGGCAGTCGTCCACCCCCGCTTCGTCTTTCGTCCTCGTCCCTCACGTGCACGTCGTGGTGGACGGCGGCCCAGCGCGTTGAGTTGATTGTCCGTGAATTAGTACGGGAGTGTGATGTAGGTTGCCCTTTATGGCGTCGTCGCAGCCTGTGAGAGTTGAGCAGCAGGTTGGGCTGACGAAGGCGGCGGGTTCAAGGAACTCACTGGCGACTGGTTACGAGGCGGCCGGTTCGCCCGCCTCGCTGACCTCATTGATTCCATCGTCGCGTGGGGTGAACACTGCAACACCGACGCGACACCGTTCGTCTCGAACGTTGAAGCCCGTGGCATCGTCGTGAGTTCGCGAGGCGGCCAGGACGCGGTGCCGTTGCAACGTGCGCTACTTCGCGGAGATGTTGACGAGATCCACCGACTGGTGGACGGCGAGCTCAGCGAGCATCGTAGGCCCACGCCGCGCAGGGCGCGGCTGTTAGCGGGGCGGTCGTTCGCTCACATCCTCAATGCCGACTTCGCGACTGCGCACGACGATGCCCGGGTTGGCCTGGGCATGGGGTTTGAGGAACCGCTGTTCCGAGCTTTATGTGCGTTGTCCTCCGGGATGGGCGGTCTAGAGCGCAACGGGTCCGACATTGCTTCCGTCGAAAGCGCGGCCGCGGCGATTCTGAACCTGAGCGACGAAGATGTGGTGAGTGACAGCTGGTCGGCGGCGCTCACGGCGGAAGCCGCGATGTCGGTCGGGCGACTCGACCTCGCCGAGACGGTCGCTCGTCGGGTGTGGCTCGCCTCGGCAGGCACTGACCCGCCCGAAGCTGTCTACGCAGGGCAGACCCTCGTTCGCGCTTTGTTGTTTCAAGGGCGACTCGACGAAGCCAGTGCTCTGGCCCCGCACGTGGAACAGGCCGCCCAGCGCCACGAACTGCTCGCGCTACGGCTGGTTGTGCGCAGTTCGCTCGCCTACGTCGACGCCCTGCGTGGCCGCCACGACGAGTTGACCCGGCATGCCGCCAGCATCGACGAACTGGCGTCGCAGTGTCCGGGCGGTTACTACGTGGCAGGTTCTATGGTGCTGACGGCCTACGCACTGGCCACGGCTCAGCTTGCAGAGAACGCGGCTGACGTCCTGCTGCGCGGCGCCGGGGGTCCGCAGCTTCCGAACATCCAACTCGTCGACCGCGCCTACGGGTACGAGTTACTGGTCACGGCAGCACTGAGCCTCGGCGACATCCCGACCGCACGACGGTGGGGCGATCTCGCCGCCGCGCTCACCGGACTACCCCGAGACGGTATGGCCGCAGCCGCGATGCGACGTATCAAGGCGCGTCTGGCGGTTGCCGACGGCGAGGGCGTCGTGGGAGCCTTCCTGGCCGAAAAGGCCGCGACGATAGCGCTCGGACACGCTGGCCATCTAGACGCGACTCGCGCTCGGCTGCTGGCCGGTTCGGCCCTGTTAGGCGGTGCCGACGGTAGTTGGTCGGCCCGGCTCTCCCTATCCAGCGCGCATGATCAGGCCACATTGCTGGGAGCCACGTCGCTGGCGCTGCTCGCGCGCCGAGACCTGCGCAGCATCGGGCTGCGACTCATCGGCGAACCCCAAGCACCGATGACCCCACGCGAGCGCGAAGTGGCCGAACTGCTCCTGGCGGGCGGTTCCAATGCCCAGATCGCAGCCATGCTCGGAGTGTCGCCACGCACCGTGCAGAGTCACGTCGGCAAGGTACTCAAAGCTCTCGACCTGCCGTCACGGGCGGCGGTGCCCCGCGCCCTTCGAGCTGAGCGTGAGCCGGACTCTGGGACACAACGGTTAACCCCGCGCCAGTGCCAGGTGGCCGACCTCGTCAGTCGCGGCTATACCAATGACGGGGCAGCTCGAACTTTGGACGTGTCGACAAAGACGATCGAGAAGCACCTCGGCGACATCTACCGCCGACTCGGAATCAACTCCCGCGCCGCCCTTGCCGCCCAGTGGTCGGCCTGCTCCACCAGTTGACCGCCAGGTCGTAGCACCGGGTGTCCGAAACAGTACCGGCGTACGCGCTGCGAGTACTCGTTGTCGTGTCCGCGCCACCCGACGACACTGTGTGATCCGAGTTCGCCATGGACGCCGTGGTGAGTCGATACCCTTGAACTGCGAAGGAGATAGGACCTATGAAGCGAAACACGTGGCGTCACGGACTTTTCGCGGCCGCACTCACGGCACTGACGTTGACGATGTCGATGCCGGCGAGTGTGGCGAGCGCGTCGCCGTCGCGACCGACCGCGCCCCGGTCGGTGCACGCGATCGCCCGTACGGCGTCGGCGAAGGTCCGTTGGTCGGCACCGGCGTCCAGTGGTGGATCGGCCGTGAAGAGTTACGTCGCCACGTCGCATCCTTCGAATCGAAGCTGCACCACCGCGCGAGAGAGTTGTGTGGTGAAGGGTCTTAAGGCCGGGTCGGTCTACACCTTCACGGTCGTGGCGAAGAACGCCACGGGCACGAGCCCGCGTTCGCGCTCGTCCAACCGCGTAACGACTTCAACCTCGATTGCTTCGTCGCGCGCCAACTACTTGGCGGCGACCACTACCTTCAACAATGCGCTCGCGAGGGCTCAAGCAGCGATCGCGACGTGGGGCCCGAGCACTCCGTTGGCCACCGAGACGACCGATCTGTCGAATCTGCACGCGACGTTTACGGCCTACAGAACCACGCTCCGCAAGGAGAAATGGCCTGGCACTGTTCGAGCCGACATTGCGTCGTACGTCACGGTAGTGACCGCTCTCGGTAAGGACTACGTGGGTTTGGCAAGTGCGTCGTCGGCGTCGAATGCTGCGCAGTTGGTGGACACCTTCTTCAGTGACGGCAATGAGGAAGCGCAGCGCGACTACAAGGTCCGCGCCGATCTCAAGATGACACAAATCATCACTGGGCCAGTGGCGTCAAGGTCCACCCCGGTCGCAATCGGATCGTCGCAGACCGTGCACGACTTTTACGGAGACGCACTCACGGTGACGATGAGTCAGATTCTCGATCCCGCCACCGCGGGTACCGGTTCGGGACTGCCCGACGCGGGCGACCGATTCGTCGCGGTGGAAGCAGTTCTTTCCAACCCGAGCACCGGTGACGTGGGGGGCGACGCCAACCTCGCAATGACGGTGCGCGGATCGGATGGCAAGACGTACCTGGCCAACTACGGCACGGTTGGCGCGTGCACGAACTACAGCTACGGTGAAATCGACGTACCGGCCAGCGGCAACTCGACGGGCTGTGTTGTCTTTCAGTTGCCGACCGGTGTCACCGTGCAGTCGGTGTCGTTCTCCTTGGACTCGGGCTATCTCGACACCGCCGTCTGGAACGCCTAGCTCGCCGCGTCGCCGGGCTAGGCGCCTGAAGTGTCTTGGTGTCTTTGGTGTCTTGTAACGTGACAAACATGTGTTCAGTTCGTTATTGGGAAAGAGGTGTCGTGGCCGTGTCAAGCGTGCGACGTAGCGGGACCTTGGGAGTCGCGAAATCACGTCGGATGGCCGTGGCGCTCACTAACAGTTCGTCAGTCACATGAACATTCTCGTTGGAATTGATGTGCAACCAATCGACGAGGTTGAAGCATCCATCAAAGAGTTTGGGGCGCGTTACACCCACCGTCTCTTCACCGACGATGAGATTGCAAGTTGTGGCGACGGTCCGGCAGCGGCGAGTGGCCTCGCGGGACGCTTTGCCGCGAAAGAGGCCGTGCTAAAGATTCTTGATTTTAACGAGATCGTGCCGCGCTGGAAGTCCATCGAGGTACGTCGATCGACGGGCGGGCGACCCGAAGTCGCGCTCCATGGCGAAGCCGCCGAGATAGCTCGGTCCCAGGGAATCGAGGAGATCTCTCTCAGCATCAGTCATGGCGGTGGAATCGCGAGCGCAACGGTCATTGCGCAAGTAACTCAAGGTCGCATCGGAGCCCGTAAGTGAGCGACCTGAACGCCACTATTCGAGACGTGCTCGAGGCTCATCGCCGCTAACCGGTCTCATTTTCGAGCCTGAATGAGGACGACGATTTACGAAAACTGACTGACATCGCACGCGAGCGTCAAGCTGATGCTCGCCCTAGAGGAAGTGTTCGATATCGAATTCCCCGATTCGCTTCTGAGAAAAAGCACGTTCGAATCGATAAAGGCAATGCGTGGAGCCTTGGAGTGGATGGGAGTCGAAGCTCATTCCGTCTAGAACCCCAAACGACGAAGGTCAGATTACAACGCTGGGCTGCGGATGAGTTTCGACAACGCCCCAACAGATACATTCACCAGTGGCTTCAGTTGTCCTCGTCGATTCACTGCAGCGAAACGCTCAATGCACCGAGAGCGCCGTTTTCCATGACGGAATCACGTCACTCACCGCAGTGTTCAGCACGTCGTGCAGCAATCCGCCGTAGACATCACGGAAGTCCGTCGTCACTTTAAGATTCCCGTTCACGTCCAGGGCGTTCAACGGTGGCTGTTCCCCGTACAGGCCACCCTTGACCGTGTTACCTATGAGAATCACCGGTGCGGACGTGCCGTGATCGGTTCCGAGGCTGGCGTTCGACATGACTCGGCGACCGAACTCCGAATAAATCATGACCGTCACGTCATTGGACCGAGCTCCGGCGCTAATGCTCGTCATGAAGGAGCTGACCGCAGTGTCGACCTCGGACAGCAACGCGTCCTGATCGGCCTGCTCGCCCGCGTGCGTGTCGAAGGAACTCAAGTTCACCTCCCATACCCGCGTGGGAACGTTGGCGTTGATCAAGGTCGAGACCAGCGAAAGCTGCTCGCTGAGGAGCGAGCCAGTCGGCGAAGTGGAAACGAGCGGCCCGAGCGCCCGCGCCGTCGAAAAGAGGTCAGTGATCGACGACGCGGCGGCGGCCTCTAAGGGAACGTCCGACGACGATGAACGGCCGAGACGGGGCAACAACGCCGCGATAGGTCCCCACGGCAGTTGTATTCCGCTGAGGGCCACCATGGACCCGACCCTCTTCTGGCCGACCATCGAGGGAGGCAAGACCGACCCGATGCCGATGGCGTTCAATGGATTGTGGGGCTGGATGTCGAGCCAGCGGCCGATCCATCCGGTCGACACGGCGTTCGCAGGCGACGCCGACTGCCAGATGGCCATCGAAGAGAAGTGCGACAGACTGGGATTGGGATAACTCACCCCTTGCACGATCGCCACCTTGTTCTGCGTGTACAGCGCCTTGATCGCTGGCATGGACGAATTGAGCGCGAGGGTGTCGCTGATGGGAAGAACCTGCGACGAGGACAGCGCGATGTTGGACCGGGCGCTGTGGTAGGTCGGATCGGTGAATGGAACCACCGTATTCAGACCGTCGTTGCCACCGTAGAGGGTCACCAGAACGAGAATCGGTGTGGTGAGCGCCAGCGATGAGGAACTCGCCGCGCTGGCCAGTGTTTCCAGCGACAACTGGGCGGACATCGCCCCGAACACGCTGGCTCCGGTCCACTGAAGGAATCGCCGACGATCGAACTCACAGCTGATCATGCGCTCACCACATACTCCGGGGAGAGCAGCGCCGCGATGACCATGTCCGCAGGGGTCCCCGTCGCCTCGAGCGTGCTCGCGGTTCGCCTCGACCATTCGGCCACACCCAGCCAATCGGCACATGCCTGCACCATCTTTGATTTGGGCACCGAGAGCGGCGCAAGATCGCCTTTCGTCATGATGTCCTCTACCAATTCGAATCGATACTGGAACGCGACACCGCTGAGCCACGACTGGCCGTAGGGCCAGCCGCCAACGTTGGGCGGATTGAACGGTATTTGGCCCATCTGGGATAGTTTCCATTGAACGTCGACCGCGCTCAACGTCGACGGTTGCACCCTTAAAGCCCGACACGCTCCGACGAACCATTCGACCGGTGATTTCACGAGGGCGTTTCTTGGTTCACTCCACGCCGCGGAGTGAACCAAGGTACTGACGATTGAGGAGATATCGCGACTGGCGAAACTCCTCGCGAGTGTTGCCGGCGGCGTGGTCGAAGAAGAGACGAATCGGAACCACATGCGGTCCGCGATGAACTTGGTGTTTTCGTGTTTGGACAATATGAGCGCGGCGAGGCTTTCGGCATTGAGTTCGGACGTCGTTCCAAGCACGTTGAGTGCTTTGGAGTAGTGCTGTTTTGCGCTAAAGGTGACCATGCCGTTCGATGGGTTGGTCGAGTAACCAGTCAGAGCGCGGGCCGCAGCGGTGACGTCGTCTTGAGTGAACTTGTTCACTCCGAGCGTCATGAGCTCCATCAGTTCACGTGCCAAATTCTCATTGGGCGAAGAGAGGTAGTTGTCCTCGTTGTCGAGCCAATAGTTGAGTGCTCCGTCGACAATCATCACCCTCGCCATGTCCTTAAAGTTCGCCAGGGCGTACTTACGAAGCGTATTGTTCTGCGTCATCATGGGCAGTGGATAGGTAACCTTGGAGATCGCGGTCGCCCAGTGCCCGTGCCAGAACCACGTCATGCGTTCGGTCAAGGGATGATTGGCCGCGACCATACGATCGAGCCACCACGTGACCAACTCGGTACTGCCCCCGTTGATAGCGTTCCAGAACGCGGTCGCCGCTGGTGTATCCGGCTGTGGAATTGGACCAAGGTCCGCGAGAACAGGTGCGACGACCGAATCCAGCCCGGGATCAGCCAGACCTCGCTCGAGCACCGTCGCTTGAGTTGCCCCGAAGCCACGCTGCAATAATTCCGCGTATTGACCGGGCGTCGGACCAAAGTTGAATCGGTGCAACAGGCGAGCGGTCGCCAAACGTTGCGCGAGCGATGGGGCTGGTCTCACCTCTGAAATGTACTGTGGAAATCCTTGTCAATTCAAAAGTTCCGTCACAAACCTATGAAACATCGGACCGCGCCCCATATGAATTGGGCCTCGCCCCGGTACGAAGCCGCTACTTGGTCGACGATCACTTCCGGGACAGCCTTCTCCAGGTTTGGGACTCCAACGAACTCCAAAGGCTGGAGTCCTTCAGTCAGCATTACGGGCGTGATGGCGCATTATCGGTGGAATCAGCAACCAGATTCGCCCTTTGACCTTCATGACGATGTCGAGGTGTGAATCCTTCGTAACTGTTCTTATGCGCTATGACATGCGACTAATCAGTAGTGTCTCAAATGCCAATAAATTGCGGCATAGGATAGACCTACCAATACAGCTCCAAAGGAAAATGTCAACAATCGGCGGTTCGCCAATAATGTTGTTCTTCGAATCGGATTCTCTATTGCGTAGTAGAGCGCCGCAGACAACATCACCGACAGCGTTACAAGTTCAACGTCACTATGCAGAGGCAACGGCGAAGTCGCGTATTGCGTCGCGATCGCAATGACAGGCCAATGCACTAGGTACAACGAATACGAAATGTTTCCCAGCCATTGAACAGGGGCGAATTTTACAAAGCGCCCGAAGTTGTCTGGGCCACGTAATGAACCACCGGCGATAATCAATCCGGTCGCGGCGACCGGCACAATGACGGCCGTACCGGGCCACAGAGTCGCTGAGGAATAGAACCAGGTAGCAAGTAGCACCGCGATTGCACCAATGGAAGCTAGGACAAGACCTAGTCGAGGATTTCGCCCACGAAGGTGGGGGCTAACGACGGCAAGAAGTGCACCAAGTGCCAGTTCCCAGGCGTGAGTAAGTGGAGAAAAGAATGCCCAGACTTCGTTTTGGTTCGTTTCAACGATGCACCACGCTAGTGAGATTCCAATCACTAGAGAAAGAATGCTCACCAAACGGGTGACGGGTGAAAATACTTTCCACGGCAACGTGAGTATCAGAAAGAGAATTGGCCACACTAAATAGAACTGCTCTTCAACCGCAAGTGACCAAAACTGTTGCAATGTAGATGGTGGTTGACTCACACCGAAATACTGCGTGCCAACAGAGGCGAAATGGAAATTCCCAACGAAAGCCGCCACATATTTTGCGTCATCGGCATTCGCCGCTCCGGCAATGAAACTCAGCCAATGATAGGTCGCAAAGACAGTGATAATAAGAACAACAGTCGCCGCCGGAAGTATTCGTCGAATGCGACGTGCGTAAAAACCGGGAATCGAAGTAGTACCCTTCGACGCTCTCTCACGCAACAACACATTGGTTATTACAAACCCAGAAACAACAAAGAATACATCGACGCCGAGAAAGCCGCCATGAACTCCCGGAATATTGGCGTGGTAACAAACGACAAGCAAAACGGCAAGTGCTCGCACCGCTTGGATATCCGGACGGAACTCTGCGCGGTAATCCTTTTCATCAAGTTTTCTGAGACGAATCTGCATCATTGCAATATCACTATCGTGGCAACTCCAAATGATTTCGGAAAGGGCGATAGTTGATGGATCGGCGTTGAATTGGTCCAGAATATTGCCACTGGTGAGTAAGCATCTGCCCGAAGTATTGAACTGCACTGTTTAACAAATCGGACTGCTCATCGAAATCGCTGTCGGATTCGTTGGAAAGGCTTGTATTCAAAAACGGAGCCAGGAAGTCAAGTTAAGAACCTTAGGACGATTTAGCGCTTAGTAGCGGAGTGAGAGCCTTCTCAAGCATGACTGCCAGATACTCACTAATCGCGATCGTCAAGTGATCCTCATCTGCGTAAACATCGATGTTTCCTATGACGGCCGGACATACATAGTGAATACAAATCCACTGATAAGTGGGTATCAAGTTCACTTTCGCGCCTTGCACCGATGCGTTATCGCGCGACAAAGCGGCACTTAAGGGACTGCCTGTTGAATACGTAAGGTTGCAACGTTTGATACTGCTCGGATGAGTCGCCAGACAGGAAGGAGCAGCCTCTGACAGATGGGGTCCGGTGCCGAGTAAAATCCGAATCGGGTGATTCGTGGGTGTTGCCATTTCATCGAAGGCAGTGTTGAGACCAGCGATGAACGATGGATTGCCGGCCGAGCCCCACGACGGAGTTCCGTTCGCGGCGATTACCGCGACTGGATCAAGATTATTAACGCTCCTCGGGAGATTCGCGTGGAAAGTGATGCAGGCCTTGACCTCATTCTCATCGAAGCCAGTCCCAGGCCCTGATGGACTCACAAACGTAGTGTCGCAACCAACAAACGAAAATTCAGCAACTTTGAAGCCAAGCGCCTTTCCCGCAGCGTCCAATGCAGGGATCCAATTTCCAACGAAGGAGTCGCCGAAAATCACGACGGTGTGTTTTGCAGTTTTAGAACCGTACCAACATGGGACCGGATTCCTTGCTTGGCTATTCACCACGTATGGATCACAAGAATGATGGAGATAGGAAGAACCCTGGACGTCATTGGAGTTGGACAGTTGAGTAACAGAGGGAATCAAATCAGTCGGTAAATTCTCAAGTTTTATAGATTTCGCTAGCACCTTGTCTAACCGTGCCAGTGTCAAGACCGGCGTAACTGTTTTCAACCCGGACGGCGAAGCGACAGCATTTGCCACGCAAAATTGCGCGGCAAGAAGTAAGGCACTCGCAAATAACAAGAATCTTTTTAACACGCTAACGTCAACCCCCATCTAGCAAATGACTGCGCAAAAGTATTTTATCCCTGAGTCCCGAGTAATCATGGCCCTGCGGAAAAGATGTCCCTCGCTCACGGTTCCTCATCGAACCTGCATAGCGAAGAGAACTCTGATCTGATCCAAATGGTTGATGGACAAATCACTTATTGGATCTTTGGACCCGCTCGTGTTCAGCCAAGCGTTGCAATCACAATTTTACTCTCATATTGGATTAAACCGGGCTTCGCGACACCCGCTGCCGCAATGGAGATCGTCCACCCCTTGAGTCCGAGCGCAGCTAGACGCCCCTCTAAGTATGTTGCGACCGCCTGTGCTCGCGCGCGACCCAGTTCGACGTTCTTCGCCGAAAGCGACTTGTTGCGGCCTGCGGCCGCCGTGAGTTTGTCGCCGTAGCCGAGCAGGGCGATCTGTTTGTCACCCTTCGCCTTCGCCTCGTCGGCGATGCTTTGAATCTGGCTCTCGAGCGTTGGCGAAAGAATTGACGAACTGAGAGCGAAGGGCCCGACTACCGGTCCCGTGATCTTCGGCGGAGGAGGTGGGGGAGGCGGGGGAGGCGGGATGATCGTCTTGTTCTTCTTCCACTGGGCATACAGGGTGGTTGACGTCGCGAAGGAGTAGAAGGCTCCGTTCGCGTAGCGCACCCCCGACCCGTTGGCGGCGGTATTCCAGTCGAGGAAGGTGTAGCCAGTTCGTTTGAAGTGATCAGGCGTCAGCGTCGTGGGCCTGCGTTGGATTTCCGAGATCATAGTGCCAAGGCCCCCATTGGCGGCGAAAGTGACTACCGGAGAAGGCTTGTTGGGCACCTTCTTCCAACGGGCATAGAGGGTGACCGATGTTTTGAAGGAGTACGTGGCTCCAGCCTTGAAACGCCGACCGGTGCGTTTGGCCGACGTCGTCCAGTCGAGAAAGGTGTAGCCAGATCGTCTGAAGTGATTCTTTGAGATAGCGGTGGGCGTGTTGTGAATCTCGCGGGCCATTTTGCCGGTACCCCCGTGGGCGGCGAAGGTGATTGTGTGGGAAGGGACCCGACCGGACTTCCATCGAGCGAAGAGTGTCGTTGACGCGCCAAAGGGGAAGACGACGCCGTTCGCGTAGCTCACCCCCGACCCATTAGCGGCGGTGTTCCACTTGATGAAGGTGTGCCTCGCTCGGGTGAAATGGTTCAGCGTCAGCGCCGTTGGTCCACTCGCGCGCTCGGGCGCCATTGCGCCGGTTCCGCCGTTGGCGTCAAACGTAACCGTCACGACTGCGGCGGTCACACTCAAGGTGTACGTCCATGTTCCGCTATCGCCTTGCGGGTCGGTGTCAGTGCCCGAAATGCTGTACGTTCCGACCGAGAGCGGTCCTGTCGTCGATAGCAGGCCCGATGCGCTCACCGTCAAACTCGGATTGGACTTTGTCGTGACGAACGACGCTGGACCGGTGTTACCTTGAACGGTGATCGGGCCCGCCGTGAACGCCCCCGACGCAGTGCTCGTCACCGTTCCGGTCGTCGGAGAGGTTTGGACGAGGGTCGTCTTGCTCACTGGTCCGGTGGCGAGCGTGGTGACGGTCAGCGAGTACGTCCAGGTACCCGTGTCTCCGTAGGCGTCAGAGTCGTTGCCGGTGACGACGTAGGGCGTGTTTGATGCCGATAGCGATCCAGCGGAGCCGAGCACGTCACTGTTGGTGACGGCGAAGCCGGTCGTTGACGTGGCGAAGGTGACTGCTCCGATGAAGCCCGTGGCCGCAATGAGAGTGCTGGTAAAGGTGGCACTGTTGCTGGTGTTTGTGGTTCCTGAGGTGGGTGGAGCCTGGGTGATTGCGTCAGGCGTCACCGTCAGCGAGTAGTCCCACGTTCCGTTGTCGCCGCTTGCGTCGCCGTCCGTGCCCGAAACGTTGTACGTTCCGACCGCGAGCGGTCCAGGAGTGCTGAGTACGCCACTGGACGTGATGGTGAAGCCCAAGGTCGGGTTGGCAAAGGTGGCCGGAGCGAAACCCGGCGCAGCCGTCAAAGTTTGAGCGAAAGCGCCACTCCCCGCTACGTCAATCGAGCCGGAATTCGGAGATCCTTGACTGATGGTGTTCGTAACCGTCAGGGAATAGCTCCACGTCCCCGTGTCGCCGCTTGTGTCGCCGTCGGTCCCTGTAACGACGTACGGCGAGCCGGCGACCGAGAGCGTTCCAGGAGTGTTGAGCACGCCACTGGGTGTGATGGTGAAGCCCAAGGTTGCGTTGTTGTCGAAGGTGGCACCGACGAAGCTCGGGTCTACGGCCAAGGTGACTGTGAACGTGACACTCCCGGCCACGTCGATGGAACCAGAGGTCGGTGATACTTGGTTGATGGTCGCCGCCGACGCGAGGGGCGACGCGATGGTAGCGGCCGTGGAGACCAGCGTCGCTACGACGACGCCGGTGGCCAATTTGGCGAGTCCCGCCCTCCAACTCATGTGCGAAACCTAGTACGGAACGCCTCGAGGGACACCGGCGGCCACACACCCTTCGCGTTCCTCGAGGAGTCCGTTCACGTGCGTTACATGCCTCGGCAACGATTGGTTTTCGAACCTCGGGCACGTTACTTGTGCTGCCTCAACCGCCTCAGTCGCTTCATAGCGTGGAAGGAAACGAAGGTGGTGGACCTACCGTGATGCCAGTCGATCTCACAGGCGTCTTGTTACTAACTATCATGCGGAAAGGACGATTTTGTTGAGGAAGGCGCCGTGACGAGGATAAATCTGCCGAGTCGTGTCGTATGGCATGGAAACTGGTGCGGACTAAGCCCGTCATCATGACGAGAAGTTCGTATCGCAAAAGAGATATTGTGTTCGCCGTTCGAGCCGAGCGCCTACGGAACGTCATTCGATTGAGGAGAATGCGTGACGACTCCGTCTGACGCGCCTGGGACGTCCGAAACCCCGCTTTGGTTTGGACCTGAAGGACGACCCCTCTTCGGCTGGTTGACAAGCCCTACGGGAGGGTTGGCTCGGGGAGGAGTGGTGTGCGCCCCACCGATAGGTCGTGAAGCTCGTGCCGCGCGACGTGCCATGCGGAGCCTTACCACCTCTCTTGCAGCTCAAGGATTTGTGACGCTGCGCTTTGATTACGACGGGACCGGCGACTCCGGCGGAGGATTCGACGACATTGGACGAGACAGGTTGTGGGTCGACAGCGTCGCTGAGGCGACAGGATATCTTCGCTCACTTGGTCTTGAGTCCGTATCGGCAGTTGGGATGAGACTAGGGGCGACCTTGATAGGTGCGGCGGCTAATAGTCATCAATTGAATTTCTCATCGGTCGTCTTGTGGGATCCGTGTGAATCGGGTCAAAGTTATCTGCGAGAACTCCATGCCTTGGAGGCGATACGACGAGCCGACTTCCGCATCGTACCCGGTGGCACGATCGAAACATCTGAATTCGTATTTTCACCTCAGGCGACTGAAGAGATACGTCGACTCAGTCTCTCCAAATCGACTGTGGTGCCCTTTGCCGGGCGGACCTTAGTGATGGCGCGTAGTGATCGCGCCGCATCGGCGAGACTGAGAACTCATCTGACCGGAAAAACTGTCAACTGGCAGACGACCAATCAACAATCAGCGCTTCTGGATGCCGACCCTTCGTGGGCCGCGCTTCCATACCAGACGATGGATCGCATTGTTAGATGGTTTTGCGCTCCAGTTCCCACCTTTGCACCGTTCGAAGTTATGCAGTCATCAAAGGAGGCAGTGGTTGTCCCCAGCGAGGACTCTCGTGCGATTACCGAGCGCATCGTCGAGTTCGGTTCTGGGCGACTCTTTGGCATCGTGACTGCACCGGTTGGCGCTGTACGTGGTCCTCTCGTCGTCATGTTTAACGTCGCTAACGAAGAACACACGGGACCGTCACGACTCTGGGTTGAACTGGCTCGGCGCTGGGCCGGCTTTGGATTGCGCAGTGTCCGGTTCGACTTGGGTGGATTAGGCGACAGCCCTCGGCTCCCTGGACAGTCCGATCATCCGTTCTTTATGGATAGTTGGCTCGACGACATCATTATCGTCACCCAAGAGTTAAGTCCGGAAGACCCTGCGAACGCACTGTTCATTGGCCTGTGCTCCGGCGCGTACTGGGCTATTGAGGCAGCCCTGAAGTTAAGGGTACGGGGGGTCTGCGCCCTCAATCCTCCGGTTTACGTTGACTTCCTCCACAGCGTCAGAGTCCTCGAATCGTCGCGGCAACCAGTGTTTCGAAGAATAGGCGAGCGACTAAAAATCCTCGTAAAACACCCGTGGATCGCCGCGGTCACGTGGCACCTGTTGCGGCCCTTCCTTCCGTCTGACTGGACGACCGATCTTTTGGAGAAGTTAGACAAAGACGATATCGACGTACTACTTCTTTACAGCGTCGAGGAATTGTGGCCGTTTCGAGAGACGCCGTTTTTTCGTACGATCGACGTGCGACGACTGAGCGAGACGAGTAGGCGACGGATCGAATTCGTTCCGGGTCTCGACCACGGAATGCACGTCGCTGACGGGAGAACGCGTGCCGTCAACCTACTGGACCGATACGTACTTGAATACGTCGGCGGTCCCACTCGCGACCCAGAGTCGGGATCGAACTCTAACGGCCTGTAATAAATCGTGACTATTGAGCCGCAACGGCGTCGCGCAACGCCGCGCCTTCACGGAGTAATGGGATCAGACGCTTGCCGAAATCGATCGCGTCGGCCAGTGGGTCAAAACCTCTGAGCAGCAGTGTGGTAATGCCTACGTCGTAGTAACGAAGCATGGCCTCGGCCACTTGCTCGGATGTACCCACGAGCGCCGTTGAGTTTCCCGCTGCGCCGGTGAGGTTTGCTACCTTCATCCAGAGTCGCTCGTCGTATACATCCTTGTCGGCAGACATCTCTATGAGTCGTTTCCGACCAACGGACGTCGTACCACTCGTGTCGCGATCGACCGAGTATGTAGCGTTTCGCAGACCGCCGAGTCCTTCATACGTATCGCGGTGACCCTTCATTCTGTCCTTCGCCAGTTCAATCCGTGCCGCCGTCTCCTCGGCGATCCACTCCGCCTTTTCCCACGCCTCTTCTTCAGTATCAGCGATAATCGGCCGAAGTGAGAGGCTGTAGCGAAGGGCCCGGCCGGCTTTGGCCGCAGCGTCGTTGATTGTTGCCATTCGCATCGCGACTTGATCTCGAGGCTCGCCCCAGAATGCGTAGACGTCAGCTTCCGCGGCACCTACAACGATCGCAGGCGTCGAGGCGCCCGCGAAATAGAACGGTATGTCTCCAACTGGCTTCACTGAGCTAAATGCCCCCTCGTAACGGTAGAACTCTCCTTCGAAATCAAATGGTGTGTCCTCGTGCCAGATTCGTCGCGCGATCGCCATCATTTCGCCCGTGCGTCGATAGCGCGTGTCATGACGGACGAAGTCGCCCTCTCGACGTTGATCGGCCTCATCGCCGCCAGTGATGAAATGGATAGCGACTCTCCCACCTCCGGTGAGGTGGTCAAGAGTTGCCGCCATTCGGGCGAGTACAACCGGCTGGATAGTGCCGGGCCGTTGGGCCACCAGGACTTTCAGCTTCTTCGTACTGTTCAAGACCGAACTGGCTACGGCCCAGCCTTCGGGCCCGACGGCTCCGTAACCGATCAATACGCGGTCAAATCCGCCCTCGTCGTGGGCCTTCGAAATCGCCGTCAGATAATCGGGATCGATGACAGGCCCGTCCATCCAGTCGACGACTGGTCCGTCTACTAAAGGCCCCTTGATCTCCGATGCGTCTCTCGTGCCCACCATTCCGATGATCTCGACTGGCATTGTCTCGCGTCCCCCATCTCAGTCGCCAAAAGGAACTCTTCGTGCCTCGCGACAAAAGTTTGTCTTTAATCGAATGCCCAGTTCAACGCTAACATCCGGTTGATGCCACGGGACACGGTCGACGAATCGATCAGCGCAAGACGGCCCCTTATCGCGGTGGGCTACGGTCCTCGCTGCATACCCGTCATGCAGTTGACCGAGGCGGCGTCCGGGATTTGCGAATTGCTTTGGATGATCGATGGAACCCTGCCCGAAATGCGTGAGATGACTGAACTTCTCCACCGTTTCGGACCAGTGGTCGACATCGGTGAGCTTGGGGCCAATGAGATCCTTCTTGAACTGTCGCCGCCGTATCGACCAGACGGGATAGTGACGTACCTGGACCCAAATATGGCGACTTTCGCACAGGTCGCTGAGAAACTCGGCCTGCCGTTTCACTCCTTGGCAACAGCCATTGCGTTGACGGACAAGGCTGAACAGCGACGTGTCTTGAGAGAGTCCGGTCTCGCTAGTCCTCCATGTTTGGCTATCAAACCGGACCAGACCCCAGATGAGCTTCACGCCATAGGGTCGGAAATCGGTTGGCCCGCGGTATTGAAGCCCCGTTCGGCCCAAGGAAGCCGTTTCACCTTTTTTGTGAAGGACGAGGCACGCCTCTT
>Ga0208357_1000453_pt1 | contig 33647 bp, 30 predicted proteins | sample NGESurdeep092012_6_FD_184487 | JGI IMG/M metagenome (GOLD analysis project Ga0208357, IMG submission 184487) | Arctic peat soil microbial communities from Barrow, Alaska - NGEE Surface sample F52-2 deep-092012 (SPAdes) | ecosystem: Environmental > Terrestrial > Soil > Wetlands > Peat ...
CCTGAGCCGAGGCACGGACGGGTTCCCCAGCTGGGGAACCCGTCCAACCTCAAAGACCTATCGAGCCCCCAACTGTCGGGAGCACACGGAGACAGCCCACCCTAAGGCGCACCGCAGCCGTCATCGCCGGGTCCTCGCGCTTCGCGCGCGAGGAGCTCCTTAGCCGGTTAGCCGGCTAAGGGCTGCCATCGGCTGGCTGTTGGCAGCGCGCGCGTACAGCCTCCGCGTACGTAACAATGCGATTTCGATGAGCACCGCCACCATTACCGACCTCGTAGCCGCATGCGCTGGCGTGTTCGGGCTGGCCGCGTACGTCGGCCTGATCCTTGTGCCCGCGTGGGGCTCCTACTCGCGCGTGTGGGAGCGCCTTGCGGCGACCGTGCTCTCGCTGTATGTGCTCGGGGTGTTCGTCGGCGCAGGCGTGCTCGCCGCGCTTCTAGCCGTCTACCTCTGGGGCTAACCCGATGTCTGAGCTCGGCGGGCTGGATGCCGTCACAGAGGCGGTCGAGTCTGGCGCGGGCCTGCCCGAGGTGGTGCGCGCCGCCTCACGCGCACTTGACGCGAGCCTCGCGGTGACCGACGCCGCGGGCGCCACGATCGCCGTGGCCGCGCGCTCGAGCGCGGACGAGCGTTCGCTGCTGGCCGGGGGAGACGACGTCACGAGCCTCCCGTTGCGAGTCGCCGACGCGGTCGTGGGAACGCTTCACATGCGCGCCCGCGCCGATCCGAGCCCGCTCGTGCGCCGGCTGCTCGTCACGATGATCGCCTCCGAGGTGGAGCGCGTGCGCGCCCCCGACCTTGCCTCCGAGAGTGCCGCCGCCGAGTTCCTGCGTGTCGCGCTCGGGCGCAATCAGATCCCGCGCGAGGAGCTGCTGGCGCGCGCCGCCGAGCTGTCGCTCGAGCTGAAGGACGGCGCCAGCGTGATCGTTGCTCGCGCCCATCCCCAGGCGCCGACCGAGGAGGGCTGGCGCGCCAGGGCGCGGTCGGTCGCCGAGCGCGGCGCTCGCGCGGTCGTGGGTCGTTCGATCGCCGCCCTCTCAGAGCGCGACGGGGCGGCGGGCGTTGAGATCCTGCTGCTCGTGCCCGGCAGCGAGGAGCCCGTGGCGGCGCGTGCCGCGGAAGCCGTCTTGCGTGAGATGGAGAGCGCCCTGTCGGGCTACACGTTCGCGCTCGGACGCAGCCGTATCGCCGAGGACCCGGGCGAGCTCCCGCGCGCGGCCGGCGAGGCGCTGCTGGCGGCGAACGTCGCCGAGGGCAGCGCGCCCGAGGGGACCCTGCTCGCTTTCGAGCAGACCGGCGCCTACCGGCTGTTGTTGAGCGCCATGAGCGAGAACCCCACCGAGCTGCAGCGCTTCTACGCGGAGACAGTCGAGCCGCTGGTGGCCTATGACGAGCAGTACGAGACCGACCTGCTGCAGACGCTCGAGACGTTCCTGGGGGCCGACGGCAACGTTGCCGGCACCGCCCAGCGCCTATTCACGCACCGTCACACGATCTACTACCGGCTTGAGCGCGTGCGCGAGCTGACCGGCCTGGACGTCAGCTCCAGCGACGGGCGTGAGAAGTTGAGCCTCGGTCTGAAGGCGATGCGCGTGCTCGGCATCTCCTCCGCTCGCGGCCCCGCCTCGGAGGACGGCGCCCGCGGAGGCCGCGTCCCCAGGCGCTCCTAGTGGCGGTCGGCTAGCTCCAACGTGTAAGTAGCCCCAGGCTTTTCGTCGGTCAAGCTGGAGGGCGCCACGGGCGCTACGCCGGCGCCGACGTCGCGGTATCCGCCCGTGAGGATGATCAGGCGGTGGGGGGGCGAGGCCATCCACTCCTCGATGACCCCTTCCGGTGTCGCAAGCCCACCGGTGCCCCAACCGATGTTCTGGGCGGTGGCCAGGCTGCGCACGCCCGCCCCATAGGGCGACGCCGTGATGCGCTGCCACGGCGTCAGGCCTGACGTGGTGTCGTCGCCGAAGTAGCCGGCGATCGCCATTTCGCTTGCGAGGCTGGAGGCGATGCCCTGAAGCTCGCGATTGGGGTGCAGCACGGGCAGCCGGTGATCGGCTCGTTCGCGGTCGACCAAGCACGTGATCGCGGTGTCGATCAGTGTGTGGTTGGAGTGTGTGGGAAGAGTCAGCGCGCCCCGGCATGGCTTCGCTGAGCTGGCGGCGCTCGCCGCGTTTCCGCCGAGCAGCGCCGTCTCTCCGCCGAGCAGCGCCGTCGACGCCGCCAACGCAGCGACGACGATCGCACGCACTCCCCAGCTCATTGTGAGCCCCTCACCCACGGCACCGCAGCGATTCTTGCAGGATTGGACGACGGGATGTAGCAGGGGTGTAAAAGGATTGGGCGATCGAACGTCGCGGTCGTGCTAACCCAGTCGCAGATACAACGGTAAAGTCCGTCTCGGAGCATAAGCCCCTTGGGGGGTCGTCCAATGGCAGGACATCAGGTTTTGGTCCTGAGAATCGGGGTTCGAGTCCCTGCCCCCCAGTTCATGATCGTCTCACCGACCGTGCTGGTGCTCGCCGCCGGCCAGGGCACGCGCATGCGCTCCAGCACCCCGAAGGTGTTGCACGAGCTGTGTGGCATCCCGATGGTCCTGTGGCCGGTTCGCGCCGCGCTCGCCGCCGGCGCTGGGCGCGTGGTCGTGGTGGACTCGCCCGCTCGCGCTCTGGAGAGCGTGCTGCCGGAGGGCGTGCAGCTGGCGGTGCAGCCACAATCCGACGGCACCGGAGGCGCCGTTCGTGCCGCCGCGGAGTGGATCGACCCCGATGCGCCGGTCGTGGTTCTCAGCGGGGACGTCCCGCTCGTCAGCCCCGAGGCGATCGCCGAGCTCGTCGAGGTGCACGCCCGCAGCGGAGCCGCCGCCACGATGGCGACTGCGGTGCTCGAGGACCCCAGCGGCTACGGCCGCGTCGTGCGCGATCCCGACGGGTCGGTTGCCCGTGTGGTGGAGACCAAGAAGCCGGGCGACGCCAGCGACGCCGAGCTTCAGATCCGCGAGGTCAACTCTGGGATATACGTGTTCAGCGGCTCCGAGCTACTCGGTGCTCTCCCGGGGCTCACCTCCGAGAACGCCCAGGGCGAGTTCTATCTGCCGCAGACGCTCGACCTGCTGCGCGCAGACGGCGCCCTGATCGCGGCTCACATCGTTGAGGAGGAGGGACTCATGCTCGGGGTCAACGATCGCGTCGCCCTTGCCCACGTGCGCTCGCTCGCCCAGCACGCGATCGCCGAGCGCCACATGCTCTCGGGGGTCACGATCGTCGATCCCGCGTCGACCGTCATCGACGTCGATGTCGCGATCGGCCAGGACTCGCTGATCGAGCCGGGTACCGCCCTAAAGGGCTCCACCGTCGTGGGCTCGGGTGCTGTCGTGGGGCCCTCCACGACCGTGATCGACTCGCTCATCGGCGATGGCGCGCGTGTGCGGATCTCGTGGCTGGAGCAGGCGGTGCTCCACGCCGGCGTCACGGTCGGCCCATTCGCCTACCTGCGTCCCGGCGCCATCCTGCGCGCGGGCGCCAAGGCCGGGACGTTTGTCGAGATCAAGAACTCCGACATTGGGCAGGACGCAAAGATCCCGCACCTGTCCTACATCGGCGACGCGGATGTAGGCGAGCGCACGAACCTCGGTGCGGGCACCATCACCGCCAACTACGACGGCCGCTCCAAGCACCGCACCACGATCGGCAGCGGCGTGCGCGGAGGAGTGGACACCTCGTTCGTGGCCCCGGTGACCGTCGGCGACGACGCCTACACCGCTGCCGGCTCGATCGTCACCGAGGACGTCCCCCCGGGCGCTCTGGCCGTCGCACGTGCGCGCCAAGAGAATCTTGAGGGTTATGCGCAACGCCGCGAGAGCGAGTCATAGCCTCATGGGCTTTCCGGTGCTCGTCCTCCCACATCGCAGCCTCGTGCGTGGACTCACACGTCCGCCCAGGCAGACGTGCTTTCCGGCCAGGAGCCACCATCGGGGCCTGTCTCTACACTCCGGGAGGAGATGAGCGTGATCGATACGCGCACGCAGGTGGCCCCGACGAGCCTGCCGATCGACTACGACAAGCGGTTGATGCTCTTCTCGGGGCGCGCCAACCCACAGCTTGCCGTTGATATCTCGGCCAAGCTCGGCGTTGACGTGGGTCCTGTGACGCTCAAGACCTTCTCCAACGGCGAGGTGTACTGCCGCTATGAGGAGTCGATTCGCGGCGCCGACGTGTTCATCGTGCAGCCCACGTGCGGCAATCCCACCACCGGGGTCACCGCGAACGACTCGCTGATGGAGCTCCTGTTCATGATCGATGCGGCAGTGGGTGCCTCCGCGCACCGCGTGATTGCCGTCACGCCATGGTTCGGGTACTCCCGCCAGGACAAGAAGTCCGCTCCCCGCGAGCCGATCTCCGCGCGCCTGGTGGCACGCATGATCGAGGCCGCCGGCTCCGACCGCGTGCTCACCATGGACCTCCACGCGGGTCAGATCCAGGGCTTCTTTCAGAAGCCCGTCGATCACATGACTGCGCTGTTCATGCTCACCCAGTACTTCTCAGACCTGGGGCTCTCAGACCTGGTCGTGGTCGCCCCCGACGCGGGCCGGGTCAAGCTCAACAAGCGCTTCGCCTCCAAGATCGGCGCGGAGCTCGCGATCCTCGACAAGGAGCGTCCCGCCCAGCAAGTCGCCGAGATCGCCTACGTGATCGGTGATGTGAAGGGCAAGACCGCGGTGATCGTGGACGACATGATCGACACGGCCGGCACGCTCAAGGCCGCCGCACGCACCGTCCTTGACGCGGGCGCCGAGAGCGTCTACGCCGCCGCCACGCACGCCGTCTTCTCGGGCAACGCCTTCGAGAACCTGGCCGAGTCGGGCTTCAAGGAGATCGTCGTCACCGACACCATCCCCGCTCGCCCCGGCATCCCGAGCAACATTCGCGTACTCCCGTGCGCCGAGCTGCTCACCGACTCGATCCGCCGCATCTTCACCGACGATTCCGTCAGCGAAGTGTTCGGCGGCGAGAACCAGCTGTTCTGAGTCCCGCGGAGTGATCGTGGGCTCGCCCGAACCGACGGCTCCTCTGCCGCTACACGGCAGGCCGAGATCGTGGGTCGGCGCGGAGTGAACGCCGTGGGCTCCCCCCACTCGACGCCACCTAGTCCGCCTCCAACCCCGCTCCGTGATCTGTTCGGGCGATTGCGCCGCAGGCACATAGTGCCGATCCTGATCGTGCTTCTCGTATTTCTCGTCCTCAGCGCCATGCTCGCGCGATTCCTCTCGGCCGAGAACGTCGAACGCGATGACGTGCTCGCCGCCCTGCAAGCGGAGATCGCGGGGGACGAACGCGCGCTCTACTCGCAGCTATCTGGCTGTCGCGCGGTTCCCGACTGTGTGTCCGATGTCAAGTGGAACGCCACCCGTCTGCGTCGCGGTGGCTCGATCAAGATCGTCTCACTCACTTCGGCCACCGCCTACAAGCTCACCGGGGCAACTGGTCACACACGCGTCGCGTGGGTCGTGCTTGGGAGCCTCCCAGTGGTCCAGTGCCTCAACGTCAAGCGCACAGGCAGCTTCTTCACGGGCATCTCGGTCTCATTGCTCGCGCTCAGTAAGCCGATCCCAAACGAAGGGAACTGCTGAGTCCAGCGAGCCGATCCCATGCGCAGGTTCGGCCGCTCCAGCAAGCCGATTTCCAGCGAGACGAGCCACTGAATCGCGGTGGGCCGATCTCGGGCGTAGGGGATTGCTAAAGTCCCCGGCCTTCTCATGGCTACCGCAACCACCAAGCTCGAAGTCGCAAGTCGCGACCCCGACGGATCGCGCTCCGCGCGGCGCCTGCGTCGTACCGGCCGCATCCCCGGGGTGCTCTACGGCGGCGACTCAGATCCCGTCAGCTTCAGCGTCGACGCTCGCGAATTGCGTGTCGCCCTCGCCGGCTCGGGCGCGGTAGTCGATCTCAGCATCGACGGCTCCAAGGCGACCCCGGTCGTGCTCAAGGAGGCCCAGCGCGATCCGGTACGTGGCGAGACCACACACGTGGACCTGCTGCGGGTGCGCCTGGACAAGCCGATCCACGCGATCGTGCCGCTCGAACTCACCGGTGTCGATGACACCCCGGGCGTCAAGGAAGGCGGCGTCCTCGAGCAGCTCACGCGCGAGCTCAACATCGAGGCGCTTCCCACCGCCATCCCCGAGTCGATCGTTCACGATCTCGGCGAGATGCAGATCGGGGATACGCTCGGACTCGAGTCGATAGCGGTCCCCGAGGGTGTCACGCTGCTGGACGACCTCACCGCCACCGTTGCCACGCTCTCGGCGCCTCGTTTGCAGAGCGAGGAGGAGACCGAGATCGAATCTGAGACCGAGCTCGTCGGCGAGTCCGGCGGTGGCGAGGCGGCCTCTGACGGCGGCGGCGCCTCCTCCGAGGAGTAGCTCCTGCGCCCCTTTGGCGGCGGCGCGCCAGTTGACTGGTTGATCGTCGGGCTGGGCAACCCGGGCCGCGAGCACGCCCACACCCGCCACAACGTCGGCTTCATGGTCGCCGACCGGCTGGCCGAGCGCTGGAGCCTGGGGCGTGCCAAAGACCGCTTCCGGGGGCGCATTCTCGAAGGTCGCAAGGACGGGTCGCGCGTAGCGGTGCTCTGGCCGCTGACGTTCATGAACGATGTGGGACGCTCCGTCGGCCCGGCCCGGGGCTCGTTGAAGGTGGCGCTCGACCGCGTCCTGGTCGTCCACGACGAGATCGACCTGCCGTTCGGCGACGTGCGCACACGCCTCGGCGGCGGACTCGCCGGTCACAACGGGCTCAAGTCGCTCAAGCGGGAGCTCGGTAGCGCCGACTTCATGCGCGTGCGAGTTGGCGTCGGGCGGCCCAACTCCACCGATCCAGAGATCGTCTCCGCCTATGTACTTGGACGCTTTCGCGAGTCACCCGACGAAGTGGACGACTTGATCGGCCGCGCTTGCCAGGCGGTCGAGCGTGTGCTGCTAGATGAGGGCGTATAGCCCATGACAGCCCCGACTTTGACAGCCGACACCATCGGTCAGCCAGCGTCGCGCCCGGCCCGTCAGCCCGCCCTGCGTGGGGAGGACTGAGGCGATGGCCCTGCGTTCGCTGCTTGGTGCCATCGATCAGGATGCCGGTGCTGCCCGCCTCGCGCGTGAGGGCGGACACGCATTTGTGTCGTCCTCGCTGCGTCCGTACACGATCGCGGCGCTGGCCGACCGAGACGCTACTCGCCCGACGCTGGTGGTGGTCGGTGACGACCGTGCGGCGCGCGACCTGGCTGGAGACCTGCATGCGTGGCTCGCCCCGCGGCGCGTGCGGTTCTATCCCTCGCGCGGGGTTGCATATGAGTCGCATCTCACTCCACCCCCACACCTTGTGGGGCTGCGAGTAGCCGCGCTCGACGCGCTGATCTCACCGGGAAGCGGTGACACCGACGCGCCGGTTGTGGTGGTCTCTGCCGTTGCTCTCTCCGAGAAGGTGCCAGACCCGCAGCTGCGCCCGCGATCGTTCACGCTGCGCGTGGGGGAGCTGCTCGACCTCGACGAGTGCGCCGTCGAGCTGGCGGGCGCCGGCTATGAGCGCGTGGACCAGGTGCAGGAGCGCGGCCAGTTCGCATTGCGCGGGGGGCTGCTCGACGTGTTCCCCGCCACCGAGGAGCACGCCGTGCGCGTGGACATGTTTGACATCGAGATCGAATCGTTGCGCTGGTTCTCGACATTCACCCAGCGCTCCCTCGGCGACATCGCAGAGGTGGAGATCGCGCCCGCGGCCGAGCTAGCCCCCGAGCACCGCGAGCTAGCCGAGATCGCCGCGGCCACCGGCGCGTTCGCGGTAAGCGACGGCGAGGGCGCTGATGGCAGGCCGGACATCGCCGAGCTCTTGCCGGTCGAGCGCTTCGGTGCGCTGCTCGAGCTCGTCGGTTCCGCCACGGAGTTGATAGTTGCCGCCGAGGAGGAGCTTGCTCCGGCGCTAGGTGACCACTGGAACGACGTGTGCGCGGCCTTTGCCGACGAGGACGCCCATCACCTGTACGTGAGCCCGGAGGAGGTCCAGTCCAGTGTGGCTGCCCGCACGCGGATCTGGCTGTCCTCGATGTCAAGCGGCCAGGAGATCGAGCTGCGCGCATCGGCGGCGGACACCGCCGCTCGCTCACTCGCCGAGGCTGAGCCCGAGCTGGAGAAGCTCGTGCGCTCCGGCTATCGCACAGTCGTCGCCTTTCCCCGGCGTGGCGAAGGCGAGCGCGCCGCTTATAACCTGGGCCGCCTGCAGGCCGACTGGCTCGACGGTGATGTCGATGTCACGCGGGCCCCGCTCGAGCCATCGCTGCGTTTCGCGGCTGCTTCCTTGCGTGAGGGCTTCGTCGCGCCGTCGTTGAAGCTCGCGGTGTTCCCCGAGCACCGGCTGCTGCGCCGTCGACGCGCCGAGCGAGGCTCAGGCGGCTCGGACGGTCTCGGCGGGGGACGTCGGACGGGTGGGTCCTCATCGCGGGGTGCTCTGCGCTCGTTCACCGAGCTTCGCACGGGCGACATCGTCGTGCACGAGGACCACGGCATCGCCCGTTTCGCAGGCTTTGAGACTCGCACCGTGGCCGATGTCACGCGCGACTATCTCTACCTCGAATACCAGGGCGATGACAAGGTGTTCGTCCCCACCGACCAGCTCGCCAAGATCTCACGCTACGTGGGCGCCGGCGGTGAAGGTGGGCCTCCGCTATCGAAGCTCGGTGGCTCGCGCTGGGAGGCGATGAAGGCCAGGGCTCGCCGGGCTGCCCAGGAGCTTGCCGGCGAGCTGCTCAGCCTGTACGCCGAGCGCCGTCGCCGCGCCGGCCATGCGTTTGAGCCGGACACCGACTGGCAACGGGAGTTTGAGGAGCGCTTCCCCTACACCGAGACCGCCGACCAGCTCGAAGCGATCGAACTCGTCAAGGCCGACATGGAAGCACCGCGCCCGATGGACCGGCTCGTGTGCGGAGACGTCGGTTACGGCAAGACCGAGGTGGCGCTAAGGGCTGCCTTCAAGGCAGCAGGCGATGGCAAGCAGGTGCTGATGCTCGTGCCCACCACGATCCTCGCCCAGCAGCACTACGGCACGTTCTCCGAGCGTCTCGCGGACTACCCGATCACGGTCGAGCACATCTCCCGCTTTCGCTCGCCAGCCGAGCAGAAGGCGGCGCTCGCGGGCTTCTCAAGCGGCGCCGCGGACATCCTACTCGGCACGCACCGCGTGCTCTCACGCGACGTGCGCGCCAAGGACCTGGGCCTGTTGATCGTCGATGAGGAGCAGCGCTTCGGGGTCAAGCAGAAGGAGCTCTTGCGCCAGCTCAAGCTCAAGGTCGATGTGATCTCGATGTCCGCCACCCCGATCCCCCGCACCCTGCAGATGTCGCTCGCCGGCCTGCGCGAGATCTCGGTGATCGAGACACCCCCCGAGGGACGTCGTCCCGTCAAGACGTACGTGGGGGAGTACGAGGAGGAGCTCGTCAAGCGCGCCATCCTGCGTGAGCATGAGCGCAAGGGACAGGCGTTCTTCCTGCACAACCGCGTCGAGTCGATCGAGGAGACCGCGGAGCGGCTGCGCGCCCTGTGCCCCGGTGTGCGCTTCGCCGTCGCCCACGGCCAGATGGGCGAGGGGGAACTGGAGACAGTGATGATGGACTACCTGCAGGGGGGCGCCGACGTGCTCGTGTGCACGTCCATCATCGAGTCGGGCATTGATATCCCGCAGGCCAACACCCTGATCGTCGAGCATGCCGACAGCTTCGGGCTGGCCCAGCTCTACCAGATTCGCGGACGCGTGGGACGCAGCCGCGAGCGCGCCTACGCCTACTTGCTGTACGACTCCGCCGCCGCGCTCACCCCCGATGCCGCCCAACGGCTCTCGGCACTGTCGGACTACACCGAGCTCGGGGCCGGCTTCAAGGTCGCCATGCGCGACCTAGAGATCCGCGGCGCCGGCAACCTGCTCGGCGACGAGCAGTCCGGTCACGTCGCCGCGCTCGGCTTTGAGCTCTATATGCAGATGCTGGACGAGGCCGTTCGTCAGGCTGGGCCGGCCGATGGAGAGCAGGAGGCAGAGCTGCCAGAGCCGGTGCGCCTGGACGTCAACGTCAATGCCTACATCCCCGCCGACTACGTTCCCTACGAGCAGGCCAAGATCGAGGTGCATCGGCGTATCGCGAGCGCAGTGGAGGTAGCCGACGTCGAACGCCTGCGCGAGGAGCTCGAGGACCGCTTTGGACCGATACCCGAGCCCCTGGGGAACCTATTGGCCCTGCAACGCGCCCGTATCAAGTTCGGCCAAGCCGGCGCTCAGGCAGTGAGCTTTCGTGGCGATCGGCTCGCGGTCACCCCGATCGAGCTCGATTCCGTGCGCGCCAAGCGACTGCGCGAGGAGCTGCCAGAGGCGCTGTACGAGTCGGGTCGCTCGCAGGTGTCGGTGCGCGTGCCCAAGGAGGGCACCGAGCGCTTCCCCACGGTGGTGCGTGCAGCCGACGTGTTGCTCTCGATCGTGCGCGAGGCGGCTTAGCTCGCTTCGCGGCGCAGACCGCGAGCGCGCGGCGCGAGCTTCATGATCGATCCATAAGCGCGTCGCAAACCCTGCATTGGTCAGTCTGCGGCTTACATCGAAAGCTCTGCGTGGAGCGGCGGCGGCGTCGCTTAGAGACCTTTAAGGAAGTCGTTAAGCACAGCTTGGGAAGTTTCCGCTAGAGTGCCCGCGTCGTGTCCAAACTATCGGGTCAAATCGCGGCGCTCGGCGCCGTTTTGCTTACAGGGGTAACGCTCACCGCGTGCGGTAGCAGCGGCATCCCCGGCAACGCCGTCGTCAGCGTCAACGGCTCCCCGATCACGACCGCCACGTTCAATCACTGGATGACGGTCGCCGCCAACGCGAGCTCTGCCTCGACCACCACGGGCGCGGCGACGCCCAAAGTCCCGGTGCCCGACCCCCCCACTTACAAAAACTGCATCGCGCATCTGGAAGCCACCGCGCCGAAGCCCGCCAAGGGACAGACAAAGCCGACGGCCGCGGCCCTGAAGACGCAGTGCGAACAGCAGTACACCTCGCTCAAGCAGTCGGTGCTCGGCTACCTGATCTCCGCTAACTGGGTGCTCTCCGAATCCTCTGACAGAGGCGTCAAGGTCTCTGATAACGAAGTCAAGAAGCAGTTCAATCAGATCAAGGCCCAGCAGTTCCCCACCGAAGCGGCTTTCCAGAAGTTCTTGACCAGCACTGGCTACACCGTGTCTGACGTGCTGCTTCGCGTGAAGCTCGATCTGCTCTCGACCAAGCTCCAGCAGAAGATCAGCAAGGAAGCCGGCAAGAAACCCAGCCAGAAGGAAATCCAGGCCTACTACGAACAGCACAAATCGCAGTACGGTCAGCCCGAAAAGCGCAACATCCTGATCATCCTCACGAAGACTCAGGCCCAGGCTGAAAAAGCCAAGAAAGAAATCGAATCGGGCAAGAGCTTCGCGAGCGTGGCTAAGGCCGTCTCGATCGACCCAGTCAGCAAGGCCGCCGGTGGATCGCTCCCGGGCGTGGTCAAGGGCCAGGAGGAGAAGGCGCTCGATGAAGCTGTCTTCAAGGCTCAGCTGAACGTGCTGGGCGGTCCGATCAAGACACCGTTCGGCTACTACATCTACGAAGTCAAGAAGACAATCCCCGGGAACCAGCAGGCGCTCTCGAAGGTGCAGTCCACGATCTCACAGCAGGTCACCGCTGAAAAGCAGCAGAAGGCGGTCAGCGAATTCATCAAGAACTTCCGCAAGAAGTGGACCGCTCTCACCGAATGCCGCAGCGAATATTCGGTGCAGGACTGCAAGGCCTACAAAGCCCCGAAGACGTCCTCCACCGGCACCACCACAGCGACCCCGTAAAGCGGGCCGACCCTGTGACGGCGGCTTGTCGCTGTTCAGCGCAGGAGAGCGAATATCGCTTCATGTCAGCGCCAGGTGGGTGAAGATGACGGTAGATGTCCCGGTCTGATCCTTCGCAGTCGCTGCTAGCGCTCGATGAGCTCACACACCTGCTGCGTCGTGAATGCCCGTGGGATCGCGAGCAGGACGAGCGCTCGATCGTGCCGCACACGCTCGAGGAGGCATACGAGCTCGCCGACGCCGTCCATCAGGGCGACGACGCGAAGCTGCTTGACGAGCTCGGCGATGTGCTCTTTCAGGTCTATTTCCTTGCGCTGCTATTGGAGGAGCGCGGCGCGGGCGATCTCGCACAGGTTGCCGAGCATTGTCGGCAGAAGCTGATCCGTCGCCATCCCCACGTATTCAGCGACACCGAGGTTGCGGATGCCGGCGAGGTGTTGCGTAACTGGGACGCCATCAAGGCCACCGAGCCAGGTCGGGAGCGTGGCGTGTTCGGTGAGGTTCCCGAGAATCTGCCCGCTTTGCTCTACGCACGCAAGCTCCAGCGGCGGGCCGCCTCGGCGGGCTTGCATCCTCGCGAGCGAGACGCGGCACGCACTGAGCCTGAAGATCAGGGATCCTTTCGCGCGATAGGTGAGCGTCTGTTCACGCTCGTCGACGAAGCGCGCCATGCGCACGTCGACCCCGAGCTGGCCTTGCGCGCGGCGACCCAGCGATTTCGCGAGAAGATCGGACACGAAGGAGAGCAATGAGTCAAATCGAGAGAGTCCATGCCCGCCAGATCCTCGATAGCCGGGGCAACCCGACGGTGGAGACCGAAGTCGTGCTGCGCTCGGGAGTCCATGGTCGCGCCGCCGTTCCCTCCGGCGCCTCCACAGGCGAGTTCGAGGCCACCGAGTTGCGCGACGGCGGTGAGCGCTGGCGCGGCAAGGGCGTAACGCGTGCCGTGGCGAGCGTGGACGGCGAGATCGCCGGCGCGGTGACCGGGATGGATGCCGCCGATCAACAGGGCCTCGACGAGAGATTGATCGCACTCGACGGAACCCCCAACAAGTCGCGCCTCGGCGCCAACGCGATCCTCGGCGTCTCGCTCGCGGCCGCCCACGCGCAGGCTGCTGAGGAGGGACTGCCGCTGTGGCGGTATCTCGGGGGAGAGGCCGCCCGCGTGCTGCCCGTGCCGATGATGAACGTGCTCAACGGGGGTGCTCACGCTGACAACAAGGTGGACTTCCAGGAGTTCATGGTCGTCCCCTGCGGGGCGCCCACGTTCTCGGAGTGCCTGCGCATGGGCACCGAGGTGTTTCACGCGCTAAAGGCGACCCTGCACGACCGCGGTCTATCCACCGCCGGCGGCGACGAGGGCGGCTTCGCGCCGGATCTCGCCTCCAACGAGGAGGCGCTTGAGATGCTGGTCGCCGGCATTCAGGCCGCCGGATATGAGCCCGGCACGGATATCGCGATAGCGCTTGACCCAGCCACCAGCGAGTTGTACGAGGACGGCGCCTACGTGCTCGAGCATGAGGGCCGCACGCTCAGCGCGGTCGAGCTCGCCGACTATTGGGCCGAACTGGCCAGGCGCTACCCGATCGTCTCGATCGAGGATGGCATGGACGAGCAGGATTGGGACGGCTGGAGGGCTCTGACTGAGCGCCTGGGCGCTCGTCTGCAACTCGTCGGCGATGACCTGTTCGTAACCAACACGAAGCGTTTGGAGCGCGGGATCGAGCTGGGAGTGGCCAATTCGATCCTCATCAAGGTCAACCAGATTGGCACGCTCACCGAGACACTTGCCGCTATCGCGATGGCGCGCAAAGCCGGCTACACGGCCGTAATGAGCCACCGTTCAGGCGAGACCGAAGACGTCACGATCGCCGATCTCGCCGTGGCGACCGGGTGCGGGCAGATCAAGACCGGCGCTCCCTCACGCTCGGACAGGGTTGCCAAGTACAACCAACTCCTGCGCATCGAGGAGCAACTGGGGAGCGATGCGGAGTTCCCCGGGCGCTCAGTGTTTCGTAGCTGAGGCTCAACGGCCTGGTCATACCGGCCCGCTGCGGAAGAGATTCCGCCGGGTTGATCTCCGGTAGGGGTTTGGTCTCCGGCAAGGGGGTTTGGTCTATACCGGACGTGGCGTGGGAGCGCTCGGCAGAGAACGAGTTTTGGCTCCGGTGCAGGAGCTCGGCGGGCGGAGGCGAATGCGACCGTATGGCCTCCGTCTCAACTGCCTCATCCAGAGCACCACGTGTTCGTCCATCCTCGGCACGACCGATGCCGCGCGTGCGCTGGGACCGTTTGGGTCGCGTCGCGATGCTGGGCGTCATGGTCGCGATCGCCTACCTCTATCTGAGCGCGGGCGTGCGGCTCTTCTCCGCCTGGGGCGAGTCGAAGCACGACAGCGCTCAGGTGCGGGTGCTCGAAGGCCAGAACAAGGCCCTACAGCGGCAACACGCCCTCCTCGCCAGTCCCGGCACCGTGCAGGCACAGGCGCGTCGCCTCGGCATGATCCATCCGGGTGAGCAGGCCTACATCGTGAGTGGCTTGCCGCCGAACTAAGAGCAAGCGACGTAGGGCTCGATGGGGCGGTGCTAGCCTCGCCCCTCGTGTCCGGGTTCGATAACGCCATCAATCAGTGGAGAGAGGGCGAGCGCCGCCTCTCAAGAGCAGCACCAGAGCAGTCGTCCTTGCTCCACCGCATCGCCGACACGCTCGTCGTGGAGCTGCGCAAACGCCTCGGGGGACGCTTCTCCGCCGAAGAGCTGGCCGAGCTGTACGACAGAGGCACCTCATGGTGTCTGCAGCTGGCGATGGAAATCGCTCCGGAGGATCCCTGGGCGTGGGATTCGAGGACCGTCGTAGACGCAGCCTTCGCCCGCTACCTACGCGAGGCGGTCGACTACGCGGGCGGACGCCTCATCCCGACAGAGAGCTAGCGGCTGCATCAGGCAGGAGACAAGCGGCTGCATCAGGCACGAAACACCGGATCAACCAGGGGCTTCTAGGGGGTTCGATGAGCAAGCGAGACGAGGACGCAGCAAGTGAAGTGTGCTCTGCTGGCCGATCTTCGATCGGTGACGAGCGAGGACGCAGTATCGCGCCGCTCAGCGAGCCCCTAGTCGTCTGAGCCGGTGCGGCGGATCACAATGCGGTCCTCGTCGACGGTGACCTCCACCGGACGGTGACCCGCCCAGTGCTCCGCATAGATCGGGTTGTCCTGGATGGCGGGATCCAGCCACAGGCCGTAGCCCTCTTCACCGTGATCGAACGTGCCCTCGAGCGGGCCCGCATCGCGTGAGGATCTACGTCCGCGCCGACTACGCCTGCGGCGGGGGCTCGGCGCAGAGCTCTCCTCGTCATCGGAGGCTCCTTCGGCCTCAGCCTTCTCGCGCTCAGCCTTCTCGGTCTCGGCCTTCTTGCGTTCAGCCTCCATCGCGGCCTCTAGTTCGGCTGCGATCAGCTCATCGTCCTCGGCACGTAGGTCGATCTCCTCGGGGAACGCGACAGCGGCGTTGGCACCCTCGGAAGGACTCTCGTCGCCGAGTAGATCGTTTTGGCGCTTGAACTGCTCGATCTCCTGGACGGTGACCTCGAGCTGATGGGCCACCCAAGCATCGGTACGACCTTGTCGTACCCAGCTTCGGATTTGGTTTAGGTGCGGGCGCAGTGATCGACGAGCCATGAACGGCCCGGGAGACTAGCGCATGCTCCGCCGCCTCGCTGAGGCGAGGCGTCCCGTCGGCGTTCGCACGTTTGGGACAAGCCCCAAATCTCGCTCCAGGAGTGCGAATTCGCGTTCGGTGGGACGGGACACTATGCTTGCCTTAGGGCGGGACCGGGGGCGATCTCGCCCTAAGTCCATGGGCAACTAGAAGGGTGCAACAGATGCTGGTTCTGACGCGCAAGTCCAACCAGAGCATCATGATCGGCGACGACATCGAGGTATCGGTGCTCTCAGTCGTGGGCGAGAAGGTGCGGATCGGTATCAACGCCCCCCACGACATCCCGGTATTTCGAACCGAGATCTACGTCGAGATTCAACGCGAGGGCGAGCCGGACAGCCCTGCTAGCGATACCGTCCGCGTGAAGGTGGACGACGCGCTGGGCGAGCTGGGCGAGTCTTCCTAGAGTCTGTCTCTAGCCGAGCAGCAGATACAGAGTGCGAAACATGACTACCGTGACCACGGCGGCGGTCAGAATCAGCGCGAGTACCAGCAGGACGAAGCGAACCGATCCGCGCTTGTGACGCCGATCCACCTCGCGCTTGATAGCGCGTTGCTCGGCGGTGCGCCGCAGGGACGCCCGCCGGTGGCGCTCCATCGAGATCTCGCGGGCGAACGCCCGCTCGATCTCAGTGGGGCTTTGTCTCATGCGCATGAGCTTGGTCTCCGCGCCTGCCGCTAAGCGACCGGCGCCTTGCCCTCGGCGCGCTCGTAGACATTCACGAAGCGCAGATAGTTCTCGGCGATCTCGCGCGCGCCGGCTGAGCGTTCGATCTTGCCGTCCACGTATTCCTTCAAGGGGTTCCACCAGATTGAGCGGCCGATGGCGAAGCCTACGAAGCCCTCTACGGGAGCGGCCTGCTCGAGCCAGTGATCGACCTTCTCGTCATCCGCGCCGCGACCAAGCACCACGCAAACGACGCCCTCCCGACCATCGGTGCGGGCTTGGGCGACGAGCATCTCGCAGTCCGAGCGCTCGTCAACGCCCTCGATCTTCCAGATGTCCACCTCGATGCCGGCGTCCTGGATCGCGGCGATGGCACGCCGCATCAGCTCCGGGCGCAGCTCCGCGTCATAGCGCTCGGAGCTGCCCTCGACCGCCTGCAATTGGGCCTCCTCGGCGGGCACGAGCAGCTCGAAGAGGAACTTGCGCTCCTTGGCGTGAAGCCAGTCCGACAGGCGCTTCAGCTTCTGTAGCTGATCGCGATTTTCCTCCGCGTCGCCGTCCGCGTTGTAGCGGACGAGCACCTTCGTGAAGTCGGGGTCGAAGCGCTCGATGTGCTCGCCGAACTGATCGCCGTACTGGAAGTCGAACATGTTCTGGCCCGAGCGCTCCGCGGGCATGGCGAGCTTCAGTCCCTGCGCCCGAGCCTCCTCGGGTACGGTGCCGCCGAACTGCTCGTCCACGAGCACGCCCGTCACGGAAGCATCCGCTCCGGTGGCTACGGCGCGTTGCAAGCCCTCGAAGATGAGGTGCTTGGCATCGGCGATCATCGCGGTCTGCTCCGGATCGGGGTCGCCCTCGATCCCGAAGAACTTCTTCTGGAAGGATCCTCGGTGGTCGAACGCGAGGATGTAGAGCTTCTTCTCGTAGCCGAGTTGCATCGATCGGTTTCCTTTGGCAGTCGCTGGTACCGCCTCGCCGCGGTGCCCACACGGACGCCCGCAGGTCGCTGGCGAGGGACAATTGCACTCTATCGCCGGGGCCCTCGCCGGGGGGCGGAGATACGCCCGTAGAATGACACGATGCCCTCCGGTGCCGATCTCTTCGTGGTCTGCAAGAAGTGCGGATCCGAGGTCAGCCCGTACATAACCGAGTGCCCCTACTGCGGTCACAGGCTGCGCAGGCGTGCCCCGAAGCTGCCGCGCGACCGGCTACGAGAGCCTTCCAAACGGGCATTCAGGGGGGCGTCGCTCGGGCGGCTGCGCAGCGGCGAGATAGCCGGAGTGCGTGTCGACACACCCCCGTATGCCACGGTCGCGCTCGTGGCGGCGAGTTGCGGTGTGTGGATCGCGGCGCAGGGGGCCTACGTGAATCTCGGCAAGCTCGTGATCGTGGGCCCGCTGAACGGTGATTGGTGGCGGCTACTGAGCAGTCAGTTCGTTTATGGACGCGGATTCTCAAGCGGCCTGTTCATGTTCGCCACGCTCCTGTCGGTTGCCATCTTCGGCTCGCTCATGGAGCGTCGTCACGGCCCGTTTGTGGTGCTCGGGTTGTTTTTTGCCGCCGGAGTTACCGGAGGACTGCTCGCCGAGGCGGTGTACGCCCTACCGGTGGTTAGCGGCGCAAACGCGGCGGCGCTCGCGCTGCTCGGCGCATGGGCGGCCCCCAAGCTCGAGGCGGCACGTGCCGGCGACTACTACGAGGGTGATCTCCTGGCTACCGCGGCGATTGCCGCGGTGCTGCTCGCGATGCCATATGCGCGACCGGAGGTTAGCTGGCTTGCGGGGATCACCGGTGGGGTGCTTGGCTTGACGCTCGGCCTCGGCTTGAGTCGCGCGAGAACGGTTTGAGCCAAGGCAACCCTGGGAGCCGGATGGTGAAGCCAGACGCTGTACACAGGCGCCGGTGCGCCGGTGCTACGTCGAGCATCAGGGGTAGCGGTCAGCGCCGCCAGGTGGCCGTCAGGGGCCTATGATGAGACGGCCTTGCCCGATCGTTCCTACACCGCAGCAGAGGTGGACACAGCGCTCGCGGCGCTGGTCGAGCCAGGGCGTCTCGCCCATGCCCAGGACGTCGTCATCCACGCTGCCCCGGCACTCCAACGCGTGCTTGCCGAAGCGCTTGCCGAAGGGGGTTGGTTCGGGGAGGCACACGACGCCGAGGTGGGTCGCATAGCGGGCGAGCAAGACGAGCAGGAGTGCGCTCGAGCGGTGAGCACGCTTGTGGCCGAGCAGACTCGGCTTGGCATGTTCGTCGGGGTGGCGGTTGGCTTCGAGCTCGCCCACGAGCTCGCCGACATGCGCGAGTCCGGCGAGTTGGGGCTGGAGGCGGATGGGCTGGAGTCAGATGGGGCGGAGTCGGAGGGTGAGTCGGCCGGGGTGGAGCTGGGCAAGGAGGCGGCCGTGCTGGAGCTTGGCGGGCTGGACTCGCAAAGAAATCAAACATCGACAGAGGAGCACTGACCATGCAGATTCGCTATCTCGGCCATGCGGCTTTCGAGCTCACCGACGGCGATACGTCGGTGTTGATCGACCCGTTTCTGACGGGTAACCCCAAGGCGGCTGTGGCTGCCGACGAGCTGAACCCCGACACCATTCTGCTGACTCACGGCCACGGCGACCACATCGGCGACACCGTGGCGATCGCCAAGCGCACAGGCGCGGACGTCGTCGCGATCGTTGAGATCGCCAACGAGCTCGGCGAGGAAGGTCTCGAGAAGGTGCACGACCCGAACATCGGCGGTACCGTCGAGCTCGGCTGGGGCTCGGCGAAGCTGGTGCCCGCCTGGCACACCTCGACGACTCCGAAGGGCACCGTCAACACACCGGCAGGGCTAATCGTGAAGTTCGGCGGCAAGACCATTTATCACCTCGGCGACACCGGGCTGTTCTCAGACCTTGCCCTGAACGCAAAGCGGGCCGGCGAGATCGACGTGGCGCTGATGTGCATTGGGGGCCACTACACGATGGATCGCCACGACGCGGTCGAGGCGGCGCGGATGATCGGCGCCAAGCAGGTGATCCCCTGCCACTACGACACGTTCCCTCCGATCGAGACTGATGCGCAGGCGTTCAAGGCAGACGTCGAGGCCCAGGGCTCCTCAGAGGTGATCGTGCTTGCACCCGGCGACACCCATTCGCCATGACGATGACCCACGCGGTGGTCCTAATCGAGGCCGAGCGCGACGCTCTGACGACGCTCGGCGGTGAGCTCGCGGACGTCGACGGTGTGGCGGAGGCCTATTCGGTGACCGGGCAGTGGGACTTCATTGCGATCGTGCGCGTCCCCGACCATGAGCAGCTCGCGGAGGTCGTCACCGAGGGGATCGGCAAGCTCTCCGGGGTGGGTCGCACGCAAACGATGGTCGCGTTCGCCGCGTTCTCCAGGCATGACCTGGAGGCGCTGTTCTCGATCGGCGAGTAGGGACCTGATCTGCGATGGCGTCTGTGCCCCTGAAGCCGCAATATGGCCCCACCCTCGGGAAGCTGCTCGAGCCGCGCTGGCGCTCGGCTACCTCATTGGCGCGCTGGTTCGCGAGGGTGGCCGTCATCGCCTTGTTGGCGCTTGCCGTCGCGGTGGTACTCACGCTGCTCGACGCAAGCTACTCGCACGGAGGACCCGTGCCCTTCAGCTTCGAGTACAAAGGCCTGTACAAGACCACCCCAAATCCCGGCGGCTACGTGAAGGTGGCGCGCAGCGCAGGCGGACGGCTTGTGGATTCCTATGCTGTGGCCCCGCTGGTGGTTGGGCGCTATGAAGGCAGCGTTACGGGCGAATTGCCCCTGGCTGCGACTGGTTACACGCGCACGCTTGCCGAGCGCTTCTCGGGATTCAGGCTTGAAGGCGAGGGCAAGACCCGCATTAGCTCAACGCTGGCTGGTTATGAGGTGCTCTACAGCGCGTTCGTCAACGCCAGCAAGGTATATGGGCGCGACGTCATGCTGCTGCCCAGCCGTCACGATGCTCGCGAAGGAGTCGTCATCGAGATGCTCAGCAATGAACCGGCGAGCGTGTCAAAGCCCGTGGCGAGCTCTGGAGTGCTCGAAACGCCACTGAAGACGTTCGCGTTCGGGTAGGCGCCTCGCGCGTACCGCAGGCGGCTCGAGCGCTCTGCCCGAGGTCAGTCGCCTTGTCGAATGCGGATGCTCAGCTTGGCCGGGTAACTACTGAATCGGTCGAGCTACTGAGCCGGCGTGGGCTCGGAGACCTGTGCGTCACCTGTGATCTGCGCCCCGTCCGTAGAGGCCGGATCGTTACCCGAAGCCGGTGTGGAGGGCTGGGGGGTATCGCCCACGATCGTTCCCGGGGTGCCTGTGCCTTCCGAAGTTGGTGTGGGAGGAGGTGTCGTGGGCGCGGTCGGGACGGGCGACGGGGCGGGTGTAGTTTCCGTTGTTTCCGTCGTTGTCGTTTCGGGAGCCTGGGTAGGTTCGGAAGTCGTCGTCGTGACCGTGGTTGTCGCCGCCGGGGCGCTCGGCGTCTGTGCGCTGGGAAGCTGGGTCGAGTCGGTGGTGACCTCGGTCACTGGCGCTGCGGGGGGCTTGGGCGCGGCTGCCGGCAGCGGTACGGCGGGCGAGCTCGGCGTCGTGGGAATGACAGCCGCGGTCGTCGTCGGAGCGCTCTTTGGATGGGAGGCCTTCGTCTTCTTGACGACATGATGCTGAGCGGTGTTCGCTGCGGGCACTCCCGCGGGGTCGCTTGAGGAGGTGGTCAGCGGCTGGGCGCTCGTGTGCGTGATGACCGGTTCACTGGCATGAGTTGCGCCGAGGATCGAAGCCGTGGCCACGACATGATGATGGCGATGGTGACGGCTGCTGACACCATCGGCCTCGACGGTGCCCGCTGTGACGATCGCCGCCACGGCGAGCCCCGCAACCGCCTTGGTCGCCAGAGCACCGACGCCCGCCGTCACGAAGCCACTGGTGGCGCTTGCGCCCCCGGCTGCTCCGGCGCCAGCCGCCGCGCCCGCCCCGCCGGCGCCAGCCACATGGGCTCCCCCGGCGCCGGCGCTTGACCCGAGCTTTGTGAGCACAAACTTCTTGAGCAGCAGCAACGGTCCCACTGGAAGCATCGCGGCGAGCGCCACGTTGTTGTCCTTGAGCTGCTTGCGAAACATCCGGCAACGCTCGCAATCGCGCACATGGCGGCGTACTGCGGGGCTCTGCTTGAGCAACCCCTCGGCCACTTCTCCGAGCTCAAGCCTGGCTTCGTCGCAGCTCAGCTTGCGCGCCTCGGCCGCCTCGGCGAGCGAGATGCGAGCGCGCACGAGCAACGACTTCACTGCGGGAACCGTGGTCTCCATGGCATCTGAGATCTGCTCGTAGGAGAGCGCATCGATCTCGCGCAGGAGCAGCGCGGTGCGCTGTGTCTCTGGGAGCTGCTGTACATCGCCGATCAGCTGGCGGAAGCTCTCGCGGCGCATCACCTTGTCGGCGGTGGATACACCGTTCTCGGCGTAGTGCACATCCATCGAGTCCACCCCTATGGCGCTTGCGCGGCGCAGATGGTTGAGCGAACGATTGCGCGCGATGCGATACAGCCATGGACGCACGTTGATATCGCGCTCGTCCGCCAGGATCGCGTTGAAGGCAGCCGCGAATACCTCTTGGAGCACGTCCTCGGCGTCCTCCTTCGAGCCGAGCATATGGCGGCAGAATGCGAGCAGGCGCGACTGGTAGCGCGAGAAGAGCGTCTCAAACGCTGCATGTTGGCCGCGGCGGATGAGCGCTATCAGGCGCTCGTCCGACTGTAGGCGCAGCAGGGCTGAGGGGCTTCTCAGGCCGGGCGCTGCTGGTGCTTTTAGTGCTGAGACCTCCACGGCGATCCTTTCGCTGCTCTCACTCCTACAGACACGCTAGCAACGGGCTAGTTGCGGTCTTCATGAAGTGTCGCTGCCCACCCGAAACCGCGGATAAACGTTGGGGCGTGCGCTCGCACGGCGCATAGGCAGCACGAAGTATGCCCGAGACTCCCCCACCAGGTTCTTGCATGAAGCAAGCGACAAGGTGAGATCGGCAAATGGGGCGCCAGCCACATGGGCTCTTAACAAGGGGTCGCGCGAGGCCAGAACCGACGCAGCATGGCGTCTGCTTGTCGTCTAGTCCAGACATGGGCGCTATCTACTGGACTAAAGTGCCAATACTCGCCCGGGTGGCGGAATTGGAAGACGCCGTCGACTTAAAATCGATAGTCCGCAAGGGCGTGTGGGTTCGAGTCCCACCCCGGGCATGTCGCGCTCAAGTAGAGTCGCGGGCGCGATGTCCACGCAGAGCACGCAGGAGAGCACCGATCAGGCCCAGGAGCTGCACGGCGGCCGGCTTATCGCCCGTCGCCTGAAGGCGCACGGCGTGAGCAAGCTGTTCACGCTCTCCGGCGGCCACCTCTTCTCGATTTACGATGGCTGCCGCGAGGAGGGCATCGAGATCGTGGACGTTCGCCACGAGCAAACCGCGGCGTTTGCCGCGGAGGGTTGGGCGAAGGTCACGCGCGAGCCGGGCGTGTGCGCTCTCACCGCGGGGCCGGGCGTGACCAACGGCATGAGCGCTATGGCGAGCGCCCAAGCCAACCACACACCGATGCTCGTGCTCGGCGGTAGGGCGCCCACGATGCGCTGGGGTCAAGGATCGTTGCAGGAGATCGACCACGTGCCGTTCGTGCGTCCTCTGTGCAAGCTCGCCACCACTGCGCAGAGCACGGCGGAGATCCCGGGCTTGGTGGACGAGGCGCTGGCGACTGCGATGGCCGCTCACGGTGGACCCACGTTCCTTGACTTCCCGCTCGACTATGTGTTCATGAGCGCCCCCGAGCCTGACTCGCCGCCACAACAGCGCGGACAGAGCAACCCGGGGGTCGATCCTGGGGCGCTCCAGCGGGCCGCAACCCTTCTGCGCGAGGCTGAGCGACCCGTTGTGATGGCGGGCACGGACCTCTACTGGGGCCATGGGGAGCGTGCATTGATGGAGCTCGCCGAGACGCTGCGCATCCCGGTCTTCCTCAACGGTCTCGCGCGTGGGTGCGTGCCCGCCGACCACGAACTGTTTTTCTCACGTACTCGCTCGCAAGCTCTCAAAGACGCTGACGTGGCGCTGGTGATTGGCGTGCCCATGGATTTCCGGCTCGGCTTCGGCGGCTCGTTCGGCACGGACACGGCGATCGTCGCCATCGACGTGGCCGAGCCCGAGCGCCCTCATCCACGCGAGCCGGCGGTGGAGCTCTACGGCGAGCTCGCGCCCACGCTCGGCGATCTGTGTGCCGCGGCCGGTGGCAAAGCGCTTGCCAGCGACTCGTGGGTGGCAAGCCTCAGGGGTCAGGAGACGCACAAGCGAGAGGCTGAGCGCGCCGAGCTCTCCGATGCGCGCGCCCCGCTTCACCCCATGCGGCTGTACGCGGAGCTCGCCAAGGTGCTCGACCGCGATGCCATTGTGATCGGCGACGGCGGCGACTTCGTGTCCTATGCGGGACGCGTCATCGACAGCTACGCGCCCGGTTGCTGGCTTGATCCCGGTCCGTTCGGGTGCCTGGGCACGGGACCCGGGTATGCGCTTGCCGCGAAGCTCGCCCATCCCGAGCGTCAGGTTGTGCTGCTGCTCGGTGACGGGGCCTTCGGGTTCTCCGGGATGGAGTTCGACACGCTCGCGCGCCACGGGGTCAACGTGGTGGGGGTGATGGGCAACAACGGCATCTGGGCCTTGGAGAAGCACCCCATGGAGTTCCTTTACGGCTACTCCGTGGCGGCGGATCTGCGTCCCGCCACACGCTACGATCAGGTGGTGGAAGCGCTCGGAGGCTACGGCGAGCTCGTCGAGCGACCGCAGGACGTCGTGCCCGCACTCGAGCGCGCGTTCGAGTCGGGCAAGCCGGCGCTCGTGAACGTGCTCACCGATCCGAGCATCGCCTACCCGCGCAAGTCGAACCTCGCCTGAACACACGTCGCTTGTGTGATCAGTCTGATCGGTCCGTGCGGATGTGGTTGAGCCGATTGACCCGCGTATCTGTAGGTCTCCTCTGACGGGACCGCGCTGAACGCGAGGAAGCCGCCCGGGTAGGACGGCTTCCTCAGGGGGCTTGGCATCGAGACAAAGGCAGGGGTGCATGCCTCGAGACCAGGTAGGACGGCCCGGGTAGCGGAAACGCCGATTGCTCGGCGATTGCTCGGGCCTATGGACCGGTTGTGGAGGGACGCGGCAGAACCCCATGCCTCCACGGCCGATTACCGCCTTCTTCGGCAAAACCTCCCAAACGGATCAATCGGGGCAGATCCACTCGAACGAGTGTCCAGGTGCCACTCTCGCATGGGTACCCAGCAGGCCGCTCGAATCGACTTCCATTCCTGCTCCGCGGCATCTATCGCACGCGACGCAGCGCGCTCCTACTCAGCCGAGCCCCGCAAGGCGCAGCGTGCTGCCGCGGAGGATGTCGTGCTCGGAGACCTCCACGTGATCGAGGTCGAACGCGCGCATCGCCTCCTCGAGCAAGATCATCCCCGCCACGATCGTGGGTGCCCGATCCGGGTGCAACCCCACCACTTCGCGGCGCTGCGCTTCCGTCATGTCGGCCAGGCGCGCGATCAGCAGCTGCACCGTGGCGAGCAGCAGTGTGTAGCCGTGCACCTGCTCGGGGTCATACGGGTCGAGCTCCTGGTCGATCGCGGCAGCCGAAGTGGCGGTGCCGGCCACCGCGATGGCACGTCCCACCGCGGAACGCTGCTCCACGGGGAGCCCGTCGAGGAAGATCGCGCGCGTGTCGGCGGCCAGGTCCTGCAGCTCAGTCGGAGCCGGCGGATCGCTGTGGATGTGGCGCTCGCTCATGCGCAACACCCCCGCCTGCACCGACACATGAAAGCTGGCGGTGTGGTTGGTGCCGAGAATGAACTCGGTGGATCCCCCGCCGATATCGATCACCACGGTCGGATCCGACGAGCCGCCGTCGCGGTCGCTCATGGCGCCGAGAAACGTCAGCTGCGCCTCTTCGTCGCCTGAGAGCACCCGCGCGTCGAGGCCGAACTCCGAGCGCACCCGCTGCGTGAACTCGGCGCCGTTAGACGCGTCCCGCACCGCTGAGGTGAGCACCGCCAGGTTCGCCTCGCACTTGTATCGGTCCATCGTGGTGCGATAGTCGCCGAGCGTGGCCAGCACGCGCCCCATCGCCTCCTCAGAGAGGCTGCCGCCCGCGTCTACCTTGTCGCCGAGGCGCGTCACCTGCGACTCGCGGTGCAGTTCATCAATGGCGCCAGTCGCCTGGTTCACGTCCGCTACGAGCAGGCGCGTGGAGTTAGTGCCTATATCAACCGCGGCTGTGCGCATTAGGCGGGGATCGTAGAGGCAACGCGCGCTTGTGGGGGTGTGCCGCGATTTGGCTTGTCCCGCGCGAGCGGGGAAGGAGTGGATAGGCCCGCGGCTTGTGGGGGCCCGCAGTTTGTTTCGATCGGGCGATGCCTGGGGGCGTCGCAAGCCGGGTGGTTGGCGCGATTGGGCGCCCAGGACTTCTGACTGGGGACGCTTTTTGCTAGAACATGACGTGCGACGCGGGGTGGAGCAGTCTGGTAGCTCGTCGGGCTCATAACCCGAAGGTCGCGGGTTCGAATCCCGCCCCCGCTATTCAACGAAACCCGCTCAATTGAGCGGGTTTCGTGCTTTCTGGGGTCTTGCGGAGAGGGTCAAGCGAGCCGGGGTGCGAACAGAAGTGCAAACACCCTGAACCGAGCATCGTTCTGACGGGCACTCGTCGCCCTGGTTCGAAAGAACCGATCGGACAGATACGGTGTCGATGTGAGCGTGGCCGCATCCCATCCGAACCTACGGCGTTTGCCGGATCGCTGGCATCGCGCTCCGCGGCGCTGGGGGCACCCGCTGCACGCCGTGTGCTCCTACTTTGCGATGTTCCCGCCGCAGCTCGCGCACGTCTTTGTAAAGTGGCTCACTCGGCCCGGCGATACGGTCTACGACCCATTTTGCGGGCGCGGCACGGTCGGTCTTGAGGCGGCGCTCACCGGTCGCCGAGCCCTCCTGTCAGACGCTAACCCCTTGGCGGAAGCACTCGCCGCGGCCAAGGTCCAGATCCCGTCGAGCGTGCGCGTCCACCGTCGGCTGCGCGAACTCCGCCAAGCCTATGTCGCAGGCGCTGAGGATCTAGATGAGGTTCCGCCGATGATCCGGATGCTCTACACGGACGGGACGTTGCGCCAACTGATGCATCTGCGACGCGCACTTGGACGCGGGCCGGCTGACACGCTGCTGCGTGCGATGGTGCTCGGGATGCTGCATGCCAACCACTCGCGCAACGGCGCGACGCGCGGCTTTTCGATCAGCATGCCCAATACATTCGCAATGGCCCCCATCTATGTCGAGCATTACATCGCCAAGCATGGCCTTGTGGCTCCTGAGTGCGATGTCTTTGCCATGCTTGGTGCGCGCGTCGACCGCATGCAACTCCCGTCGAAGACGCACGACGCTGGACGAGCGTGGCGCCAGGACGCCACACAACCGCTAGCGCTCGGCGAAGAACGTCCTCGGCTAGTGCTGACCTCGCCGCCGTATCTTGAGGTGATCCAGTACGGCAAGTACAATTGGGTTCGTCTTTGGTTCTTGGGCGAGGACGCCAAGCAAGTTGATGCCACGCTCAGCACCACAAGTTCCCTGACGCGGTACTTGCAGTTCATGACTGACGTGCTCGGGCGGCTTGGGGATGCGCTAGACGCAGACGCGTTTGTGGCGCTCGTAATAGGCGACGTACGGCGCGGCAACGAGCAGCTCAACCTCGCCGGAGCTGTCGCTGACAGGGTCGCCATTCCGGGCGGCTGGCACTGTCACGGAACGATTGTCGATCGTCTACCGACCAAGCACAAGGTCAGTCGTATCTGGAAGAACCAACCCGGTCGAGCTACCAAGATCGATCGTGTGTTGTTGCTGTCGCGTCGGCCCCAGCCACTGCCGCCGTTGTCGCCGATACGGTGGAAATCGTCGTCGTTCTCACCATAGGAGATTTAGTGTCGTTCATCGAGCAGTATGCCCAATTGGCCAACGTCGATCTGTTCGCCGAGATGCGCAAGCCAGAGGAGTCACCGATGGTCGGTCGGCCTTTCTACCTCGACTTCGACACGCTGCGGCTACTGAGTAACGACCACTGGAAGCGTCAAGCTCACGGTGTACCTGCCGGGACATTTTTGTTGTGCAGCTACGCAAACGCAGCCGACGATGTTGACGAGGCAGTTCTTGTTCGTGTTCTAGCACCGACCCCTTTGCCCAGCGACTCCGACATCGTGGCGGCGATGGTTGATTACTATAAGGAGGGAGATAGTTCCCTGGACCAGTACACTCGCTCCGAGTTCCAGTTCTCGGGGCTTGAGTGTCGCGTGCTTGGCACATTCTACCGCGAAGGCAACACCGTACTTTTCGGTGGCGACATCGAGAACTTCGAGTCGCCGCACAATTACCTGTGTGTGAAGCCTTCGCCTCGCTTGCTTGAGTACATCGTCAACTTTCGCGAGGGCGGCGTTGTCAGTGGTACCGGCAACATCCGAATCGGAAGCGTGCGCTACAGCGCGTCTCGGCGTTTGGCTGCGGCTGAGCCCGAAGTGCCCGTTTTCGTCTCAACCTACGACTTCCTGGGTAAGCGCACAGCGTTGTTCGGAATGACGCGTACGGGCAAGTCTAATTCCGTGAAGAAGATCGTGCAAGCGACGCGAGAGTTGATCGCCGGTGGCAGTGCCACGCTCGACGGCCAGGCCGTGCAGCCAATCGGACAGATCATTTTTGACATCAACGGCGAGTACGCCAACGCAAACCAGCAGGATGACGGCACTGCGATCTTCGAGCAATACGAGGACGCCACCCGATACAGCGTTCAAGCGAAGCCGGGCTTCCGCACGATGAAGCTCAACTTCCACCGCTCGATTGCTGAGGGGCACAGTCTGCTGGCGAGTCTACTGAGCGACGACACCGCCGGCTACACGCGTGCCTTCCGCGCCATCGTTTGGGAGGTGCCAGATGCTCAGGACCACAGCGCCACGACTCGCTACGAGCGACGGGTTGCATGCTACCGCGCATGCCTGCATGCTGCTGGTTTCAGCGCCGGTAACGGTTCCACGGTTCGCTTTCAGTCCAGCAATGACATTCGAAAAAGCGGCATTGCGGGCCTTGGCGATGTCGACCCACACAACGGGATCAGCCTCGATGATGCGGCTGCCTGGTTCAGTGCGGTCTGGGAGAATTACGACAAAGACCCGTTTGCGGAGTACAAGGCTAGTCACGGTGGCCGTGAGTGGGCCGATGAGGACCTCAAGACGCTTATGCAGTTCCTCACGCGACGAGCCCAGCCAGGGCAGGGCGCAAACGAGCTCGGCTTCCGCAAGCTGGCGCCTCATCGCGGGCTGCACACGCCTAGCGTTGGGGAGTCCTTTGAGCGTGACATCGTCAACGAGTTGCGAGTTGGAGGCATCGTCATTGTCGACTTGTCACAGGGTAATCCGCGCGTGCAGCGCACATTCACCGACGGTCTGTGCGGGGCCATCTTCGATGATGCGATGCGCCGTTTCGTTAGCAACGAGGCGGCCAACTTTGTACAAATGTACTTCGAGGAGGCCCATAATCTTTTTCCTCGGCGGAACGAGACCGACCTCACTCTTATCTACAACCGGTTGGCCAAGGAGGGTCAGAAGTTGCGATTGGGCCTCGTCTACGCCACTCAGGAGGTCAGTTCGATCTCAGCGAGCATCCTCAAGAACACGCAGAACTGGTTTGTCTCGCATCTTAATAACCGAGAGGAGCTGCGTGAGGTCGAGAAGTACTACGATTTCGGTGACTTTACTGATAGTCTACGGCGCACGAACGATAAGGGTTTTATTCGACTGAAGACGGATTCGAACACTTTCATCGTCCCGATCCAGGTCGACCGGTTCCAGGTTCCATTCCGGGTTGCCGCTGCGGCTGGCCCGGGCGGAGCTGCTCCTGAAACAAACGGAGTTGCCCACGACGGGGCGTGAAATGGCCTACAACTCGTCAGGGCGCAAGCCTTTCGAGCGCGCGAGCAAGATCTCGCATGCGCAAATCATCAACAACCCGGCGGTCCAGGCGATGCTCGCGCGATGCACTTTGCCGGCACCGTCGTCGCCGGATGAGATCGCGCAGTCGCTGATCGCGGTGCCCGACGAGATGCCCGAGCACATCAATTATGTCGTTGCCGTCGACGGTTCGTTGTCAGAAGCCCCCGTACGGCCGCAGTATCCGGCGGCCGCAATCACGTTTTTCGTCACCGGCCCACTTCTGTTCAGCCTGCGGGACCTCGATCGCCTTGCCGAGCAGCCGACGATCGACCCGGCGGATATGACAAAGCTAAAGAAAATTAGCCGCCACAGCCTCGTGCTGCCGACTGCCAACGTCAGCCTCGACGGCCGCGACCTGGCCAGCTCAGTACGTAGCGCGCTCCACGAGTTCTTGTGTGAAGAGCGTGTCGGGACACGCTTGCAGGACACGCTGCGCTGGCTCGTTTTCGAGCAGTTCCACTCGACCGGACCGTCGGAGTGGCATGTCCCGTCGTGTCCATATGGCTGCGGTCATGCGCCGCTGGTATTCCGGCCCACCGATCCCGACGAACACGCTTGCCCTTCTTGTGGGAAGCCAGTATGGCTGGTGGATGTACTGCGCCTGCACGAGCGCATCGATGACGAGTCCGGCGCTGGCGCGGTCAGCTCCTACGTCCTTTCTGCTCTTGAGACGCTTGTACTCATCGATGTCATCCGTCAGATTGTGCAGCATTACGGGGCCGAGCAACTGCGCACTACCGCTTTCATCAAGGACGGCCCGCTAGCTACCTTCGGAGTAATTTCGGGGCTAGTGCGTCCGCTGCGGTCGTTGAGCATGCATTTGATGGCTAGTCGGGCGTCCGGGTCTGTCCTCAACTTGGTTGGCTTGGAGAAGTCTGGGCCGTTCGTGGAGCACGCACAGCAAATTGAGGATCGCATTCCACCCGGCCATGCGTTGCTGCTTACCGATGACTACATCAAGCACTACATCATGCCGGGGAACCAATCGCCTGACGTTTACGGTAGAACGACATATTGGGGTAACAAGCTGATTTTTAAGGCCCCGGATGGCAATCTATATGTAGCCTCGGTACCGGCTGGGGATCTCCATGCTGCCCCAGCGGTCGAGGATTTTTCGAACCTTTTCGACATGCTTGCCGTCATCGCCCGTCTACGGTGCTCGATGTATGACAACGCCCTTCTGCCGGTCGCCCTGGCTAATAAGCTCGTATCCCTATCCGAATATCCGAGCACCGAAATCCTGCGGATCTTTGCCACCGAGACGGTAGCTTGAATTGGGGGGTTGACGGTGCGCTGGCCTCAGTTTGTTTGGTGTGTTCGATAGCTGTGAAGTGGTCACAGGTTCTGCGGGTGGATGTGTTCTGAATACAGTCAGCGCCCACGCTCGGCGGCGCGATCTGGTGCGTCATGCTTCGGAGCTCGTACCAGCCAGCTCGTATCGGGGAGCAGGCGCCGCAGGCGTAGCGGGTCGCGAGTGTGGTGCCAGGCAGCGTTGGGTAGCTCGCGGTAGTCGATGGATGGAGCTTGTAGTCGGCTGTTGCTCATGCGCCGGGCGAGGCGCGTGATCCGGTCGGGGTCTTGTCCTTCTTCGCCGAGCTGGTCGCGTGCGAGGTGCCAGTCGGTGCCGTGGCGGGCGCGGGTGGCCTGGACGTACGCGGTCTCCTTGCTGGTCTGCCAGCCACCGGTGAGTACGACCGAGCGATCGACGGTCGCGCCCTGTTGGCGGTAGACGTGTTGGGCGTAGGCGAGTCGGAGGGACTCGACGTCCTCGCCGGCGAGCCGGTGTGTGCGGCCGGAGCCGTCCAGGGCGAGCGTGACGGTTCGATCGCGGCTGATGTTCGTGACCTCGCCGCGGGTGCCGTTCTCGACACGCGCTTGTCCGAGCGGCCGATGCTGGGCGATGAACGCGACGTGATCGCCTTGGCGTAGTCCGTAGTTGACGCTCCCGAGGGGGAGTTCGTCGGGGCCGAGTTCGCCACGTTGGACGCGGAGGTGTTGTGCGCGGGCGTTGAGCCGGTCGATCTCGGTGTTGGATGCGTCGGCGATCAGGGCGACTTGGCGGATGTCGTGGTGTTCGGTGAGCTGCGCCCAGGTTTGGACAGCGTTCTCGGCTGCCTGGTCGCGTGTGTCTGCCAGGTGGAGTCGGCCGCGGGCCTGGTAGTGGGCCATCGCGCGCTCGGGTTCGCCGGCCCGAAGGGCTTGCCACGCTCTCTGCTCCTCGGGGTCCTTGGTGCGGTGGATGGTCTCCAGTTCGACCGTGGGCGCGTGCTGGGTGAGCCGGTCGAACATGCCTCCCGGTCCGATCGAGGGGAGCTGCTTGCCATCGCCGACGGCTATCAGCTTCGCGCCCGTCCGCTCCACCAGCCCCGTCAGCGCATCGAGGCGCTTGTGGTCGGCCATGCCTGCCTCGTCGAGGATCACGGTCGTGTCGGGACCGACGTGGATGCTGCCCGTGTTCGCTCGCGCGATGAGCGCGTCAAGCGTGAGGGTTTGTCCTTGGAGTGCTGGACTGTCGGCACCCAGTCGCTCGGCGGTGGACCCGGATACGGCGATCCCGAGAGTTTCATGTTCGGCCAACTGCTCTGCACGCGCGGTTGCGTGGATAACGACGCCCTTTCCGGTGCCGGCGGGGCCGACGAGCGCCGCGGCGCGCTCTGGTCCCGTCAGGACGTGCAGTGCTCTTGCTTGCTCGGCGGTGAGCGGGCTGCCGATGTGCTCTGCGACCTCGTGTGCGGCGCTCGTTCTCGCCTGATGCCCGACGTCTCGTCCGGCGGGTCGGGCGAGGCTGGTAGTGCGTCGTTCGATTGCCTGCTCTTGGGCGCGGATTGCACGCGTCGTCATCCGGCCTCCTTCGAGGGTGAGGATTCGCCGGTCGCTGACCATGCCGTCGGCGATTTGGAGCGCTTGGTGGGGTGCAAGCTCCCCGGCGGTCTGCTCCAACGCGACTGTGCGCAGCTCGCGTGCGTCGAAGACGGCGTGACGTTCGGTTAGCCGCTCCTCGATCCGGTCCTCGACCGGGCTGAGAGTGTTGGGTGGATGATCGCCGGCGAGGAGTCTCAGGGCCTCGTCGGGACCGAAGTCGTATCGGCTTGCGGTCTCTCGCCACGCGCTCTCGAGGTCCGACCGCGTGGCGAGCTGCTTGGCGCGGCGGTTCTCGAGCGCGAGGTTTCGCAGCTCGCCCCGTTCAGGCGCCCTGCCGTAGCGGGCACGGAACCTGTCGGCGGCGCGCGCGACCTCCCGCGAGCGGCCGGAGAACGCCTCACGCAGCTCCTCGGGTACGCCCGCGATCTCGAAGTACTTGCCGTCTCGGCCGGTGCCCTGCTCGATCCGGTAGCCCTCCCGGGCGAGTTCTTCCGCGAGCACGGAGCGGTAGAACGCGCCGAGCTCCCCGGCGGCGCGGAACACGGGGCGGGATGCGACGGCGACGATCCGATCGTCCTCGCGGATCGCGCTCGTGATGACGACGTGACTGTGCAGTTGCGGGTCGGGTGCGCTGGCGCCCGAGACACCGCGAGCGGTCGTGTGGCGGTACTCCACCGCGATCAGATCCTTCGCGGGCTCCTCGACCACTCCGGCGCCGTAGCGACGACGGACGACAGGTACGTGCTCGCGCATGTACCCGACGGTCTGCTCGACGGCGTTGGCGTGTGCGTTCTCGATCTGCTCGCGCTGCCACGGGTCGGCAAGCGCCCAGGCGACCGATACGGACTTGGGGGCGCTGAACACGCTGTCGATCCCGCCGCCGCGACCGCCGTCGGCACCCGCGCGCCTCAGCCACCTTTCGCTCTGTGGATGGCGACCCTCCATCAACGAGACGAAATCCTCGCCATCCGCGGGACCGTTGGCCTGGACGCCGAGCCGTTCGAGGGTCTGCGGGTTCGCGAGCCATCGCCCGGAGGCCTGCGTCATCTCCCCATCGGGGGTGAGGTAGTAGTCCCCGCGCTCCGGTGCGACGGTCTTGCCCTCCAGGTAGCGGGCGTAGTCGCCACCCCGGGCCGCGGGGATGCTCGCTGCGGTCATCACATGAAGTGATGACCGTGAGCGCCACCAAACGGCCACCGACTTCGTCACAGCGATTACACAGCACTGGCACGCTTGTGCATCTGGTCTGCAACGAGAGCTTTTGAGCGGTGCGGCGTTGTGAAGACGACGGCGATCCTGACTCGAACGGACGTCGTTCTTCTTCCGAGGATGCGAGGTCTAATGAGCTGCCGTTGCGCGCGACAGGGACGGGGCGGACACCGCTGGACGGCATTCGAAAATTGGCTGGATGCTTCTATGTTGTCAAGGGCGTTTTTGCGAGTTGGTTGTAGAGGTGGCGGGAGAGGTGTCGCTTGAGGGATCGCATGGCCTCTCGTTTGGTCT
>Ga0208357_1000454_pt1 | contig 33607 bp, 38 predicted proteins | sample NGESurdeep092012_6_FD_184487 | JGI IMG/M metagenome (GOLD analysis project Ga0208357, IMG submission 184487) | Arctic peat soil microbial communities from Barrow, Alaska - NGEE Surface sample F52-2 deep-092012 (SPAdes) | ecosystem: Environmental > Terrestrial > Soil > Wetlands > Peat ...
GGCGGACTCAAGAATTTCACTACTCACGGGAACACGGGTCGTTTCTCGGCTGGACCCGTAACCGGCGTACGTAAGAGTGGGCCCGAGCTCTTTCTTCGAGCTCACCTCTAGTCTACGTGGGGAATCGACTGACCAACCGACAAGGAGAACTGATGACACGGCTCGAAGTGGGCACTAAAGCACCGCTCTTTACCTTGAAAGACCAGAACAATGACAAGGTCGCTCTCAAAGACTTCGCCGGTCAACGAATTGTTCTCTACTTCTATCCCGCCGACGACACACCAGGATGCACCAAAGAGGCCTGTCAGTTCAATGACGAGTTCGCCGGGTTCACGAAGTTAGGTGTCTTGGTCTTTGGTGTCTCACCCGACAACGCGGAGAAACACGTGTCGTTTCGAAAGAAGTACGGACTTAAGTTTCCGCTACTGAGCGATCCAGAAAAAACGCTCATGGCTAAGTACGGGGCGTACGGGGAAAAGATGCTGTATGGCAAGAAGGTCACTGGCGTGATTCGCTCGACGTTCGTCATTGGCCCAAGCGGCACGATTGAACACGCGTTCTATGGCGTACGCACCGATGGACATGCCGCACGAGTGCTCGCGACGTTAAAGAACTAGCGCGCGTTCTGTCGGCGCATTGCACGAATACGGTGCCAAAAACCAAAAGCAATAACGAGCACGATGATGATGATCATGGGTGTCTGCGCGTCGTGAAAATCTTTCGACACGCGGTGCCAGTTCGATCCGGCAGCGTCACCAAGCGCGCTTAAGAGCGAGACCCAGGCCAACGAACCAATCAATGTCAACGTCACAAATCGCGCGCGATTCATCTCGGCGATTCCGGCGGGCAGTGAGATGAACGTGCGAACGACCGGAAGGACGCGACCAATCAGCACCGACAGTGATCCATATTTCGCGAACCAACGCTCGGAACTGTCGAGGTCCCTGTGGCTCAAAAGAATCCACTTGCCCCAGCGATCGACGACGCTGCGTCCGGCAGTTCGGCCAACTTCGTAGGCGATCTGAGAACCAATGACCGATCCAATCGTGCCGATAACAATGACGGCCCACAGAGAGAACTGCACGTGTCCCGTCACGGCAGTCGTGCAGAGCGCACCAGCCACAACGAAGGTAATTTCGGAGGGAATAGGTATACAAGCGGACTCGGCGATGGCGAGGATCAAGAGCGCAAAGTAACCGTAGTTCTGGACGAAGGATTGCATCCCACCAGTCTTGCCGACGCCACGACCTGGGTGCGACTACACCTGGTGTTTCGAGCACCAGTACGTCGTTCGCCCGCCCACGGTTGCCAAAAGCATTGTGCCGCCGTCTCGAGGACAGAGTCCCCCAGGAAAACGAGCATCCATATGATCGCCCAGGTGCGAGCCCCCGCGACGCTGCAAGGTACGCATCGTGAGGCGAAACGCGTTAAAGAGTGCCGTGCGCTCTTGCTCGTTCAACCTTCCTACCGGGGTACGGGGATCGACACCCGCACGAAAGAGCATCTCATCGCCAAGAAGATTGCCCACGCCCGCCACCTTTGATTGATCGAGTAGTCGCGCCTTTATTGCTGGTCCCTCTCCTCGCTCAATCGTGACGAGCCCGTCAAACTGCTTCCTCGTGAGCGTTAGCGCGTCTGGCCCAAGCACTTCAAGGTCGGGCTCGATCTCAAATCGAGCGAGGCGACGTGGATCGTGCACGACAAGTTTTCGACCATCAACAAATTCAAGGCCTCCTCGAACCCACTTCGACTGGTAACTGTGCGGGCCATAAAAGAGTCCCTCAATGCCGGCGTCTCCGTCAAGCAACAACACGCCGGTCATTCCAAAGCGCATCGCGAGTGTTGGGCCGTCGCTGTACATCAAGAGCAACTTGCCGCGCCTCGACGTGCCCGTCACCGTGAGGCCCTTGACCGATCGTGCCCACGAGGACGGTGAAGGGAGTTTCTTCGCGAGAAATCCATCGGCCCAACCGCGAGAAATCGTCGCGCCCACGACTCGATCGGCCAACTGTCGATACGACTCGACTTCGAGGATTTCCGGCACGTTGCGAATCGTACCGGGGAACGCATTAACGCCGTTACTTACTAACAGCGTGTGTCCTAATTAGACCCACCGGCTTACCTTGACCAACTAAGCCAAGTGGCTCAGCGATGCTTGTTCGCCGTCCGACTTCACCAACGATGATCCGTAAGTGTCCTCGGTTCCGACCCAAAACCCTCATCACGGTGTCGTGATGCTTGTGCGAGTGACGATCGGCTCTTCCCGCGTGCTTGGCGGTGCAGATCCCTGAGGAATCAGACTGGTGTGAGAAGCGGAGCGCGCTGTGGATCTGGTGGAGTGTCCGCTGGTCGCTCTTTGGGTTGCCAACGAGCCAAATTGATGGCCGCGTTGAGGTCACGGTCAATGGCCAGACCACAGACGCCGCAGTCGTAGGTCCGCTCGGACAGGTTCAGTTCGCCCTTCACTTCACCACAACCCGAGCAGGTCTTGGACGACGGAAAGTATCGATCGACAACTCGAACTTCAACGTCGTGCCACCTCGCCTTGTAAAGGATCTGGCGGAACAGTTCTCCCATGGCGGCGTCCGAAATGGACTTCGCCAGGCGTCGGTTTCGCACCATCCCCGCGACGTTGAGATCTTCGAGCGCCAGTACCTGGGCTCTGGTCACGAGAGACTTCGAGGCCTCATGGACGAGATGACGTCGGGTGTTGGCGACCTTTCGATGAGTCTTCGCGAGTCGATCCCTCGCTCGTTGACGGCCTTTGGACCGCGGTGTGGTTCTGGCCAGGGCCTGGTTGGCCGCCTTGAGCGAGCGTTGCGCTTCTCTTAATGTTTTCACCCCCTCAAAAGACTTGAGGGGGATGCCGTTCGCGTCGGCGGCGACGCACAGGGACGTGATCCCTCGGTCGACGCCCACGGGATCGGCGTGACGAGTAGCGCGACTACGTTCGGCCTGGTGCAGTTCGGCCGCCACGCCGGTCAGCGAGACAGTCCAGCGTCCCGCGCGCTGTATCAATGTCGCGGAGTAGACGTGGAAGCGACCGGCGTCGATCATGCGACGAACCTTGCGCGTCGGCCCGAAGAGTTTGACCGGCCCGAACTTGGGCAGTCGAAGGTGCCGAGGATCGCTGAACCGTATTGGATGTTTCGCTGGTGCCTGGTCTGGTGAGGCGTGATTGCGCAGGCGAAAACTCGGCGTCACCTTCCCCTTGACTTGGAAGCGTGGAAAGCCAACGGGCGAACCACGTCGCTTGCCATTCTTTGATGAGGAGAAATTCTCGAGCGCGTGTGCGGCGTCCACGCTCGCGCACTCGAAGACGTCACCGGGCACCTCGAGTCGCCACGGCAACCCTCGACTACCGTCCTCGTTGATCGGCGAATCTTCGGCGTTGCCATTCTTCCAGGCGTTGAATTCGTTGATGAAAGAGAACCCCGACCACGAGAGCGAGGGAGTGAGTGGTTCGAACAGGGCTTCGGGGTCCGAGGACGCCTCGCGTTCAGTCGAGCGAGCATTCAAGTTGGTCTTCACTCGGGCCAAGTGGTGATTCACCGTGAAGCGACGAGCGCCGGCGCACTTAGCAAGGAGCTTCCACGCTCGACGTTGGGATCAAGGGCGAACTGAAAGGTGACGGCTCGCGAGAGCACCTGACCACTGTGCGAGATCGGAGCAGTAACTGTGGTCGTGGCCATGAATCTGATTCTCACTCAGGGCTGTCACACGACACTCGATGGCGTCTCGGAGGTCATCGAGTTATGCCAGGTCAGTCATCGCCTCGGCTTCTGGGGTTCGTGCCGGAACGCTCCGTCAACGAGGACGGGCACGACGTCGCTGACGCCGTACGCGGAGGCGTACACAACGTCGTCACGAAAACCTCGCTCTACCAATTCGCGCCCCGACGCGCTCGTAAGTATCGCGCTGGCGATGGTGTCCTTAGCGTCACGCCACGCGGCGGCAGCCGACGCAGCCTCTGGGGACAGATTGCCACCTAGTTTCGACAGCACCGCGCCACCACCCAGGAGATCCTCGAGCGAGGGTCGCAAGGTCCCGTCCGGCCATCGCTCCCCGCACGCCAGCACCGTCACGGGCAAGGAGGTGGCCGCGACATACTCGGCCACCACGGGTGCGTTGCGCAGACACGCCGCCAGAACGACGGCTCCGCTCTCGGCGGCGAGCACCGAACAGGTTGCGCCATTGGGCGAGGGCAGCACCACGGCGTCGAGTGTCGCCTGGTTCAACAAAGCCGTTGGGGAGAGCGAGGCGCCGGCCGCATCGGGACTGTCGGAAAGCTCCGCACCGAGTGAATCGGCGAAGGTACGTGCCGACACGTCCTTCCAACGGTATGGGTACACGATTCCGCCGCGGGTGACAACGGCCTCGACCGCGGTCGAAAAGCGAAGTACGTCGATCACGACAACAATTGACTCGGCCCGTGACAGGCGTTCAGTGCGCGACGGTCCCCACGCAAAGCGACGGAAGTAGTCACCCTGCGTTGACCATGACGAGTGACTCATTGCCCGAGTCTCCCATGACGTCCTCGCTCCATGCGAAGAACGACCAACGCACCCCAGCGCCTCACGGACAGAACCACGACGACGCGCGAAGAACCTCGGCGACAGCGGCGACGTGCAGTCATCCAGTAGCGGAGGCGGTCGTATTTTCAAAGCACCGCGCGAGACAACGACGTCGAAGCAGATGGCCGTGGGCCACTTCGACTCGCCAGGCGTGTCGCAGGGGCCGAAAGATCTTGGCGCCGTGCTCGTTGCGCGGCGGCTCGTCCCATCCGACGCGACGCACCTCGTAGCCAAACCTGGTCGAAAGTCGCTTCGCCGCGGACTCAGCGGTGCCCCGGTCCACGAGCACGAGTTCAAGACGATCGTCGATACCCGCACGGGCAAGGTCTTCGAGTAGTAGCTCAACCGCGCTCGACTCGGAGGTCGACGCGGGAACCGCACACACGCAGACCGGCAGACCCGTGACGTCCACACAGACGATTCGCTTGGCGCCGTTGGTTCGACCGTAGGGGCCACCTTGGTTATGGAAGGTGACGCCCCCGTTTGAGGAACCTCGCGCGAGGTGCGTGTCAATGACCACCATCGAAGGTAGCGGATCTTTCCGCCTGAGAGCGGTGCGCGATGATGCGTGCAACCTTGTGAGAACCCGGGTCCTCGTCCCGTTCCTCGACCACCGGCGGAACTGGGACCAAACCCTCGTCCAAGGACCGAACTGCTCGAGTAGGAACCTCCACTGGCAACCGGTGTGCGAGATGTAGAGCATCGCGTCAACGACGTGTCGAAGGTCGCTTCCGTGCCTTGGACCTCGTTTGGAAGGAGTCACGAGAAGGAGTTCCAGGAGAATCCACTGGGCGTCGGTCAAATCACTCGAATAGGCCATGATCTGATCGTGCCGGTCATGTCTCTTGACGCACACGCCAAATAGAACACAGCCTCTAAGGTTGTTTTGTGGCCGTCGAAAAACCGCAGTGGCGTGAACTCTTTAGCGAGGTCGTGACCTCAGGACTTTGTACTGGGTGTGCAGCGTGCGTGATTGCCTGCCCTCACCCCGTCCTCGACTACGAGGCTGACAACGGCGTGTACAAGCCGTTTCACCTCGACCTCGACGGCGGACCCGACGACTGCACGCACGGACAAAAGGGTTGCACGATGTGCACCCGAGCCTGTCCTCGCTTTCGCAACTGGGAGAGCGAGATTGACACCCAGAAGTTTGCGCGCGAACGAACCGACGACGAGGTGTACGGCATCGGCGACGTGTTGCTCGCGCGTGCCACCGATGAGGTACTTCTCGAAAATGGCCAAGACGGCGCCTTCGTGTCAGCACTCTTGATCTACGCCCTCGAAAACAACATCATCGACGCGGCACTCGTTAGTGGACTTGAAGGCGACGGATCGACGTGGAAAGCACAGCCAATGGTGGCTCGAACCAAAGAAGACGTGCTCGCGACCGCGAAATCGCGCTACACCTACAGCGCGAACCTGCTGGCCTATCCTGAGGCCGTTGAGGGCGGCGCCGAGCGCATTGGTCTCGTGGGCATGGGCTGCATGGCGTCGGCTCCCGGTGCCATGCAAGCTCGAAAGGCCGGAAAAGTCGCGCGACGACTCTCACTCACGATTGGTTTGCTTTGCTCGAAGACTTTTGATGACTCGATCTTCGAAGAACTCTTTGAAGCCAAGTACAGCATCAAGCGCGCCGACATCACCAAGATGAACATCAAGGGCGTCTTTCAACTCTGGACCAACGACGGTGGCTTCCACGAGATTCCCCTGAAAGAGGCGCACGCGTACACCCGAGAAGGTTGCACGCAGTGCCCCGACTTCGCCGCCGAACACGCTGACCTTTCAACTGGCGGCATTGGGGCTTTTGGCGACTGGACGCTCGTCATTGTTCGAACCGATCTCGGGCGCGAACTCTTGAGCGCCATGAAGGAGCAAGGACTCATTGAAACACGCCCAGGTGACGACGATCCGGGTGCGGTTGCACTGTTACACAAGCTCGCAAAAGTCTCACGCAAGCGTTGGCCCGAAACGGCGGTACCGGGACCTCGGCGCTTGCCAGTTACCTCGGGCTAAGTCAGCGTGACCACCCGACCCACGTTCACGACCATCCTTTTGGTGCGTCATGGCACGACCGCCACGACCGGTACGGTGTTGCCCGGGCGCGCGCCAGGACTGCATCTTTCTGAAAAGGGCGTCGCGCAGGCGACTGCTCTCAGTGAGCGATTGGGTGACCTTCGACACAAACCAGTCGCGATCTACGTGTCACCTCTAGAGCGCGCACGAGAGACCGCCGCCCCACTCGCCAAGGCCCTTCACCTTCGACCCGTCGTCAACCGCGGACTTCTGGAATGCGACTTCGGTAGCTGGACGGGCAAGAAGCTCAGTGTCCTCAGTCGTCGCCCCGAGTGGCGCGCGGTGCAACACGCGCCCAGCACCTTTCGATTTCCTGAGGGTGAATCCTTTAGCGAGATGCAACAGAGAATCTGGACGGCGATCGAACGTCTCGCACAGCGCCACCGCAACAAAACGGTCATCGTGGTCAGTCACGCCGACCCGATTAAGGCAGCAGTCACGTACGCCCAGGGAGTGCCGTTGGATCTCTTCCAGCGCACCGTGATATCGACGTGCTCACTCAGCGCTATTGCCTTTACGGGCTCAACGCCCGTCGTGCTCTGTGTCAACAACACCGGATCGCTCAAGGACTTAAGCCCTTCATGAACTACGTCTTTTCCAATCCCGACAAAGTAATGGTTGGTGTGCGCGGTGAAGTGGGCGCTCGTCTTTTCCTCTTCCAGGTTCGTGAAGGTCGACGCCTCGTCATTGTGAAATGCGAAAAGATTCAACTCGCCGCGTTGGCCGAATGGATCAGTCAGGTCATCATTGAACTTGGTCGCCCTGGTCATCTGCCCGACGACTTCAATCTCGAGCCCGAGTACGAGGCGGACTTTGTCGCCGGCGACATCGCCGTGTCACTCGACGAAGAGGCGCAGGCCATTGACGTGACCATGGAGTCGCTCGAAGAGGACAGTTCACTGAACCTGCGACTCACTCGCGAATGGGCCGGCGGTCTCGCCATTGCCATCACGCGCCTCGTTGAAGCCGGTCGTCCACTGTGTCCACTCTGTGGCGGACCACTTGACCCTAAGGGTCATGACTGTCCGCGCACGAACGGTCACAAACCTCCGATTCGCTAAACGTGACCCGCGACGAACAGCGAACGCTCCTCGAAAAGGGAGAGATCCAGGTCGAGGGTCGTGTCGCTGGTTCCTCCAACCAGGCGTTGTTGGTCTCACTCACGCTTGAGGGAGAAAGTGCCCTCGCTTGCTATAAAGCTGAAGTCGGTGAGCGACCACTGTGGGACTTTCCTGACGGACTCTGGCGCAGAGAAGTGGCAGCCTTTGAACTCGACGTCGTACTGGGCACCGATCTCGTCCCCACGACCATCGCGCGAAGCGACGCACCCTATGGACCGGGGTCCCTGCAATGGTGGGTAGACGATAACGAGGAGGACCACTACTTCACGTTGCGCGATCGAGCAGAGTTTTACGACTGGTTTGCTCGGCTCGCGGCCTTTGATGTGATCGCTAACAACGCCGATCGCAAAGCCGGTCACGTTCTCTTTGACGAAGAGCGCCTCTGGGCGATCGATAACGGGCTTTGTTTTAACGAATCGGACAAGCTGCGCACGGTCATCTGGGAGTACGCCGGGCTACCCGTGGAGTCGGGACTCCTTGAGGGTATCGACCGCTTCGCGAACGGTGAGGCCGGCGACGTTTCGAAGTGGCTTACGCCCAGTGAAGTCGCGCTCGCTCAACTGAGAGCGCAGGGCCTCGTGGAGAGCGGTCTCTACCCCGAGCCCGACGAAACCTCGGACTGGCCGCCCTACCCTTGGCCGCTGATTTGAGTCGTTGACGTAGGTGCTGGATCGGCCGGCGCACGTGACGCCAGCAAGAAAAAAGTAGAAACGGCACCCGCCGCAAAGAGTATTGCCGTCCACCAAAAAACAACGGAAAGCCCATGCACCGTTGCGAACTTCTGCGCCGTGATGAGATCACTCGTCGAGTGATCGAACGTGCGAAGCGAGACTCGCGCCGCGACGGTGGAGAGGACCGCGACCCCCACCACGCCACCGAGTAACCACGTCGTGGTAATCAACGCAGCGCTCATCGAGGCGTCCGCCTTTGCCAATGCCGCCGTTGCGCTCGCGAACGCAGGCGCAAGGATCAATCCCAGTCCAAGGCCGATAAGGATCAAGCCCGGAAAGATGTGGCCCCAGTAGTCAAAGAAGGGCGTGAGCCGGGTGAAGAGCACCATGCCCATGGTGCAGAGGATCATGCCCGTTGGAATCAGTGGTCTCGGTCCACTCACGCTCAACAATCGCGCGCTCGCGAATGTTCCAGACAGCACCACGGTCACAACCAATGGAAAAAAGTCAAAGCCCACGTGAATGGGCGAGTTCGAAAGATTCTCTTCGAGGTAGTTAGCGAGCAGCAGCACGACGGGGACGGTGGCCACGCCGCCAATCAAGAGCGCGACCAACGAGCCCACCAGGGACCGACTCTTCAACGTGTGAAGGGGAAACATTGGATTCTTCGAGCGTTCTCGAACGAGTGCGGCGAGAACAAAAAGCCCGGCTCCAATGATCAGCGGACCCCAGGTGAAAAAGTTCAGCCATCTCGACGTCGTGTGGATTGACCAACCCGACGACACAAAGAGAGGAAACAGTGACGTCACGGCGTGCGCGAGACCACCAATCACGAAGAAAAGTCCGCCAGAGGCGAGGATGACGCCGCGATGATCAACGCCTCGTCTCGCGTCGTCTTTCTCACCACTGACAAAGTCCGCGACGCCAGCAATTGAGAGAGCCGAAAGTGCGACAACGACGAAGAAGCACCATCGCCACGACGTCCACTCGAGCAACACGCCACCAAAAAAGAGAGCCGCCGCAGTTCCCGAGCCCGCGATAATGCCGTAAGCGGCGAACGCTTTGGCGCGGTTGCTCTCGTCTGAGAACGTCGAGAAGATTGTTGACAAGGTCGCCGGGGCGAGGAGGGCGCTAAAGACACCCTGCAGCACAACAGCGATCAGCAGCAGGGGGTAGCCGCGCGCCGAGCCGGCAAGCACCGAGGCCGCCGCGAAGCCCCCGAGTCCGACGTAGAGCGACGTTCGTCGACCCCACAGGTCACCAAGTCGCCCGGCGAGCAACATGAGAGAGCCCAAGGAGAGCGCGAAGGCAGTGATGAGCCACTGCACTCGCGAGACCGAAAAGCTCAAATCCGACGCCACCGACGGTGAGGCCAGTGTGATCACCGTGGCGTTAAAAAGCAGCGTCAGTTGGATCAGTAGCAGTACCGCGAGAGTCGACCAGCGTCGAACTTGCGATGTCAGATGGTCGCTGCTCATAGGTCTGCAATCAGCCTAAGGAACCAGGGCGAGTCGCGCCGACGCGAGACATCATTGGGATTATCGGTTCCCTGGAGCTAACTTCGAGCCCTCAGAACCTCAATTAGTGCCGGCAGCACGTTGTTCACGTCGCCAACGATGCCGAGGTCGGCAATCTGGAAGATCGGCGCGTCGGCGTCTTTGTTGATCGCCACGATGTTCTTCGAGCCCTTCATACCAACCATATGCTGAGTCGCGCCTGAAATACCGCACGCGATGTACACCGTGGGCTTGACAGTTTTACCGGTCTGGCCAACTTGGTGCGAGTAGGGCACCCAACCCGCGTCGACAATGGCACGACTCGCGCCGGCGGCACCATTCAACAACTTGGCGATCTCTTCGATGAGCGCGTACTTACTCGCGTCGCCCAGTCCACGTCCGCCTGACACAACAACGGGCGCGTCTTCGAGTTTGGGGCCCGTGCGCTCTTCCACGTGTGAGGTCGCGATCACGGCGCTGCCGGTTGCGCCCGTGTCACCTGTAGGCGCTGCGACAACCGCCGCAGCCGCGCCGCCGGATGGTTCTGGTGCGAAGGACTTCGCGCGCACCACAATGATGCCTGGACCTTCACTCGTGAACTTCGCCGTCACGGTCGACGTTCCCCCGAACACGGGGTGTTCGGTGACGAGACCACCGTCGTCGCTCAGGCCAGTCACATTCGTCAACACCGGGCGATCGAGTCGCGCCGAAAGACGGCCCGCGATGTCGCGACCGTCGTAGCTTGCGGGAATCAAAATCGCGTCAGGTGCACCGTTGGCAATGAGTGCCTGGATCGCTGAAGCGACCGGGACGCCGGGTAGCGCACCATTCAACGCGCCTACGTCGTAGAGCGTCGTCGCGCCATACTCACCAGCAACCGCGCCGAGCGAGCCGCCTTCGCCCCACGTCACGGCAGCGACGTTGGACGCGAGTGTGCTTGCGTGACTTAGAAGTTCAAGAGACGTCGACGTAAAAGAACCGTTCGATGGCTCGGCAACGACCCAGAGGGTGGACAGTGTCATTTGATACTCCTAAAGAACTTTGATGGATTCGAGGAACGCGACAACCTTTTGGGCACCGTCTCCCTCATCGACGTACTTTTCGCCAGCCTGGCGCGACTCAGCAGCTTCGACCGAGACGATTGTCTCGCGAGCACCCTGCGCGCCGACCTGTCCCTCGAGGCCGAGGTCAGCGATCGAGAGCACTTCGAGGGGCTTGGACTTAGCGGCCATGATGCCCTTAAAGGACGCGTAGCGAGGCTCAACGACTCCCGCGGTCACGGTCACGAGTGCCGGCAGAGGAGCGGTGATTTCGTCGTACCCCTCCTCGGTTTGACGGCTGACCTTAAGTGACGAACCTTCAACGCTGACGGCTTTCGCGAACGTTATCGAAGGGAGTCCGAGCAGTTCAGCAACTTGCACGGGCGTCGTGCCGGTGTACCCATCAGACGACTCAGTTGCGGCCAAGACGAGGTCGAAATCGTTGCGGCGAATGACCGCAGCCAACACTTTGGCGGTGCCTAACGCGTCACTGCCGCGCAGCGAGTCATCACTCACGATGACCGCTTTGCTCGCGCCCATCGCGAGGGCGTTGCGCAGGCCCGCGACGTCGGCGTTCGAGCCCATAGAGACAACAGTGACCTCACCCCCGCCGGCCTTGTCGACCAATTGGAGGGCCATTTCGACACCGTAGGTGTCAGCCTCATCGAGAATCAATTTGCCCGAACGATTCAGATTGTTCGACGAATCGAACGACTGAGGAGCGGCCGGGTCGGGTATCTGTTTTACGCAGACGACGATGTTCATAGCCCTTAATCTAGGCCATCACGACAGCGTCAAATTCAGTCGCAACCGCGTGCCACCAGGCTCAAAGCTTGCGCTGGTTGGTCGGTAATAATGCTCGCCACCCCAATCGCTGCCATCGCCTCGATGTCCTTTGGCGCATTCACGGTCCACGCGTTCAGCTCTAGACCAAGTTCGCTGGCTTTACGTTGGGTTGCTGGCGTGACCAACGAGAAGTGCGGGTTCAGCGCGTCGAGTCCGAGCACGTGCGCCTCGACAAGTGCCGACTCCACCTCGACGTCCCAAATCAGCCATCCAACGCGGATATCGATGTCGTAGTCGCGCACCCGCGCGCAGGTCGCCAAGTCGAAGCACGAAATAATCACCGACGAGGCCACTTCGGCCCCGTGAAGGAAGTCGAGCACTTCACGCACGAAGGTTCCCGTTTCGTCGTACACGGGCTCGTTGGGGTCTTTTGAGTTCTTAATCTCCACGTTCACCGTGACGCCCGAAAGGGCGCCCATGGCCTCTTCCAAGGTCGGCACGTAGGCGGGTAGATCCTTCGCGAGCGTGTGAGCGAGCGCCACCGAATCAATTGAAGGGTCGTGATGAACGACGAGAACGCCGTCGAGAGTGCGGCGCACGTCTAGCTCAACACCGTCGACGCCCAGTGCAACGGCGTCGTGAAAGGCGCCCAGCGTGTTCTCTCGTTCCTTGAGATGTGCGCCACGGTGCGCATAGACATCAGTCATCGCTTGAGATCCCCGGATGTCCAGGCTCGATTCTTACGTCTGGAAGCCAAATACCTCAAAAATCCCTTGTTTTTGAACCGATTTTTCAGTAGAATTTTCCTTCCACGTACGAGTTCTGCAGTCCCGAGCTCACTGCCACCCCCAAAGTTAGAGGATTTATCATGTCGTTGATCTGGAACCGCACCCACGCCTGGGACGACTCGGAATGGCGTACCGACGCCGCTTGTCGTGACACTGAGCCAGAGCTGTTTTTCCCTGTCGGAACGACCGGCATGGCGACCGACCAGATCGAGTCCGCCAAGCGTGTCTGTGACCACTGTGACGCGCAAAAAGCCTGTCTAGAGTTCGCTCTAGCGACGAATCAGGAATCAGGCGTGTGGGGTGGCACGACTGAGGACGAGCGTCGAAAACTGCGCAAGCAGTGGTTGGCCGCTCGCCGCCGCGCCTCGACCCTGGGTTAGGAACGCACCTTCAGCGGTACCGCGACGCGCACGAGCGTCCCACCGCCTTCGACGAAGGGCACCGAAATCATCTCTATCTCTCCATAAAGTTGCGTACGGATTAGGTCGCGCACAATGGAGAGCCCGAGGCTCGTTGGCACGTCGAGCGAAAAGTTCTCGCCTAGTCCTCGCCCATTGTCGCGAATCTCGGCGACGGCGTGGCCATCCTCTTTGTAGAGGTTCAGCGTCACGACGCCCACATGATCATCATCGACTCCCCCAAAGTCGGTAAAGGCGTGCTCGACGGCGTTTGTCAGTAACTCCGCGAGCGCGACCGCGAGGGGCGTTGCTAAGTCCGTCGAGAGCACGCCAAGCTCTCCATTGACGAGAATCTCAACCGGATGAAGTCCGAGCACGGTGTCTTCGACGAGCAAGACGAGCGAACGAACGATCTCATCAAAGACCACCTCTTCGCCTGGTTCGCGCGAAAGCACTTCGTGGACGACCGCGATGGAACGAACTCTTCGCTCGGCCTCGAGGAGCGCGATCTTGGTTTCGACCTCTTCGCTCCTTCTAGCCTGCAGGCGAAGCAGTGACGAGATGGTCTGCAAATTGTTCTTGACGCGGTGGTGAACTTCGCGCACCGCGGCTTCCTTATTCAGCACCATGCGATTGAGTTGACGAAGGTCAGACACGTCGCGCACGATGGCTAACACCCCAGTGACGCTCTGGTGGTCGAGAAGCGGCACGCCATGAAACTGAATAGCGACGTCATGGCCCCGATCGACCTCCTCAAGCGCCGGGATCCCAAACTCCAGGGCACGCTTGATGCCGCGCACGTCCACACCGAGTTCGTCGAAGGTCTTGCCTTCAATCAAGGAGTAGATGCTCAAACGATGCAGTGCGTTGACCGCGTTGGGTGTCGCGAACTCCACCCGGCCAAGGCCGTCGATCAAAATAACGCCGTCACCCACACGCGGCAAACCCGGCCCGGCGACCGCGTCTTCGCGGTAGGGAAACGTGGCGTCGGACACCATGTCACAGAGCCGCACAAAGACCGATAAGTACTGCTGCTCATAGAGCGAGGCCGAGCCTCGAAGCGGTCCCTGAAGTCGAACCATCACCGCGATGACTTGACCGTTGAGATGAACCGGCACGCACCAGCCGGGTACAACGTCGTCAACGTTCTCAATCGTGAAGTCGCCCACCGTGCGCGTGCCGCGTTCATAGGCTTCACGAACGAGGGGCCAGTCGCTAAAGGATTGCGTCGTGCCCACCAGGTCATCGTTGATCAGCGTCGTGCGATTGTTGGGACGCATCTGCCCGAGCACCACGAGCACCTCATCGCCACCTTCGTACTCTTTGGCCGTGGTCATCAAGAGCAGGTCCGAAAAGGAGAGGTCCGCAAGAAGAGACCACGACGCACTCAGGCGCAACAGATGATCGATCGCGTACTCGTCAAGTGAAGTTCGCTGTGAGGCGAGCTCGGCGAGAGTTGCCACTACTTCGCTCTAAGGGGAATCATTGTTCGTTCGCGATTGCTGTACGAAGCTAACTCGTGCACGCCTCGGGCTTCGAGCATGGACGCTAAGTCGCCAACTCGCTCTCCCACGCGTTCGTTGCTGTGCGCGTCTGAAGCGGTGGTAAACGTGAGCCCGCTGTCGACGAGTCGATCGAGGAATCCTTCAGCGGGGTACTGCTCGCCCACGGGCTTCTTCCACCCGGCCGACGAACACTCCATGGAGATATCAACGCGAGCGGCCGACTCGGTCATGGCGTCCCAGTACTCACCGGGACTGTCCGCGTAAAAGCCCGCGACCTTAATGAGATCAGGGTGGGCCAGAACGTCAACCGCGCGAGCCGCGCAGAGTTCATCCAGTGCGAGCGTGTAGTTCTTCCAACTCTCATCCACGTCGCGAACGCTCCACTCGTGAAGATCAAGAGGACTCTCGTAGTCGTCGATGTGCCACGTGCCAAGCCAGTGCACCGAACCAATCAGCACGTCAAAGGGGTACTGTGCGAGAAGTGTTGCGACGTCGTCCATTTGGTCTTTGTAGAAGTCAACTTCGAGGCCGATCTTGACCGGCAGCCCTTCCTTCTTTGCCAGTTGGGCCAGGTTCACGTACTCCTCGAGTGAGTTACGCGCGTGAAAGTCCCAGTACTCGGCCATGGTCCTGGCGGTGGGCTCGTGGCCGAAGCGCAACCAGAAGGGACCTACGACGTTGGCAACCTCAACGAATCGGTGCGCGTGTTCGGTGAGCGCGAGCTCGTTCACGCCGTGGCGCGCCGCTTCGTCACAGTATTGGGCAATCTGGTCAAGCTTGAACCACACCGACGACTCCTCGTGGGGCCAAAGGTGTAGGTGGTAATCGATCACGAAGCGTCAGGCCGCGCCGAATCCCACGACGCGCTCGCTCGCGGGCGTGCCGAGCTCGACGTAGGCAATGCGACTAGCGGGAACACCCACGCGACGACCTTTGCGATCGGTGAGCCAGAGAACCTTTTCAGATTCGAGCGCCGCTTCGACTTCCTTCATAATCTTTTCACGATCAGCGTCCGCGGCGAGTTCGACGTCGATCTCCTTCATCGATTGCACAATGCCAATACGTATATCCATAACGGCTCTCCTGAAACGTTGACTTCTCATTCCATGTTACGAGGTTGGGGCAAACTGGAAGACGTGAGCGAAGAACCCATCTCAGAACGCTCTCGGCGTTGGGCCGCGACCATGGGTGGCTATGAAGGCGCCCACGACGCGGTCACCGTTGCTCACCACGACTCCAGGTCCTCCGTTGGTCCTCTCGTCGCGGGCCACGTATCGCTCTCGGGACCACTTCGACAACGTGAAGAGCGTCTGGACGCGTTGATGGTTCCCGGTGCCACGAGAAGCGTTGGCGCGGGGCGTCGCGCGCGCGAAGAAGAGCCTGACGAGTACCGAACCTGCTTCGAGCGCGACCGCGATCGCATCCTTCACTCAAGTGCTTTTCGCAGGCTCGCGGGAAAGACGCAAGTCTTCATCTTTCCCGACGACCACATGCGTACTCGTCTCACCCACGCGCTCGAAGTCGCCCAAGTCGCCACCGGCATCGCGCGCCCCCTGGGCCTTAACGTCGCGCTGGCTGAAGCGATTGCGTTGGGTCACGACTGTGGACACGGGCCCGGCGGCCACGCCAGTGAAGAAGCCCTCGACCCCTTCGTTGACGGTGGCTTCGATCACGCGACGTGGGGTGCGGACGTGTCACTCTCGCCACTCAATCTCTGCCTCGAAACGCTCGATGGCATTCGTAACCACTCGTGGTCACGTCCCGCACCGAGTACGCCCGAAGGTGAGGTCGTCTCGTGGGCCGACCGCATTGCCTACGTGTGCCACGACTTCGAGGACGCCGTCTCAGCCGGCATTGTCGACGTCGAAGAGCTGCCGCCTCTCGTGCGCGAACGATGCGGTGTGTTGCGACGCCAACAACTCGGAGCTTTCATTAACGCAATGATCCGCACCGTCAACACCACGGGCGTGATCGGTATGGACGCCTCACACGCCGAAGCGCTGGCCGCCTTTCGCACGTTTAATTACGAGACGATCTATTTGCGCGGTGCCTCACGCCAACAGGCGACTTCGGTGGTCGACATGCTTCGCGGACTCGTCGAGTTTTACAGCACCCACCCCGATCAGATTCCTGACGTCGCCGTGCGTGGCGGCGAGGTCAACAGTTCCGCTGAGGCTCTGCACGAGGCCGTGGCCTACGTCGCGGGCATGACTGACCGTTACGCGTGCGAAAGTGCGCTTACCCAACTCGCCTGGCCTCGAGAGCGACTGCCGAGCGGCATTGATCGCTAGGGCTTCGTCGCACCCATGAGGTCAAATTTCATGGGCGGACCGCCCTTCATCCATTCGAGTCGCAACTCCGTGGTGCGAGTCGCTGAGCGTTCGTGCGTGAGGATCCAGAACTGTTTCGTTCGCACCGCGTTTTCTACCGCCGCGGCAACATCGGCGGCGTCAATGCCCGCGTTCACCGCCGTCGAGGCCATGTCCGCAATCATTCGCGCGGTTGGGTCTTCGTTGTAGCTCACGAGCTCATTAGGCATGTTGCGCTCGGACTCAAAGATTCTCGTGCGCACAAAACCGGGACACAACACGGACACGCCGACGTTGGTGTTACTGAGTGCCAGTTCTTGAAAGAGCGATTCGGAGAGACCGACGACCGCGAATTTTGCCGCGCAGTAGGGACCCATGCCCGGCGCGCCACCGAGTCCGGCCAGCGACGCGGTGTTCACGACGTGACCCTCGTTCTGTTCGAGAAAGAGTGGAATAAACGCGTTGAGGCCGTAAATCACACCGTTGAGGTCCACGTCGAGCACCCACTTCCAGACCTTGGTCGGCGTGCCAATGGTGGCCCCGGCCGCGACACCGGCGTTATTAAAGACGAGGTGCGCGCCACCGAACTCTTTGAGGGCCGCTTCGCGCAGGGCGATCACGTCGTCTTCGACAGTGACGTCGGTACGAACACCAAGCACGTTGGCGCCGTCGGCCTTGAGGTCGGCCACCGCCTTTTGGAGCGGCCCCTCTTCGATGTCGCCGAGAACAAGATTGACGTGCGACGCGGCGAACTTCTTCGCCGTCGCCAGTCCAATACCGCTCGCCCCGCCCGTGATGACCGCGGTCTTACCCTCTAACTCCATCTTTCCCCCTCGACGTTGCTACACCAGCTTGAGTTCTTGACGATAGACCCGCGAGGGACCTTGCTGGGCGACGCGCGTCGCGAGTTCGAAAAAGGCCTTCGCGGCCTCGCTCTCGGGGTCGCTCACGACAATGGGTTCACCGAGGTCGCCGCCATGTCGCAGCGCCGGCTCCAGGGGAATCTGAGCGAGCAACGTGATGCCAAGTTCTCGAGCAAGCTGTTCTCCCCCGCCCGATCCAAAGATCTCGTAACGCTTGGCGTCGTCGCCGACGAACCAACTCATGTTCTCAATCACGCCACGCACCGAGAGCTTCAATTTTCTAGCCGCGTAGGCCGAACGCTGCGCGACTCGTTGCGCGGCCGCCTGAGGAGTCGTGACGACGTACATCTCGATACGAGGAAGAATCTCGGACAACGTGAGCGCGACGTCACCTGTACCAGGAGGCATGTCGATTAGAAGAAAATCCGGCTCATCCCACCACGCTTCGGTGACGAGTTGTTCGATGGCTTTGTGCAACATCGGTCCGCGCCAGATGACGGGCTGTGCGTCGTCAACGAAGTACCCCATGGAGAGACAACGAATACCGTGCACCAAGGTGGGAATAACCGTGTCACCGAGCACGATGGGATCGTTCGTCGCGCCGAGCATCTTGGGTAACGAGAAGCCGTACACGTCGGCGTCGAGGACGCCCACTTGATGACCGGCCATCGCCAGGGCAATCGCAAGGTTGACCGTCACTGAGGACTTGCCGACGCCGCCCTTACCCGACGAGATGCCGAGCACGCGCGTCTTCGAGAGCTTGTCGAGAAAGCGCGGCGAGGAGTCGCCGTGATCGTGCAACCCTGGTCCAGCGTCCGCGGTCATTGCGCCACGAAGAAAGTTGCGCAGTGCCAAGCGCTCGTCTTCGTTCATTGTTCGTACCACGACGTCTGCTCCGGGCGCTCGCTCAAGTACCGCCTCGCGCAGTGCGTCAAGGTGGGGCCAGTTCGTTACCGGCAGCACGAGCTCGACGCGAAGTTGATCGCCGGACTCGTCCACCGCGCCAAGAAAGCCAAGTTCTTCCAGGGTTCGAACGAGTTGGGGTTCACGAATAGCGGCGAGGTGGCTACGAAGTTGGGGGTCAGGCGTCACGAGAGTCCTTTAGATGGGCCTATTGAGATTACCGTCGGTCTTACGCCCCGGACCCGTAAACTTTTATTGTGACGACGATTAACGAGGACGACCTCGATCCGGCCCTTTTTACCGCCACCGTCACCAGTCTCATGCACTCCTTTGGCGACAACACGCGTCGAAAGGTGTACCTCTACCTGCGAGAGCACCCTGGGGCCACGGCCACCGAGCTTGCGTCCCACTGTGACGTGCACGCCAACGTCGTTCGCCACCACCTCGAGCGGCTCACCGAAGGTGGCTACGTCACCTTTGACAACGTTCCCAAAGCCACCGTGGGACGTCCGGCCAAAGGGTACCGAATCCTCGATGACTCACTGAGAACCGAAGGTTCGATTCGACGTGACGCTCTCCTCGTTGCGCTCCTAGAGATGGCCCTCGAGCGCCTCGGCCCCGGCGCCTCCGAAGAGATGGCGCACGACGTCGGTCTCGCCTACGGCCGCCATCTCACCGAAGCGGCGGGCGCGAGCGATTCAACGCGCACGGTCAAGACAGCCATGATCTCTATCGCGGGACTCTTGACCGCGCACGGCTTTAACGCGCGCGCCGAAGGTAACGACGAGTCGAGTTCAGTGGTATCGGACAACTGTCCCTTCGGAACCGCCGCGGTTCATCACCCCGTGCTCTGTGCCGTCGACCGCGGACTCATCTCGGGCATGCTCGAAGGATTTGGGGTTGAGCGCACGAACGTCACGTTGACCTCGCGCGCCCTTGGCGACGACACCTGTCGCGTGACGGCCTAGATTTCAACATCGAAGCCGCGCAGGACCATCAGCGAATGACCACGATCGTTGACCTACTGGTCGAAGAACTATGGCCGGGCCGCACTCTTCACGTCGAAGAACTAGTGGGCGGGCACACGAACGCCAACTACTTAGTCGACCTTGGCGACGATCAGGTAGTGCTACGTATTCCAGGAAAAAACACTCACCTCCTCGGTATTGATCGCAATCACGAATACGAAGCAAATCAGCTGGCTGCGTCGATCGGTGTCGGGCCTGAGGTGATCGCTCGCTCCGAAGTCGAAGGTTGGATGGTCACGCGCTTTATCCCCGGCGAACGACTCACCTCAGCAGATTTAGCGACCGAGCCTCGTCTCAGTGACGTCGCGACCACCTTGCGACGACTCCACGGTGCCGGTCGCATCGGCGCCGTCTTCAATCCATTCCTCATCGTTCGCAACTACCACGAGATCGCGTGCGAGCACGACGTCGTTGATCCTTTCGACTACGCCTTGGCGCTCGATCGCCTGGACCGCATCAAAGAAGTCCGTAACTTTCAGCCAACATCGTTCTGTCACAACGATCTACTCAACACGAACTTCGTCCTTGACGGGCGACTTCGCGTTCTTGACTGGGAGTACGCCGGTATGGGGGATCCCTTTTTTGACCTTGCGAACTTCTCGGCCAACAATCACCTCGCAAAGAGCGCGGACGACCAACTTCTCAGGAGTTACTTCGGACACTGCAACGAGCCACTGGCGGCAATGCTCGCGTTGATGAAGGTGGTCTCAGAACTGCGCGAGATCATGTGGAACCTCGTCCAGCACTGCGCGTCAACCCTCGATCTTGACTACGCCGAGTTCGCACGACAGCGCGTTGTCGGCTACGAAAGGATCATCGGCGAAATGGACTTCGATGAGACGATAAACGAAGCCAAGAAGTTGGACGAGACCGACGTCAGCTAGGCGCGCACGCGCTCATTCGCCGGGTCGTAGAGAGACTCAGTGATCACCGAAGCACCAACGGCCCGTCCAAAGACGACCACCTCAACGCGACGACCGGCTTGGGCGAGGTCCGCGGGTAGGTAGGCGTAGGCGAGGGAGCGTTCAACGCTGTAGCCGTAACCGCCGCTCGTCACCCGTCCGATCGAGCGTTGTTCGACGCGCACCGGCTCTGATCCGAGGGCGATAACGCGTGGGTCATCAAGGACAAGACCCACGAGACGTCTCGTCGGCGCTCCGGCTTCTGCCAACGCGTCGCGACCAATGAAGTCGCGCTTGTCCATTCGCACCGCGAAGCCGAGACCAGCCTCGAAGGGCGTGTCGGTCGTGGTGACGTCAGTCCCCCACACTCGGTAGCCCTTTTCGAGTCGAAGTGACTCGATGGCTCGGTACCCACCAGGCATAAGCCCGTAGGGCTTACCCTTCGCGCTCAACAGATCCCAGAGCGTCACTGCGTACTCCGCGGGGCAGTTGATCTCCCATCCAAGTTCACCCACGAAAGTGACGCGAAGCGCGAGACACGGCACCGCACCAACGTTGAGTTCCTTGGCCTTCAGGTAGCCGAACGCCTCATTCGAACAGTCAGTGTCAGTGAGTGACTGAAGAATATCTCTGGCCCTTGGCCCCCACAGAGCGAAGCACGCGAACTGCGAGGTGACGTCCTCGACGTCGACGCGACGTCCGTCGGTGAGTTGCGAAAGAATCCAGGCCCGGTCGTGATTGCCAAAGGCCGTTCCGGTGACGAGGCGAAAACGATCCTCGGCGAGTCTGGTCACCGTGAGGTCACACTCAACGCCACCGCGCGCATTGAGCAACTGGGTGTAGGTCACCGAGCCAACAGCTTTCGCAACGTTGTTCGCGCACAGCTCTTCGAGAAACGCTGGCGCGTCGCGGCCACGAACGTCAAGCTTGGAGAACGACGTCTCGTCGAAGAGCGCGGCGCGCTCGCGACACGCTCGGTGCTCCGCGCCAATCGCGGGCGACCACAGACGTCCAGCCCACCCATTGGGGCGAAGCGACGCGTCGCCCTCAGCACTGTTCGACTCGAACCAGTTGACGCGCTCCCAGCCAGCCTTTTCGCCAAAGGACGCGTCGAGATCCTTGAGTCGTTCGTACGTCGGGGGTACGCGAAGCGGACGTCCGGCTTCGCGCTCGTGTCCCGGAAACTTGATGTCGTAGTACGTCGCGTACATCTCGTACGTACGCGTCAGCGCGTAGCCGCGGCTGCGGTACTGAGGACCGAAACGTCGCGAGTCCATCTCCCACGTGTCGAGACTGGGTTGTCCGCTGATGATCCACTCAGCCATGAGCTGTCCCATACCGCCCGAGCCCGCGATGCCGTGCGCGCAGAATCCTGCGGCCACCCAGAATCCCTCCACGGCGCTCGGGCCCACGATGAACTCGCCGTCGGGCGTAAAGGCCTCAGGACCGTTAATTAGTTTGACGACCTCGGCGTCGGCCAGAGCCGGCACGCGCAGTGACGCTGCTTCGTAGATGTCCGCGAAGCGGTCCCAGTCCTCGCTGAGCAGCTGATTGTTGAAGTCGCTCGCGATGCCACCAAGTCCCCATGGCGAAGGGTTTCGCTCGTAGCCACCGGCCACGAGCCCCCCACTCTCGGCGCGGTAGTAGACGAGTCGTGAGGGGTCGCGCATCGTAGGCATGTCGCGCGAAAGCCCCGCGTCTTTCGTGATGACGTACTGGTGCGCCATCGGAATGATGGGTACGTGCACACCAGCGAGACGTCCTATTTCGTAGGCGTAAATGCCGCCAGCGTTCACGACCACCTCGCACTCGATGTCCCCGCGATTAGTCTCAACGCCGGTGACGCGTCCGCGTTCAACACGAACTGCGGTAACGCGAGTGTCAGTAAGAATCGTCGCGCCGCGCTGTCGGGCACCTTTCGCGAGAGCGAGCGTCACCGAACTGGGATCGAGGTAGCCATCAGTGGGCAGATACCCCGCGCCCACGACGCCATCAGTGGTCATGATTGGAAAACGTTCCTGTGCCTCTTTGGGCGAGATCAAGTGGAACGCCAGACCGAAGGTCTCGGCCCAGTCGGCTTGACGTTGAAGCTCTTCCATGCGTTCGGGCGTTGAAGCGAGGCGAAGCGAGCCGACCTCGCGCCATCCAGTCTCTAAGTCGACCTCCTCACCGAGCGTTCGATAGAGCTCGACGGAGTTCATCATCATGCGCGTCAGACTCAACGAACCGCGCAACTGGCCGACAAGTCCGGCCGAGTGAAACGTCGATCCACTGGTGAGTTGTGAACGCTCCACCAACACGGCGTCAGTGAGACCAAGACGGGCGAGCCAGTAGAGGATTGAACAGCCACCGATTCCTCCGCCAATCACGACGACGCGGGCGCGCTGAGGCACTGACTGTTCAGCCACGATGGTTGGCACCGTCCTCTCACGTCAGTTGAGAATGGACGTCGCCACCTCGCCTTGAGACAGTACACCGATACGATTTTGCAATCGCGCGCTGACGCGACGACACAACTACGACGTTGGCAGACCGAGCGCTTTGAGAAACGGTCGCGCAATCGTGAGTTGACCGCGCGAGGGGTTCAGCGCGAGAAACTCACGAAACTCTTTTTTCGCCAGCGCAGTGTTCCCCGGCGTGGAGTCAGCGACGATCGCGTAGTAAAGACGCGGTGCCGCATTGCGAGGTCCGTACTTAATGGCTTTTCGAAGGTCCGCGACGCCAATAGTCACGAGTGCGGGATTGGTGCTGGAACTACCGGCCGAGAAGTCCAACCATCCCGTCTCAGTAAGCGCCAAGACGTTCCTAGGTCGAAGGTTGAGTACTTGTTGATACGCACTCAGGGCCGCGACGACGTTGCCGTTGGCGACGTCGGCCTGGGCCTCAGAAAGAAACTGCGTGATCTGCTGGGCCTGACCGAGCGAGACGTTTCCGGTAATGGAGCTGCCTGGTTGGCGCGGCGATAACGACGACCACAACAACACGATCGCCGCCACAAAAAAACACGCCAACGCGCTCAGCAACACCCAGCGACGTCGTCGACGAACGGTCGTTCTTTTCGCGGTTGCTGCACCCAATGCCAAAAGTTCCTCGTGCGCCTTATCGAGCGCGGCGCGTTCGCGGCGCTCAATAGCGGCGGCCTCGCTCTCCGTGAGTTCACCCGACGCACGTTCCTTGGCTGCGTCAGCGAGGGATGCCTCGCGCAGAGCGATCTCGTCGCGAAGCTGTGCTTCGTTCTTGCTCATCGGCGTCGAGCCAGTCGGATCGCACTGGCGATAAGGAGCACCACGACGAGCACGGGCACGATCCAGAGCAACGCGCCCAGTCCTGACGTCGGCGGAGCGAGAAGAATCGACGTGCCGTACACCGATTCGATCGAGGTCAATATCTGGTCGTCACTTTCACCCTTGTGAACTTTGGTGGCAATCTCGTGGCGCACCGCGATCGCCGCGGTGGCGTTACTCACCGCTACCGAGAGATCATCACACGAGGGACATCGCACCAGTGTCTCGAGGTGCGCAATGCGTGCGTTGTCACTCGTCGAATGAGGGTGGAGCGCAAAGGCGAACGCCCCCACGACGACCAACGCCACGCACCACAAGACGAAGGAGCGAGCGACGTTCACGACTTCACCCGAGCGACGACTTGTTCAAGTTGCCGAGCACTGATCGGCCCGATGAGCGTCGCCGCGACAATGCCCTTCGCGTTGATGATGAACGTGGTGGGCGGTGACAAGACTCCGAAGCGATTGGCGATGACGCCGCCGCTGTCTACGACCGAGGGATAGAGCGAACCGTAGTGCGTGGCAAAAGCCTCCGCGGCACTCAGCGGGTCGTCAAAGACAACACCCACCACGTCAACGCCTCGGTTCCTCTCCTGCCACGCGAAGGTCGAGAGTTTTGGTGCTTCTGTCTTGCAGGGGCCACACCACGAGGCCCAGAAGTTCACCACGACGACGCGGCCTCTGTCGTTCTTGATGTTGAGTTTTCCACCACCACCAAGCAGAGGCGCAGAGAGCGCTGGCGCCGTTTTGCCGAGCAAGGGACTCTGTGTTTCGGTGGCGTTGGTGATCGGATGACGCGTTGCCAAGAACAACGACAACGCCACCACGACGACAATCGCCGCGAGCGAGATGGCCATCACCGAGCGCTTCACGTCGCTGCCTCGTCGTAGCGCCGGCGAAAGAATGAGAGCGCACTGCCAGCGCCAATGATGAGTCCCCCGAGCCACAGCCACGCCAGCAACGGCTCGACCGTCACACCGAGCACGACAGAACCAGTGGGCAGATCGTTTCGGACCTGCGCGCCCGAGGTCGAGCCATTACCCCCCACGGCTTCGAACGTGACGTAGACGTCGCGCAGAAGGTTCGAGTCAATCGCTGGTGTGCCGACGGTCTGTCCGTTTCTCCCGTTGTAGGTCGTGATCGCGGGACGTAGTTGATGTCCATCAACCGTGACCTTCAACTGCGTCGCCGTGCGCAGAGCGTCTTTGGCGTTATGAAAACCTGAAAACTTCACGAGCTGGCCGTCAACAACGGTGCTCTGGCCCGAAGCGAGCGTGACCTCAGAGCGCTTGACGTACGTCGTTGACGTGACGATACCGAGTGCCAAGATCACCACGCCCACGTGCACGATCATGCCGCCAATAGTTGGGGAACGAACCACCCCGCGCCACGAGCCTCGTCGAATCGCCGTCACGAGCGCACCGCGTAGCGTTCGCAGCGCCGCGCCCGCGGCCAGTACCGAAAGAAAGACCGCGACGACTTCGGCGGGACGGCGCACGCCAACACTCAAGAGAACAGCCACCACCGCGAGTGCCGACCACGCGCTGATGCGCATTCGATCCCAGAGCACGCGCGCGTTCGCGCTGCGCCAACTCACGAGTGGCGCAATCGCCATGAGTAACAACAACAAAACACTGACGGGCGCGGCGACCGAGGCGAAGTACGGCGTACCCACGGTGACCTGGGTGCCGTTGATCGCTTGGTAGAGCAGTGGAAAGACCGTGCCGAGCAAGACCACGATCGCAAAGCCCACGAAGAGAATGTTGTTCGCCACGAAAAGTCCCTCGCGCGATAGTGGGTGGTCGACGCCGACCGGGGCGCGAAGTCGGTCGCCTCGCCACGCGAGGAGTCCGGCGCCCAACACCACCACGACGAAAAACAGTCCAATTAACAACGGCCCGAGCGTGCTCGACGAGAACGCGTGCACGCTCACGAGCACACCAGAACGGGTAAAGAACGTCCCGAGCACCGTGAGGGCGAACGTCGCAATCGCGAGCGAGAGATTCCACACCCGAAAGAGTCCTCGCCGATCTTGAACGATGACCGAGTGAATGTAGGCAGTTGCGGTGAGCCACGGCAGCAACGCCGCGTTCTCAACGGGGTCCCAGCCCCAGAATCCTCCCCAACCGAGCACCTGGTAGCTCCACCACGCACCGAGCACAATGCCCAGTGAGAGCGATCCCCACGCGAGCACCGTCCAGCGACGTTGTTCGAGCGGCCAACGATCTTGCACGCGACCGGTGATCAACATGCCAATCGCGAAGGCGAAGGGAACGCTAAAGCCCACGAAGCCGAGGTAGAGCAACGGTGGGTGGACCGCGACCAAAGGATTATCCTGCAACAAAGCGTTTGGACCGGCGCCTTGCAACACGTGTGCGGCGTTGTGGAGAAAGGGATCGGCCGGACCCATCATCAAGAGCGTGAAGAAGGCGCCAATCGCGAACAACACAATCGTCGCCCAGCCCACGACAGCCTCAGCGCGGTCGCGACGGTAGTAGAGCAGCACACCCAGCGTGATCGCGCTCTGGAGCAAGACCCAGAGCATGAGCGAACCTTCGAGCGCCGACCAGAGACCCGTAATGGAATAGAGCAGCGGTGTGAAGGTGGCATTATTTTCCGCGACGTACGCGAGAGAAAAGTTGTGCGTAATGAGCCCGAACTCCATGACGCCGATCGCGCCAGCAATTCCACTCACCGCAACGAGGGCCCACCAGCGCGCTCGCGAGTCGCGCTTGTGGCGAAGCGCACGCGCTTGTTCAATAATGCCGCCAAGTGCGCCAATGAAACAGACGTAGAGCGCCACGCGCCCGAGCCACGTCAAGATCATCGTGTCGTCCCGTTGGGAGCCTTCACACGCTTGGGATGTTGGGCAATGTAGGACGCCGTGTGCTTGACCATTATCTGCGTGCCGTAAAACGTGTCCGAGGTTCTACTCGTAAAGTGACCGACGACGACAACTGGAATATTGGCTTGAAAGAGTTGTGGCGGCGAGCCGTGCGCACTCACGAAAACTTCTTTGCCACCACCCTTGATCCAAAACGACGCGCCGGTGGCGGTGCGAGTGATCGTGTGGGGCTTGACGACGCCCTCAAGGCGAATGGTCTTCGTACCTAGTGACGCGCGCGAGTGCATTGCTTGATCGACAGTTTCGAAGTAGTTCAGCGAGTGCAAAAGACCTTGGCTGAGAAGAGCCAGCACCGCAACGACGAGCAGTGCCACGACGCCAATGGAGCGTCGACGACCACGACGCTTCGAGGGCGGCGCGGCGACGGGACTGAGATCAAACGCAGCGTCAGCGTCGGGCACGTCGTCCTCGCCACCAGATAGAGAGCGCGTAGAGCGCCAACCCCCCAAAGGCGAAAGAGTAGCCCGCGACGACGTAACTCATCAGCGAACTCCCTCACGACGACGTTGCACGAGCGCCTCTTCTACCAACGCGTTGGAACGCTCGTCACGCAGAACTTCCAGTCGATACCTCGCGCGAAGTAACCAGAAGAAGAGCATGGTGAAGCCAAGAAAGCTAATCAAGAGGGTCCACGCCTGGAGACCGTGGATCTTCAAACCGTGGTCGGTCGTGAAGACCGTCGCACCCTGGTGAAGCGTCTTCCACCACTGCACAGAAAATTGAATGATTGGCACGTTGATCGCGGCGAGCAGCGCCAAGACCGCGCTGCGACGAGCTCTCAGTTCGGGGTCGTCGTTCGCGCGGCGAAGCGCTAAGTACGCGAGCGCAAAGACGCCAAGGACTGCCGTTGAGGTGAGTCGAGCGTCCCACGCCCACCACACACCCCAAGCCGGTCGTCCCCAAATCGAGCCGGTGATGAGCGTAAGAAGAATGAACACCACGCTCACTTCCATGGCGCAGTGCGCGATGCGGTCTACGAGCATGGAGCGAGTGCGTCGCCACAGATAGAGCGCACTCGCGATCGTCGCCGTGCCAAAGGAGACGTAGAGAGCCACCCACGCAACGGCAGGGTGCACGTAGACAAGTCGGGCAAGATCGCCTTGGATTTCGAAGGACGGCGTCACCCACAGACCCAGCCACAACGTGAGCGCCAGCAAGACGAACGTGACCGGTCCAAGGAGCCGTTGGGAGAGTTGTTTCATCATGATTCCTCCAGAACACCGTAAAGGAGAATCCCTACGCCGACGTAAGCAGCCAGCGCAACGAGGGAAATTACCCACCATTGCCAAATGGTCCCGCCGTGCAGGGTGGCGCTGAACGAGCGCTCACCAGCGATGAGCAGGGGCGCGAACGCCGGGAACGAGAGCACCGGCAACAAGGTGGCGGGACCCTGCCCACCGCCGCTCAGCGCCCCGTATAACGCGCCCGCGGCAGCGAGTGCCGCCAGGGTGACAAGAACACTGGGCAGAGCCGACAACGTGCCCCTGAGCGCCGTATGGAGCAAGAGCACCGAGCCCCCCAAGAGGACGATGCCCATCAACCAGAGCTCCACCATCAGCGCCAACGCCTTGCCCAAAAAGACACCGGCCGGATCGAGTCCGAGCGTCGCAACCGACGCTTTGGTGCCCGGTGAACTCTCAATAGATTGACTGCGATTAATCATCAAGAGCGCGACGAGCAACATAACCAAATAGAACAACCCCGGACCAGCACTCGAGTGTCCGGCGTGCTGTGGGCCTAAGGCGAGGCCGGCGAGAACGAGCGCCATCACCCCAAAGGGCAGCACCTGCCAGAGCAACACACGACTTCGTCGCTCTATGCGCAGGTCCTTGGCGGCAACGAGCAGCGCAATTCGAATCACGAGCGATCCTCAACGACGAGTCCACCGGCCAGGGTGAGCGTGCGCGGTCGTAACGCACTTGAGCGCAGCGGATCGTGGGCGCTGAGCACGACCGTCGCGCCGGCCTCGACCACGTCACCAATGAGCTGGTCGAAGAACATCCGGCCCTCGTCATCGAGTGACGCGTAGGGCTCGTCCAAGAGCCAGAGCTCTGGTCGGCGAAGCAGCAGCCACGCGAGTCCCAGGCGTCGACGTTGACCAGCACTTAACTGACGCGTGGGGGTCGAGGCACGACGAGCAAGTCCCACGCGTTCGAGCACGGAAGGTATTTCAGTGATCGGACGCTCCAGCGCCTTCGCGGCGAAGACGAGATTCTCCTGCGTGCTGAGATCGTCGTAGAACGAGCCTTCGTGACCGAGCCATCCGACGCGTCGTCGCAGCTCCCTTAGGTCACCAGTCCTCAAATCAATGGCGCTCACCATGCCCGAACCACTGGAGAGTGCCAAAAGACCACCGAGGAGTCGTAACAAACTTGTCTTACCGGCGCCGTTCGCACCGGTGACGACGCTGAGCGAACCCGGTTCGAGTTCAAGGTTCACGCCACTCAGCAGTGGAAAGCCACTCACCAGAACAACCGCGTCGCGAAGCGCAACAACCGGCGACGAACTACTCGTGCTCAAGGTTTAGCGCTGGAGCGCTTTAACATCAGCGTCGACCATCATCTCAATCAACTGATAAAAGTCCGTCTCGCACTTCCAACCGAGCACGTCGTGCGCCTTAGTGGCGTCACCGATCAGAAGATCAACTTCAGCGGGTCGAATGAACGCGGAGTCGACCTTGACGAACTCTTCGTAGTTGAGTCCCGCGATACCAAAAGCAACTTCGCACAGTTCGCGCACCGAGTGGGTCTTGCCGGTCGCGATGACGAAATCGTCTGGCGTGTCTCGTTGAAGCATCAGCCACATCGCGCGCACGTAGTCTTCGGCATATCCCCAGTCGCGTTGAGCTTCTAAGTTGCCAAGTCGAAGCTCAGTGTCAAGTCCCGCCTTAATGCGCGCCACGCCGTGGGTTACTTTGCGGGTGACGAACTCGATGCCACGACGAGGTGATTCGTGATTGAACAAAATGCCACTCGACGCGTGTAGGCCGTAACTCTCTCGGTAGTTGACGGTAATCCAGTGGCCGTACACTTTCGCGACGCCGTAAGGACTGCGCGGATAGAACGAAGTGTTCTCGTCCTGAGGCACGCTGCGCACCCGTCCGAACATCTCTGACGAGCTTGCTTGGTAGAAGCGAATATCGGGGTCAACGATACGTATCGCGTCGAGCATTCTCGTCACGCCGAGCGCCGTTGCCTCACCGGTTAAGACCGGCTGGGCCCACGAGGCCTGGACGAAACTCTGCGCGGCAAGGTTATAAACCTCGCTCGGGCGATAGTCGCGCAGCACGTGAATCAACGACACCTCATCCATGAGGTCGCCCGACACCAACGTAAGTTGCTCTTGAACGTGGCTAATTCGCTCAATATTTACCGTTGAACTGCGTCGCATGAGGCCAATAACTTCATAGCCCTGGGCGAGCAATAGTTCAGCGAGGTAGGAACCGTCTTGACCCGTAATACCAGTAATAAGCGCACGTTTCGCCACCGAAGTTCCTCCACCGCAGGAGCATCGACGCGGCGTCCCTGCCGGGGCTCACTCTACTACCGGAGCAAAATGCATCCTCGACGTAGCCTGAGCGAGTGGGCCGCCTCGTCGTCGTGAGTTTTCGCTTAGGCGGCACCGACGGCGTGAGCATCGAAGCCACGAAGTGGATCGACGCCCTTAGGACCCTTGGCCACGACGTGACCACACTCGCGGGAAGCGGCGTCGCCGACGTCATTATTCCCGAACTCGCCATTGGCGCAACGACGCCACCGTCGCTTGAAGCGCTCAGCGACGCATTGATCGGCGCTGACCTGGTGGTCGTAGAGAATCTCGCGTCACTGCCACTTAACGTCGCCGCCCGCGACGTTCTCTACCAAGCACTCGATCAGCGAGCAGCGCTTTTTCATCATCACGATCTCGCGTGGCAACGCGAGGAGTGGCGTCACGAAGCAACGCCGCGCGACCAAGATCGCTGGTTCCACGTCACCATCAACGACGTCTCTCGTCGCGAGCTCGAAGCGCGCGGCGTGAATGCCGTCACGATACGTAACTCCTTTGACTGCGATCCTCCCCTCGGTCGACGCGGCTTCGCTCGCGACGTCCTTGACATCGCGAGCGAGCGACTCGTTCTTCTCCCGACGCGCGCCATCCCTCGCAAAAACGTGGCGGGCGCACTGAGTCTCGCGGCGTCACTCGACGCAGTGCTCTGGCTACTCGGTCCGACCGAAGATAACTACGAGGCCGCGCTCGCGAACCTGCTCAGCGAATCAACCGTCGACGTTCGTCGAGGACTTCCCGAGGGACTCACGATCCACGACGCGTACGCGGCGAGCGACCTCGTCGCCATGCCCTCGACGTGGGAAGGATTCGGCAATCCCGTGCTCGAGTCCGTGACGCATCGTCGACCCTTGGCCGTCAACCCCTACCCCGTACTCGAAGAGATTCGCTCGTTTGGCTTTGAGTTCTTCGAACTTGACGACGTGGACTCTATTCTCAAATTCCTCGACAGTCCCGACGAGGAGCTCTTTACTCACAACGCTCGCATTGCTCGCGCCCGCTTCAACGTCGCCGCTCTTCCCCAGCGATTGGCCGTTCTTTTGGCAGATAATGGGCTGAAGTAGGGCCCACTAGGATTCGTTTCTATGGTCATTAATGACGAGCGATCCACCCCGTTAGAACGCACACCTCATGGGGAACGGCGCGAGCAGCTCTTGCTGGTGGCGCGGACAATTTTCGCCGAACGCGGCTTCCAAGCGACCACGATGGACGACATCGCCAAAGAAGCCGGCTTTACCAAACCGATTCTTTATCAGTACTTCGAGTCCAAGACCGAGCTCTATCGCGAAATTGTGACCCAGACTGCCGAGAAGCTTCTCACTTCGTTGCGTGACGCCGTCGGCGAGGTCGAATCACCTCGAGCAAAAATCGAAGTTGCCTTTCGCGTCTACTTCGACATGGTCGTGAGTGAGACCGACGCCTTTCGCATTCTCTTCATTCACTCGCACGAAGGCGAGACGAGAGGTGACCTACGACTACTTGAACTGGGACTCGTCTCGTTCCTTGAACCATTCATCGCCGTTCGCATCAAGCCCGATCACCGGCGCCAGCTCGCCGCTGGTGTTGTGGGCATTGCCGAAGGCGCGGCGACGGCATGGCTCATCCAACAAGAAGGTAAAGGTTGGCCCACACCGGGACCCGGTGTCGCAGAGCGACTCGCGGCACGAAGCGCCACGCTCGCCTGGGGCGGCCTGCGTTCAGTCGAATTGGATTAGTTAACGCTCATCTTGGGCGACGATGCTCGCGAAGATTTGCGAAAGCGACCAAAGTTGCTTCGCGCACGCATCGTACGTTGCCTGATCGCCACCTGCTGGATCGTCAACATCAAAGAAGCCCGAAGGCGTCATCGACGCCACCTCGCGAACTCGTTCTTCTAACGTCGCGTCCGGTGAGGACTCGCTCAGCAACTGCGCAAGCACGACCGTCTTCGTAGCGCCGTTGGGATACTCCCTTCGAACGAAATTTACGTGATTGGCTTCGGCGGTCACTATGACGTCGGCCCATGAAACGTCGCCATCGTTCAGTTGATGGCTTCGATGCGCCCCGAAGTGGTGCTCGCCCAAGTCCTCCAGACCGAGAAGTGCGTCTCTTGTGCGCGAGCTCATCGCGCTGCCCTCGATGACGTGCGTACCCGCAGTGCGAACCTGCCAGTCAAAGCCGTTAGCCTCGCTCAAGGACGTCAACATGTAGCCCAACATGACTGAGCGCGCCACGTTGCCAGTGCACAAGGTGACAATTTTCACGATCGATGCCTCCTTGGGCTGTCCTCGCGAAGAAGATTAGACATCAAGGAGTTCGCTGTCGCAACCATTTGATCTCAGTACGGCTTCTTAAGGTCAGCGAACATCGGAAAGTGCTTTACGTTGCACGTGAGCAACTTGCACCCGGTAACCATTGCTGTTGCTGCGATTGCTAAGTCGGCACTGTCGATTGACCGATGGCTTGCCAGCCAACTTCGACCCAATTCGCCAGCGCGTTCGGCGATCAACGTGTCGACAGAGTGCCAGATGAAAATTGAGAGAAACGATCGAGTGCCGCCTTCTTCGTTCGTCCTCATTCCGGCGAGCACCTCAAGACGCGTAATCTCGCTCGCGTGCAACGGCGCTCGAACTCTCTCGCCCTCGAGAACTTCCGCGGCGCCATCGTGGCCTCGTAGATAGTCGATGATTACGGATGTATCGACAAGGACGGTCAATGCTCGTCGCGAGCGATGCGCAATCCCGAACGAATTCTCTCCACCATGGCAGCTCCGTCCTCTTTACGCTCAGCCCACGAGCCGAAGGATTGTCGCATGAGATCGAGGTCGTCGGCGCTCGAACGCCACGTACCGTAGACCGTTTCGACTGCGTCTCGAATAAGAGCCGACAGAGACTTGCCCGTGCGCGCGGCCTCGGCATCGAGTGCTTGGCGTTCCGCTGCGGTAAGGGAAATCTGCGTTCTTTGCATGATGTAAGTATACATCACTCCTTCGTTGCCCTTTCGACGATCGACAGTGACGCCATTGACGTTGAAGATCGAAACTGCGGGAAAGCACCACATGCATCACGTCGCACCGCATTAGCCATCGCAGTTGTCACGAAGACCATTGGTCTCTCGCATGGCCGCGCTTGACCACGTCACCTAGCCGTGCTGGATATACCTCACGCGACACGTCTTCGCGTTCGCCATCACAACGGTGAACGTAAAGGTACCGTTTCGCGATCCCCGTCGCGCGCTGACCCTGACCGTCAAGGTTGTGCCGGTGTCCTTCGTAACAAAGGCGGTTGTACCAGGGTGGCTGGTCACCTTCGGGCGTCCATAGAAACCTTGGCCCGTAATGAAAAGGGTGACGGTCCTTCCCGGAACTACGTATCCAATAACGTGTTGCGCGACGGGCGTCGTCACTTTCGGAACCGTGGTCGTGGTCGTGGTCGTGGTCG
>Ga0208357_1000456_pt1 | contig 33520 bp, 33 predicted proteins | sample NGESurdeep092012_6_FD_184487 | JGI IMG/M metagenome (GOLD analysis project Ga0208357, IMG submission 184487) | Arctic peat soil microbial communities from Barrow, Alaska - NGEE Surface sample F52-2 deep-092012 (SPAdes) | ecosystem: Environmental > Terrestrial > Soil > Wetlands > Peat ...
GCGTGCGCTTCTCGCCGATTCGGTTCAGCCGGCTGACGGGGATCTCGCCTAACTCACGAAGCCGGCGTGGCGCCGTCTCACTCATTCGATTCCGAAGTAGTAGGGGTACAACGGCTGGCCCCCGTGATGGACTTCCACCGCTATGTCCGGATATTCGTCGGCGAGGAACTCGGTGATCCTGCGAGTGTTCGCGGGCGAGGAACCCTCGCCTTCGATGATCGTGACCAGTTCGTGCTTGGGGGTGATGAGCTCGTTCAAGAGGTGATTGCTCGCTCCGGCGATCGAGTGATCGATCGAACACACCCCGTGGGCGGACAGTCCGATCCAGTCGCCGAGGTGTACCTCGCCGACGTCGGTCGTCGTGTCGCGCACCGCTTGGGTGACCTCGGCCGCCACCACGTTGCACGCCGAGGCGCTCATCGCCGTCGCGTTGTCCGCGGCCGTGGCGTCGGGGTCGTATTCGAGCAGCGCCGCGAAACCTTGGACGATCGAATTCGTGGGCACGACGGTCACGGTCTGTTCGACCAGGGCGTCGACCTGTTCGGCGACCGGTCGAATGTTCTTGTTGTTCGGCAAGAGCACCACTTGGTCCGAGCCCGTCGCCAGTACCGCCGCCACGAGGTCCGCGGTCGAAGGGTTCATCGATTGACCGCCGGCGACCAGCACGCGAACGCCGAGCGAGCGAAAGATTCTTCCGACGCCCTCGCCCACGACGACCGCGACGACCGACGTCGTGGGGGCCGGGTCGAGTTCGGCGTCCGGTTGCTCGGCGCTGCCTTCGCGCACCCAGCGTTCTTCGATGACTTGTTCCGTGAGGTCCGTCACGCGGATGTCGCGAGGTCGTCCCGCGTCGAGCGCGGCTTCGAAGGCGGCGCCGATGTTGTCGGTGTGGATGTGGCAGTTGTAGAGGCCGTCGCCGCCGACGATGACGATCGAGTCACCGATCCCCGACCAGACCTCGCGAAAGGCGTGCATCTTGTCGTCCTCGGCGTCGAGTAGGTACATCACCTCGTAACGCAGGTCGGCGATCGACAGTTCACGGACCTCGGTCTCTTCGTGCACGCGCACCGTGATCGACTCGGCCGACGGCGCGATCGGCAGTGGATCGTGAGCGACCACGTTGCAGAGCGCGTCGAAGAGCAACAACAGCCCGGTGCCTCCGGAATCGACGACGCCGGCCTGCTTCAACACCGGCAACTGCTCGGGCGTGAAGGCCAGCGCGTCTCGTGCGCGGTCCCGCGCCGAGCGCACGAGTTCGATCAACGTCTCGCAATGCGCGCGAGCCCCTTCGGCGGCGGCGCGAGCGATGGAGAGCATCGTCCCTTCGACGATGCGCACGACGGCCGCGCGGGCCAAGACGTCGGCGTTCTCGAGTGATTCGGCCAACAGATCGGCCGACACGTCGCCCTTGAGGGGAAACTTTGCGACCAGTCCGCGAAGCATCTGGGAGAGGATGACGCCGGAATTACCCCGCGCACCCATGAGTGAACCGTGGGCGATCGCCTTGCAGACCTCGGCCATTTCGGCGTCATCGGCCAACGGTCCCAGTTCGGCCGCCACCGATTCAATGGTGAGCGTCATATTGGTCCCGGTGTCGCCGTCGGGGACCGGATAGACGTTCAGGCGATTAATGACTTCCTTATGGGAACGCAGCAAATCGGAGTACGTGGCGATCGTTGAACGCAGTTCGCGTGCCGAAAGCGTCAACGGAGAGGTCATTGGCTGAAATGCTACAATGGACCTTCGGTTTAGTCCGGTGGCGCCCTACGGCGCCCCGATCAAGGAGATTGTTCATCATGGCATCCGTCTGCGAAATCTGCGGCAAGAAGCCGTCGTTCGGTATGAACGTCTCGCACTCCCATCGCCGCACCAAGCGACGTTGGAACCCCAACATCCAGCGAGTGCGCGCAATGGTCGCCGGTACGCCCAAGCGCATGAACGTCTGCACCGGCTGCATCCGATCGGGCAAGGTCACCAAGCCCGTTCGTCGCCCCGTCGAAGCGTAAGTCAGAGCAGGTGCTGCCAGCCCCGACGTTCGAACACTTCTCCCTTTAACGTCCTCGTCGCGGGGTCCTTCACGACCGTGCCGATCGCCAGCGGGACACGAAGTCCTCGGTCCACGAAGACCAAACGGAGTCTCGCGACGTCGTCGGTCGCGATCAACAACTCGTAATCCTCTCCCCCGCTGATCGCCTCGTCGGCTCTCGCGCCGTCGGCGACGGGGACGTCGGTCAGTTCGAATCCGACACCCGAGGCGTCAGCCAATCGGTGGAGGTCCAGACCCAATCCGTCACTGAGGTCCATCATCGCGTGCACCCCGGCGCCGCGCGCGGCCATACCTTCGGCGAGGCGGGGCCAGGGACGGCGATGCGCGACGACCAGTTCGTCGGCGAGCGACGCGCCCGCGCGGCGACGGCGAAGGCCCGCGGCCGAGCGACCGAGCGCGCCGGTGACCACCAACTGATCGCCGGGCTTGGCGCCACTTCGGTAGACCGCGCCACGACCGGGACACTCCCCAAAGACCGTGACCGCGACCGTTACGTCGCGACCCTGGGCGAGGTCGCCACCGACGATCGGGCAACCCGTGACGATCGAGGCGTCGGCCATGCCCCGATGCAACTCTTCGAGGTCCGTGCCCTCCGGCGCCGTCACCGCCACGACGGCACCGCGCACGTGCGCGCCCATCGCGGCCAGATCCGAGACCGCGGCCGCCACCGCTTTGAAGCCGAGGTCCTCCAATGGGAAGTATTCGAAATCGAGATGGACACCCAGAACGGCGACATCAGTGCTGATCACGGCCTGTCCCACGAAGGGGGCGAGGACCGCGGCGTCGTCGCCGATGTGACGTTCCCCCTCAGGAATATTGCGTAGTCCGACAATTTGGGCGATACGCTCAATGACGTCATCTTCACGCCGGGAGTAAACCCCATTGGGGACTGTTGGGTCAGTCGGCGCGGGCATGAACCTGGTTCGCCAGGTGTGCGTCACGATGTCGTGGCGTCCTATGAGTGGAGGAGCTCAACGTGTCGTACCCGACCCAACACAAGAAACTCATCGCGTGGGTGGAAGAAATAGCGCGGCTCACAACCCCCGATCGTATCCACTGGTGCGACGGATCGGACGAGGAGTACGACGAACTGTGCCAACTGCTCGTCGACGCCGGCACCTTCACGCGACTTTCCGCTTCGAAGCGACCGAATAGTTACTACGCGACGTCGGACCCGAATGACGTCGCGCGCGTCGAGGACCGCACCTTCATCTGTTCGAAGGACGAGCACGACGCCGGACCAACCAACAATTGGTGCGAACCGGGCGAGATGCGCGACACCCTCAGGACTCTCTTCGAAGGTTCGATGAAGGGCCGCACGATGTACGTCGTGCCGTTCTCCATGGGACCGCTCGGATCGAACATCAGCCACATCGGCGTCGAGGTGACCGACTCGGCCTACGTCGCGGTCAACATGAAGATCATGACGCGCATGGGTACCGGCGCGCTCGAAGCGCTCGGCGCGGACGGGGAGTTCGTGCCGTGCCTGCACTCGGTGGGGATGCCCCTCGACGAAGGTCAGGCCGACGTCAAGTGGCCCTGCAATTCGAGTGACAAGTACATCGTGCATTTCCCCGAAACCCGCGAGATCATGTCCTACGGTTCGGGCTATGGGGGCAACGCGCTCCTGGGCAAGAAGTGCTTCGCGCTGCGCATCGCCTCGGTCCTGGCGCGCGACGAAGGCTGGTTGGCCGAGCACATGCTGGTCTTGAAACTCACGAGTCCGGCCGGCGAGGTGCGCTACGTGACCGGCGCCTTTCCGAGTGCCTGCGGCAAGACGAACCTCGCGATGCTCGTGCCGTCGCTCCCCGGCTGGAAGGTGGAGACCATCGGCGACGATATCTGCTGGATGAAGCCCGACGCTGAGGGACGCCTGCGCGCGATCAACCCCGAGTCCGGATTCTTCGGCGTCGCGCCGGGGACGAACATGCAGACCAATCCCAACGCCATGCTCTCGATCGAGGCCAACACCATATTTACCAATACCGCGATCACGCCCGACGGTGACATCTGGTGGGAGGGCATGGGCGAAGCGCCCGAGGGCCTCATCGACTGGAAGGGTCAACTCTGGTCGAAGGACCTCGGCACGCCGGCGGCGCACCCGAACTCTCGCTTCACGGCTCCGGCGTCCCAGGACCCGGCGATCGCCGCGGAGTGGGAGGACCCGGCCGGCGTTGCGATCGACGCGATCCTCTTTGGCGGGCGACGCGCGAGCGTTATCCCGCTCGTCTTCCAATCACGTGGTTGGGACCACGGCGTCTTTTTGGGATCGATCCTCGCCTCGGAGACGACGGCCGCGGCGACGGGGACGGTCGGCAAGTTACGCCGTGACCCCTTCGCGATGCTCCCCTTCTGCGGGTACAACATGGCCGACTACTTCGCGCACTGGTTGACCTTCTCTGATCGCTTCGACGAATCGAAGTTGCCGAAGATCTTCTACGTGAACTGGTTCCGCAAGGGCGAGGATGGACGCTGGCTCTGGCCCGGGTACGGCGAGAACAGCCGCGTGCTCGAGTGGGTCTTCGAACGATCGGCCGGTCGCGGCGACGCCGTCGAGACGCCCATCGGATTCGTGCCGTCGACCAGCGCGCTCAACGTCGAAGGATTGAACGTCACCGAGGCGGACATGTCCGAACTATTGACGGTGCATCACCACGAGTGGCGTGACGAGGTGCCCCGAATTCGCGAACACTTCGCCACGTTCGGTGACGACCTGCCCAAGAAACTCAGCGACGAAGTCGATCGTCTGGAAGAGAACCTGGCATCGTAATCACGCTGGCGCGACCGACCGTCGTGCTAGACAAGTCGAGCGCGCGAGCGCGTTTGACCGAGGAGGACACGATGATTACGGACCTATTTCGCATCGACGACCAGGTAGCGATCATCACGGGCTCTGGTCGCGGCATCGGGGCGGCCAGCGCCGTCGCCCTCGCCGAGTGCGGCGCCCACGTCGTCATCGCCTCGCGCACGGTGTCGGACCTCGATGACGTCGCCCACCGCGTCGAGTCCTTGGAACGTCGCGCCGTGAGTGTCGCCTGTGACCTCGCCGATCTGGGTGCCATCGCCGAACTCGCCGCGATCGCGCGCCGGGAGTTCGGTCGCGTGGACATCGTTGTCAACAACGTCGGCGGCGCAGTGCCGTTGCCATTTCTGATGACGACGCCGCAGTACATGGAAGAGGCCTTCCACTTCAACGTCGCGACGGCCCACGCGTTGAACCTCGCGGCGGTGCCGATCATGCTCGAGCGCGGCGGCGGATCGATCGTCAACATCTCTTCGGTCATGGGCCGCGTCGCCGGTCGCGGCTACGCCGCGTACGGCTCGGCGAAAGCCGCGATGGCGCACTACACCCGACTCAGTTCGAAGGACCTCGCTCCCAAGATCCGCGTGAACGCGATCGCGGCCGGTTCGATCGCCACGTCGGCGCTCGAGATCGTGATGACGACGCCCGAATTGAAGCAGATGATGGAAGAGATGACGCTGCTCGGTCGCATCGGCGACGTTCAGGAGATCGCCGCGGGCGTGGTCTTCCTGGCCTCTCCGGCCGGCGCCTACATCACCGGCAAGATCCTCGAAATCGACGGGGGTATTGACATCCCCAACCTCGACTTCCAGTTGCCCGACCTGTAAGCGCTAGTCGACCGTCTCGGCGTCGGCGACGATCAGTCGTGGACCGGACGGCCAGTCGAAATAGCGCCACGTCCAGTTGATCAACACGCGCAGGCGATTGCGAAATCCCACCAAGTACCACAGGTGCAGTCCGAGCCACGCGAGCCATCCGAGGCGACCCTTCACGACGACGCCGTACGGCAACTCCGCGACCGCGGAGTTTCGGCCGATCGTCGCCATGATGCCCTTGTCGTGGTACTCAAAAGGGGTCGTCGCCTCGTCGTGCACGACGTGCAGGATCTGCGCGGCGCAGTGTCGTCCGCTCTGGATCGCGACGGGGGCGAGTTGTGCGCAGAACACACCATCCTTCAACGGCACGGCCGCGGCGTCACCGACGGCCCAGACGTTGTCGCTGTCGAGGAGCCGAAGATCGGCTCGCACGCGGACCCGCCCCCCGGGACCGGAGGTTGATGAGAGTTCCTGCGGCAAGGCGTCGCCGGCACTGACGCCGGCCGCCCAGATGACGGCGGCGCACTCGATTCGATCCCCGTCATCAAACTGAATCGAGTGCTGGTCGATGCCGACGACGGAGCGTCCGAATTGGACCTCGACACCGCTCGACTCGAGCCGGCGCTTCGCGTAGTCGCTGGCCCGCTCGGGAAAGGCCGTCAAGAGTCGCGGCGCCATGTCGACCAGGACGACTCGTATTCGTGCGGGGTCGAGACGAAGCCCGTCACGCTTGATCGCGATCTGGATCAACTCGGTCAACGCGCCCGACGTCTCGACGCCGGTGGGCCCTCCCCCGACCACGACGAAGGTGAGCTGTGGCGACGCGCCGTCACTCTCAGCGCGCACCTCAGCCTCTTCGAGGACCAAGAGCAGCCGATTGCGGAGTCGTCGGGCATCGGACAGCGTGTAGAGCGGCATCGCGAAGCGCGACGCGCCGGACACGCCGAAGAATGCGGCGACCGCGCCGGTGGCGATCACCAGGTGGTCGTAGTCGATCCGGGACCCGTCACCGAGCGTGACGAGATTCCGCGACTGATCGACGCTGCGAACTCGACCGTGTCGGAATCGCACGTTCTTGGCGTGACCGAAAATGGTGCGAATGGGAAAGGCGACGTCCGCCGGTTCCAAGCCGGCCGTCGCCACTTGGTACAGCAGCGGCTGGAAGGTGTGAAAATTGTGCTGGTCGATGATCGTCACGCGAACGTCTTTGTCAGCCAGTCCCTTGGCGACCGCGACGCCGGCGAATCCCCCACCGATCACGACGACGTGCGCCAGGGACGCGAGGTTCCCAGGCACGGATCGGGGGGAGTTCACCATGTGACGCTCAGCATAAAGGCGAGCAATATCAACTTCGCCCGTGCGCGAAGCGACGCCCGAGGCCGTAGACGAGACCGCCGGCGATCGTCAGCACCGCGAGCAGACCGTCACCTACGGCGAATCGCAGCGTGATCGCGACCGGTATCAGCGCGCCGATCACCCACAACAACTGCTGACGGACGGCGAAGCGCGCGAAGGTCCGGCCCTGCGCACCGGGAGCCACGTTGCGTTGCGTGATCGCGTCAAACGTGGGCTGCGCCACGGCGGCGCAGAGGCCCAGCCACCCCGCGAGAACGACTTGAGCGATCAACGTCGGATGGAACGCCGCCAAGCCCGAACCCAGACCGGTCGCCAGGAGCGCCAGCGTCAGCAACGTCGATTCCGGAACGGCGTTGCGCACTCGGGTGACCAACGCCAATCCCACCAACGCGCCGAGCGCACTCATCGCCAACGCGACGGCGAAGTAACTGAGCCCGGCATTATCTCGCCGGAGGCCGAAGGCCAGGAGGAACGTCGCGAAACCAACGGCGAAACGCATAAGGGCCGCGGCACTCAGTCCCCACACCACTTCGATGTCGCCCATCGGATTGAGCGCGTTGCGATCTCGCTCGGCCTGCGTCAGTCCCGCGACTTTGTCGCGCACGACCTTCGCGGGGCGCTGAAGGCGATAACTCGCGACCGTCGCCGCCGCGAACACCACCGACGCCGTGATCAACACGCTCGGTGCGCCGATCCCTTTCAAGATCCCCGCGCCAATCGATCCGACCACGAGTCCACTGAGCGTGCCGAGCAGAGTGAGTTGCGCGTTGAATCCGGAGTAGCCCTTCTCTTGTTGGACCGCGGTGTTCGGCCACCCCGCACCGCCGACGTGGTCCGAATGCTCGCGCAACTGGTCGGTGCGCGCCATCTCGGGGACCAACGTACCTCGCGTCACGACGTAGAGCTTCGAGGAGATCAGGACCAGGAACGCCAACGGAAAGAGCCAGAGCGAGTTGAGGTGTTCGCTCATCATCCAACAGAGCACGACGCGCGCGAGCGCCGACATCGCGACCAGGATTCGCCGCCCATTGGCCGACCGGTCGATGAGCGGTCCGAGGAGCGGTGAAACCACGGCGAACGGGGCGATCGTCAACAAGAGGTAGAGCAGCACTCGAGTCTTGGCTTCCGTCGGGGACACCGAGAAGAACAGTGAGCCGGCCAAGGAGATCGTGACCAGCGTGTCGCCCGCCATCATGATGACGTGCACGAGCGCGAGACGGCCGAAGGCCGTACTTTGATCGAATAGTTCCTGCGCGGAGGCCCACGCGAGGGAACCGAATCCCCGTCGTCGCACGACATCGAGCGTAGGTGATACGTACTCGGGCAACGAAGCGAATGCGGCCGGGCCCCGCTAGACCGTCTCAGTGCACTGGACCTTCTTGGAGAACCTCCCTCTCGCGCTCGCCTTCGCGTTGCTCTGGACTCTGCTCGCGTTCCTCGTCGGTCGCCTCACTCACCGTCACGCCACGATCGACGTCTTCTGGGGCGCCGGCTTCGTCGTCATCTATCTTGAATGCTTCCGAATCGCGCACGCCGGCGTCGCGGCAACGTCGTACGCCAATCGCTACGTCGTCCTCGCCTTCGTCGCGCTCTGGGGACTCCGCCTCACGTTCTACCTGGCCCGCCGCCAGCGCGGCGCCGGAGAGGACGCCCGATACGTCGACATCATGAAGGGCGCGCGTCGCCGCCACGAGACGCTCTACGCCCTACGAATGATCTACGGACTGCAGGGACTCTTGCTGTGGTTCGTCTCGATGCCCCTCCAGTGGATCGCCTTTCACGAGAACGTGAACGCGCTCTTCGTCGTGGGCCTGGTGCTGGTCGTGGTCGGCGTGGTCTTCGAGGCGACGGGTGACGAACAGTTGCGTCGGTTCATTGCGAGCCCCGCCAATCGCGGTACCACGATGAGCGCCGGACTGTGGCGCTACACCCGACACCCGAACTACTTCGGCGACGCGGTCGTGTGGTGCGGCTTCTACGTCGTCGCGAGCTCGAGTGGCTGGGGCTGGCTGACCATTCTCTCGCCGGTGGTGATGGTCTATCTACTGACGTCACTATCGGGCAAGCCCCTACTCGAGCGAAAGCTCACTCAGACTCGCGCCGGCTACCACGAGTACGTCGCGTCGACGAGTTCGTTCTTTCCGCGAGCACCGCGCACGCGCTGACTCAGTTCGAGAAGCAGCCCTGGCGGTAGACGATACTGGGCAAGATGGTGGCCTTGCAGTCGGCCGCGCGCGACACGAATGCCCAACGTTGCGTCGTGGAGTCATAGGTCAGCACCTCGGTCACGCCGATGGCGTGCTCGCCGGTGCCGACGGTCGCCCAGACGAAGGCCCAGTCGCCTTCGCATCCGTAGTTCTGAATCGAGGACAGGTGGAATTGACCATTGAATGCTTGACCGAGCGCGGTCGTGGTGCACGGGACTTGCGGGGTCACCGTCGCGGAACTCGACGTCGTTCGAAAGCTGAGCACCACCAACGCGGCGAGTACCAACGCGGCGGCGACCAGTCGAAATGTCTTCATACGACCACTACACCACAGTTTCGCGGTTACGGACCAGAGATGATCACGCTGAGCAGGACCACCATGGACGCTTCCCACTCCGAATTTTCGATCGGCGTCGTCGACACGTCATCCAGTGTGCGACCGACGAGCAAGACCTGGATCAACACGGCGACCGCGTGGGCCGAGAGTTCACGATTGAGCCACTCGCGCTGCTGACCGTATTCGACGATCGAGCGCAACTCATTCGTGAGCCGCGACTGCGTCGCACCTATGAGCTCACGCAGTTCTGGGCGCATCATGGAGGCGGCCACGATGCGGGCCCGCAGGGCGCGACGGGCGCGACGGATGTCGCTCGAAGCGAATGTCCCGATGAGGCCCTGCATCGCCACGAGATACTCCTCGAAGGTCTGCGATGAGACGCTGACCAACTGCAACGTCGCGACGTCCTCTTCGGCCAATTTCGTGAACATCTGGTGATAGGCGGCGTCGATGACGCCCTCGCGAGAGCCAAAGTGGTGGTACACCGAGCCGTAATTGACGCCGGTCGCTTCGCAGATTTCCGGTATTCGGATCAGCGATTCATCGGATCTCATCAGGCGTTCTCCGACCGCGTCCAGGACTGCCTGCATCACCGGCGCCGATCGATTTTGTTTTGCCATCGAAATATACTAACCGGATGATTCCGCCGTTTGACAATCTGTATAGCGTAAATCCCCTGTTCACAGCATGATTGTTCGAAAGTTGTGGAGGAATAACTACACCGTTTATGGCACTTCGGTCAACCGTTTCCGTCACGTGGCGGAACCGAAGTTGTCACGTCGTGAGTTGGTTCACCAGGTGACGGGCAACTCGGCCATGCCGCGCAAGAAAGGGTGCGGCTGATAGGTGGGGGTGAATCCTTCGGCGAGTCGAAGTCCCGGCAGCCGCGACGAGAGGACTTCGAGCGCGACGCGTGCTTCCAATCGCGCCAGCGGCGCACCAATGCAGTGGTGGATGCCTCGACCGAAGGCCAGGTTCGGAGCCACGCGCCCGCGTTCGATAGAGAATGACGTGGCGTCAACGTAATGACGCTCGTCACGATTGGCGGCGAGATACACCAAGAAGAGCTTCTGGCCCGCCAGCACTGGCTGACCGAGCACCACCGTATCGCGCGTCGCGATTCGCCACATCCCGTAGACCGAGGGATCACAGCGGAGGGCTTCGTCGAAGAACCGGGGCCCGAGGCCCGGGTCCTCGACGAGGGCGCGCCAGCGTTCCGGCACTGACAAGAGTCGCCAGAGCACGTTGGTGAGCTCGTGCGCCAGGGTCTCGTGACCGGCGAGGAAGAGACCGGGCACGAGTGACAGCATCTCTCGTTCGCTCAAACTGGCCTCGTCACGGCCCTTGGCGATGATCGTCAGGAGATCGTTCTGTGGTCGGACGTAGCGCTCTTCAATCAACCGAGCGATCATTCGGTGCATCTCGAGGATGTTGTTGGCCATCGTGAGTTGCTCGTCGAGCGGCGCGCCCATCAGGAGCGCGATCGCCAGGTCCGGCCAGTCCTTGACCCCCCGGCGCAGCGACGGCATGGCCTTCTTCGGCATGCCGAGCAGCAGGGCGACGACTCGAAGGGGTAACGGATACGAAAACTGACTGAGCAGGTCAGCGCTCGTTCCGCGTTCGATGCCGTCGACGAGTTCTTCACACGCGTAGCGGATCATCGCCTCGTGTGACGTCACGTTGCTGGCGGTGAATGATGACTCCATGACACCGCGCAACCTCGTGTGATCCGGCGGGTCGACACCGATCAGGGTGCCCTCCATCGGGATCTCGTCGCCGAACAGCTCGATGACTTCGGGCGAGAGCAGTTCGGTGATGGAAAGGATCTCCTTGGAACAGAACAGTTCCGGGTCCCGTAAGACCGACACGACGTCGTCGTAACGAGTGACGATCCACGCGCCCATAATCGGGCTGAAGAAGGCCGAGCCCTCGTCGCGCGCGCGCGCCAGCACCGCGTCGGGATCGGTCATGAACACCGTGTCGAACGGATTGAAAGCCGACTCGAGGGGGATGTTCTCGTCGGTGCTTCGAACTGCCATGGTGGCCGAACCTGCGTTCACTAGTCGATGAAACCGATTGCTCGGAGCGAAAACGCCAATGAAATGACGACGCCGCCAATGTACCAAGGTCCTGTTTCGATACGGCGGACTTACCAAATGAATCGTGGAAGGGCGCCGCGCCGGATTCTCGACCTCGACGTTCGTTCGAAGAGAACCCGGTGGGCGAAGTCTGTTCGTCACGGTCACCGAAAACCACCCGGTCACGAAGTATTTTTGTTCTATGGATCCAAGTGTGCAGTTCCTCTTGGGAAATGGGATTCCCGTGCCCGAAGGCGCCACGATTCATCAAATCGCGCCCCCGCCACCCGTTGAGATCGACGACGACAAGATTGGTTTCACGCTGGACGTCGCCATGCGACTCGATCAGGAGCAGCCCTCCGACGCCGTTCGAGGCGGCGTCATCATTCCGATCGATGAGAACGCGCCCGAACTCGCCGACTCCGCGTAACGGTACTCGATCAGTTGACTACTCGATTGACTGAGAAATCTCCCAAATGACACCGTCGGGATCCTTGAAGTGCGCCGTGCGCCGTCCCCAATACCGGTCCACTGGTTCGACGATGAAGGAAACTCCTTTCGCCTGGAGCCCCGCGAATGCTTCGACAACGTCTTCGACGAAGATATTGAACAGGCCGACGGATCGTTGGCCGCGAGGGGTTCCCAACTCTTGCCCCGCCAACATGTCGGTCGCCGACTCAACGGTGACGAGAAGGAAAAGGTCCTCTCCCATCATCACGCCGGCCGAGGTCTCATCTTCGAAGGCCAGTGCGAATCCAAGGGTCTCGGTGTAGAAAGCCTTCGCTCGCCCAAGGTCCTCCACGAACAGAACCGGGGGACCAATTTCACCGATTGCAGCACTCATGGTCAACCTCCATTGATCCAATCCATCACCGGTGAACGACTGCCAGTGTGTCCAAGGTAGTGCGACGGTGCCCGATCATCAAGGGGCTCCGTTACGACGACGACACTGGGTCCAAGGGGTGCTCTTCAGAAGGGCGGGGAGTGAACTCGTCGGTGTTTCTGCTCTCGGTCGCCTTATCGCGCAATGAGCTGAACCCTTAGGGGAACGGGTCGGCCCAAATGAAAACCTGGTGCGTAGTCGACGTCACCGTCACCAATCGACGACGATATCCATCAAGAATTTGGTACTCCGCGAAATGCCACCACGCGCGATGACGAAGCGACCAACATCAGACCGTCACCAACGCTCGGCGTCGTGAAATCGTTGTCGACGGAACCAATGGGGGCCTGCTGACGGATCTGTCCCGTCGCTGGGTCCAGACCGTACAGGACGCCGTCCTTGCCGACCGTCCAGACCAGACCGGCCGCCACGATGGGCGGGCCACCGCCGACACTCGCATTCCATAGAACGCTCAGCGACGCCGGTGACTTCATCACCTGGATGGCGACGGGGCCGTTGAGGCACGGCAAGTAGACGGTCATCCTCACGATGGCGCTCCCACCATCGATGTCGTTCGAGCACACCGATGACAGACTCGCCTCTTGATTGCCTATGCCGCCGAGGTGCGCGCCGTTCAAGAGATAGACGATGGGAGATTTACCCGCGAGGACGACCTGTCCATCGCCGAGCAGCACGGGTGCCGTCGTCATGTCCAGGTCGCTGGCGTTATCCGACGCCCACGATGAGGGTGCGAAATACTGCTTGAGTCCCCCGGTCGCCGTGAGCTCGAGCACCGAGTCGCTGTCGTCATACGCTTGACCGGAACTATGCACGGACCCGTTGCCGACGCTGACCCATACGTTGCCCTTGGCGTCGACCACCGGCGCGGCTCCCCCCATCCAGACCGAGCCCTGGCTGTTGCCAGATTGATTGTCGACGGTGAAGATGGCGGGCTTCGAGCCACTCTCCTTCACCGAGACGACACGACCGCGGTACGACGCGCAGTCACCGTAGTTGCCGCCAAATCCGAAGACGACACGCCCGCCATCGAGGTTCAACCCGGTCCTCTGCAACAACGCCTGAGTGAGCGCACCGGGCGGATCGACGTGCTCACGTAGTTCAACGGCGCCGGTCTTCGTACTCAGTCCCACGAGGACGTGCTCGGGTCTTCCACCATTGAATTCATCGGCCACGACGAAGATCTCATTGCGCGACGGGTCGATGACGGGGGTGCCCGTGATCCCGACGCTCGGCGAGATGTTCCCACACGGCAGGTCCGAGGAGGGTACCGCGGTGGCGACATGTCGGGACCAGACGACCGCTCCCCGAGTCGACGTGAGTGCGTAGACGGTGTCGTTCTCGGTCGCCACGAAGACATCACCGGAGTAGACGAGGGGCTCGCCGTAGATCTCGCCACTCAACGTCGGCGACGTCCACGCCGTTTTGGAGGTGGTCACGGATTTGAGCGCCGAAGAGACCCCGGTGCTCGCCGCGTTGCCGTGGTACACGGTCCACGAGGTCGCGCTGGGCGAAGTCGTCGTGGCTTGAACCTGAGCGACGCCATAGACACCGGATGCCAGAACCGCGGCGCCGAGGACGATCGTGCGAATCGCCGATGGTGATAAGTGGATTCGCATTGTCATCTCAAACTAACGCTGAGACGTCAACTTCACACCGAGAGGACTCAACGGCTTCGCAAATAACTGCGGAGATCGGACACCTCTGGCGTCCCCGGGCGGAATCGTCGACCGTGGTGTGAAACTCAGTGACGGCGAAAGCAACGTCCGCCTCATCGGCGTCAATTGGCCCCACCACGTTGTCGTCAGTCGAGGTTTCAAAGTCGTGGGCGCGGTGGGGGACATTGCCTCTAGAGAGCAACCTCGTCGGCGTCGAGGTCCAGTACCGCGGACATTGAACGTTCGAGCATGCTCGTCACGAGGGCGACGGCCCGATCGTTGCCGAGCTATCCCCCGCCGGCCTGCAGGGGATAGCACAGACAAAAGAGAATCGCCCGGCGGTAGCCGAGCCAGAAATCGTCGAAGGAGTAGTCCTTGACACCGTTCTCGACCAACGTGTCGAAGTAGAGCCGCGTGAGTTCCCCTTCGTACGTGCGACGATTCTCGACCGTGAGACTTTGGCTCGTGAAGTAGCCGAGGTCGCTGACGCCGCCGGCGGCCGAGGCGATCTGCCAATCGACCAACGAGACTGTCGAGGCATCGTCGTCGTGAAAGAAGATGTTGTCGAGGCGCACGTCACCGTGGCACAGCGTGAGCGGATGATTCTCGATGTCTTCGAGAATGGGCGGTCCAATCTCGGACCATCGACTGGCGAGCGAACGAATCCGGTCAGGGATGAGATGACCGAAACGTTCGTCCACGACGGGCCACGCCTGATCGGCGGCCATGCCGTTGTACTGCGGATAGGGCGGCCTGGTGAATTTTGGGATGAACGACTGGCCGAGTCGATCGTCCTGCCACCAATGGGCGTGGTGGAGGGCGAGCTGGCGCACAATGGCCCGTGCGTCGTCAATCTCACAGCCCTCGAGTTGATCGGCGGTGCGCAGGGCCCCCAAGTCCTCCATCAGAATGACGAAGTTGTCGGAGTCCGGGTCGTGTGCGGCGTAGTAGAGCTGTGACGGCCGCAGCTTCAGTTCGGAAGAGAGTTTCTGGTACATCGCGACCTCGGTCTCGTAGAAACGGTACCCAGCGGCGATCATGCGGATCACTACATAAGGCGGGGCGATCTTCGCGACGAGAGAATTCGGACCGCGGCCACTCTCGTAAGTGGGAGTGAGGCGGAACAACAGACTCATTATTCCAATGCCCACTCCGATGGAATCGATGGCGACCCCCGAAATCGAGAGAGGCTCATCGGCGCCGGCGAGCGCGAAACTCAACCACGCGGGCGTGATCTCAGCCGATGACGTCGGCACGGCCCACGCTCGGGAATCGGCATTCATTACTTCCCCCCTTGCCAGGGCGAATATTAGGTCAGGGCGTCCCGGCGTGCTCGACGACCGGAATCATCCGAGGAAGGCGACCGGTGACGTCACGCGGCCACGACGACGCACACTACGAACGCCAGATAACTGCCGACGATTAACCATCCCGAACGTCTATCGATTCGCCCCTTCACGTACGCGAGTGCCAGTACAAGCACCGTCATCGCCACGTACGAGAACGCCGTCAGATTGCCAACGAGTGAAGGCGCGGCCACGCCGAGGAATGCGCTCGGTATGAACAGCCCTACCACGACGTTCAGATTGTTGCTCGAGAGTGCCGTACTCAGCGAGGCCGCGCCACGACCTTTTCGCGCGAGATGCACGGCCGCGACGGCGTTGGGAAGGCTCGTGACCGCGGCCAGCACGAGGCCTCCCACGACCGCGTCCGCGATATGGAAGTGACGGCCGAGATTGGAAGCACTTCGTTCCACCGCCACACTCGACAACACGACGATTATCAACGCCGTCCCCGCCACGACTGAGTCAATCGGTCGACCACGCACAGGGTGAATCGCTTCTTTCAGCTCAAGTTCTTCTTCGTCCACGGCCGACGACAACCACGACACGAATCTCCGTGGAAGATGTAGACGCGCGAGGACGTCTCGACGATTGCCGAGAACGACGACGTAGGCAATCAACATGGCCGACGCCAAGACCAGTCCCGCGATGATGGGCAGAGCGCCTGTCGCCGTCGCGGCGCAACAGACCGCAATCCAGAGGGCGACGACACCACCAAGAACGACGACCTTTCTGTGGAGAGCGACGGTGCCCGCGACGATCGCACCAATTCCCAAGAGCGCGGCCAGATTGAAGACGTTCGATCCGACGATCACCCCTGATCCAATAGCGCGTTGATGTTGAGAGAGGGCTGATATTGACGACGTGGCCTCAGGAGCGTCAGCGGCCAGGGCCGCCAACATACCGAGCAGTGCTTCGGAGAGCGAGAGCCGCTCTCCGATTCGCTCAATGCGGGTGACGAGCAACCAACTCGTCGCGAGGCTCACGAGAGCGCCTAGGACGAAGGCAACGAATGTGAGAGCCAAGGCGGTGTCCCCCTAGTGATGACATCGTGCCGACCAGGCTTCCCGGCTCTCCACTACCAAGACTAATTGAATGGCCGTGGCGAAGCACTACGGCGTGAAGGGTTCTCCAACAGTCATCGCCCTTCAGTAATCTTTGCCGACGCCGCGACAGTGACTGTGTGACGCACCAAGTCAGGAAGAGGGAACGTGCCAGGACGAATCGCTTTACGACGACTCGCGGTCACCGCCGTCGTAGTCATTCCATTGCTCGCCTCGATCTCAACCGCCGGCGCGGCGACCCAAACGGTGACGAGGGAGAACGTGACGGCCACCTTCACGTATCGCGGGACGTCCCCCTTCTCGCAGCACCCGCACTTGAAGATCTCCGTGAACGGCGAGGTGGTCTATGACCAGTCGGTAACTTCCGCGTGGTGCGGCCAAGAGTGCTCGCCCAATCTGATCTCCGAGTCGCGGAAAGTGGTCCACATCGTCCACCTAGAGAAGAACGGACTTCCCAGTGTGGTGCTCGATCTCTACAGCGGGGGCGCCCATTGTTGCGCAATCGAGCAGGTGTACTCCTTTACACCGAATTCGTCGGTCGTTGAGAAGTTCGAGCACGACTTCGGCGATCCCGGAGTGCGACTCGTGAAGTTGGGTGCGGGCGAGATTTTTGACATGCTGAGTGCGGATGACGCCTTCGCGTACGCGTTCACCGACTTTGCGGCGTCAGGCCTGCCGATTGAGATACTCAGCTTCTCCCACGACGCGCTCCACAACGTCACTCGGTCATTTCCCGATTTGATCGCCAAGGACGCCACTCTGTGGATGAGCGCTTTCCAGTCGCAAGCGAGTACCCATTATCAAGACTCCGTCGGCCTCGTCGCGGCGTGGGCCGCCGACGAGGACATGCTGGGCCACTCCGATGTCGTGGCCCGTTTCCTGGCTACCGAGGCCAAGGCGGGCCACCTCAATAGTGCACTGAACTCCGTCAACCTCAGTGGGCACAAGTACGTCATCGCGCTACAGAAGTTCCTCCGACAACATGGATACCTGCAGTAGCGATCCAACCTGATTTCTGAGCGAACGAACGCGTCTTCGGCCAATTGGTCCGACCGAGGAACTCTTAGTTGTCGGATTCGACGACATAATTTCAGAATGACGACGTCTGCAAAATTTGAGCAACTGCTCGTTGAAGGTAATTCAGAGCCTACGGATGGTTGGGATTTCTCTTGGTTCGATGGAAGAGCAACCGAGGGACGCCGTCGTGGAAGTACGCCCACGCATTGCGCGAACGAATCGCGAAGGCACGGTCAGTCTTCGACGTCCAAACCGGCGGAGGTGAACGATTTGCTGAAATACTTTCGCAAGTCGAACCTGGACCACGGGTCATCTTCGCCTCCGAGTCGTGGGCTCCCAACGTTCCGATCGCGAAAAGGAATCTGAAGCGTTTTGGAGCTTCGATCATTGAAGTTTCGGACGAGTCGGATTTTCCGATCCCGGACGACACGTTCGACCTAGTTGCGAGTCGCCATCCAACCGTCACCTTGTGGAGAGAAATCGCGAGAGTCCTGCAACCTGGGGGAACGTACTTCTCTCAGCAGGTCGGGACGGGAACGAACAGCGAACTCACGGATTTCATTATGGGTTCACAACCGATTGCAGATGCTCGAAGTGCACAGCGCGCAGTTGTCGGGGCCTCGTCGTTCGGACTTGAAGTGATCGATTTGAAAGAGGAGTCGCAACCCATTTTCTTCTTTGACGTGGGCGCCGTTGTCTACTTCCTGAGAAAAGTCATCTGGACGATTCCAGACTTCACCGTCGAAAAATATCGTCAACGTCTTTTCGCGCTGCACGAACGCATCGAAAGCACTGGCAGTTTCCAATCTCATTCACAGCGATTCCTGATTGAGGCGAAGAAGCAACGATCGACGTAGCGACTTCAATACGTTCCTCGACACGCAGCGCTCTTCGTGCTCGTCAGAGGCGGGTCGAGTTGCCACGGCGCGTATCGGATTCGACGACGAGCGGGGCGTTTAGTACTGCACCATGATGCGCCGGTTAGGTCCGTCAATGATCATCCGTCCGCCGAAGGGAAGTACGTACTGAGGGTCGGTGTGACCGAAGTCCAGTCCGTACACGAGCATCGCATCGGGGTTGTAGATGGAAAGCGCACGCAACACCGCCGACTCCTGGTCAGCGCGAAAGACAGATCGTTCTGCCTCACTAAGTGGAGCGTGGGAGTGCCACGCCTTCGCTTTCGCGAACACCACCGCCGGGAACTGACCGAGTAACCCTCGCTCCCCGGCATTGCGCAACATTCTGAAGACCTCGTCGGCTGACGGCATCTCCTCGGAGGTCTCCAGCATCAACACGTTGCCGAGGTACTCCTCATTCGGGAGGATCCACCGATTCGCAGCAAGGTTCCAATGCAGGATCTCCAGATTGCCACCCCACGTCGGCCCCGTGACCACTCGCGTCGCGTTATGCCAGTGCCATCCTGGTTCGGGCGTCGTGGGTAGTGGGTTCGCAAGGGTCGAGAGGTCTTCCCACCGGCACTGCAAGTCAGTGAACTGCGTCACTGGTTTCATCTCGACGAGGTCGTGGTCGAAGAGAGCGTGTCGCAGGGATTCCAGCGACACGGGGTGGACGCCACCCGGTCGAGCGAGGTGGACCAGGGTCGAGCCCCCGTGATAGCCCACGATTCCGAGGTTCCACAGGTAGTTCAAGAGGTTGGTGTTGTCGGAGTAGCCAACGAAGGCTTTCGGGTTCGAAGCGATCACTGCGGCGTCCAGGTGCGGGAGCACGGAGATCTGGTCGGAGCCACCGATGACCGCCAGCAGTGCCTTGATGTCGGGGTTGGCGAAGGCAGCGTTCAGATCACGGGCGCGTTCCTTCGCTGTCGCACCTACGTGACGAGTCGTTGGGAACTCCACTGGTACGAGACCCAACACATCGCGTATCACGCGCAGCCCGATCTCGTGAACCTCAGGGAAGACGCCCGCGCCCGCCCACGACGGGGAGACCACGGCCACCTGGTCTCCCGGTTGCAGTTTGGGCGGCACCTTCAGCGAATGGGACTCATTCATCGGCTGGGTCTCGCTCATCCGTCAACCAGTCTCATGATTCCCATCGGAGCACGCAATGTTCATGCACACACCGTACTTATTGGATACCTCGTCGCAGGGCCAATGGGGATTGCTCGCGACCGAGGAATGTCGAGCCATCGTGTCAATGGCACATCATATGACAGGCTTTCTGCGTGAGCACAGTGCCAATGAATCCAGGCGTAATCGCCGAGAGGTCTTTGGACTGGCTCGTAGCTTCAGCGCGAGTCACCGAATACGGCATCGGGTGGTCTGACACGCGCGGCACCGAGGAGCTGAACCCCAATCTCTACGGCGGAGGATCCGGAGTCGTCATGACCCTGCTCGAGGCGTATCGACACTACGACGACGACCGCTTCGGCGATATCGCCGTTAGGGCAAGTCGCGAACTTGGGGCCAACGTCGAAACGTGGGACCACTGTTCGTTGTATTTCGGGCTCGCTGGGATGGCCGTGGCTCTTCAATCGGTCCACGAGGTCCTTGGTGATTCGCTCGCTCGTACGAGTGCCGTAAGAGCCCTGGAACTCGTCCTCGAAAGATTCGACGGCGAGCGATGGAGCGACCAGTTCGAACTTCTCGGCGGCAACGCGGGCATCGCCCTTGGAGCGTTGCGTTTAGGCGACATCGACCTCGCCCTAACCGCTGTGGCGCCCTACGTGAGACGTGCGGAAGCAACGTCGTCCGGCGTCAACTGGGAGGTTCGTAACGGAACGCTCGCGCGCATGCACCACGTGTCTCACGGCACACTTGGGATTGTCGGGGCCCTCGCCTCTGTGGGAGTTGCGGCGTCACGATTCGATCTCATCGATCTGGCCCTCGCGGGCGCTGCTGACGTTGTCAGTCGCAATGAGTCACTCGATGAAGGCTTCCTCGTGCCACATTCAGATCCTCAACATCGCCCGGAGTTGATCGAGCGCTACAGCTACGGATGGTGTCACGGTCCGGCCGGCGACGCTCAGGTCTTTCGACTCCTGGCCGCGTTGACCGGCGACGACAAGTGGATGGAACTTACCGACCGCTGCTGGCAGACGGTGATTACGTCTGGTTTACCCGAACGAACACGTCCAGGCTTTTGGGATAACAGTGGTCGCTGTTGTGGGACGGCCGGTGTGCTCGCGTTCGCATGCGATCGGTTCATCGAACGAGATCATGACTTTGCTTTCGCTCGCGTCCTCGTCGACGATCTCTGCGCGAGGGCGACCGTCGACGAAGAGGGAGTTCGCTGGTCGAATTTCGAGCACCGCGTCACCCCAAGTGAGCTCGAGCCAAGAACAGGATGGGCAATGGGCAATGCGGGAATCATCCGTGAGTTACTGCGTGCCGATCGGATCGTCGATGGACGACCTTCGGATTATTTTGTCCCGTGGCCGGATCAGCCAACCACCGGTCCGAAATGGAATTCAGTGGCTCACGCTCGGGATTGAAAACCAGTTGACGGCCACGCTCACTTTTGCGTCGAACGAAACGCCGTATTGAGGAATACATTGGACAAATTCAGGCTTTCGTGGATCACTACCCGAGACTTCAACCAACTACTTCGAATGTCGCCCTCTCGCTTATGCGCCTTCTCGCGAATCCGCAGTCGGTCAAGTTCAACTTGGACGGTGACGCAATCCCGGCGTGTTCTTCGCGCTCGAATCGTCTGAGTTGATTGATTGATCCTTCATAGCGACGACCTCCCCAGGCACTAGCCCTCATTGCGGGTTCATTTCGGAAGGGGGACGTGCACGACCTCGGACCAGCGGCTCTATTCCTGACCCAACCGTTAACACCAAGAACGGTCATCGTCGCTCAATCAGCCTCTTTGTCAACTTCGGCGAGGCGGTGATGGCGAGTGGAAATGTCCTCCTCGCTGACGGACTGTGCCACAGCGATGAGAATTCCTGTAGTGGGCTGTACGTCACATCAATCGCCACACCGATCGCATGGGCGATAATGCGAATGTGGCGTCTGCCTCCCTTTTTCTGGTGATTCTCGTGTTCGTCGCTGCATCGGGGGCGACGTGGATTGCCGGTGTCCAACTTTCGAGATCGACGGATGAACTTGATCGACGCCTGGGATTCGGTGACGCAATCGGCGGTATGGTCCTACTCGCTATCGCCGGCAGCCTCCCAGAATTCGCGATCACGATCTCCGCGGCAAAGTCGGGTCACCTCGGCTTAGCGGCTGGAAACTTGATCGGTGGCATCGCGACCGCGACGATGGTGCTCGTCCTGTGTGACCTCTTTGCGCCGATGCCTCTCACATTCCTCGTCGGTTCGCTCGTGCCAGTCCTCGAGGGGCTGCTGGTCGTACTCACCGTGTCAGTGGTGCTCATGGGTGCGTTGCTGCCGAGGTCAATAGTCATAGCGGGGCGCGTGAGCCCGGCGTCCTTGGCTGTGGTGGTCATCTGGATCGGCGGAATCTGGGTACTGAACCGAACGCGATCGCATCCAAAGTGGGAAGTCGTCATGGCGGGCAGTCAGCCCGGGCGACCGCATCGCCGCGTTCGTCATCCGGCGGCCGACGCGGCGCGCGCCAGGCAGTCAACGACGCGCGTCGCGATGCTCTTCGGCGTATCGGCGGCCGTGACATTCTCGGCGGGTGTCGCGCTCGAGGTCAGCGGTAACGAACTGGCAAATCGCGCCGGTATCAACGGAGTCGTCTTCGGTGCGACCGTCATGGCGTTAGCGTCGGCGCTACCGGAGATCAGTTCGGGAATTGAGGCCGTACGCCTCGGTGACCATCAACTCGCTATGGGCGACATCTTTGGTGGCAATGCGTTTCAGCTGTGTCTCTTCGTGGTGGCAGACCTGGTTGCGGCGAAACCCGTATTGCCGACCACCGGTCCCGCGATCGCGTGGCTCGCCTCACTGAGCTTGGTGCTGACTGTGGTGTACGTCGCCAGTGTGATCGTCCGGCCTTCTCGACCACATCGGCTCGAACCCGCATCGATCTTGGCCCTGCTGTTCTACGTCGTCGGAATTGTTGGGCTGCTTCGGATCGTCCGATGAGCACGACATCGAAGCGCTGCTTCACCAATCTGCGCCACGTGGTTCGGTTGATCGACGCTGAAAGTCGAACGAGTTCCAGAGCACTAGTGTTCGGCGGTGTAGGGGCAATCTGTTCGTCAGAGCAGTGGGGTGGATGAAAATGGGAACTAAGAGGTTTTTCGAGGACCACCCTGTCCCCGCGCTAAACCTGCTTGAAGCGCTTCCTAGCGGGATTGCCTTTATCGACGAACATGGCGCCATTGGCGACTTGAACCAACGCCTGGCAGATATGACGGGGTACGAGTTCGACGATCTCATCGGCCGTGACATCCAGATACTCGTACCGGCAGTTCAAGAAAGATCCCAGTTCGACCTTCGTGCGGAGTTCGAGCGAAGCCCGAACGCGGGACACGCGGTGCGCTATCGCAATCTCACGGTTCTCCGCCAGGACGGCGGCGAGCTGTCGGTCGACGTTGCCTGCTCCCAAATCCAACTCGACGGAAGAAGTTGGTTCATTGCGACCTTCCGCGACAACTCTGTCCGGAGAGCGCCTGAGGATGCTCGCACCATGGCCGAAGCTCACTCCGTCGCGATCGAAACGGATGCCGCCGAAGCGCTGGCGCAGAGCGAGCAACGCTTTCGCCTCGCGTTCGAGGGGAATATGGCACCCATGGTCTTCAGCGATCGCAGTGGAAAGTTCCTTGCCGTGAATGACGCCTTTTGCCAGATGAGTGGACGCACCAAGGAGGAGTTGATCGGCAACGACTCCAAGCACTTCACCTACCCCGAAGACGTTGGCATCACTGAAGATGTCTACAAGGCCATCAATTCCGGCGAAACCGATCAGGTTCGATATGGCAAACGTTTCTTGCACAAGAACGGGAGAATCGTCATCGCCGAAGTCTCCATAAGTCCCGCCCGTGACGAGACCGGAGCGGCGAAGTATTACGTCTCGTCGGTGCGCGATATCACCGAAGAGCGAGCGCTCGCTGCCCAGCTCTCCTTCCAAGCCCTCCACGACCCACTGACGGGACTCGCGAATCGCGCACTCTTCGATGACCGGCTGAGCCAAGCGCACGCGAGGGTCGCGCGACAAGGCGGGATTGGTGCCGTATTACTCATAGACCTGGATGACTTCAAAGGGGTGAACGATGTCTACGGCCACTTGGTCGGCGACGAGTTACTGATATCTATCGCACGCCGCTTCGAACAGGTCACTCGCTCAACGGACACACTTTGTCGATTTGGCGGCGACGAGTTCCTCTACTTGGCCGAGGGGCTGACCTCGCGAGCCGAGGCGGAACTGATCGCTCAACGCTTCCTCGACACGCTCACCGAACCGTTCTTGATCAATGACGTGCGTATCGAACAGCGTGCGAGTACCGGAATCGTAACTTGGGACGGGACGAGTACGAATATCGTTGAACTCGTCCAGAATGCCGATGCCGCGATGTACGAGGCCAAACGTCAAGGCAACGGACATCTCGTCGTATTTACCTCCGACATGCGCCACGAAGCGGCGAGTCGGTTCGCGCTGGTTCAAGAACTACGCCAGGCCATCACGTCGGGCCACCTCTCGATGCATTATCAGCCCATCATTGACCTCGCGACTACGGAGATTGTGGGGTTCGAGGCGCTGATGCGCTGGTCGCACCCCGAGCGGGGATGGGTGCCGCCCGACGTCTTCATCCCCCTGGCCGAAAAGAGCGATCTGATATTCGAACTCGGCGACTTCGCGATCCGCGAGGCCGTGACGACAGCAAGCGCTTGGGAGCCAAGTGGTGATCAGACCGTACCGCCCTACGTCACGGTGAACCTGTCGGCGCGCCAATTCCACGACCCGGGGCTCGTGACAACGATCGAGAAGGAGCTCAAGCGAAGTGGACTCGAGCCCGAACGGCTCATCCTCGAGGTCACCGAAGGCGTCGCACTCATCGATATCTCCGGAACGATGATCGTGATGGAGCAACTAAATCGGCTCAAGGTGGGTATGGCACTTGACGATTTTGGAACTGGGTACTCGTCCCTCTCCTACCTCGCTGCTCTGAATCCAAAGATAATTAAGATCGACCAGTCGTTCGTTCGTCCTCAGCACGACAGAAAACGCAGCGACACACTCCTCGAAGCGATAATCACCCTCGGCAACAAACTCGACATGATCGTGCTCGCTGAGGGAATCGAAACCTCTGCACAACTCGAGCGTCTGAACAATCTCGAATGTGATCTCGGCCAAGGATTTCTTTGGTCGCCTGCGGTCCCGGACCATGAGGTGACCAACATGCTTGGAGAGACCGCCAAATTCAAAGAGGGTATCTGATCGTGAGCGCGTCACTCAATTATTTCAAAGGCACCGCGGCGTCGGCTTTGGGACCGTCGTCCATGACTTCCTTCGTGCCGCGCTCTCGACAAAGGACGTGATTCGGTGCGCAAAGTGATTGCCTACGAGTTGTTGTCGCTCGACGGCGTGGCCGAGGACCCGGACGAATTCTTCACCGACTTTGATGACGCGATGGAAGAGAACCTCGACCGCGTCATCTCCGCTCAGGACACGGTGCTGCTCGGGCGTCGGACGTTCGATGAGTGGGCCGCGTTCTGGCCCGGTAGTGACATCGAGCCCTTCGCGAGCTTCATCAATGGCGTCGAGAAGTTCATAGCAACTTCGTCACCACTCGGTGAGACTTGGTCGCATTCCACCGTCGTGAGCGGCGACTTTCCGGAGTTCGTCAACGGGTTGAAGGGGCAGTCCGGTGGGGACATTGGAGTGCACGCGAGTATCGCACTAGTTCAGTCGCTGTTAGAAGTTGGCCTGGTCGACGAACTCCGGCTGGTCATCGCCCCGGCCCTTCATATGCATGGACGCAAACTCTTCGATAGGGGTCTTCCAACCCGGCTCACTCTGACTCGCCACGTCGCGTCTCCGGCCGGCTATCTGATGCTCGACTTCCAGGTCGGAGACTGAGGCTAAGCAACTTTGGACGTGTTGCCCGCCTCGCACGAACAAACAACTCCGATTAGCGACCTTGACCCCAAACTCGATGCGGTTCGGTCGAATTGTGAAAGGATGCCGCGAGGGTCCAAGACGGACTCTCTTCGGAGCGTAACGATGAAGACTCTCAAGGTCGCGATGGTGGCGTGTGGAACAGGTGCAGTGCTCCTGGCCCTCGCGGTCGCCCCAGCAACCGTGACCTTCGCCTCGACGACTGCGAGCGTGCCGTCAACTCAAGTGGCATCCGAGGCGCCTATCACCGCCGGTCCATCGCGTAGCGAATGTGTCACTCCAAATTTCAATGACACTGGGCTCGCAGCCCTTCAGGCGGCAGTCACGAGTTTTAATACTCTCACCAACTCGACCGCAACGTGCGTCTCGGCGTACTTAAGTGGTGCGGCGACGTGGGCCGACTGGGCATCTCCGTGGATCACTGATCCGACGTACGGATACACCTCGTGGGTTGCAGAAGAACCCCAAAGTCGCCAACTCATATTGCAAGTGGACTTGATTCCCAGCAGTCTCAAAAATATAGGTGACCCGTTGAGTTGGGAGCAGTCGTGCGCCGCGGGCGAGTTCGACACCTACGCCACCGAACTCGGCACGAACCTGGTGGCCGCGAGTCTACAGAACTCGGTCATTCGTCTCGGCGCGGAAATGAACGGTACGTGGGAGGCGGACTTTATGGGCACCACGACTCAGGAGCAGAATCTCTGGGCTACGTGCTTTGCCAAAGAAGTAACGGCGCTGCATCGAGTGGCCGGAGGGAACTTCCTCATCGACTGGGACCCCAACGCCGGTAAGGGGGGCTACCCGTACGCCAACTTCTACCCCGGTAATTCGTACGTCGACATCGTGGGGCTCGACCTCTATGACGTAGACTCCAATACTCCAAATACATCGGTTACCTTTTCGCAACTCGCCAATGAGCCATTTGGGCTCACAGATTTCGAGGCGTTCGCGGCCGCACAGGGAAAGCCCATGAGCTTTCCCGAATGGGGACTGGCGACGATCCCCTCCGGGGACGATCCGGGGTACGTCAACGGAATGGGATCAACTGTCGCCAACGGAGACTTCGCCTTCGCAACCTACTTCGACGCGGGGAGTGGCAGCTCCTTGGCCCTCGGGTCAGCAACTCCTTTGTCCCTCGCCGCGTACCAGGAGTGGTTCGGCACTCCGCTTTCGACTGACGCGACCATTTCGGGAACCGTTTCGGCCGTCGGGGGCGGTGACCTGGCGGGTATCTGCGTGGAAGCGTTCCTCAACGGCACCGGCATTGCCGCGGCAACTCCTACCGCGGCCAATGGCACGTATACGATTTCCGGCCTCGCACCTGGCAGTTACGGCGTCTTTTTCGCTCCCGGGTGCGGCGGCGGGGACTTTGCAACGCAGTGGTACAACGGCACAGCGTCAGGAACGCAGTCGGCGCCGGGTACCGTGGTCGTCGTCACCGTGGCGTCTCCGGCGACCAGCATCAACGCCTCGATGTCGGCGGGCACGAGCATCTCCGGGACGGTGAGCGCGTCACTGGATGCAGCCGATCTCGCGGGTATCTGCGTCAACGCGGTCCCCGTGGGCGGCACCAGTGGCGCTGGCACCGCCGGCACCAGTGCGGCCGATGGGACGTACACGGTTGGAGGGCTCCTCCCCGGCAACTACGACGTCGAATTCTCCGCGGGATCGTGCGGGGGAAGCTATGTCACGCAGTGGTACAACGCCACGCCGACGGGGGCGTCGACTGTGTCGGGAGCGACGGCCGTTGCCGTGACCGTGGCGTCTCCGGCAACCAGCATCAACGCCGCGATGTCAGCGAGCACGAGCATCTCAGGGACGGTGAGTGCGGCAGTAAGCGGAGCTGAAATAGGCAACATGTGCGTATGGGCGTTCCCCGTCGGCGGCGGCGCCGTTGAGAAAGCGACGACCGCGCTCGACGGCGTGTACATGATTTCTGGTATCGCTGCGGGAAGCTACACCGTCAAGTTCTACACGTATCCGTGCGGAGGTCGTAACTACGTAACTCAGTGGTACAACGACACGCCGACGGGGGCGGCGTCTACGTCGGGAGCGACGCTGGTTGCGGTCACCGTGGCGTCCCCGGCGACCAGCATCAACGCCGAATTGGCCCTCGCGGCGAGTATTTCCGGGTCAGTGACCGCGGCCCTCGGCGGGTCCGGCGTGGCGGGTGTCTGCGTGTCGGTAACTTCGACAGACGGCGGACTCGGTGGTTCCACGACTACAGCGGCCGATGGAGCGTACACGCTCTTTGGACTGGCGGCTGGTTCCTACAAAGTGGTCGTAGACCCCACGTGTGGTGGCACCGTCACGACATCGTTCGCGTCGCCGCAGCCCACCTCCGGCGCGGTAGCAGTCACTGCTGGGGGGACATTGACCTATAACTTCGGCCTGGTCCCGCCTGGGTCGATCGTCGATATCATCACGCCGAACACCAACGCACCGACCACCGCCGTAGTCGGTGGCGCGACGTATTCACCGAGCGCCACCGCGATCTCCGGTGACAACGTTGAGATAACCCTCGATGGCGCGTCGACCGGCTGCGCAATCAACGCGGGCGTGGTGAGCTTCACGCGATCGGTACCTGCATCATCGACTTCAACGATCCCAATTCGGGGGCGAATGACGCGTTCACTTCGGCCGTCCAGGTCCAGCAGAGTTTCAGCGTCGCTGCATCATCAGGCGGCGGCGGTGGTGGCGGTGGCGGCGGTGGTGGCGGCGGCGGAGGAGCACCCCCAAGCCCTCCAGTTACCATCACACCGATTCCACCCGCGGTGCCACCCACTCCCGCGGTGTCGATTCCCAAGCCGAGAGATGTCATTTACACGAGAAACTCGATGGTCCTCTCACTCAGGGCGAAGGACGTTCTGAATGCTCTCGTCAAAAAACTCTCTGCTGGAGACGCGATCACAATTATTGGGTATGCGCATGACGACAAGGCGCTTGCGCGCCGAAGAGCCGTCGTCGTGGCGAATTTTTTGTTGCGCCGTATTTCGGTGCATGTTTCAATCAAGATCGTCACGACGTCGACCGTAAACAAGGTAATGGTTATCACGACGAAATTGTGATCGAAAGTGATCGAGCATCGACTAATCAATATCCACTTCTGAACCATTGACCTTGTACTCGTCGATTTCGGATCCTGGGGCCGACGAAGAGACCGCGTTCTAGAGTGAGCGCAGCGCAACGACTCACGGTCGTGAAGTCCCGATGAGAGGATCGCAACATGACCCAGCCGATGACACCCGAGTGGTACGAACAGGTCCGCGAAGAGGTAATCGATCCAGCGCAGCGGATTATTGATCCGCATCATCACTTGTGGCCCGTCGGAGGTGCTTTGCCCTACGGCCTCAGCGAGCTCAAAGCTGACGTCGCAAGCGGACACCGTGTCGAGCACACGGTATTCGTGGAGTGCCGTGCCAGCTATCGCAGTGACGGACCGTCGTTCCTGAAGTCGGTGGGCGAAACCGAGTTCGTGGCCCAAACCGCGGCGGAAGACCCTGACCATCTCATCGCCGGTATCGTCGCACACACCGAACTTGCGGACGAATCGCACCTCGACGCGGCACTCGACGCACACCTCTACTCCAGTGGTGGACTCTTGCGCGGGATCCGCGACTCGGGAGCACGCGATCCCCACCCCGAAGCACTGATGATCCCGGGTCGCGGCGCCGAAGGTAAGTACACCGATCCAGCTTTTCGCGCTGGTGTGACCGCCCTCGGGGACCGGTCGCTCATCTACGACGCTTGGCACTACCACCACCAGAACCGTGAATTCGCGGCGCTGGCACGAGCGGTGCCCGACACGATGATGGTGCTCGACCACTTCGGTACTCCACTCGGCGTCGGTATCTACGCCGGGAGGCGCGAAGAGATCTTCAACCAGTGGAAACTTGATATCGCCGAGATAGCACGATGCGACAACGTGGTCGCCAAGATCGGTGGTCTGGCGATGCCGGACAACGGCTTCGGATTCCACACTTCTTCGCGACCTCCGACGTCCGACGAGTTCGTCGCACTGCAGGGGCGCTACTACGAACACGCGATCGAGTGCTTCACGCCGGGGCGGTGCATGTTCGAGTCGAATTTTCCGGTCGATCGCTATTCACTTTCGTACCGTGTGTTGTGGAACGGGCTGAAGAAGATCGCCGCGCCGTACTCGGCGAGCGAGCGAGATGACATGTTCTTCGGCACAGCGACGCGCGTGTACAGCCTCACGGGTGAGTGAACATTTACGCATGAGTAGGTTTCAACGTCACGGCTTCCGACATGCTGACAAGATCTGAGACCATTACGAGCTCCGATTGCAAGTAGGACCCGCGGAGATCGAACCGACGATCGAGTGATGGAGCAAACGGTCGGAGTGGTCCGATGGCGTCGGACTCGTCCGAGATTCACTGATCTCGCTGACCGGTGGTGTCGGATTGGTCCGGTGCCGTCGTTCTGGTCCGTGGGATGAAACGTGGGATTTGATAAACAACTACACCGTGTCCGGAAAGAGAACTTGGTCAGAGTCGCAATCGAGTTCAGGACTTCGGCATCAGATGCTTTCGATGACCTTTTGCAACATGGATCGTTTATCGAGCATCCAGGCGGCACTTCGAGTCCGCCACGTCACTGCCCAAAGAACGGGAAAACCGTCAGGACTTGGACTTGGGGTATCAGGCACGACGCTATATTCGATCGCTTCCTCACGAGCGCTCCAAACCGCCAAATGAATCATCCTGTCGACGAAACCTACCCGGTCCGAGTAATCAAGGCCGTAACCATCCAGGATCAACCTCGCCTGCAACGCTCGTTGTGCAGCGTCGGGAAGATCGTTCATTTGAGCGACGTCTTCGTCGTAGAGTTGTGCGTTTTGCCAAGCGACGTGAGCGAGTTCCCACACCGGATCCAACGGTCCCGCATGATCCCAGTCGATGAACGCGACGGGACGCCCGTCCTTCGCCAGGATGTTCCAAGGGCCTAAGTCTCCATGCCCAATCACCGATCTCTGCCCGGTCATTTCTCGGATAAACCACGGTCGCCAGTAGGCATCCTCCGGAGGTGTCCACTGCGAGGCCGCGGCGTGAAGACTATGGAGAAGTTCCCCAATCTCATAGGTCGCCTCATTGGACCATGCGAATGGCTGGGGGCTCTCGCCCTCAATGTACTCAAGCATCTCGCGACCGTCGGGAGCAAAACCATCGCCGATTGGTCGAGGAGATCCCGTAAAGCCCGCACTGTCAAGAAACCTAAGAAGGTTGAGAACGGTTTTGCTTTGAGGCTTCGACGATCGATAGACGACGTTGCCAACTCTTGTGACCTTCGTTGACGTTCCACCTTCGAGAATAGTTTCTTCGTCGTTCACATTCACCACAAAGAGACTAGAACCAGGCCTTGGAAATGCGGACGACGGGTTCATTGGCACATGTCAGAAGGCAAATCGTAGGGCCGGTGGGGATCGAACCACGACCGAGGGATTATGAGTGGCGCTCGGTAAGTGCACCGTGTATTGCTGCGTCTTCCCCGTTCGCTTGATTTTTGGAACCGGTCCACTCATGAGTCCATGTGTATTCTGCGTCCACAAATTGGAGTAGCAACGCAGTAGCAAATATGACATTGTGAATCGGCCTGGGTTTCCTGGAGACTTCTCCGGAATTCCCAGGCCGATTCACTCAGGTCAGGTATGTGGGATGAAACGTGGGATTCGTTCCACAGCGTCCAGATTTAGGAACGACAGGGGAACGATCCGGCGGAGAGGTTAGCGCTGGAAAAAATCTTCAGCGATGCCTACCGATTCTCGAGCAAGTTTCACTGACTTGTGGGCGTTCACGCGTGAGAAATCTTGGAATCCATAGTGCGCCGCGTCCTTCAAGTCCAGTAGTCGAAGCAAGATCCTCTTGCACTTCGGCCCATCGAAAAATGCAGTTCCGAGCAGATCTGCGGCTTGACGATGATCTTCACCTCGAAAGCACTTCTTCTGCCCTTTTCCGCATATTGCGTCTGCAGCCGCTATTCCCGCCAAGACTGCGTTGCCGGCGGCCACACCGGAGAATTCACTACGTTCGTCTCCCAGTATCAGATCTGCCGCTTCGAGGTAAGCCCGCGCCGTGGCAAGACGTTGTCGTGCCTCGTGAATAGTGTATGCAACGGTTCGGGTTCTTGGAGTCATTGGCCGATCCGCACCTTCGGATATTGATACTTGACTGGGGCGAGTTCGTCATAAAGTCGAATCTCATCTCGAGCGATGTTCAGATAGATCGCGCTCTGTGAACGTCGATGTTCTGACCATTCAATCGCCGTAATACTGACGACTTGAAGTGGATTGCCAGTCCATCGCCGCACCAAATCATGCAAGTGGTCGACGTTCGAATCCCATTTCTTGATTTGCGCTTCGGACATAACCCTCGTAGAAATGACTTCCGCCCACAAACCCAGTGCCGACCAGTTTGACTTGCTCCTTTGTGCTTCATTTACTTCTGAAATGGTTGCAGGTCGCACTACAAGCAAATCAATGTCACTTTCAACGTCTCCATCGTGACGAGCAGCGGAGCCAAAGACGCTCGCGTAGAGAGGTCGAACAGTCCATCGTTCGACCTCTCGAGCAAACCTCCGCCAGAGTTCGGAGCGAATTCCTGCCATTTCGACGGCGACTGATGCAGCCACGTGGTCCCTGTTCAAGCTATAAACACGAGTGTTTCCGAGCTCGGTGCACGTCACGACACCTTGTGAGAGCAGCCTCCCCAATGATTTGCGGATTCCAATCTCGGAGCCACGTGCAGATTTGCTGGCAACTTCTGAAACAGTCAGGGGCTTTCCGGCACTGGCGAGAACGACAAGAACTGGTCCATCGAGTGACGAAGTGATTGCCATTGTAGGGTCGGTGAGATTCATTGTCCGTAAGCATAAAGCCTTATACTTTTAGATAGCAACCTATACTTTTAAATATCAGTAGGGCCGGTGGGGATCGAACCCACGACCGAGGGATTATCACGAGCGAGGGATTATAAGGTAGGAGCATTCGGTCGGAATGGTCCGGTGGCGTCGGAATAGTCCGAATATGGCTCAGCACTTCGTCCGGTAGTGTCGGATTCGTCCGGTGGTGTCGGTTTGGTTTGTGGGATGAAACGTGGGATTTTCCTGACCGAGAGTCGTCACAAATTTGACCCGCCGAAGACTTCATCAGCCTCCGACGTCACTATTCCTGGGCGATAGCCGCAATGGACACGAGAAGTCCCTCCACTTCCACGGGGAGCGACGCCCCTTGGCGAGCAGGGGGATCTTTATAAAACCATGACTCCCATTCAGCGTTCATGTCAGCGAAGTCTTCTGGGTTACGCAGAATGAACGTTGCGCTCACGATATTCTCCATTGAACTACCCGCCGCCCCGAGAATCGTTTGTATATTCACTAAACATTGATGGGTTTGCTCCCGCACTGTCGGTCCAACCAATTTGCCCGTAGTCGGATCTTGACCGACCTGGCCCGAGACAAAAATGAGGCCAGCGGCTCTAACTGCCTGACTGTAGAACTGTGAGGTCGGCGCAGCTTCTGTCTTTATTATGTCCCTCGTCATCTCATGTCCTCCTAGACATCAAATGGGAATGTCCCGGTGCATTCCCTCCGTTCAAAGTACTGCTCACCCAAAGCAAGGGTTCTGCCATCGACGACTCAATCAAGTTTGACGAACGAGGCGAACTTGAACCACGCCCAAAACCTAAGGGTCAGCTGTTGCTGTGTAAAGGATCAGGTGTGGTTTTGTCAAGCATCAGGTGATGGTGAAATGTCAACCATCAACCGTTGCAATACATTGAGTTGGTAGGGCCGGTGGGGATCGAACCCACGACCGAGGGATTATGAGTCCCCTGCTCTAACCACTGAGCTACGGCCCTTTAGGAAATGACGGGCTAACGCT
>Ga0208357_1000458_pt1 | contig 33422 bp, 25 predicted proteins | sample NGESurdeep092012_6_FD_184487 | JGI IMG/M metagenome (GOLD analysis project Ga0208357, IMG submission 184487) | Arctic peat soil microbial communities from Barrow, Alaska - NGEE Surface sample F52-2 deep-092012 (SPAdes) | ecosystem: Environmental > Terrestrial > Soil > Wetlands > Peat ...
GATCGGACTGAAGTAGACAGAACCATCACCCGAAACACCCGGCAGATCCCCGCAAACACGGGGATTTTTCACGTCAACACGAACGTAACTTCGGGTTAGCCGTTGCGCGACCTGCTCGCTGCGACCGGCGTCGGCCAGCTGGGCGAAGATCGCCTCGCGCGCGGCCGATCCGACCCGTGGTGTCGGAGCCTCAGATGTGCCCATGCAGATCACACTATCCGAGCAGCAGCGTTCCCTCCGGTAAATCATTCGGTCTAGGATGAATTCAATTCGATGCGGCGTGACCGTGGTCCCATGCGAAGGCGGATGAATGACCCAGAGCGACTCGATCGGCACTGCGCCGTTGGCTGGCACTGCGCCGTTGGCCGGCGTGCGCGTCGCCGACTTCTCGCGCGTGCTCGCCGGGCCGTACGCCACCATGATGCTCGCGGACTTCGGCGCTGACGTCATCAAGATCGAATCTCCGGCCGGCGACGACACGCGGGCCTGGGCGCCGCCTGTCGACGAGCGCGGCGAGTCCACCTATTTCGCGAGCGTCAACCGCAACAAGCGTTCGCTCGTCTGCGACCTGGCGACGGATGCTGGACTTGCTCGGGCGCGCCGGCTCGCGACATCCGCCGACGTCGTCATCGAGAACTTCCGGCCCGGCGTGATGACGAAGTTCGGGCTGGACTACGAGAGCGTCCGCGGAGCGAATCCGGGCGTCGTGTACTGCTCGATCACCGGCTTCGGGTCGGGCGCTGGTGCGTCGCTGCCCGGCTACGACCTGCTCGTGCAGGCCGTCGGCGGGCTGATGAGCCTCACCGGTGACCCCGGGGGTGAGCCGAACAAGGTCGGTGTCGCACTCGTCGATGTGGTGACCGGGCTGAACGCACTGTCGGGAATTCTGCTTGCGCTTCGGGCGCGAGAGACAACCGGTGTCGGTTCGCTTGTCGCCGTTGACCTCATGACGAGCTTGCTGTCTGCTCTGGTCAACCAGGCGTCTTCGACGCTCGCGACGGGCGTTGCGCCCCCTCGGCTGGGCAACGCGCACCCGAGCATCGCGCCGTATGAACTGTTCCGGGCGGCCGACCGCGCCCTCGTAATCGCCGTCGGCAACGACAGGCAGTTCCGGGCGCTGGCCGGTGTGTTGGCGGAGGGGGCCGTGCCGGCGGATGCTGCAGCGCCGGCGGAAGCAGCAGTGCCGGCGAATGCTGCAGTGCCGGCGAACAAGGCCGGCCTGGGCTCGCTGGCTGACGACCCGCGATTCGCCACGAATGTGCTGCGCGTTGCGCACAGGCAGGAACTGCGCACGTTGATCGAAGCGCGCCTCGCCACGGCATCCGCAGCACGCTGGGTCGAGTTGCTCTCGGCAGCGGGCGTGCCGGCCGGGCTCGTGAACGGAGTCGACGAGGCGTTCCAGTTCGCTGAAACGCTCGGGCTGAGCCCGGTGGCCGAGCTGTCCGACGGATCCGGGCGACGCGGCCGGTTCGTCGCCAACCCGATCCACCTGAGTGGCGCTGATGCCGACTACCGCAGCCTGGCACCCCGTCTCGGCGAACACGACGATGCCGATTGGCTCACATGATCCGGCGCACGCTGAAATCCGACCGAACTCTCAAGCAATTCGAACGAAGGACACTCATGACCGACTTGATCGTCGACACCGTCTTCGAACTCGACGCACTGCTCAGCGACGAAGAGCGCGAGTGGCAGCAACGGGCGCGCGCGTTCGCGACAACGCGCATCCTGCCGGTGATCGAGGAGGACTTCGAGAATCAGCACTTTCGGCACGAGCTCGTCCCAGAGCTCGGAGCGGCCGGTTTCCTCGGAATGCACCTGCACGGCTACGGATGCGCCGGAGCGAGCCCCGTCGCGTACGGCCTGGTCTGCCTCGAACTGGAGGCGGCGGACAGCGGATGGCGCACCTTCGTTTCCGTGCAGGGCTCGCTGGCGATGTCCGCGATTCACAAGCACGGCTCCGAGGAACAGAAGCAGCAGTGGCTGCCGCGGATGGCCCGCGGCGAGGCGGTCGGCTGTTTCGGCCTCACGGAACCGGCCGGTGGCAGCGATCCGGCCGCAATGACCACGACCGCGCGGCGGGACGGCGACGAATGGGTGATCGACGGTGCCAAGCGTTGGATCGGTTTGGCGTCGATCGCCGATATTGCCGTGATCTGGGCGAAGGACGCATCCGACGGCGTTGTGCGCGGATTCCTCGTACCGACTGACACCGCCGGTTTCACGGCAACGCCCATCGTCGGCAAGCTGTCGATGCGAGCGTCGATCCAGTGCGACATCACCCTGCAGGGTGTGCGCGTTGCGGCGAATGCCATGCTGCCCGGGGCGAGGGGGCTTTCCGGTCCGTTCTCCTGCCTGGACGAAGCTCGTTATGGCATCGTCTGGGGTGCGATGGGCGCGGCGCGTAGTTGCCTTGAGGCGGCAACGCAGCGCTCGCGCAGTCGAGAGGTGTTCGGCGCACCGATCGGCGCACGCCAACTCGTGCAGGCCAAGCTGGCCGACATGTTCGTCGAATACGAGAAGGGCGTGCTGCTAGCCCTGCACCTCGGCCGGCTCAAGGAGCGCGGCACGCTCACTCCTGCTCAGATCAGCGTGGGCAAACTCAACAGCGTGCGCGAAGCGATCGCGATCGCCGGGGCGGCGCGGGGCATCCTGGGTGGCGATGGAATCACCAGTGAGTTCCCGGTGATGCGACATCTGGCGAATCTCGAGTCCGTGCGCACATATGAGGGAACAGACGAGATCCACCAGCTCGTGCTCGGCCGCGCGCTCACCGGAATCGCGGCGTTCGCCTGAGCGCCGTCGCTGGGCAGCCCGCGCCGCGAAGACGGCCGTCTGGTCGTCGCCTGAGAGTCGCCGCGCCGCGCCGCGCCGGTTCGGCGTCGGTGTCGGCGTTCGAATCGGCCGCCCTGGCCGCCGCGGCTCGCTGGTTTCTGGTGCGCAGACTGCTCTCCTCGGAGAGGCCGAGAGCATTCTGCGCACCAGTTGTCATGATCGCCAGCGGATGCCCACAGCGTCGGCGCCGTTCGCTCGTTTCTGGTTCGCAGAGTGCGGTCTTGCCCAGCGCCTTGAGCATTTTGCGCACCACTTGGAGTCGCGACCCGCACCGAGTGTCGCTTGCCGGCAGCACGGGGCGCCTCAACGAAGCGGATAGACAGTTCAGACAAGACCTGGCCGACGCGACCGGCCGCCCGGTTGCCGTTGCGGCCAGCGAGCACGACCATTCCGCGCTCGGCGCCGCATACTGGGCTGCAGGCGCTGCCCTCGACTGGCTTCTCGAACCGGTGCCGCCGGCGGCGCTCATCGAACCGGATCCGACGCGGAGCACTCTCTGGGATGATCGCGCTGAGGAACAGGATGCCGTGCGCCGCGCACTCTACCCGGAGACAGCGCAATGAATGCGAAGGTGTAGCAATGATCGACCTGAGTCTGTACCCGGCGGGCAGCCACCTGGACGAGCACGGCCGGCTGGTGGTCGGCGGGTGCGCGGTCGCCGACGTGATCGAACAGTTCGGCACACCGGCCTACGTCATCGATGAGGGCGCGCTGCGTGAGCGTGCGCGCGAGTACCGCGAGGCATTCGCGTCGCGGCATCCGAATTCGCTGGTGTTGTTCGCCTCGAAGAGCTTTCCCAGCGCATCCGTCATCGGGGCGATCGCCGAAGAGGGCTGCGGCAGCGACGTTGCAGCCGGCGGCGAACTGCTGATCGCCGTGGCCGGCGGCGCCGACCCGTCGCGGATGGTGCTCCATGGCAATGCGAAAACGGATGCCGACATCCAGACGGCGCTGGATGCCGGCGTGCGTTACATCGTCATCGACAACCTCGACGACGTGGCCGGGATCGCGCGGCTCGCGAGTGCGCCCGTTCCCGTGTTGCTGCGCGTGAGCCCGGCTGTGGATGCGCCGACGCACTCCGCGATGGCCACCGGCAGCGACGCCTCCAAGTTCGGCATTCCATCGGGGCAGATCGCGGACGTGATCGCACGCATCCGCCGCGAGCCGATGCTCGACCTGCGCGGACTGCACGCGCACATTGGATCGCAGATCCTCGACGTGTCGCAGTTCGAGGCGGAGGTTGCCGCGCTCGGCCGGCTGGAGCACTTCCCGGTCTACGATCTGGGCGGCGGGCTCGGCGTGAGGTATGTCAGCGAGGATGCCGCGCCATCCGTTGATGAATACGCCGAGCGCGTCGTCGCTGAAGTGCACCGGCACCTCGGTGCGGACGTTGAGCTGCTGGTCGAGCCGGGCCGCTCTATGGTTGCGCCGAACGGCATCACCGCCTATCGAGTGGTCACGGTCAAACACGGGCTGCGAACGCACGTTGCGGTCGACGGAGGCATGGGCGACAACTTGGAGGTTTCGCTGTACGGGCAGCCGTTTCAGCCATCCATCATCGACAAGACCGGGCCGCTCGAAACGGTGGATGTCGTCGGCCGGCACTGCGAATCCGGCGACACCCTGGTGCGTGATATCGCGCTCGTGCATCCGGAGGTCGGCGACCTGCTGACGGTTCCGGTGACCGGCGCCTACTGTTACACGATGTCGAACAATTACAACGCTGCGCTGCGTCCGCCGGTGGTGTTCTGTCGAGACGGTGTCGCCCGCCTGGCTGTGCGCCGCGAGAACATCGACGACCTGCTGCGCCGCGAGCAGTTGATCCCACCCTCCCGTGAGTTGCCCCAAATGACCCTTCATGAGGCAACTCACGGCCAGGAAGAACGCGGCCAGGAAGAACGCCCATGACGAGCCCAATGGATGCGGCCGCGATCGCTTGCGCGACTCGACCTGCTTCTCGCGGACATCGGGGCGCATTGGCCGGTACCTGGCGGGGTCGTGGTGGTGGTCGACGCCTCGGGCACGGTCCTGACGCGCCCGTTCGGATTCGCCAATCTAGACGCAGGTGCGGTCGTCACCGGCGAGGAGCTGTTCGAGATCGGTTCGATCAGCAAGGTCGCAACCGCGATCGTCATCCATCAACTCATCGACGAGGGCCGTTTCGGGCTGGGTACGCCGATCGTCGAACTCCTGCCCTGGTTCAATGCCGACGGTGCCGACCGGATCACCGTCCGCAACCTGCTGCACCACAGGGCCGGGCTCATCTCCGGTTCGGATGCGATGCCGGATGAACTCGCACAGGCGCTGCTGGCCGCTCGCAGCGTGCTCGCGCCGGTCGCGGCACACTTCCACTACTCGAATCTCGGCTACATCCTGCTCTCGCTGGCAGCGGCCACGGTAACCGGTCGCACGCTCGCCGAGCTCGTGAGCACACGCGTGCTGCATCCGCTCGGCATGACTGACGCGATCGCGGCGGTGCGGCATGAGCATCGCGCGCGCCTGGCACAGGGCTATGCGCCCGTGCACGACGACCGGCCATGGCTGCCCGGCGACCCGTTTGCGCCGGCCGCGTTCGAGCGCATGATCACGGCGCTAGCGCCGGGCGGCGAAGACACCCTGCAACTCGTCGGAAGCGCACCCGCCGACGATAGCCGGTACGGCTTGGGCATCAATGTCGAACGCCACGGAGAGCGCACAGTGCTCACCCACGGCGGCGGCATGGTCGGCTACGCGTCGTTCGTCTTGGCAGACGCGACCGAGGGCCGCGGCGTTGTTGTGCTCACCAATGCGAACGGTGACAGCCCGGTGGCCGAGGCCATTGCGCGGGCCGCCGCAGCGTGGGCCGGTGGCCGCGATGCGACGACGCACCTTGACCCGGCGATGTGGCAGCAACCGGGCGCGCAGTCAGCAGCTGTCGCGGCAACGGATGATGCGCGGATCTCTTTGGGCCCAAGCTGGTCTGCGATGTCGGGCGGCGGCGCTGTTACTGCAGCGGGTGCGGCCCGTCCACGCGCAATCGAACCCGCGATGCTCGGCGCGTTCGAGGGCCGAGACGCGGCCGGCCGGGAGCTCGCCTTGACTATCCGTCACGCTCCGGTGTCGTCTGCAGGCCAAGGCGATGCGGACGATGCGGGCGGCGCTGACGGTGCTGATAATACGGACGGCGCGGCACTGGAGATTGAGTCGGATGGCGTGACTGCCGCGATGAACTGGGGCTGGGGCGCGCGAGTCGCCACGACGCATCCGGAATTTCGGACGTTCGCATTCGAGTTCGAGTCCCGCGACGGGCTCCCTGTGTGGACATGGGGAGGCGTCGTGTTCGCAGCCGCGCCGGACGCACCAGCCGCGGGGATCGCTGGAGCCGCTTCGGTTGAGGCGGCTGACGCAGACGCGCTTCGAACGGGCGCCTACGTCGGGCACTACCGCTCATACTCCCCGTGGTTCACAAACTTTCGGGTGGTGTTGCGCTCAGGAACGCTCGTGCTCATCGCGGCCACCGGCGTCGAAGCGCCCGCGGAAGACGTTCCGCTCGTCGAGCTCGAACCCGGTGTTTTTCGGATCGGCGCCGACGAGTGGCTATCCGAACGCCTGAACTTCGGTCCGATTGTCGACGGTCGGGCCGCCTGGTGCGACCGCGACGGATGCCTGTACTCGCGGGCCTTCACGGCCTGACGATTCGCCCAGCCCCTGCGTGGCATTCACGCAAAACCGGACTCTTTGCGACAAACCGGATCGAAATCGAATTCCGATCCTGTCTGTCGTTCGAAGTCCGGTCTAGCGTGAAGGCGCTCGCTGTACTACGCGACGTAGCCGTCGGCGATGCTCAGCGCAGCCTCGATCGCGGCAAGGCCCTGGCGCAACTCGTCTTCAGCGATGATCAGCGGCGGTGCGACGTGAATGCCGTTGAAATGGACGAACGGCCAGACACCCGCATCCTTGATCGCTGCGGCGACCGCCGTCATCGGTGCGGCAGCTTCACCGGTCGCGTTGAACGGCACGAGCGGCTCGCGCGTGTCCCTCGACCGCACCAGCTCGACCGCCCAGAAGAACCCACGACCGCGCACATCGCCGATCGACGGATGCTTCGTAGCCCAGCTGCGAAGCTCCGGCTCGATCACGCGAGCGCCTAGGTCGCGCACGCGCTCCAGGATGCCATCGCGCTCGAACACCTCGAACGTCGCGACCCCGGCAGCACACGCCAGCGGATGCCCGGAGTAGGTCAGCCCACCCGGGAACACGCGATCGTCGAAGGAGTGCGCGATCGCGTCCGAAATGACGACGCCGCCGAGCGGCACATACCCGGAGTTCACGCCCTTCGCGAAGCTGATCAGGTCGGGCACGACGTCGAAAGCGTTGACTGCGAACCACTCGCCGATCCGCCCGAAACCGACCATGACCTCGTCGGCGATGTAAACGATGCCGTACGTGTCGCACAGGGCGCGCACACCGGCGAGGTAGCCGGGTGGCGGCACGAGCACGCCGTTCGTACCGACGACCGTCTCGATGATGATCGCCGCAATCGTCGTCGCGCCCTCGAGAACGATGACGCTCTCGAGGTGCTCGAGCGCGCGCTGCGTCTCCTCTTCCTGAGTGGTCGCATGGAACGCCGAGCGATACAGGTACGGCCCGAAGAAGTGCGCGACCGACCCGTCACTCGGCTCGTTCGCCCAGCGACGCGGGTCACCGGTCAACGAAATCGCGGTGGCCGTGCTGCCGTGGTATGACCGGTACATCGACAGCACTTTGCGGCGCCCGGTGAACTGCCGGGCCATCCGCACGGCGTATTCGTTGGCATCCGCCCCGCCGTTGGTGAAGAACACCTTGTTCATTCCGTCCGGCGCCTTCTCGGTGATGCGGCGGGCAAGCTCGCCGCGCACGTCGTTGGCCAGCGCCGGCTGGATCGTGGAGAGCCGGCCCGCCTGCTGCTGGATCGCCGCAACCAAATGCGGATGCTGGTGCCCCAGATTCAGGTTCACCAACTGCGACGAGAAATCCAGATACGCGTTGCCCGCGTAATCCCAGAACGTCGAGCCTGCCGCAGCCGCGATCGGCAGCGGGTCGATCTGTGCTTGCGCACTCCAGGAGTGGAAGACGTGCCCGCGGTCGTCGGTACGCACCTGCGCCTCGGCGGAGGCATCCGGGAGCGAGTGCGAAGCACCATGGCGATCGGTGTATTCGGCCGTCGTCAGTTCGTCAGTAATTGTGGTCATGAATGGTCCTTCCGATTCGTTGGTCGAGGCCGGGGTCTCGATACGCGCGCTCGTTCCTCGCGCGCTACTCGACCAACGGGCTATTAGTGGTTACGGGGGAAGCCGAGGTCGATTTGCGACTCGGACGGGTCGGGCCAGCGGCTCGTGATCACCTTGCTACGTGTGTAGAAGTTGATCGACTCCGGGCCGTAGATATGCGTGTCTCCGAACAGCGAGTTTTTCCAGCCGCCGAACGAGAACGATCCGACCGGGGTCGGGATCGGCACGTTGATGCCGACCATGCCGACCTGGATGTCGAACTCGAATTGGCGGGCAGCTCCGCCGTCACGGGTGAAAAGTGCGACGCCGTTTCCGTACGGGTTGCTGTTGATCAGCTCGACGGCCTCATCGAACGTATTCACGCGCACGACGGCGAGCACCGGGCCGAAGATCTCCTCGGTGTACACCTTCATGTCGGTGCTGACCTGGTCCAGCAGCGTGAGGCCGATGAAGAAGCCGTCGTTGTCGAACTTTTGGTCGAGGCCCGACACGACTACCTTTGCGCCCTCGGCCGGTGCACCCTCGACGTAGGAGGCGACTTTGTCGCGGTGAGCTTGGGTAATGAGCGGACCCATTTCGCTTCCGGCATCCGTGCCCGCGCCGATCTTCAGGGCGGGGATGCGGCTTCGGATGGCTTCGATCAGCGGATCCGCGCTGTCGCCGACCGCGACCAGTACGCTGACCGCCATGCAACGCTCGCCGGCTGAGCCGTATGCGGCGGAGATGGCGGCGTCAGCGGCGGCGTCGATGTCTGCGTCGGGCAGAACGACCATGTGGTTCTTCGCTCCGCCGAGTGCCTGCACGCGCTTGCCGTTCGCGGCGGCGCGGGTGTAAATGGCGCGTGCGATCGGGGTCGAGCCGACGAAGCTGACGGCATCGACATCCGGGCTGTCCAAGATGGTGTCGACGGCGACCTTGTCACCGTGCACAACGTTGAGAACACCGGCGGGCACGCCGGCCTCGAGGAAGATCTTCGCCAGCAGAACGGATGCCGACGGGTCCTTCTCGCTCGGCTTGAGCACGACGGTGTTGCCGCAGGCGATAGCACTGGCGATCATCCAGAGCGGCACCATGGCCGGGAAGTTGAAGGGCGTGATACAGCCGACGACGCCGACCGGCTCCTTGACACTGTGCACGTCGATGCCGCCGGAGACCTGCTGGCTGAACTCGCCCTTCAGCAGGTTCATCAGGCCGGTCGCGAACTCGACGTTCTCGAGGCCGCGCGCGACCTCGCCCGCCGCGTCCGAGAGCACCTTGCCGTGCTCGCTCGTGACCGCCGCTGCGACCTCGTCCGCGCGCTCGGTGAGCAGCTGGCGGATCTGGAAGAAGATGTGGGAGCGTCTTGTGAGGCTCATCGAGCGCCATGCCGGCAGGGCAGCACGGGCGGCCGCGATGGCGGTCTCGACGTCAGCGACGGAGCCGTAGATGACGTCGTGCTGGTGTTCGCCCGTCGCCGGGTTGTACACGGCGCCAGTGCGCTCGGGTTCGCCGTATTCTTCGCCGTTGATGAAGTGTCTGATGAGGGCCACGTTGATTCCTTTTCTTCGTTGGCGGATTCGATCCCGTCCAATATGCGAGATATCGCGATGCGCGGACATTTTGACCGATGCACGGCGTAGGCTGTTAAGCCAATGATCGCACCGCAATCGAGGGAGTGAGAGTGCCAGATCGTCACGGCTTTCCGTTGCATCAAACACATCGTCCGGACCCGGAGAGCACCGCAGCCGCCGCCCTTCCGACCATTGCGGATGTGTTGCGGCTCGATGCGATGACGGTGGCGGCACCCGAGGTGCTCGCGGGCCGCAGTGGGCTTGAGCGGCCTGTGCGCTGGGTGCACGTGACGGAGACCGCAAGTGTCGCCGGCTTGGTCAGTGGTGGTGAGTTGCTGCTGTCGACCGGCGTCGGCTGGCCGCAGGACGAGCGCGACCTGGTCCGTTACATCGACGAGGTCGATCGAGCGGGTGTGGCAGGGCTCGTGCTCGAACTCGGCAGACGATACGCCCTCGCACCCGAGCCGCTGGTTTCCGCGTGCGCTGAACGCGGCATTCCCCTCATCGCGTTGCACCGCGAGGCCCGTTTCATCGCGATCACCGAGGCGGTGCACAGTCGGATCATTGCGGATCAGATGAACGCGCTCCGCGCGAGGGACGACATCCACGCGCTGTTTACCGAATTGAGCCTGCGCGGCAGCCCTGCTGATTTCATCGTCGAGCAGGTCGGACAGGTGCTCGGCGCTCCGGTTGTGCTCGAGGATCTGGCTCATCGGGTGATTGCTGCCGCCGTGCGCGAGGCAGACGGCGACGTGCTCGCCGGCTGGGAACAGGCTTCGCGTGCCGCGCATCGGGCGGTTCAGGCCGGCGGCTCAGGCACCAACTGGCTCATCGTGCCGGTCGAGGCGCGCGGAACCCGCTGGGGCTACCTGGTGGCATTGCCCGGCAAGGCGCATCCGGCCGGCCGGTCCAACGTGCTGGAGCAGGGCGCCGTAGCCCTGGCGCTCAGCAGACTCGCCGACAGAGACGAAGGCGAGTGGCTGCGGCACAGCCATCAGGCGCTGCTGGCAACGCTGCTGGGTGGCCGGTATCGCAGCGAAGTCGGTCTGCAAGCGCGGTTCGAAGCAGCAGGGTTGCCGATCGGCGATCGGCGGCTGATCGGTATCGCCGTGGCCGGCGCAGCGGTGGCCGGCGACCTGGTGGGACCGGCCGTTGGCCCATCGAGCGCTCAGTTGCGGGATGCCGCGCGAGACATCGGTGCGGAGGCTGTCGCAGGCACCAGCACGGATGCCCCGGGCTCGCTGATCGCGATCCTCTCGTTTCCGCGCCGCGAACGCGTCGACGATCGCACGATCGACGTGTTCGTGCGAGCGCTCGCCGCGTCCGCGGGCACGCGCGATCTGTCGCTGGCGCTGGGAAGCGAGGCATACGACATCCGGGGGGTGCTTGCATCGCTGGACGAAGCGCGAGAACTGCTCGCGAGACGCGTTCGAGCACGTGGCATCGCGGTGTATCGCGCCGAAAGCCGACCGCTTTTGCGGTTGATCGCATCGTTCGCGGATGACCCGCGGCTACAAGCGCACAGCGAACAGATGCTGCGCCCACTGATCGAATACGACATGGCCAACGGCGGCGACCTGCTGGACGTGCTGGCGGCGTATGCGGAGCATCCGGGCAATCGAACACGGGCGGCAACGGCAAGCCATATCTCGCGTTCCGTGTTCTATCAGCGCATCGCACTGATCGAGGACCTGCTCGACGCCGACCTCGACGACGGCGAAACGGTCAGCGCGCTGCACGCGGCTTTGCTGGCGCGGCGGCGCACCGTCCGCTGACGGATGAGCAGGTACTGAGTGAATCGCGTCGCACCATACCGTCGGCAAGCCGGGGCGTTCAGCGCTTCGGGTGATGCAGGAACGAGGCAAGCCGGTGCGGGAATTCCTGCGAGTCTGCCGTGTCCACATCAGTGAAGCTTCTGGCCGCTTGTGTCAAGGGGGCGAGCCCCTGGTTCACTGCCGTTTTCGCGGCGCGCAATGAGGCCGCCGATTGTGCTGCCCAGCGACTCAGCAGATCGTTCAGTGTCTTCTCGAGCTGTGCCGTGGCAACCGATGTGGTGATTAATCCCATCCCACACGCCTGGGCGGAGGTCAACAATCGTCCGTTGTAGAGCAGGTTCTTCGTTCGTGAGGGCCCGATCCGGAGCGACATCCGGGTGGCGAACGCAGCCGGAACGAGAATGCCCAGCTGAGCGGTCGGCATGCCGATCCTGGCTGAATCGGTCATCAGCTGAACGTCGCAGGCGAGAGCCAGTTGGCATCCGCCGCCGGCTGCGATGCCCTCGACGACCGCTACGGTGGGAACAGGGATGGCCTCGATCGCCTGCAACGCGGCTTCGATCTCGGCAAAGCTTTCGCTGACCTCTTCCAGAGGGATGCCGGCCCATTCCCTCAGGTCGGAACCGGAAGAGAACGTGCCGCCTTCGCCTCGGATCACGACAGCTTGCAGCGAGGCGAGCGTGGCAAGTGCGAGCGCCGATCGTTCGAGGTCACGCCACTCTTCTCGGCCCATGGCATTGAAGCGGGCGCCCGTGCCGACGGTGAGCGTCGCCACCGACTCGGCCGCGTCGAAGGCCACTGCGCCCGGGATCGCGTTCGATGACGGCGTCATTGCACCGCGCCCGCCTCATACAGCGCAGTGATCTCCCCCAAATCGAATCCCAGCTCGGCCAGCACCTCATGCGTGTGCTGGCCGAGTAGGGGCGGCGCGCTCTTGACTGCGGCCGGAGTGCGAGTGAGGCGGATCGGGCAGTTGACCGCGTTGATGGTCCCTGCGGTCGGATGCTGCATCTCAGCGACCATGCCGCGGGAGAGCACCTGCGGATCGGCCAGCGCCTGATCGACTGTTTGGATCGGTCCGACCGGCACTCCGAATTCATTGAGCGCGTCCACCCACTCGCCGGTTGTCCGAGTCACGAGGATCTGCTCGAGCAGCGGGATCAGCACGGCTCGATTGCCCACCCGCAACGCATTTGTCAGAAAGCGCTCGTCTGACGCAAGGTCGTTCCGCCCGATCGCCGACGTGAAGCGGTTCCAGAGGCCGTCGTTTCCGACCGCGACCATGACGTAGCCGTCCGACGACGCGAACGCCTGGTATGGCGCGATCGTGGGGTGTGCCGAGCCGTATCGCTGTGGCACATTTCCGTTCGCGAAGTAGCCGCTAGAGACGTAGGTGAGCCAGGCAACGGATCCATCCAACAGACTGATGTCGACCCACTGACCGTGACCGGTTCGCTGCTTCTCGTGAAGTGCCGCAAGGATGCCGATGGTCGCCCACATTCCCGCCGCCAGGTCTGCGCTGCTGACACCCACTCGAACCGGAGGTCCGTCGGACTCGCCCGTCACGCTCATGATTCCGCTTCGTGCCTGCGCGATCGCGTCATAGCCGGCCCTAGCAGCATCCGGGCCGGTCTGTCCATAGCCGCTGATAGACGCGTATACCAGACCGGGGTTCGCTTGCGAGAGCTCATCGAAGCCGAACCCCAGGCGAGCGGCCGTGCCGGGCCGGAAGTTCTCGACCACCACGTCGGCCCTCATGGCGAGTTTCCACACGACCTCCCGGCCCTTCGACGACTTGAGGTCCACGGCCAGGCTGCGCTTATTGCGGTTGACCGCCAGAAAGTACGCGGCCTGGTCGCCTTGGAAGGGGGGACCCCACTGTCTGGTGTCGTCACCAGTGCCGGGCTGTTCGATCTTGATCACGTCTGCGCCGAGATCGGCCAACGTCATCGTGGCGAACGGGCCGGAGAGTATCCGGGTGAGGTCCACCACCAATAAGTCCTGCAACGCTCCAGTCGGCGCACCGGCCGCAGGCGTATCGTGCACGTTCGCATCCGTCATCTGTTTACCGTAGGTGTCATCACAGCGTGCCGTCGACGAGCTTCACGATAATCGAGCAATCTTTACGCGCCTGCCCCGCATCGACCACGCGCTGGAACAGTTGCTGCACATGCTCACCGATCTCGAGCGGGGTATCGGTGGCCTTTGCTGCCGCAATGGCCAAGTTGATGTCTTTGTTCGCCAGTTCTGCCGTGAAGGTTGGCTCGAAGTCCTTATTGGCGGCTGCCGTGGGAACAACCCCCTTGATCGGATACCAGGTGCGCAGCGCCCAACTGTCTCCGGAGGAAACCGAGGCGATGTCCCAAAACACCTGCTTGTCCAGCCCGAGACGGTCGGCCAGCACCGCCCCTTCCGCCGTTGCCGCGAGGCTGATGAACAACATCAGGTTGTTGCAGATTTTGGCCGCTTGCCCGGTGGTGGCGCCCCCGGTCGGAATGATGTTCCCCGCCATCGGACCGAGATAGGCGCTCGTCTCGCGCACCGCAGACGGCTCACCGCCGATCATGAACGTGAGCGTCCCGGCTTTGGCGCCGCTGATCCCGCCGGAAACCGGGGCGTCCACGAACCGGAATCCCGCCTCGGCGGCGGCACGGTGCAATGCCCTGGCGGACTCGATGTCAATGGTAGAGGAATCGACCAGGAGCGTATCCGCGCCAGCGTGGGCGAAGATGCCCTCGTCACCGAAGTACACAGCGCGCGCGTGTTCTCCCTTGGGCAGCATCGTGAATACGATTTCAGCACCGGCTACCGCTTCTGCGATGGAGTTGACCGTCGTCACCCCTGCGTCCCGTGCCGCGGAAAGTGCGTCAGGACTGACATCGAATCCCCGCACCTCGTGCCCGGCGTTGACCATATTCGCCGCCATAGGGCCACCCATGTGCCCCAATCCGACCCACCCCACGACAGCCATAGTGCTAGCTCCTTTGCTCGACCTTTGCTCGGCCTTTGCCGCTGTGCGTCGAAGCGCCCCGACGTCAACTTCACAGTCCCACCCGGCAGAGGTGCAGTCAAGGAGAGAACTCACAGGGTGCATGTGCATAAATGCACCTAGTTGAAATGTCACTTCGCCGGGAAGTCTCTCCGTGTGAGGGTTGGCTGAGCCCAGTAGGCTCGAGCCAGCACGGACCATATCCAGAAGGAAGTCATGGTTGACTCACGACGGCTGCCGAGCCCCAATGATTTACTCATCCTTCTGACCGTGGCGCGTCTGGGCCGGTTCAACGCGGTCGCGGAAGCACTCGGTACAACGCACACCACCATTTCGCGTCGCATACTCGCCCTCGATCGAGAGCTCGGCGGTCGCACGTTGGAGGGCAGTCCCCGAGGCTGGGAACTCACGGAACTGGGGCGGCATGCGGTCGCTGCGGCCGAATCGATTGAGCTGAATCTGGCGAAGTTGACCAGTGCCATCAGCAAAAGTCAGGGCGATCTCTCCGGCCTGGTGCGTCTCAGCACCGTCGACGGCTTCGGCACGGAATTCGTTACGCCGGCCCTGGTGCGACTGCAGCGGGAGCATCCTGACGTCAACGTCGAAGTGTTCAGCGCCACCCGGAGGGTAAACAGAAACCGGTCGGGCGTCGATCTGGAAGTAGTGGCGGGATGGCCGGGCAATGAAAGCGTTCGGACCGTCTTTCTTACGAACTATTACCTGCGACTCTACGCAAGCCCGCAGTACCTCGAATCCAGGGGCATGCCGGCGAATTTGAACGAGGTGAGGCAGCACAGCTTCGTCTCCTATGTTGAGTCAGCCCTTGAGGTGCAGGAGATCGGCGCGCGCGCTTTGAGGCTGCCGGACATGAAGACGACTTTTCAGGCGACCAGCATCTTCGCGCAGAACGAGGCGGTGCGGCAGGGAGCCGGTATCGGGCTGCTCGCCAACTTCATGGTGAACGGCAGGCCCGGCTTCGTTCCTGTGCTGCATGATGTGTTCCAGCGCCAGCTGCCCATGTGGGCGGCAGCCCGATCGGAGTCGCTTCGATCCCCCGTGGTCGAAGCTGTGATTATGTCCATCCGACGGGAAGTCGCAGAGCGTCAGAACGTTTTGATCGACTGAAGTCATGCCGACTGAACTCGAGCAGGACTTGACAGCGCACACCAGGCGTTCAGACTGAAATAGCGCGCTCATCGTCGCTTCGAGGGCGTCTGTCATGGTGAGGAGACGTCGGGATGGACAGCGAAAGCAGCGGTTCGGTACGTTCGAACGGTGCGGCCGGACGATCGAAGATCGGGATGATCGTTCCCAGTTCCAACACCACGATGGAGACGGAATTGCCCGAATTGTTCCGACGCCAGAGCGCGGCCACGGGGCAGCGCTACACGTTCCACACCGCTCGCGCCCAATTGCGCAACGTCACGGCCTCCGAACTGGCGGCCATGGTGGGCAAGGCTGTGGACTGCGCGATTCAGGTGTCGGATGCCGCCGTCGATGTCATCGCGTATGCCTGCCTCGTGGCCGTCATGGCCGAAGGCCCTGGTGCCCACGAGCACTCCGAACATGTGATGGCGAAAGCGGCGGCCGAGAACGGGCATCCGGCACCGGTCGTCAGCAGCGCGGGCGCCTTGGTGCGCACTCTGCACGCCCTCGGTGCGCATCGCATCGCGATGGTGACGCCGTATATGCCCGACCTCACCAAGCTGGTCAGCGACTATATCGAGGGTGCGGGCATCGCTGTCAATGATGTGATCGGGCTTGAGGTTGCCGACAATCTCGAGGTGGGCCGCTTGGACACCCGCGAACTGCCGGCGATCGCGGCACGACTCAATCGGGATAATGTTGATGCCCTCGTTCTGTCGGCCTGCGTGCAGATGCCGTCGCTGGACGCCGTGCAACTGGTCGAAGATCAACTCGGACTTCCCGTGATCACTGCGGCGACCGCAACCGCCTATGAAACACTCCTGGCTCTCGGCCACAAGCCGGCTATCGTCGGCGCCGGGCGTTTGCTCGCCGGCTCCAGAGTTGCCGGCTCCCGGTAGAACGCGTTCTGGCATCCGCACGCTGACAGAGCAGGCGCCACACGCGACAGGGTCGAGGCGGGCGCCTGCTTCACCAGATTGACGATTACCTGCCAGACGAGCTCTCAGCCGGATGTTGCACTTTGGTCGCGTACGTGTTCGGGTCCGCGATGTCTTCTCGCGAATGATCCGGCAGAAATATCGTGGCCAGAATTGTGATGATCGCTGACACGAGCATGTACACGGCGACAGCGTACCCGGTGCCGAATTGATGTAACAGGAACGTCGCGATGAGGGCGGCTGGGCCGCCGGCGATAATCGAGGCCAGCTGGTAGCCGAGCCCCGACCCGGTGTACCGAAGGTTGGTCGGGAAGCTTTCTGCGATGATCGAGGCCTGCGGGCCGTATTGGATAGCGTGTGGGATGAGCGCCACGCACACCGCGATGAACACCAGCCAGCCGACGCCGCTGTCGAGCACCCCGAAGTAGACGAAACCCCATACACCGGTGATCGCCGCGCCGATCAGGTAGATCTTCTTGCGATTGACCCTGTCTGACAGGTGCCCGAAGTACGGCACGAGGATCAGCTCGATAACCGCCGCAATCATGGTGCCGATGAGCACGAAGTTGTATGAGTAGTTGTGGTTCTTGTCGGTGAGATACGACAGCACGAAAGCGGTGACGATGTAGAACGGCATCTGTTCCGACATCCGCAACAGCGCCGACAGGATGATCTCTTTCGGGTAACGCCTAATGACCTCGCGCACCGGAGACTTGTGTGTCTCCTTGGTCTGGACTACGGCGGCGAACATCGGGGTTTCCGCGATTCGTAGCCGGATGTACAACCCGATGGCCACCAGCACCAGGCTGAGCAGGAACGGAATGCGCCAACCCCACGCGATGAACGCGGTTGTGCCCCAGATCGCATTGAACAAGGCCATCAGGCCGGTGGAGAGGATGATGCCGATCGCCACACCAGTCTGCGGCCAGCTGGCCATCAACCCTCTACGCTTCTGGTTGCCCCATTCCATCGACAGCAGGACCGAACCTCCCCACTCACCACCGACAGCGATGCCTTGGAAGACGCGCAGCAGGATCAGGATAATCGGCGCCGCGTCGCCCCAGATATTCGCGCCGGGGAGCAATCCGATCAGGGCTGAGGCAAGGCCCATCATCGACAGGGTCGTGATGAGCATTGCTTTGCGGCCGATCCGGTCACCCCAGTGGCCGAAGATCGCGGCACCGACCGGGCGGGCGAGGAACCCGACGAAGTACGTCGCGAACGACGCCAGCACGCCAAGATAGGGGGACATGTGGGGGAAGAAGACGTGCGGGAATACGAGCGCCGCAGCGGTGCCGTAGAGGAAGTAGTCGTACCACTCGATTGTTGTGCCGATGGTGCTGGCCACTGCGGCCTTGCGCACTTGGCTTCGCCGTTCTCGGTCAATTACCACAGGCAATTCAGGACTTGACATCGTTGTCTCACTTTGGGTCGGAATCTGGGCATACCTCGACTTGTATGAGGCAAGCCTCTGGCCAGGTGCGGCACGGCTATTCGACACCCGCAGATAACGGGTGCCCCTGGGTGTGCCCACCGGTTTCGGTTTAGCGCGGGCTCCGGATGCTTGTCAAGAGAGGAGACCCGCACATGGGGGGCACAATTATGCACATCGGTGCGCGGCCGGGCGTAGTGGCCGTAGTCGAAAAGTGCTGCGTCGCAGACTTGCGTATCACTGGTACCGTGCCGTGCGGAAGGCGGATAAAGCGGTGGAACAGTCTGCGGCCGACGTTTCGCGGGATGAGAGCGACAAAGGAGTGGCAACAAAATGAAGATCACGGGAGCCGTGCTCGAAGAGATCGGGCGCGCACAGCCTTATGGCGACAGTCGGCCGATCACAATCTGCGAACTAGAACTCGACGACCCGCATCGGGGCGAAGTTCTGATCCGCATCGAAGCGGCCGGAATCTGCCACTCCGATCTCAGCGTCGTCAACGGATCTCGCGCGCGGCGGATCCCCCTGTTACTCGGACACGAGGCAGCGGGGAGAGTAGAAAAACTCGGTGAAGGTATCGAAGATCTCGCGGTCGGGCAACGAGTGGTCATGACCTTCCTGCCGCGCTGCGGTGCGTGCGATGGTTGCCGCACCGGCGGCAGACTGCCGTGTAGCGTCGGTTCGGCAGCCAACGGGGCCGGGACTCTTCTCGGCGGCGGTGTGAGGTTGCATCGAAGCGGACATCCGATCTCACATCACCTGGGCGTTTCGGCCTTCGCGACGTACGCCGTGGTCGACAGGCACTCCATCGTGCCCGTCGACGACGATGTGCCGGCCGACATCGCCGCCGTGCTCGGCTGCGCCGTGCTGACCGGGGGAGGAGCGGTGATCAACGCTGGTGATCCAGCGCACGGCGATTCGATCGCGATCGTCGGGCTCGGTGGCGTCGGGATGGCCGCGCTCATCACGGCCGTCAGCCTCGGAGTGGGCGACGTGATCGGGGTCGACGCGGTGCCTGCGAAATTGCAGAAAGCGAAGGTGCTCGGCGTGAGCGCCGTCTACTCGCCGCAGGAGGCGCTCGACGCCGGAGTGAAAGCCTCCGTCGTCGTCGAGGCGGCAGGGAACCCGCGCGCATTCGAAACCGCTGTGGCCATCACGGCAATCGGCGGACGAACCGTGACTGTGGGACTGCCGGCTCCAGACGCGCGCTCAAGCATCGCACCGCTCGATCTCGTGGCCGAGGCCCGGTCGATCATCGGATGCTACATGGGTTCGGCGGTGCCCTCACGTGACATCCCGATCTACGCACAGCGCTGGCGAGACGGCACGTTGCCGATCGAGGAGCTGATTTCGCGGCGCATCGGCCTGGAGGACATCAACGACGCGATGGACGAGCTTTCCGCAGGTAACGCGATCCGGCAAGTCATCATGTTCGATGCGTGAGCCTGCGGCTCGTGAGATCTCAGCTCGCCGCAGTGTGCAAAAATGTGCACGATGAGCGCGCATCAAGCGCTTTGTTTTCCTGCTCGTGCGGAGGAGCATGGTGCGAAAAGCGCCCGCGACGTAGCGGCGCCATCGGAGGCGAGAACATGATCTCTGCGGAAATTGCTCAAAAAGAGTTGGATCTCTCATTCGCAGGACACATCATCGATGGCGAGCAGCGAGACTCGGCCGACGAGCAGAGCATCGACGTCATCGCGCCCCGCGACCGCAGCGTCATGGGCATGGCGGCACAGGGCGGAGTGGCGGATGTCGAGGCCGCGGTCAAGGCGGCACGGGCCGCCTTCCCGGCATGGCGAGACATGGCGCCGCGGGCGCGCGGGCGTTTGCTTGCGAGAGTCGCGGACCGGCTCGAGGACGCCGCCGAGCGGATCGCGAAGATCCTGTCGCTCGAGAACGGGAATGCCCTGCGCACCCAGTCGCGCGGTGAACTCGCATTCGCCGTCGACACATTTCGGTATTTCGGAGGACTGGCGAGCGAGGCCAAGGGTGAACAGATACCGTTGTCGCTGAACAAGCTCGACTACTCGCGTCGCGAGCCGTACGGCGTGGTCGGTGCCATCATCCCCTGGAACGCGCCCGTGCAATTGGGCTGCATGAAAATCGCTCCCTCGATCGCGGTGGGAAACACGATCGTTCTCAAAACTGCGGAGGACGCGCCGTTCGCGGTGATGGAGATTGCGAAGATCTGCCAAGAGTTCCTACCGCCCGGCGTTGTGAATGTGGTGCACGGCACGGGGGCGGTGACGGGTGAGGCGCTGATCAACGCGCCGGGCGTCGACAAACTCTCGTTTACGGGATCGACTGCGGTCGGACAACGGATCCTCGCGGTAGCGGCGTCGCGGATCATTCCCGCGTCGCTGGAGCTCGGCGGTAAGAATCCGCAGATCGTTTTTCCGGATGCCGACGAAGAATGGGCGGTCGAAGCCGCGATGCTCGGAATGCGCTTCTTTCGCCAAGGACAGTCGTGCACGGCGGGATCGCGACTATTCGTGCATCAGTCGATCTTCGACTCCTTCATGCAGAAATTTTCGAGTAAAGCAGCCGAGATGACGGTCGGAGATCCGCTGGAGGAGGCATCCGATATTGGCGCGATCGTCAACAAGAAACAGTTTGACCGGGTGTGCGGGTTCATCGAGGAGGCAATGAGCGTCGACGGCGGGCAGCTGCTAGCAGGAGGCCCGCCGCCGAAGGACGGCCCGCTGTCGCTCGGATACTACGCGCGGCCGACCGTCTTCTCGCACATCGACAACTCGTTCAAGATCAACCGGCAGGAGGTGTTCGGCCCCGTCGTTGTCGCCATTCCGTGGGAGACGGAAGACGAAGTCGTCGCGATGGCGAACGACACGCATTACGGGCTGTCCGCTTTCGTTCACACCAAAGATCTCGGTGCGGCCATTCGTACGGCTCACCGCATCGACGCGGGTTGGGTACAGGTCAACCACGGCGGCGGGCAGGTGCTCGGCCAGTCGTACGGCGGGTACAAGAATTCGGGGATGGGGCGCGAGTTCTCCCTCGAGGGAATGCTCGAAGGCTATACGCACCGTAAGCACATTTCGATACGCTTGGACGTCTGAAGCGTTGGGCGGGCAAGTCGCACCCCTCGAGATTAGCTGGATCCGTCCGGGCAAACGCTTGTGAGCATCGTCAGCACGGGCGTGCCGTCGGCATCCACGATCGACAGCTCGACGCTCAATGCACCCAACGCGGCAAGGCTCGTCGCGTGCGTTCCGCCGCACGGGATCCGCACGGTCGCACCGTTCAGCTCGCAGCTCCAATAGCGTCGCTCGGTCAGGCGTTCTCCGTCGCGTTCGATCCGCACGGCCGACCCGGTCTCGCTCCAGCTCGCTAGTAACCCGTTGACGGATGCCTGCACGGCATCAAGCTCGTCGGCCAAACCTTCCGTCGTGAAGCCCTTGCGCCGCAGTGACTTGTTCAGCCGGAATCGATCCGTCGATCCGTTCTCGCGAATGCGCGATGACTCGATTGCGAGTCCATCGAAATCCGGGTTCCCGAGTCCGTCGGCGCGGGCATCCTTGGTCCAACGGTTTGCGAGCGCGGCGTTCAACGCGAGCGACGCGACATGACACGCCGTGTGCCCGATCGAGAGAGCTCGGCGGTAGTCGGCGTCGACGACGACCTCGACGGTGTCACCCTCGGCGAGACGCGGGGCCATGCCGATGACATGCGCGACGACGAATGCCCAGCCCTCTTCGCCCTTGCCCACCGGGATGTCTTCGCCGAGGAACAACGACGATCCGTCGGTCGCCGCGACGATGCAGTCTTCGACGGTGATTTCTGCATCGCGCACACGCATCACTGCACGGTCGGCACCCTGGTCGGGCCAGCCAGCGTCGACTGGGTGGCAACAGGTGGCATCGAGCAGCACAGCGACGCGACCATTCGCCAGCGATTCCGTGTGCACGACGGTCGCCGAGTTATGCGTCGCACCGGTCGGATAGCTGACGACGGTGTCCGTCGTGGGGAGTGTCATGGATCTATTCTGTCGTCCCATCCCGGCACGGATCCGGTGATCATTCTCCCAAGTCGCCCGGGCCGATCGTCAGCCGCGAGCCGTGCGGCATCCTCTTCGCGCTCCGCATTTGATGCCGGATTCGCACTGTCTTGGCGCTCAGGCACACGATTTGTTCGGAGTTGGGGCCTCAAAACTACTGATTTCGTTGCATCTGCCTCGAAACGTTGCCAGAATGACTGCAGACCAGGCGATGGCGCCCGCGATTGCGGTGGAGCGGCTGACCCGAATCCTCAATGGCTGGAGGTAGCCCGTGACCGAAGTCACCCAGACTGACATACTCGATTCCGCGACCGACCGCAGTTCGAGCGCGCCACCGGCCGTCGTGCTGCGACACGTCACCAAGATGTTCGGCGACGCGGCCGCGGTGGACGATATCGATCTGGAGCTCGGCTCCGGCGAGTTCTTTGCGTTGCTGGGACCGTCCGGCTGCGGCAAGACCACGACGCTGCGCATGGTCGGCGGCTTCGAGTTGCCCTCGTTCGGGCGTATCTGGCTTGACGGCGCAGACGTCACCATGCTTCCGCCGTACAAGCGTGACGTGAACACTGTGTTCCAGTCGTACGCCCTGTTCCCGCACATGACGGTCTTCGAAAATGTCGCATTCGGGTTGCGTCGGCGCGGCGTCGCCAATGCCGACATTCGCCGGCGGGTGCAGCGCAACCTCGACCTTGTCGGCCTCAACGGCTACGACAAGCGCAAGCCACTGCAGCTTTCCGGTGGCCAGCAGCAGCGCGTTGCCCTGGCCCGTGCTCTCGCGAATGAGCCCAAGGTGCTCTTGCTCGACGAGCCGATGGGCGCACTGGATGCGAAGATCCGCAAGAGCATGCAGATCGAGCTCAAGCGCATCCAGCAAGAAGTCGGAATCACCTTCCTTTACGTCACGCACGACCAGAACGAAGCCATGTCGATGGCCGACCGACTCGCCGTGATGAACGGCGGCCATATTGAAGATATCGGGGCACCCGACCGTGTTTACGACCGGCCCGCGACGCAATTCGTCGCCGAGTTCCTCGGTACGTGCAACATCCTGCCGCTTGACACATTGAACGGCCCTGCGCTGCGTCTGCCGGACGGCAGCTTCGTCGAACCGGCGCCGACAGACAAGCAACGGATCGTCGAGAGCCAGGCTCGCATCGGCATCCGCCCCGAGAAGTTGGTTGTGACGCGCGCAGCAATTGCTGCAGCCGACGCCGCCAGCGCGCCCAATCGGGTGCAGTGCACCGTGCGCACCGCCACGTACCTCGGCGCGAGCACCGAGTATGAGATCGACACAGGCTGGGGCGGAATCCTCAAGTCGTTCGCGCAGAACCTCGACGAGTCCTCGCGTGCACGTCCGGGCGAGAGCGTCATCGTTTCGTGGGATGCCCGGCACAGCTTCCTGTTGCCGGCCGAAGCCGACAGCATCCCGGCAGCAGCGCCGGTAACGGGCCCGTTCCGGGCGGTCGCGCCATGACCGGCACGAACGGCCCGCGGGATCCTGCGCTGTGGCGTGGGCTGACGCAGAACCGGATGTCCCGTCGCACAATGTTGCGCGGCGCTCTCACTGGGGCCGGGGCAGTGGCCTTGGCTTCGACGCTCGCAGCGTGCGGCATCAAGGGTTCGATAGCCGATGAGGCGCAGATTCACGTCGATTGGCCGGCTTACTGGGCGAAGCAGAAGAAGACGGGCACGCTCGACTTCGCAAACTGGCCGCTGTACATCGACCAGGACCACGGCAAGATCCCATCGCTCGAACTGTTCACCAAGAGGACGGGCATCAAGGTCAACTACCAGCCGGTCATTCAGAACAACGCGCCATTCTATGCAACGATCGCGCCGATGCTGCGCGCGCACGGGTCGACCGGCTACGACATCATCGTGATGACCAACGGCTGGGAATTGACGGAGCTCATCAAGAACGGCTTCCTCATGGAGCTGGATCACTCGCGACTTCCCAACTTCGACAAATATGCCGCGAACAACGTGAAGGACCCGATCTACGACCCCGGAAACAAACACTCCGTCGTCTGGCAGACCGGGTACACCGGGCTGGCGTACAACACGAAGCTCGTCGACCGGCCGATCACCAGCTTCCAAGATCTACTCGACCCGGCTTTCAAAGGGCACGTCGGCATGATGAGCGACAACACGGAGCTCGGCAGTGCGGGGCTGCTCGCGATCGGCGTCGATCCGTCGAAGTCGACGCCCGCGGATTGGCGACGGGCCGCCGAGTGGCTGAAGAAGCAACGGCCGAACGTCGCGGGCTACTACGACCAGAGCTACATTGACAAACTGCAGAACGGCGACACCTGGGTGACGCAGGCGTGGTCTGGCGATATCTTCCAGGCGATTGCGTCGGGCAACAAGCACCTCAAGTTCGTCATCCCCAAAGAGGGCCAGGTCATCTGGCACGACAACATGATGATCCCGATGCAGGCGGAACATCCGGTCGACGCCCTCGAATGGATGAACTTCTACTACACGCCCGAAGTCGCCGGCATGGTCGAGGACTGGGTGAACTATGTCTGCCCGGTTCCGGAGGCGAAGGAGTACATATTGAAAACCCTTGACGATCCCGCTGTCGCGAACAGTCCGCTCGTCTTCCCCGGCCCCGAGGTAGACGCCGTGTCGCACGACTACTACGTGTTCAAGAACTACAGCGAATACGACGAGTGGAACTCCACCTTCAACCCGGTGATCCAGTCGTGACCGCGCTCGCTCAGACCACGCGTCCGGCCGGCAGCCTTCCCGGCCCCGGCGCAAAGAATGCACGCCACTGGTTCAGGGGTCGCAGCACGCCGTATCTGCTCAGCCTTGCGGGCGGCGCGTGGCTGCTCATCCTGTTCGTCATACCGCTCGTGTCGGGTCTTGTCGTGTCGCTCGAGACCGGCAACCCTGATACCGGGTACACGTTCACCTGGAACTGGGGTATCTACGCCGATATCTTCGTGAATTCGGATGTCCCGTACCTCACCTTCCTCATCCGCGGCGTGTTGTACGGTGCCGGAGCGACGATCGTGACCATGATCGTCGGCTACCCGCTCGCCTACTACATCGCTTTCCGCGCGCCGCAGCGCTGGAAGAACGCGCTGCTGCTACTGGTCATGCTCAGCTTCCTCGTGTCGTTCGTGATCCGCACGGACATGTGGGCCTTCCTCCTCTCCGACCAGGGCCCGGTGCTGACGGTGCTGCGCGACCTGCACGTCGCCGGCAAGGGCACGCACGTCCTCGGCACCAGCGCAGCCGTGATCGGCGGCATGGCGTACAACGATCTGGCCTTCATGGTGTTGCCCATCTACGTCGCCCTGGAACGCATCGATCCACGGCTGATCGAGGCATCGGCGGACCTGTACGCGAATAAGAGGCAGTCCTTCATGCGTACGATCCTGCCGCTGACCCGGTCCGGCATCTTCGCCGGTGTGCTGCTCGTGTTCATCGACTCAGCTGGCGACCCGGTCAACGCGTCGTTGCTCGGCGGCACGAATACCTACGTGATCGGGCAGGCAATTCAGGATGCCTTCCTGACCAATCAGCAGTACAACGTGGCGGCCGCGCTGTCGACTGTGCTGATGATTGTGCTCGGCATCATCTTGTTCGCCTACGCCCGAATAGCGGGAACCGACAACATCGAGGACCTGGTATGAGCACCACCATCGCCACAGCGCCCGCTCCCGAGCGATCGTCAACTCCCGGCGGAGCGGCCATTTCGATGCAGAAACGTCGCCGGCGTCCCCTGTTGCCGATCATCTTCTGGGTCGTCATCGTGATCACGCTCGTGCCGATCTTCACAATGGTGCTGTACAGCTTCAACAACACCCCGACGAGCCGCATAACGTTCCAGTGGCACGGCTTCACGACGTACTGGTATCAGAACCTGACACAGGTCAGCGGACTCGGAGACTCGTTCCTGGCCTCGATCGAGATTGCGATCCTCTCTGCGGTCATCTCGATTCTGCTTGGCGTGCCACTCGCGATGGCGCTCGAGCGGCACCGGTTTCTCGCACGCGGGCCGCTGAGCACCACCGTGTTCGCCGACATCGCTGCACCGTCGATCGTCGTGGGCGCCGCGTCACTGTCGTTCTTCCTGTCGGTGAACGTCCCGCTCGGTTTCCTGACCATTCTGCTGGTGCACATCACCTTCAATCTGGCGTACGTCGTCGTGGTCGTGCGTGCCCGGCTCTCGGGAAGCGGCACGGTGCTGGAACAGGCGGCAGGAGACCTCGGCGCGAATCCGTTCACCGCGTTCACCAAGGTGACGCTGCCGTTGCTGGTTCCCGGCATGATTGCCGCCGGCGCCCTCGCATTGGCGATGTCGATCGACGACTACGTCATCACGAGCTTCGTCGCCGGCCCGACAGTGACCTTCCCGCTGTTCGTCTACGGCGCGGCCAAGGTCGGCCTGCCTCCACAGGTGCTGTGCTTCGGCTCGATCATCTTCGTTGTCGGCCTCGCCGTCGTGCTGCTGAACGGCTTCCTGACCCGGCGCGGCCAGCCGAAGTAACGCGTCGGCCGAAATCGTAGGCCGGCCACACGCCAATTCGGGCTCGGTACTTGAGTGAGAGCCGAACTCTGCGCCAGACACTGAACGCTGGCCCGGAGATTCGACGCTGGCCCGGACTGGAAAACGCTTGCCAGTCCGGGCCAGCGCTAAAACTCCGGGCCAGCGCAACTGCTGCAGCGCCAAAACACTGCTCGAGCGCAGCGGGCCGAGGTGGTGCAACCGGCCGCGGCGCGCCGCGCGCTGTTACGAGTCGAAGCCGAGGCCGACAGCATCCAGGGTCTTGAGAATGAGGTTGCGCTTGCCCTCGTTGTGGTCCGCGCGGTTGAGTGACCAGCGGGTTGCCTGAATGCCCATCGATGCGACAGGCTCGGGCGGGAACGGCATCGGCGTGCTGCGCACCATTTTCGTCTCGGTGCGTTCGGTCTTCGTGCCGGCGAAGAAGTCCAGCATGACCTGCGCGCCGAATCGGGTTGCGCCGACGCCGAGGCCGGTGTAGCCGAGCGCGTAGGCGATCCTGTTGTCTCGGGCGCTTCCGTAGAACGCGCAGAACCGACTGCAGGTGTCGATTGCGCCGGCCCAGCGGTGTGTGAACGAGATGCCCTCCAGTTGAGGGAACGTGGTGAAGAAGTGGCTCGCCAGGCGCTCGAAGGTCGCCGGGCGGTCCTCGTAGCTGGAACGCGCCTGACGCCCGTAGTGGTAGATCGCGTCGTAGCCGCCCCAGAGAATGCGATTGTCTGCGGTGAGCCGGTAGTAGTGGAACTGGTTGGACGCGTCGCCCAGCCCCTGCCTGTTCTTCCAGCCGATCGAGGCGAGCTGCTCGGCACTCAGCGGTTCGGTCATCAGCACGTAGTCGTACACCGGCACGGTCGCCAGGCGATTGCGCTTCAGAAGCGACGGGAACACGTTAGTCCCGAGCGCAACCTTCTTCGCGCGCACCGTCACGTCGCGCTCGCCGATGATCGCGCTGGCACCGCTTCCGATGCGCACGTCAACGCCCTCGGCGGATGCGAGTCCCCGCGTTTCCAACGCGGCCACCGGCGTGTGCTCGAAGATTTCCACTCCGGCCTCGACACAGGCGCGGGCAAGTTCGTGTGCGAGCTTGGCCGGATGTACGAGTGCGGAGTCGTGCGTGTGGAACAGGCCCGCCAGGTAGCTGCGGGAATTGACCTCCGCGCGCATGGCCGCGGTGTCGAGAAAGTGCGAATTGACGCCGTCCGCACCTTCGCGCAGCCACTCGATCTGGTGCGGCTCTGTCGCCACGTCAATAGCGCCATTGCGCTCGAAATCGCAGTCCAAGTCGAGCGCGGCGACAGTTTGTTCGATCCCGTCGAGGTTCTTCATGCCGAGCCGCTCGAGTTCGTCGTACTCGTCGGCGAATCGCGTGCGTCCGTTCTCCTCACCGTGGGTGAGGCTGGCTTCGCAGAAGCCGCCGTTACGACCGGACGCAGCCCAGCCCACCGTGCGCGCCTCGAGCAGCACGATGCGGGCATCCGGATCGGCCTGTTTCGCCAGCAGCGCGGTCCAGAGTCCGCTGTAGCCGCCGCCGACGACCGCGAGGTCGCAGGACAGATTGCCGCGGAGCGTCGGATGCGCCGGTGCCGGTGAGTCGTCCAACCAGAAGGAGCCGTGCTTCGCGCCGGTGAGCGCGTGGGCGACAGTGGATTCATTCGGGCGTTGGCGTTCGAAGACGGTGCTTCCCACGGGTGACTCTCCTGTTTATACCGCACGCCGGCTTGGTCGGCGCGCGGGGGCTACTGGCTATTCTCGCAAGACCGATGCAGTGGCGTCTACTGAATCAGTCGTGAAAGGACGCTAGTTCACGCAATTCGTCCGAGTGGAGCCCTTCGCGCGACGATTTCCGCACCCCTCCTCGCGTGTTGCCGCAACATGCGGGTTACGAGGCAACTCACGCACATCGCGTTTCCGTGAGTTGCCGCGCGAAGGGTCATTTGCGGCAACTCACGGGAGGGGGTGATCAGTCGACGGATGCTGGGGCGTGCGCCTCGAGGAACTGGTAGACCTCGGTCGAGTCGACGCCGGGAAACGTGCCCGTCGGGAGCGCGGCGAGCAGACTGGTGGGCGTGCGGGCCGCGGGCCAGGAAGCGGATGCCCATTTCGCGGCCAGTTCGGGCGGTGCGGCCTTGCAGCATGATTCGTCTGGGCAGCGAGAGACGGCACGGTGCGGCGTCTCACGCCCCCGGAACCACTTGACGTGCTCGAATGGCACGCCGACGCTGACCGAGTACTCTCCCTCTTTCGCCTTCTCGATGCGGGCGGTGCACCAGAACGTGCCGGTCGGGGTGTCGGTGTACTGATACCAGGGGCTGAACCGGTCTTCGACGTCGAAGACGGTGCGTGCAGTCCAGTTGCGACAGACGGTTGTGCCCTCAACAGCCCCGAGCGCGTCTGACGGAAAGCGCACCTTGTCGTTCTCGTAGGCCTTGATGATCGTGCCGGATTCGTGCACCTTCATGAAGTGCACCGGAATCCCCAGCCGCGCGGTTGCGAGGTTGGTGAAGCGGTGCGCGGCCGTTTCGTAGCTGACGGCGAACGCGTCGCGGAGATCTTCCATCGAGATGCGCCGGGAGTTCTTCGCCTCGGTGAGCACAGTGACGGCATCCGCTTCTGGCAGCAGGATTGCCGCGGTCAGATAGTTGGTCTCAACACGCTGGCGCAGAAAATCGGCATAGTTTCTGGGCTCCTCGTGCCCGCAGAGCAGGCTCGCGAACGCTTGCACGATCGGGGAGCGGGAGTCGCGGGAGAGCGATTGCGCAGTCGGCAGGTAGATGCGGCCGTTGATGCGGTCGGTCACTGAGCGCGTCGAATGCGGCAGATCGCTGACGTAGTGCAATGACAGCCCGAGGCGTTTGGCCATGTCCGCAACAGTCTGCTGCGACACGGGCCCGCCGGTGTGCCCGACCGCGCGCAACTGCACGGCGGCCAGCTTCTCCAGCTCCGGATAGTAATTGTCGCGCGCCCGCATCTGCGCGCGCAGCTCTGCGTTGGCCCGGCGCGCCTCCTCCGGCGTGGCGGCGCGCTCGCGATGCAGCCGGGCGACCTCCTGGTGCAGGGCGAGGATTGTGCGCAGTGTCTCGTCGGTCTGCGTTTTCGAGACGCGCATCGGCTCCAAGCCCAGAGCCGCGAAAACCGGCCCGCGCTGAGCGCGCTCGAGCGCGATCTCCAATGCGGCCCGTTCGCTGGGCGGCGTCGGGTCGAGCAACTCATCCGTCGTCACCTGCAGAGCGGATGCGATGGCGTGCAACATCGACAAGCTCGGCTCACGCTTGCCGTTCTCAAGCGTTGACACCTGGGATGCCGCGCGTCCGATCGCCGCGCCCAACTCGTCGAGTGTCAGGCCGCGAGCGATACGTGCCTCACGGATGCGCCTGCCGAGCGTGAGTGCATCGATGCCCGACGGTGCCGTCGAATCGAGCGCGTCGGTTGCGGGCAAGTCGGTAGCGTACGCCGCGCCGTACGCCGCGCCCGCAGCCAGCGTCGTCAACGGTTCAGCAATGGTGGTCATGTGGTTCATGGTCACACGGCGCAAATCTTCTGGCAAGTAGAAGAATCAAGATTCTTCTATCGAGAAGTTTGGCCGCAGGGGGTTGCGGCGGGCGCAGGATCGATGCAAGACATCCGGTTGCGGGTGTGGCGAACGTCGGACACGACCCGACCGAGCGCCACGGCACACTGACGCAACTGAGCTCATCATCGACATTCACCTCCCTCAGGAGAACACCATGAACGACAGCACTTCCCCCACGCACGGCTCACGGCCGGGCGACCAGACACAGAGCGCATCCGAACTCGAATGGGAGTGGGCGAACGACCCCCGCTGGGACGGCATCCGCCGCGACTACTCCGCAGATGACGTCGTCGCACTGCGCGGCAGCATCATCGAAGAACACACGCTCGCCCGCCGCGGCGCCGAGAACCTGTGGCGCCTCATTCAGGATCAGGGAACACCGGACGACCCGCACTGGATCGCGGCGCTCGGCGCGCTGACCGGAAACCAGGCGGTACAGCAGGTGCGCGCCGGTCTGAAGGCCATCTACCTCTCTGGCTGGCAGGTCGCCGCAGACGCGAACTCCGCAGGGCAGACCTACCCCGACCAGAGCCTGTACCCGGTGAATTCGGTGCCGGCCGTCGTGCGGCGGATCAACAATGCGCTGCTCCGCGCCGACCAGATCGAATCGCCCTCTCCGGATTCGCGCGAGCGCATCGCCGACCCCGGCACCCTGGCACCCGGGCATCGGGCAACGACCGAACAGGCAAGCACAGCGCAGCCGGCGCACGACTGGCTGGCACCGATCGTGGCGGATGCGGAGGCCGGCTTCGGCGGGCCCCTGAACGCCTACGAGTTGATGCGTTCGATGATCGAAGCGGGCGCGGCCGGCGTGCACTGGGAGGACCAGCTCGCGAGCGAGAAGAAGTGCGGGCACATGGGTGGCAAGGTGCTCGTGCCGACCGGGCAGCACATCCGCACGCTGAACGCGGCGCGGCTGGCGGCGGATGTCGCGGGCATCCCCACGATCGTCATCGCACGCACCGACTCGCTTGCGGCTTCGCTGATCACGAGCGACCACGACGAGCGCGACCGCTCGTTCCTCACCGGTGAGCGCACGGCCGAAGGCTTCTACGGTGTCCGCGGCGGGGCCGACGCCGTGGTTGCTCGCGGTCTGGCGTACGCGCCGTACGCCGACCTGCTCTGGGTCGAATCTGCTGAGCCCGACCTGCAGCTGGCGCGGCGCTTCGCTGAGGCGATTCACCGTGATTTCCCCGGCAAGCGTCTGGCCTACAATTGCTCACCGTCGTTCAACTGGAAAAGCCACCTGGACGACGAGACGATCGCCCGCTTCCAGCGCGAGCTGGCGGCGATGGGCTACGCATTCCAGTTCATCACGCTGGCCGGCTTCCACGCCCTCAACCACTCGATGTACACCCTCGCTCGCGACTACTCGAAGCGGCAGATGAGTGCATACGTCGACCTGCAAGAAGCCGAGTTCGCATCCGAACTCGACGGATACACCGCCACCCGTCATCAGCGGGAAGTCGGCACCGGCTATTTCGATCAGATCGCCACCGCGCTCAATCCTGACAGCGCGACCCTTGCTCTCGTCGGCTCGACCGAGCAAGCACAGTTCTGAGCAAGCACAGTTCTAACCGGCAGCCGTTGTCCCTACGGCACCGGCATCTGAAAGGCATACGACCATGAACACCACACCTACTCAGCTGCGCCCGAAAACGGCGCTGGACCACCGAGCTCTGTCCGGCTCGCGAGAGCCGCGCATCGAGGTGCGCACGAATGACGATCGCGGAACCGGCGACATCCGCACCATTCTGAATCCGGAAGCGCTGGCGTTCCTCACCGCGCTGCACGACCGCTTCGCGGGCGAGCGTCACGAACTCCTGGCGGAGCGGATGCGCCGCCGCGTGGATGTCGCGAACGGTCGCGACCCGCGTTTCCTCGCTGCTACGGCGGGCATCCGTGACGACGCGACCTGGCAGGTCGCCGGTGCCGGTCCCGGACTGGAAGATCGCCGCGTCGAGATCACAGGCCCAACCGACCGCAAAATGGCGATCAATGCACTGAACTCCGGAGCGAAAGTCTGGCTCGCCGACCTCGAGGATGCCACGAGTCCAACCTGGGAGAACATCCTGGGTGGGCAGCGTTCGCTGTTCGACACCGTGCGCGGGCTGATTGACTACACCTCGCAAGAAGGCAAGGAGTACACGGTGCGCGGGGCCACCCCCACGATCGTGATGCGGCCGCGTGGCTGGCACCTGGTCGAAAAGCACCTGACCTTCATTGACCGCACCGGGCGAGCGCTGCCGGCATCCGCGAGTCTGACAGACTTCGGACTGTACTTCTGGCACAACGCGCAATTACTCGTCGAGCAGGGCAGCGGCCCGTATTTCTACCTGCCCAAGCTGGAGAGTCACGAGGAGGCGCGGCTGTGGAACGACATCTTCGTCTTCGCGCAGCGCTACATCAGGATGCCGCAGGGCACGATTCGCGCGACCGTGCTGATTGAGACGATCCAGGCCGCTTTCCAGATGGAGGAGATCCTCTATGAACTGCGCGAGCACTGCGCGGGCCTGAACGCGGGTCGTTGGGACTACATCTTCTCGATCATCAAGACGTTCCGCTCCCGTGGGCGGCGATTCGTCTTCCCCGACCGCAAGCAGATCACGATGACGGTGCCATTCATGCGGGCATATACCGAACTGCTGGTGGCGACCTGCCACAAGCGCGGGGCATATGCCATTGGAGGCATGAGTGCATTCATTCCGAACCGGCGCGACCCGTTGGTCACGGAACAAGCACTCGAGAAAGTCAGCGCCGACAAGCAGCGCGAGGCGAACGACGGCTTCGACGGCACCTGGGTGGCGCATCCAGATCTGATTCCTGCCGCGCGGGCCGAGTTCGACGCCGTGCTGGGTGGGCGCCCCAACCAGCTCGGCAGACACCGCGATGTGCATGTCACTGCCGCGCAGCTGTTGGACATCTCCTCGATCGGCGGCGAGGTCACGATCGCCGGCGTGCGCGACAACGTTTCGGTCGCTCTGCGCTACATCGAAGCCTGGCTGCGCGGGCAGGGTGCCGTCGCGATCGACAATCTGATGGAGGATGCCGCGACCGCGGAGATCTCCCGCTCGCAACTCTGGCAGTGGATCGAGAATCGCACCGTCACGGTGGAGGGCACGTTGATCGATCGCGCGCTCGTGAGCCGGATGCTCGCGGAGACGGCCGCGACGCTGCCGCGGCCGATCGGCAATCGGGTCGACGACGCCACGGAGATCCTGACCGAGGTGGCGCTTCGAGACGAGTTCCCCACCTTCCTGACCATCTGCGCGTACGCGCGACACCTGGTTCAGGCGGATGCGCCGACCACGGGCGCGGTGGCGCTCGCCGGCTGACGCCCCGCTGGTCGAGTAGCGAGGTAAAGATGGTGGTCGAGTAGCGAGGAACGAGCATATCGAGACCCGTA
>Ga0208357_1000459_pt1 | contig 33419 bp, 27 predicted proteins | sample NGESurdeep092012_6_FD_184487 | JGI IMG/M metagenome (GOLD analysis project Ga0208357, IMG submission 184487) | Arctic peat soil microbial communities from Barrow, Alaska - NGEE Surface sample F52-2 deep-092012 (SPAdes) | ecosystem: Environmental > Terrestrial > Soil > Wetlands > Peat ...
ATAAGACCCCGAGCCTTCCTGCTCAACTCAATGAGTGACGCAGCCTTCTGGCGATAGGTAACGTTTTGCCCACGGAGATCGGCGAACCGTTGCCGACTTACCGTTACTAATCATCCACACTTCGATAACTGCAACTTCCGGATTGCCGACAGCTCGCCACGAACCATCAAGCTACCGTCGCAAAGTCACACCACGGTCCGCTGTTTTATCCTTGACTCAATAAGCTCAACGAGATGATGAAGGACAAGAGGAAGACGACAGTGAAGGTTTTTTGGTCGTGGCAATCAGATACTCCCGGAAAGATAGGACGCCACTTCATCCGTGAGGCGCTCATCGCAGCTATTGCAAGTGTGAGGGTCGAACCAGAGATCGAAGAACCTGAAGAGCGCGAATCGCTGTCGTCCCTCCATCTCGATCAAGACCGCCAAGGCAATCCAGGCAGCCCCGACCTCGCACGCACCATCCTCGACAAGATATCCTTGGCGACTGTATTTGTGGCAGACGTAACCCCAGTTGGGACGGTAACCACTGGCCGCGTCAGCGCGCCTGAGAAGAAACTGATCAATGCGAACGTCGCTATCGAGCTCGGCTATGCCCTAGGCACAATCGGGGACGGTGCTCTCCTCATGGTAATGAACGAACACTTCGGAACCCGCGACGACCTGCCATTTGATCTAAAGGCGAAAGCGGGCCCTATACTATTCCGTTTGGCTCCCGAGGCAACGAAGGACGAGATTGCAGCGGCGCAACGAAGCCTAACCACGCAACTAAAGCACGCGATTTCGCTTTGCGTAGGGAACAAAATCGAAGAAACTCGACTGGCAACTCCTTTCCCCGCCGCTCTGGAGAAAGATGGCCCGGCGCGATTTCGCGACCGAGGCGAACCTATCGGAGTCCGAGGAGGAGATCTTCCTTTTGGACTCGCACCAGAGGTGCCGGTGTTTCTCGCCGATGGACCTGCGATGTGGCTTCGACTGATGCCCAGATCTGCAACCGGAAGAACATGGCCAACCCATGAACTGCGGAGCAAAGCCCTCAGCGGAAGCTTCGACCTGCGTCCGTTCTCTGAGGGGCAGGGCTCATTCGGAATCCGTGCCGAAGATGGATTTGGCTTGTGCCCTTCTTACCTGGAGGACGGCAACACGGCAACAACTCTGGCATTCGCGTTTGAGTCCGGCGAGGTGTGGAGCATCGACACAGACTACTTGCGATACGGTCAAACAATCCCATTTGTCGAAGAGATTTTCGTAGCCCGCTTGCAGAGCTATGCTCGGTTTCTCAAGAGTCTTGGGATTGAGTCCCCCTTCAAATGGTCATGTGGAATAACCGGAGTAAAGGGCTACCGTGTTCAGGTGCCAGTCCCAAACGGGCAGTACCGCCTTGGCCCCGGCCCGGAATGCCTCAGAGACATGATTCAAGCGAGCGGCACTCTGGACGAGGATGAGTCTGCGCAAAGTGCTCTCTATCCTTTCTTCAAAGAAATTTTTGATCGCTGCGGCATCCCGCGACCCACCCACCTCCCTCGATAAATCCGTGCTGGCCCGCGTTGTCACGGTACTGTGGACATTCGTTGCCATATCACGGGCAACTCGGAAGTTGCTCTCCGGATAGGTAATGAGAAACGCCGCAGGGTCAGGGAGCATCACAGAAAGCTCCCCGGAACCCCGGGCACGGGATTCCAGTCGCCATGCCTACTTTCCTTTACTTATCCCTGTATGATTTCGCAAGATGATCTCAACACTGAGTTCACGTCTAGAAACCTATGGCAACCCAAACCGTAACGCGTGCCGCTGAATCAGATTCTGAGCCTTATGGAATTTATAATGTTCTCGCAGACGCCAGTAACATTCCAAAGTGGGCATCCGCCTTTGCCGACTCGATTGAGCGCGTAGACGATACGCACTACAGCATCACGAAGAGCAACGAGACTTTCAACCTGGAAGTCTTCACTCATCCGTCCGCCGGCGCTGTGGACTATATCCGAGAGATGCCCAACGGCAAGCGCGGGGGCGCTTACATTCGCGTGACTCCACGTCCGGTCGGGGGGAGCGTTATTACCATGACTGTTCCTGTCGGACCTGATGTGAGTGAATCCGACGTCGCAAAGGTCCTTGAGCGCGAGCTCTTCGACCTTATCCAACTTGCGCAACGTTGATCGGGCAAGTCGGTAATGCGAAACGCGGCAATATCCGATTTTCCTGACCCTACTCGGTCATAAGATCCCGGTACACTCAGCGACTTATCAAGACCGATGCGCTGTTGAGCATCCGTTTGCTACGACCAAATACTGAATTTGCTGACATCCGCGTCTGTCCATGCGTGGTTGACCGGCGCATGAGCCGAGATCGGCATGGCGACAAGGCGCAGGCAATGTACAACTGGTATAGATACTCGCGGCAAAGAGCGAACAGCGGCAGCCTTCGAACGGCAGGTGCCATCCGCGCGTATGGTTCGTGTAGCGTAACCTCTCGAACCGCCGTGTACGGACCCGTTTGCACGCTGGTGTGGCAGAGGGTGGCGGGCGACTGCCGTCCCTATGACGATCAAACGCGCTTGTAGTCAGGAATGTCGCGGCGATAGAACGAAACTCCTGACTCTGCAAACGGCTCAGCCTGTTGGGTTCGATCACATTCTTCACCTCCAGACAACACTCCGAGTTGTGACAGTCGAGATCAGCTTGTTGTTGCTTCGATGAGAAGTTGATCGCTGTCGCCGGTAAAATCGACAAGATGGACAAAGTGCAAATCTTGTTAGAGAGCGGGAGGAATTGACTGATGATTGATAAAGCAGACCTTGCCCGGGTCGAAGTCTTTTCGCAACTGCCCACCGAAGAACAAGAGCGTTTCGCCCAAAAAGCTGCCGATGTTCGCTCGGCGCCAGCAGAGACGATCGTTTACCAGGGGGAACAATCAAAGTTCTACGTGATTCTCGAAGGTTCCGCTCAGGTGTTCAAGGACATTCACGGAGTTCTTCATCCTCTTGGAAAGTTTTCGGCTGGTGATTTCTTTGGCGGTCTCAACTGCCTGATGGGTATTTCATCAGGTGTGGCAGTCATAGCAACCACTCAGTGTCGTGTGGCTCGATTTGAAATGCAACAGCTCCAAGAGCTGATTCAACCGTCAGCGCCGAGTAGCGGATTGATCCTGCGCGAGATGAGCGCGAGGCTGCTGGAGATTCAACGCTACGCACAAGGTGTACCGAGTACGAGGGTGATCCTCACCTCGCAAAGCGACAACCGTATGTGCCAGCGCATCAAGAGCTTTCTCAATGCGAGTCACATCCCTTACGAGTGGAATTCGAGCGTTTCAGCCTCGAATGTCAAAACACAAGATCATTTAGCGGTAACGATTGATGGGCAACACGAGTTGTCGAACCCCAACCTTCGCGAAGTGGCTGACGCACTCGGATTTCAAACCAAACCCAAGTGTGAAAATTACGATGTCTTGATTATCGGGGCAGGTCCCGCCGGTATGGCTGCTGGAGTGTATGGGGCCTCGGAGGGCTTGCGTGTTCTCCTGGTCGAGCGCGGGTCTGCCGGAGGTCAAGCCGGAACATCCTCTCGAATCGAGAACTACTTAGGTTTCCCTAGCGGCATCTCTGGAGATGATCTGAGCGATCGAGCATTGAAGCAGGCTTTGCGATTTGGGGCGGAGATTGCGATAGCACGGACTGTCGAGGCGATCTCCCCCTGCCCGGGGGGGTACGCTGTACGGCTTGATGGAGGGGAGGAGGTCGTTTCGCGCACCGTCTTGATCGCAACGGGTGTTGACTGGAGATTACTAAACGTGCCGGACCTCGATGAGTATTTAGGCAACGGTGTGCTCTATGGCGCGTCTCGGACCGAAGCTCTCAGCGTAACGGGGAAGCGGGTTTTTATTATCGGGGGCGGCAATTCAGCCGGGCAAGCAGCAATGTTCTTCTCGGACTATGCCAAAGAAGTCCATTTGCTTGTGCGAGGCCCAAGTCTCGCATCAAGTATGTCGCAATATCTAATCGACCAACTTGCCGGTGGAGTGCCCGATCTTTTGTGCCGCTGGATGAGTTAGTGTAGCGCAGCTTCTTCTGAGTTCAAGTAGCCGCCGTCGGGGGTGTGGAGAAGTGGGAAGCGCGTAGCGGTTTCCACTTCTCCATGCCCGATGTTGTTGGTCAGCCATGCCTCGGGTGCTGGTGGTCTGTAGCCCAGCGAGGAGTGTGGTCTGACGGTGTTGTAGTGGACGCGCCAGCGTTCGGCCAGCACGCGCAGTTCTTTGATCGAGTAAAAGATCTCGCCGTTGAGGAACTCATCTCGGAGTTTCGAGTTGAAGCTCTCGCAGTAGCCGTTCTCCCACGGCGAACCGGGTTCGATGTACAACGTCTTTGCTCCTGTTTTGGCCAGCCATTTCCGTAGGTCTTTCGCGACGAACTCCGGCCCATTGTCCGATCGAAGGTGTTCCGGCACTCCCTTCATCGCCATCACATCGGCCAGTGCTGAGATGACCCTGGCGCTTGACCAGCGGCGTTCCGCACGCACCAGCAAGCTCTCGCGCGTGTGTTCGTCGATCAGGTTGAGAAGCCGTACGCTGCGGCCATCATGCGTCCGAGCACTGACGAAGTCGTAGCTCCATACATGGTTCCGCCGCTCCGGTCTTAGCCGCACGCACGATCCATCGTTGAGCCACAGCCTGCCCCGTGGCTTCTGCTTCTGTGGAACCTTTAGCCCCTCGCGGCGCCAGATACGCTCCACGCGATCCTTGCCTACCCGCCAGCCGGCCCGCTTCAGCAACGCCGTGATCCGGCGATAGCCATAACGACCGTACTGGCTGGCAAGCTGAACGATCGCCTGCGTGAGCGTATCTTCGTCTTCCCGCCGGATCGCACGGTAGCGCTGCGTGCCGCGCGGCTGGTTGGCCAGCCGGCATGCCCTGCGCTCCGTCATCTCATGCTTTTGCTGTGCATGGTCTGCTGCGATCCGTCGTCGCTCAGGGCTTAGAAGTTTCCCGAGGCGAAGTCCTTCAACACAAGGTTGTCCAGGCTCAGGTTCGCAACCAGACGCTTCAGTTTGGAGTTCTCCTGCTCCAACTCCTTCAGTCGCTTCGCCTGGTCCACCTGCAACCCGCCGTACTCCTTACGCCAACGGAAGTACGTCTGCTCCACAATCCCGGCTTCCTTACACGCCAGAGCCGTCGTCTTCCCGTTTGCTACGGCCACTTCGATCTGACGCAACAGATTTACCACCTGCTCAGGTTGGTACTTCTTTCCTCGTCCCATACGCTCTCCTTGTCCAGTGTCTCTCTTATCCACTGGCACATTTCAACCCGGGCACTCCAACAGCCGCTCGCGCGTTGTGAGAGTTCGACCTGATATAGCGTCCGCCGCGCCAGCGACTTCGTTCAAACGCCGCAGCGTCTGATTGTCCTTGCTCGGTCATGAGATCCCGGTACACTGGCCGACTTCCCATAGCCAACCGTCGATTTACTGCTGCTTTTCCGATCAGCGGAAGCTTTTGTCTGGAGCCTTATCTGGTTGGCCGGAAAGTAGAGAGTTGCGACAAGCGCGTCTTGACACAGAGTGATAAACTACGTATATTAGTTATATAGCTAATTATCATAGTTTTGAGGTCAACCAAATATGACACAGCCTTCTATCACTACCAAACTTCCCACTCCCAATTCCTCGGTACCGGGCGTTACGCCGATAGAGGCTGATAAGCGACCGACTCTCCAGATGAAAGTCGGCCTGGGAGTGATTGCATTCGACGACACCGGCGGACCGGGGCCTTTAGTTATAGCCGTGCCCGGAATGGGAGATCTTCGAGGTGAATATCGCTACCTGACGCCTTATCTGACCGCAGCCGGGTTCCGAGTGGTCACAGTCGATTTACGAGGACACGGTGCAAGCAGCCCTCGGTGGGACGACTACTCAGCGCGTGCGGTCGGGCAGGATCTGTTGGCCCTGATGGCGCACTTAGGGCAGGAGAAGGCCATCCTCGTCGGCAACTCGATTTCGGCGGGGGCGACATTGTGGGCAGCGCATGAGGCGCCGGAAAGAGTGAGCGCGGCGGTACTGATCGGGCCGGTGCTACGTGATCCGCCCAAGGGCATTCCTTGGTATCTGCGAGCAACGCTGTCGGTTGGTCTAGGCGGGCCCTGGCGCATTGGATTTTGGCTTTGGTACTGGACGAGCCTATTTCCGACGCGCAAGCCCGCTGATTTTCCATCCTATCGCAGCGTCTTGGGAGCCAACTTAAGAGAATCCGGGCGGATGAGTGCTTTGAAGACCATGATCTATCTGTCCAAGTCAATACCCGAAGCGATGCTTACGAAAACGGGTCTGCCCGTGCTCGTTATCATGGGCACGAAGGATGCCGATTTCCCGGACCCTGGCGCCGAGGCGCAGTGGGTGGTGGATCGACTTGGCGCGAAGCTGCTCCTGGTGCAGGGTGCTGGCCATTATCCGCAGACAGAGATGCCGGAACAGGTAGGGCCCGCTGTAGTTAGCTTTCTGCAGAATGGTAAGTCATAGATGGCACGCGCGGGACTGGACCTGGATGTAGTATTGCAAGCGGCGATCATGATTGCGGATTCTGAAGGCCTGGAATCTCTGACAATCGCGAAGCTGGCCTTGGTTCTTGGTGTGAAGGCCCCATCCCTGTACAACCACATCAGAAGTCTGGACATGGTCAAAGATGATTTGACTACACAGGGCTGGCTGTTGCTTCTGGACCGCTCGCGAGACGCGGTGGCTGGTGTGGCAGGGCGAGACGCGCTTGATGCATTGGGGCATTCGCAACGCCAGTTCGCGAAAGACCATCCAGGGTTATGGGCGGCGACGCAGTTGCCTGTGGCTGGGTGGAGCGACGCCTCGCAGAAGGCAGCAGATGCCTACCTCGCCCTAGCCTTGGCCGTTCTTCGTGGATACGGCGCAACGGGAGATGCGGCGATACACGCAATACGGGTCCTACGAGCCTCGTTGCGGGGATTCATCGATCTTGAGTTAGGCGGCGGATATGGTTTACCTCAGGATGTGGATGTAAGCTTCTGTACCCTTTTGAAAATGTTGGATGCCGCCCTTCGATTACAGGAGACACCAACCCTATAAGGGTTTTGGTATCGTTTCGTCCGCGAATGCTTGCAGCTTTTCTCAGCAAGATGGTGGCTCCTTGCAAACTTGCCTCGTTCGTCCACCTGACCCGAACTGGGGTAATGCGAAACACTGAGGTGTCCGCTTTTCGCGCCCCGCTTCGATGAGATTCCAGGACACTGGCCGACTTCACGTTCCCAATCGAGCGATCTCAGGACAGCCCTCTATCCGAGCCAGCAGCTATTCAGGCTTCGTGGCTGTCAGACGTTTGAGCAGAATATCCTGAGATCGCCGTTGACCTCATCTGGTGCCGTATGCACTGGAGGTGATGGCAACCACCAGGTGGAGCGAAGGAATAATGTAGATCTTGTTGCCGCCGTTGCCTGATGCGAAGTGAACCGTGACTTTGTGGTCGGCAACCGGCTCGGCTTTGGTGTACCACATGTAGCCGTAGAAATCTGAGTAGGGGTCGCTGTCACTAATCGGAACTTGACTTGCCAGGCTATTGGCAACCCAATCGTGACTGACAATTCGCCGTCCATCCACGAGGCCATCGTTCAGCATCTGTTGGCCAAGAGCAGCGGCATCGCGAGCGGGGATTTCAAGGTTTCCCCGTCCTGTGGTTCGCTCCACCGGTACATGCCTCCAGCGAAAGCTCTGGATATTCAACGGCCAAAACAGATTGGCCCGGGCGAAGTCATCCAGGGGTGTCTTAGTGGCATTTTCAATGATCGCTCCGGCGAGGAAGGCATTCACCGAGCAGTACGCGTACTTTTCTCCCGGAGCGCGTTTCATCGGAACGGCATAGACAGTCCGTATTCAGTCCGACGAATCGTCGAGTCTGTCCTCGTTGCCTGGGGTCGAGGGATTTTCATCGTCAGCATCCAGGCCAGAGCGCATATTCAAAAGGTCTTTAATCTCGATCGTTTCCTTGCCGTCTTTGGGGAGCCCAGGAAGATGCTAGGCAATCGGGTCATCGACACTGTGAATGGTTTTCTTGTCGATGGCAATGCACATCAAGAGTGAGGTGAGGCTCTTGGTCGCTGAACGAATGTCGTGGAGGGTGGTGGACGAGTCGCCGTTAAAGTGAGTAAATGGTGGACGCGGCAGGGATCGAACCTGCAACCAGTCGATTAAGAGTTAGACGGCACCCGCGCCATATTTGTATTCTAAGTATCAATCGATTCAATAACTTATTGATGATCGCCCGCACGGATGGACCAACTCTTATTTGCTCGTTTTGTTCACTCTTTCTCACGATGTTGCATCATGTTTCCCGCAAAAATCCCACATTTCAGTGTGGGCTCACACGGCTACAGGTCTCAACATCCTTGTGATCGTTTTCAACGCTACGCCTGCACACGCCGCATTGACGCCGGCAGCAGCCACTAGACGGCATCTATCTCTGCCTTAGAGACAGAAATAATCTTGTCCATGCGGTGACTCTGTTCGGTGCCGTTGCCGCTCCATTCGGCACATTATCACTTTGGCGCCGGCTCAATGCCGCTCCGGACGCCCTAGAGCACATTAGAGCTTTCCTACTTGCACCTATCGATGAACAGATATCGCATTTTGTGATCCAAAAGGGCGCTTGTTAATGTATGGTGAAAGAACCCCGAAAAAGCCGAGGTCTCATATGGATTTGGTCCAACTAGAACACTTCTTAGCCGTAGCCGATGAGCGCACGTTCACCCGGGCAGCAGAACGCGTCTTCCGCACACAGCCGGCGCTCAGTCAAAGCATCAAGAAGCTCGAAACGGAGCTGGGCGCCAGTCTCTTCATGCGCGATAACGGAGACGTGTCGTTGACCGAGGCGGGCAGTCTTCTAAAAGACTATGCCCATCGCATGCTGAAGCTGCGTGACGAGGCTGCGCGCTCCATCACGCAACTCCAGAATCTCGAGATCGGCACCTTGACCATCGCCGCCCACGAGTCCGCTGCACTGTACCTGCTTCCCAATGCCATCCTGCGCTTTCTTCAACTCTTCCCGGATGTAAAAGTGTGTGTCAAGCGGGCGCGGCTTGAAGAAATTCCCCGCATGGTGCTCGATCGCGAGGTCCAGATCGGCTTCTTGAAGGACGCGCCGGCATTCCAGGAATTGGGGTCGGCCGATGTACATTCCGATCGGATGTCGCTGATTGCCTCGCCGAAGCACCGGCTTGCGGAACATATCGGAGTTGTCTTGAAGGACCTCGACCGTGTGCCGTTTGTCGTCCATCACCTTTGCAGCTCCACGGAAGAAGTTGTTCTTCGGTTGTTCCGTCAGAATGGGATTCACTGCCATGTCGTCGCCGAACTCTGGAGCTTCGAGAACGTCAAGAGCTTCGTTCTGGAGAATGTCGGTGTGGCCATTGTGCCGCGCATCACGGTGATGGAAGAGCTGAGGACCGGATCTCTGGTCGAGATCGGCTTGCCTGAGTTGAACTTTCACCGCGGAACGGTGATGACTTTCCGGCGAGACTGCATCTCCGAGGCTGCCGGACGTCTGGTCGAGATCATGCGCAGCAAGTATCGGCGCTCGGTCGTGACGGCATCGACGCAGCGCACCCCTTCTCTTTCGGAGAGCGCAATCTATGAGATCGAATCCCGCTCCGCTTGATCCCGGCTCGGGACATCGCTCGTTATTTTCAGGTTTACGGAGGAAAGAATGGCTCCGGCGGAAAGCCATCCGGTCACGTTCGCCGTCGTCCTAAACATGTCCGGGATCGTGTCGACCGCGAGCAACATTGCCATGCCCCCCAGGGGTATACCCGCCGAGGCCAGGATCGGCGTCATCACGATGATCCCTCCACCGGGAATTCCCGGGACGGTCAGGCTTACGGCGACTGCGCTCACAGCGATTCCCGCAAGCTGGGTCCAGGATAGCGGCACGCCATAGAAGGTCGCAAGAAAGCAGATGCCGACCATCTGCGCCATGCAGCCGCCTACACGGAAAATCGAGGCCGCGAACGGGAAGAAGAAGCTGGACACCTCATCTGGAATCCCGAGGCCTTCGCGTGCAGTCTGGAGCGTTACCGGCAGTGCTGCCAGCGAAGAACGCGAGGTGAACGCCAGGGCTTGCGCCGGTATGGCCGACCGGACGAAGACCTCGAAAGGAACCGGAGAAAAGATGGCGACACTGGGGTAGAGCACGAAGATCATAAACGCAGCGCTGATCAGCGAGAGCACGACGATATAGCCGAGTAACGCGCCGGCACCCCCCAGTCCCATCGCAGCCGGAAGGCTTACCGCAAGACAGAACACGCCAACCGGAGCGGTCTGGAGAACGACATCAATCAAGCGCGTGAAGGCATCTCTTATGGCCTCGATCCATAACAGCAGAACATCGCGCTGCGAAGCCGGCATCCGCGCGAGGGTCATTCCGAAAGCGATGGAGACGACGATCAAGGGGAGAAGGGCGCCATCCGTCGCGGCTTTGAAGATATTGTAGGGGACCAGACCGCTTACCCATTCCCCCAGTCCGCCAGGCGCAGCAACCGGAACCGCCACTTTCGAGAGGACCGGAGGATTGCCTTGCGTCCAGCGATGCAGGCGCTCGAAGAGCGGGAAAGCGATGCCGCCGGCGAAGACCGCCGAGATTGAGAGATACCCAAGGATAAGGGCGAGCGACTTTCCGGCGAGCCGTCCAATACGATCCGCTTGCCCGGATGCAGCGCACCCCACGATCAGGCTGCTCGCGACCAGCGGGATGACGCACACTTGAATGGCGCTGATAAACAGTGTCCCAACGGGAGCGACAATACCGGGGATTCGGGCCAGCATCGGAGCCCGGCTTTTCACGCAGAGATACCCAAGCGCCACTCCCAGCACAAGGCCGAGGAGAATACGTGCCGGCGAAGCTTTCAAGGTGTTTTCTCCTTTGGTCGACTGGGTCTACGGAAGCTCTGATTATTTCGTCTTTGTCTGTCCTTAAATCCGTCACATCTGTGCGAATCCATGGTCAAGCTTTTCAGTTTCTGGACAGCTTCTTTACGGCACTCTGACGTTCAGCACACGCTTCGGAAGACGCTCGGAGGATACTCCGGCAACTTGCGTGGTCTGTCGTCCCGACTTGCCGAATGAGGTCACTTCGACATCGACCGGGCCTTGCTTCGGCAGACCGAAGTGGACCGGCATGACGTTTTGCGAGCAGTAGCCGCCGCCGGTGTCGATGATGCGTGTTCCCAGGCAGGTGCGCGTTCCGGTCTCGAAGATCCTCACCTCGGAGCCTGGCTTCGTGGCATGCCCGTTTTTATCCAGAACCATAACTTGCAAGGAGCGCCCGGACCGCTCGGGCGGAAGCAGATTTCTCCAGAGATAGTGATGTCCGTCGGGATTGTTGTTGCACATGGCGATGCCGAGTGCGCCGCTGCCATCGAAGTCGGCCCATTGGATTCCGTGCGTCGCCCCGTTTCTCAGCATCTCCCAGGGAGTGACTTCAGAAAAATGGTCTCCGGCGTTGTGATACATGTGATCGTGCTCGTTGAGGACCCGAATGATGTATGAAGAGACATAGAGGTCGGGCCTTCCGTCGTTATCGTAGTCACCCCATGTGGATGGGGTGGCCTCATCGCCGCTGAACAGATTCAACTCTTGAGCAACATTGCGAAAGCTGCCGTTGCCCTCATTGCGATACATCAGGTTCTGCCCGTAGCCCGCCACGAATAGGTCCAGCAAACCATCGTTGTTGTAGTCGATGACGGTAGGCCCGCAGCTTCCGTGATTGGCCGGTCTTCCGGCTTGATCCATATTCATCTCGTGGGCTACATCGACGAACTTCCCTCCGTCATTGCGGAACAAGCCGTCCTGGTCGCCGTCCTGATTCGCCGTAAAGCAGTCCAGACGTCCATCCTGGTTGAAGTCGAACCACACGGAGCCTACGGTTTTTCGTGGGTCGGCGATACCCATATCTTTTCCGACTTCAGTAAAGCGGGTGCCTTCATTATGGAAGAGAAGGTTCGGCGCATCGCGAAGCGCAATGAACAGATCAAGCCTTCCGTCGTTGTCGAAGTCGATCCACGAAATCTGCCGCGACTCGCCCATGACGTGGATTCCCAGATCGCCGGCAACGTCGACGAATTTGCCGTTGCCAAGGTTATGGTAAAGCTTTCCGGGAATACCCGATTTATGGGAAAAGCCTACAAAGATGTCCGGCCTTCCATCGGCGTCGAAGTCTCCCCACCCGGTCCCACGCGTTGCAGCCAGATCGGCGATGCCCGCCTGCGAAGCCACTTCAACGAAGGTGCCTCCATTATTCCGATAGAGTCTGTTCGGAATGTCCTCCTTGAACCCAACGAACAGATCAAGCCTTCCGTCACCGTCGAAGTCCGCCCAGCAGTTGGTCTGTCCTCCTGCAAGCGAGAATAGTTCGGGCTGCACTAACTCGAACTTCGGCATTAGGAGGTCCGGCCGCAGCGGGGAACGTGGAACGCGAGTGGGAGTAGATGGAAGTTGCATCGCAACAGAACTGCGGCTCTGGGACAACGCCACACCTGCCAAGCCAAACGATCCTGACGCTAGAAATCTGCGACGATTCATGTCTTTCTCCTCTTCCTTTCAGCGTGCTGCGTGTGCGGTGCTGAATCATTAATTCGTAACCACTGGCGCGTCGATATCGGTCTTGGCGAGAGGGACGCCCAACGCGAACGGATCCAACAGCGTTCCCACGTGGCAGCGTCTTGCGATTTCGAACAGCGCTGCTGCAACGGCAATATCCTGTAGCGCCACTCCTACTGATTTGAAGATGGTAATCTCCTCGGCGGAGGCACGGCCCTCTTTCAGACCGGAGGCCAGTTCGCCAAGCTCGGCATACACCACATCGGCCTTTACAGTTCCGCTCTCAATGGCCTCCCGAAGGTCACCGCATTCCGCAATGACATGCTCCCGTGAATCTGCGACGACACGCGCGTGCTCAAAACAGGTTGGATCCAACTCTTTCTTGGTCTGGGTGTTGGCGCCTATACCGCTGACGTGCGTACCAGGTTTAAGCCACGCGCCCTGGATGATGGGATCGGAGGAACTCGTCGCCGCGATCACTAAGTCGCTGTCCCGCACAGCATCTTCGGCGCTGTCGACGGCTACCGCATCCACGGAAAGCAACGTCTGCAGACGTGAAGCAAAGGCGGCAGCTTTGCTTTTGTCCCGGGAGAATACCTTGGCGATGCGAATGTTGCGCACGGCGCACAGGGCCTCCGCCTGGTACCAGGCCTGCACGCCGGCTCCCACGATACCCAGCGAACTCGCGTCGGCGCGGGCCAGGTACTTTGCCGCGACTCCACTGGCAGCGCCAGTCCGCAGACCCGTCAGGTAATTCGCGGAGATCACCGCTCTCAGTGCTCCGCTTCCCATCTCGAAGAGCAGGATCGCGAAGTAGACTTCATGGTCGAGCCGCCGGCCGGGAAAACCTGTGAGCGTCTTCAACCCAAACATCTCCTGCCGCGGAAGCGTAGCGCCGAGAATGCGAAACGTGCCGGTGGTTCCTGGCAAAGTCTGGCTCACGCGAGGCAGCAGAGTGGCTTGTCCAAGCGCGTAATCTCCGAAGGCCGCTTCAACGATCGCTAGAGTCTCTGGCATCGTAATGGCTGTCTGGACGTCGCTCTCTGAAAGAAAAACAATCATGCTGCTCCCCTAGTTGAAGTGGTGGAATCGCGGTTGCCTGGTTGCTCGGAACTCAAAGGTAGTGTGAAGCCTAAGTCGAGTATGCCTGCGGAGTCCAATGAGTAATTGTTCTAGACCTATAAGCACCGCTATTCTCGAGCATCGTCATCAGCAGCGAGCGCCCTCAGTTATGAAACTGATTCGCTCATAGATGCTTCTAATTTGCTCAACAGGAACCAACCCATAAGAATGAGTATGCTGAAGAATCTATTCAAGTGAGAGGGACCCAACATGCAGACCACCTTCGAGCCACTCAAATTGGCCGGTACAGCTGTCATCTCCGACGTGTTCGACTCGCTACATTTGCTGCCGCGTGTGTTCGACAACGGCTTGCAGCCGATTGGAAGCAGCTCGACCTTTGCCGGATCGGCCTACACCATTACCGGCGAGCCCATCCAGTTTGAGGGTGGAGATAGGGCGAAGCTTTCCGCCATCGATGCCATGCCTGCGGGTATCGTTGCCGTGTGGTCCAGCATGGACGCGAAAGGCGTTTGCTGCTTCGGCGATCTGCTGGCAAGCGCGATGCGTGCGCGAGGATGTGTCGCTGCTGTCGTCGATGGCGGTGTGCGCGACGCGTCCTTTCTAGAGCAGTGCGGCATGCCTGTCGTCGCGAGGTACAAGACACCGGCGCAGGGAATCGGTAGATGGCGCGTCACTGCTTCGCAGACCGAAGTGAGGATTCGCGGAGCTCTCGAGGAGTGGTTCACAGTGATGCCGGGCGACGTAATTGTAGGAGATGCGGATGGAGTCATCGCGATTCCCGAGCAACTCGTGTCTGAGGTAACCGCCAAGGTAATCGAGTGGTCGCGATCTGAAAGTGGTGCAAGAGAAGAGATCATCGCCGGACTTCCACTCCTCGCTGCGCTGCAAAAATATGGCCATCTCTAGAAATCCAGAGGTTATATCCAGAAGAGAAATCCGAAATAGCCAGCCAGACCGGACCATCGCGTGAAGTTACTCATCGCCGGATTTATGAAGCTATCAATTTTTCGAACTTGCTTCAAGTTCGATTCGCTGCCAATATGATTGCCACTCCGCTTCAGTTTTCAGGGACCTCGCATCAGTCCGGCTAGATGTTTATGAAAGGATCCATCAGACATGAGTTCTTTACTGCGCTCCACATTTGCCGCCTCTGCGCTCCTTCTAATGCTGTTTCCGGCGGCCATCACTCAGGCTGCACAAGGTACGCTGGCGAGTCAGAGTGTGCCGTTCGACGTTCGCGCGCACTACACCAAGTCCGAGTACCACGTGAAGATGCGCGATGGGGTCAACCTCTTCACCATTGTCTACTCGCCCAAGGACGCGTCCAAGTCCTATCCGTTCCTGCTCACCCGCACCTGTTACTCCATCGCTCCATATGGTCCGGACGCTTATCGTCCAACGCTAGGCCCTTCCCGTGAATTCGAGAAATCCGGCTACATCTTCGTCTACCAGGATGTCCGCGGCCGCTATGAGTCGGAAGGAGTTTATGCCAAAGCTCCGGTGCTCCTCGACCACCCCACCGGCACCCAACACGATGAATCCACCGACACGTACGACACCGTTGCGTGGCTTCTGAAAAATATTCCTGGCAACAACGGCCGGGTCGGTGTCTATGGCACTTCTATGCCAGGTCTTTACACTACGACCGCCATCATCAACGGGCATCCTGCAATCAAGGCCGCCAGCCCCCAGGCGCCGGTGACCGACTATCGCGATAACGACGACTACTACCACAACGGCGTCTTAATGCTGGAATCGCGAAACTTCTTCGGCAACTTCCGCCCGCAGCAGAACCCTGTCCTGCCATCGCCTCCCACCCCGCTGCCGTACTCCAGCGCCGACGCGTATACGTCCTTTCTCAATCAGCTGGAGCCGCTCTCGAAAGCGAAGACCTTCATCCACAACGTATATTTCGATGAAACCGTCGACCATCCCAACTACGACGCGTACTGGGAGGCTCGCGATATCAGCCGCCACCTTCACAACATTCACGCTGCTGTTCTCGTCGTCAGCGGCTGGTTCGACGCAGAAGATCTCTCCGGCCCATGGAAGGTCTTCAACGGCATCGCAGCCCAGAGCCCAACCGCCTCACAGCGCATCGTGGTCGGACCCTGGGTGCACGGCGGCTGGAACGGATTTGATGGTGAGCGCTTCGGCGATGTGCACTTCGGTTCGAACACGGGCGATTACTTCCGCCAGAAAATTGAATTCCCTTTCTTCGAGCACTACCTGAAGGACGCCCCCGATCCGAACATCGCCAAGGCCACAATGTTCGAAACCGGCACCAACCTCTGGCACAGCTATGCTGCATGGCCGCCTCCCGGCTCGAAACCCCGCATGATCTATTTCCAGCCCGGAGGCAAGCTGTCCTTCAATCCACCGCCTCCCGCTACGAAGGCTACTGCTTACGACGAATACATAAGCGATCCCGCCCATCCCGTTCCGGAGGTCTCCTTTGCCCACGTTCCCGGTCCGCCCCGCGACTACATGATTGCCGACCAGCGCTATGCCGCGACGCGCCCCGACGTCCTTGTCTACGAGACCGATCCCCTTACCGAGGACGTCACCTTTGCCGGCCCGTTACGCGCGAAGCTGCACGTCTCCACGAGTGGCACTGACTCCGACTTTGACGTGAAGCTCATCGACGTCTACCCGAAGGACTTCTCTGCGCCGGGCACCTCCACACCGTCTGCCAAAGAGCATCCTCACATCGCCGATGTCCCCGCAACACCGGACTTGCTTGGCAGTTATTACCAGCTGGTCCGGGGCGAGCCCATGCGCGGCAAGTTCCGTAACAGCCAGCAAACGCCTGAGCCCTTCACTCCGGGAAAGGTCTATGCGCTCGACTTCTCGCTCGTCGAGGTAGATCACACCTTCCTCAAAGGACATCGCATCATGGTTCAGGTCCAGAGCACGTGGTTTCCTCTCACCGACCTCAACCCCCAAACATTTGTCGACATCCCCCGTGCGAAACCCGGAGATTTCAAACCTGCTGTCGAACGCATCTACCACACCACCCAGCAGCCCAGCGGTCTCCAATTCCAAGCATTGCAGTAGCCAGCTCAACTTGCCTGGCCTGCATTTCAGATGGCACGTCCGTATTAGTGCCTCTTCGGCTCTCTCGTTGAATTAAGCAGTACGGAACCACATATTACACACGTATCTCCCGGGCTCAGGAACAGACGGCAGCCATTCGGGTCGTCGTTAATTGAATTAAATTTTCTAGGAGGATTTGCCATGAGTAAGCGACTTGAATCTCATGTTTCTTGGTGTATCTGCTATGGTCGGTTGGCGTTAATGAGATCTAGCAAGCTCCAGCGCACGGTCCGCACTATTCAGGCTGTTCTTATCCTCGGATTCCTGTTTTGTACGAGTGCATTTGCGCAGTCCACCTCTGGAACAATCCTAGGAACAGTGACGGATGCCGGAGGGAGAGCAGTTGTGGGAGCTCAGATCCTGCTTACGAACCAGGGGACCTCTGCCCAACGTACTGGGGTTACCGATGCATCCGGAAATTACGTTCTACCCAACCTTGACCAAGGTACTTATGAGCTAACCATTAAGGCCAGCGGCTTTCAAGAGGTCAGGAACACAGGTCTCGTTCTGACGGCGCGCGAAACTGTGCGGGTGGATAGCGCATTGAAGGTGGCGAACCAGTCGCAATCTGTCACAGTGGTGGCCGGCGCTGCATCAGTCCTGAATACCGATACCTCGACCCTTGCTCAAACGAAAACCAGCCTCGAACTGATACAACTGCCAATTGCAATTACTAGCCGTTCCACTGGTTCGACCAGCCCTATGTCGACGCTTACGACGCAGCCCGGTGTTCAGACGGACGCCAGTGGGAACATCTCAGTAGGTGGAGGGACGCCCAGCATGCTATCGATGACTCTGGACGGACTGAGCACCATGGGAACACGAGCGGGGGCCCCACTCAGTGAGCTTTTCCCATCCTTCAACGCAATCGAAGAAATACGTGTGAGTGAGTTCAACAATACTGCTGAATTCGGTGGCATTAGCGACATTACCACTGTCTCAAAGAGCGGTACGAATACGTACCACGGGGGAATGTATGACAATTGGCAAAACCAGGATATTACAGCCAAGAATCCCTTCAGCCTCGTCAAGTCCGCGTTGAACATGAACGATTTTGGCGGCTACGCGGGCGGACCATTATCGATACCCGGGCTCTACAACGGTAAAGATAGAACATTCTTCTTCGGAAGCTACGAAGGCCTGAGGCTTCCCAGTTCTACGACGCTCGTGGAGAGCGTGCCTTCACTCGCTCTTCGTTCAGGAGACCTCTCCGTGTACCCCGGGCAAATTTATGACCCATATACGGGTGATCCATACACCGACAATCAGGTTCCGATCACCGCTATGTCTCAGGCCTTCCTCACTTATCTCTTCCCACTGCCGAACACTGGCTCGGTTAGCTCGATCGTCAACAACTACACCAACAATTTCCCCACGCCTGTCTCGAGCAATCAGGCAGACGCCCGCATCGACCAGACCATAAGTTCTAAGCAGCTTATCTTCGTCCGCACCAGTTATAAAATCCGGCATGTAGAGGTGGCCCCCACCAACTCATCAGCCCTGATTGGTTCCCTCTCACAGCCCGAGGATGACTATGGCGTCACCGTAGCCCACAACTATATTTTCACTCCGAACTTGTTGAACGAAGTTCGCGCCGGCTTCGATGGGAACCATACTTGGACGACTTTCAACCTCAATGCCGCGAAAATTGCCTCAGAGTTGGGAATCGTCGGATTGCAGGTGCCACCTGACAATGGCTCACCCCAGCTCACCATCACTGGATTTCAACCGGTGGGTTCACTGCGCCAAACTTCCCAATCAAATAACATCACGGAAGTTCTCGACGACATAACCTGGACCAAGAAAAACCACGAAATGAAGTTTGGTGCCGATTACAGGCGGGCGCGGGGCAATGTAACCAACGTAGACGCAGAATCTGAGCTGGGCGCATACAAATTCAACGGTAATGTCACAAATCTCACTTATGGCGATGCGGGTCACGCATACATAGGTAATCCCTATGCGGCATTTCTATTGGGAATTCCCGATCAGACAGGGCTGGATTCGGTGACCAATGGGAATCTCAAAGGCTATTCCAACGACTATGCGTTTTATGCTCAGGACACTTGGCGCGCGACCCCGAAGCTCACACTCAACATTGGACTCCGTTGGGAATATCATCCGATGTTCCAGGATCATGTTCTCAACGTATCGAACTTCCTGCGCAACTACAAATCCAATATTGGCGGAGTCGAGGTGAACGGTGCTGTGGTCCTCGCGAATCAGGCCGCATTAGGCATCCTGAATCCGGGGTTCGCGTCATCCATCGGGGCGACTCCGATTCTCACCGCGGCGCAGGCAGGGATTCCGGAGAGTCTCCGTTACTCCGTCAAAACAGACTGGGGGCCGCGCTTAGGGTTCGCATGGAGGCCATTCGGAGGTGACAAAACGGTAATCCGCGGCGGCTTTGGACGGTACGTTACAACTCCCATGGAGGGACTGTTGTCTGCGGGCTTTGCGGTCCACAGCGTGGATCAAGGTTTATATAACCAGACGATCGTCGACGGCCAACCCTCATTGGTCTTTCCACATCCCTTTCCCGAGAATCTAGGGGTTCCTGGATCGCAGAACTTCAACCAGGCCTTTGCGCTGCACTTCCAAGACCCTACGGTCTACCAATGGAATCTGACGGTAGAGCGTGATCTTGGGTACAGCACCTCGCTGCTGGTGAGCTATATCGGCACCACCGGAGCAAATCTTGTACAGACCCAAAATTGGAACGCGGTTCCAATGAATACGATCGGCTATGCTGCGGCGCAGGCGTTCGAGCCATTTCCGGCGTTCCAGCAAATAAAGGCGGTGCAGAATGGTGGGGTCAGCCACTATAACGCCCTCCACGTCGCTGTGAACCGCCATTTTAGCCATGGTGTTCAGTTTCAAAGCAGCTATACCTTCAGCAGGAACCTTTCGGACGCGCAAGGTTACGCTCCCACCGCATTCGCGGGTGAAAACGGCGGTCAGCAGGAGAGTGAGCAATATCCCCTCCTCGACTACGGAAACGTTGCGTACACTAGGCGTCATCGTTTCCTCACCACGGGGCTTTATCAGCTTCCCTTCGGAAGAAATCGTGCTCACCTCTCATCAACCAATCCATTTGTGGACCGGATTATCTCGGGATGGGAACTCGGCGGGGTAATTCTGATCCAATCAGGACCATTCCTCACGGCGACCGTTCCTGCTGCGGACCCTTCCGGTACCGGCTTTCCTCAGATCATCGGTGCGAGCCGGCCAGACCGCGTAGCAGGTGTCCCCATGGTGTTGGCGACGAGGAGCAGACACGGCTGGCTCAATCCCGCTGCTTTCGCGACTCCTCCGAACAATGTCGGCCGCTGGCCAACTTCCAGGGTTGGCAGCATTCCCGGCATAGGTACGGAAATAGTCTCAGCATCCCTCATGAAGACTGTCCAGATCAAGGGACGCTGGAACTTCCAATTTGGCGCCCAGGTGGCTAATCTTTTCAACCATGTCAATTACGCCCAACCGAGCACATCTCTAATTCCCGGCACCTACGGAACTATCAACAATGTGCAGACAGCCGAGGGTGCAGGGCCACGAGCGTTTCAGTTGAGTGTCCGTGTCACATTCTAAGGATGAACGCAATATTTCATTAGGTTCGAACCCTAAGGAGGGATCATGTACCGTCTGCCTGTAACTGTTTGCCTGCTCACCTTTTTCATGCCTGTGAGCCGCGCTCAAATTTCCGCGAAGGCTCCGAAGAATTTGGTCGATTTTGGGATGATGACCTGGGTCGAGGTCAAGGCTGCAATTGATCAAGGCAAGACCACTGCTCTCGTCTACAACGGCGGTACCGAGGAGCGCGGTCCGCAAAACGTCAACGGAGGGCACAACCTGATGGGACCCCCAACCGTCGATGCGATCGCTCTGAAATTGGGCAACGCGATTGCCGCGCCAGTGCTGCCTTTTTCCCCGAATAATGCCAACCCTGCGATTCCCGGTACGATTGGAATTACGGCCGCGACGTTCAAGGATGTCAACCGGGAAGTGGCAGAGCAGTTGATCCGCAATGGCTTCAAGAACGTGGTTCTCATGGGCGATCACGGTGGCGGCCAGAAGGAGTTGGCCGACCTGGCAACGGAGCTGGACGCCAAGTACGCTGGCCAGGGTATCCGTGTCGTGTACTGCGGCGATGTGTATCAAAAGGCCCAGGACGATTTCGACAAATGGTGCAAGGATCACGGGTACGGATATGGCGGACATGCCAATATTTCGGATACGTCGGAGATGATCTATCTCGGCGGTAAAAAGGGCTGGGTGAGGATGGACTTGCTCCCTGTGGCCGTCGGTGATCCAGTTCCCGCACCCGGTCAGCGAGCGGAACACAAGGTCAACAACGGCATTATCGGAGACGCCCGGCGCTCATCGGCAGCGCTCGGCAAGCGATATTTCGATATGAAGGTCGACTATGCAGTGAAACAGATCCATCAGCTATTGGATTCAGGTAAGGCCGCCAGCCCGGGAAATTAGCTGTAGTTAGCCAAAACTTCACCGGGAATAAGAGCGCGTTGAAATCGTAGGGGTAAGGGCACTGGATGATGTTTCAGAAGTGGTTCTGGGAGGGATGCATGAGCACGCCTTGGCGTGCTGAAGTTTGGCAATCTGCACATCGATTTCTGCCACAATGGATGTGATATTCATCCGCACAGCTTTTCACTTTCATGATGGGATCAACCTCCTCCCGTCGAGCATGCTTCGTAATCTTGAAATGCACCAATCCCATCGGCGACCATCGAAACTCCCGCGACGATTTGCCCGACCGTCATGCGCCGCGAGGATGTTGGCGCTTGTTCGCTCAAGATGATAGCGGGAGGGTGGGCTTGGGGAAGACACGGGAGTTCAGCCGCAAAGATATTACTCCCCGTAAACGCAGATTGCGACGGCGATCGATTCCCGAGCGCAGATCGTCTGATTCCAGTCGCAATGCCGACATTTCGTTGCGGATTGATGCTCGATGAGTCATTTCGTGATTCAGTGCGATCCGAGGCCACCGATCCAGTTCCCGTTCCCACTTGCATCTCAAGAAAACGAGTAGACGGTGTGCTGGAGTTTACTGCTGGTATTAATCTCGGACTACAATCGAGCGGAGGAATCGACATTACTCCATGCGCTACAAGCTGGACGACCTTGGCGCTTACCAATTCGAGGAACTTACACAGTCGCTTCTTAAAGCGCACGTCGGGCTCTCTGTCGAGTCCTGGGGGCGTCGATCAGATTTTGGCAGGGACGCATACACGCCAAACGCACTTCATTTTCCAAATAAGAATATCGAGACGGCCGGTCCGTTCATCTTCCAAGTCAAGTTTGTCGAGGGCGCTACCGCATCTGGGGCAAAACCCGGCGGCGCGCTCTTGGGCAGCGTTTACAAAGAGATCGCACAAATAAGGAGCCGAAAGAGCGACCCGAAGTGGATTGAGCCCTCTCATTTCACCTTCCTTACGAATTCGCCAATGGGAGTTCCGCTCCGAGAAGAAGTCCGCGAGAAGTTCAAATCCATTCTTCCCGCCGCAGTAATCATTACCTACGGCGGGGATGACATATGTGATCTCCTCGATCAGCCCCCAAACGTCTGTAGGTCGTTCCCGCAGTTACTCGGTATCCGCGACCTAGATCTGCTCATTAGAAATGCTCTTACGCGAGCATCCGCAACCAGGAGCTTGGCGGCCATCGATAGGGCACGGGAGCTAGTTCCCGTATTTGCGCCAACCTCGGGTTATGAGAGAGCATGGGCTGTCCTGGACGAGCACCATTTTGTTGTCTTGGAAGGTCCGCCTGAGGTCGGAAAGTCGGCAATTGCCTGGATGATTGGGCTTTCACAGGTCGGGGATGGCTGGGAGGCGGTCTTTTGCCAGGAGCCAAGAGAATTCTTCGAAATGTACGATCCATCAAGGAGGCAAGTATTTATTGCCGACGACGCGTTTGGACACACGGAATATGATCCCACTCGAGCTTCTAAGTGGGAACCTGAAATCGAATTAGTTTTGCATCGCTTGGACTCTAACCACTGGCTCATCTGGACGAGCCGCAGGCACATATTGGAGCGCGCAATTAGTCGCATGGATCTCACCGGGAGGGCGCGCTGCTTTCCAGAACCTGGCGCAGTTCTTGTAAACGTCAAATCCCTGTCGGTTGAGGAAAGAGCTTTGATGCTTTTTCGTCATGCACGGGCGGCAAATCTCGAGAGTCACGGAAAGAATCTCGTCCGCCGCTACGCGGCTCTTATCATAAAAAATGCTGATCTTACGCCCGAGCGAGTGAGGCGCTTCGTTAGTGAGGGCCTGCCTACATTGGTCGCAATGGCTAAATCAGGCACGATTTCCAAATTGGAAATCTCGAGGAAGATCGATGAGGCAATCAGGAATCCCACTAAACAAATGCGGTTAACCTTCCGGGGGCTCCCAGTCGCTCTGAAATGGTATTTGATTTCTATGCTCGACGCCACGGACCTAGAGAAAACGTACATGAGTTACTGTCCCGACGAAAAAAGAACGTCTTTTGAAGAAGCTACCCGACAGTTAGATGAGGGGTTCATTCACCTCCGGACATCCATACGCGGTCTGAAAGAAGGAAAGCACATTCCAACCGCTGATTGGATTCACCCGAGCTATCGCGATCTAGTAATCGACGAACTCGCTGCGGATCCTGAGCTGCGGACGCAGTTCCTAAAAAGGGCGTCCCTCGAGGGGGTTAAATTAGCGGTCTCCGATACAGGGGGGCAGAAGGGCCTGCGGAGACTCCCGCTCATTATCTCGGCGGAAAGCTGGGAAATCCTGGAAGAGCGGGCTCTAGCCATCGTCCGAGAACTCAACAAAGACCGCGACCTTCTGGAGATCCTTTCTAGCGCAGCGAGGGAGTCCAATTCGACGGACCTTAGGCGACGATGGGAAAGGCTTATATCGGCGGTGTGCAGCGCCATTAGAGGGAAGTGGGACAGCGGCGCGAAGCGCTTGGAGGTCGCCGACCTCGCAGCCTTCCGCGCGGCACGCTCCGCTATAAATTCCGACCTAGAATTCCCGAGCCTCCTGAGCACATGGCGTTTACTTGGGCAAAAATTCTGCGAAGAGCTCGCGGCCCATCCTACGTTCGATGAGTTTGATTTCCGCATGGTCGAGGAGTTGACGCAGTTTTCTGAAGAGGGGGAGGCGTGCATCCCGGGTTTCCTGGGCCGGAACGGGTTCCCAGACCAGTTTGAATCGGCAGTGGAACGGATGCTTGAGAAGGCGAGGCGAGCATCCGGCGCCCTCAAGTACGCCGATGAGGAGGAGGACCGGGAAGAGTTTGCCTCCGATGTTTCGAAACTCGCACGCGCCCTTGATCGAATATCAAGGATTCCTATTTCAAGCCTCGACGGCAATGCGAAAATATCGTTCAAAAAGATGGACGATTGGGCTATCGAGCTTGAGGGAATGGCGCATGCATTCGGCTCGCACGAGCCGGACTACAGCCCATCATACGAGCCAGAGGACGACTCCGTCCGGGATGAAGGTCCATCAACCGACGAATTTGACATCGGCGGTCTTTTCGCTGAACTCTGAAGCTTTACAAGCTTTTTGGCAGTATGCGAGGTCACGCCCGTCGAAAGCCCCATAGACCTTTCCGCGGCCCCGTATTTTTGCGGTCTGGTCGTGGAATAGCGGGGATCCGGAACGGCCACCGGTCCGGTAAACCGGATCACTGTTCACAAAAGCAGACCCCATGAATTCGACTCATTCTATGGCTCAGGAATTCTTGCGCTGCGGGATAGATCCTCGAAAACGCCGTAGGCAACGGCGATCCTCACCAACGATAGGTAGCCAGATTCCAGTCGCCATGCCGACTTGCCAGGGCTAATTCTGATTGACGAAGTACAGGCACGGAATTCCCGTACGTAAATCGAACATCCCGTTGCGGGCCGCAGCCTCGATCAAGACGTAGCCGCATGGGAGAAACGTTCCGTGCCGCATCTCAAGGACCTTGCGTCTACTGCTCCCGAGCGTGGTTTAATAAATGACCTGAAGTCCGACCGTTACTTTATTTAGGTACTCGAAAGAAGGGGCGGAGCGGCCATTTTCCCAGGCGATTGAGCCAGAGAAATGTTTCTCTTGGTCGAGGCTGATGTTGTATGTGCCTTTCGCATGTGGCTGGAGGCCCGATACAGTTCGAGGCGAGACAACATTGTTGGTGGTGAATGGCGCTGTTTCAGGATCAAAGAGTTCCACCCAGGAGCCGTCGAAAGTTACGGAGTTTATTCCTAACTGGATCGTCGCTTGAGAACCGAAGTAGATGCGCGAGATGGCATACGTCGGGATATCTACGTTCGGCAACCCGACCGTAGTATTCACAATTGATTGTGCTGTTACGTGGCCGCCGCCGTCGTACTGAAGATATGGCGTGATCGACCACCCATTAGCTGGGAGATTCAGGGTGCTACGAATGGAGGGATTCGCAGCAGCGACAGACGCAGTGCGCGCACTAGCGGTGATGTAAAGTTTGGAAAAGTAGAATTCGGCGCGGCCCTCTCCCATGAGATTGGTGCCCCCATACTGCGTATCGAACTCCGCTCTCAGACCTCCCATTGCGTTTAGTACGGTGATGCTGGAAGGCTTTCGGGAGTCGAGTTCCATGAGGTTTGTTGGCGGTTTTGGAAGTCCCAGAAGGAAGGGACGGATGAATTGGGAGGGAAGGGTTACCACGTTTGTGGTCTTCGCATTTGCAGAACCAGTGTCGAAGGTGACAGAGGGATCTACATGAATCTGTCCGTGCCAGACGACCGCGTTCTTCGCAATGTGAAGAGGAGCAAAAGCTCCAGTTGCGCTAAAGGTTGGCGCACTATGCACGGCAGCGATCGCAGAAAGTTGTATTGAAATGAAGTCCTTGGTCGCATCTGTCGGGGCGCTCGGCGCACTTGCAAGGGGGCCCGATATGGGTACGGCGACGCCGTAGATATCCGTAATTCCACCCACAGTAAGTTGAAGCGAATTCGAGACCCCTGCTGGCAGTGGATCATCAAGCCATATCTCGAGGCCCAAACTTTGTCTTGCTCCGAGAACGCGCGCGGGATATGAAGTTGGCTCGCGTTGCCCTGGGTTATACGTGACCGTGACCGTATTCGTCGGATAGGTCTCCATTAGCGGGACGTTTGCATTGACGAACAAAGCGTTGCGTAAATGCTTCGCGTCGGATGATGCAAGGGTGGGCATGGCCGTAATCGATGCGTCCAGGAGGTTGCCAGTTGCGTCTTTCGCCTCGACCAAATAGGTTCGATCGGAATGCAGAGGCTGCTTGAGTGGCAGAGTTGCCCTGTTGCCAGGTCTCATTTGAACATGGCCGGTCAGATCTAGGTGTTGCGACGAAACGTCCTTGAGACTTGATAAGGAAGAGTTTGCATTCGTGACCTCATAAATCTTGTAGTTCTGAATGATCTCCCCGGGCGAACTTGAATCGGTAAACCAGCCTGGAGGGGCAGACGTTCCAACTGCCGAAAGCAGTAACCAAAGATGGTGCTCGTCTCCCTGATACGGAATGACCGAGATGGACGTCGTTTTAGGAGTTTGCGCAATGCATCTTGCATTCGCCATCAGGACGCAAAGCACTACAAAGCCTGCCACGTGGAGGATTCGTGGACGAGAAGGGCTCAAGGCTCTAACCCCTGCCCTTCACAGCTTTCCTGGCAGTAGGCTTCTTCGCCGCGTCTTTCTTTGCCGCGCCCTTGTTCGCCAATCCCTTTACTGGAGATGCCGTTGCGAACGGCATCATGACCTTCGCAAGCATCGTAGTTTGGGCGCAAGGCGCTAACTGCATGTAAACAGAGCTAAACGTCTGCACCCCACCTCCTGTGATGAACTCTCCGGGCGTCATTTCGTGAGCAGACGTGCAGGAGGCAAAGAGCGGGTCCTGATATATCTGCTTCATGAAACGCGGAACGCCATAGGTGTCGTAGTCGAGATTCGGGACCTGTTCCGCCCAAATATCACGCAGCTGAGAATCGGCAGTATATTGCGCAGGAACAGCACCGCACCAAAGATTGATGACTAGCTTCAAATGATATTCGACCTGATCCACGGATTCCCTCCAGGAAATAAGGCGATGCGTTTTTATTGAGCAGACAGCATAACAATAGCACCCGAACAGTCTTTCCTCTTGAAGTCTCTTCGGTTTACGAAAACAGACGATCCAGTTGCCGGCTTGCATTGTCGGCGGCTCAGTCAGCTCCGAGCAGATTAGCAAACGGGAAACGCTGATGCCGCCGTCCATTTTTATGCCGCGGCTCGGTCGCGAGATTCCAGTCGCGATGCCGACGTATCGTTACTGATCCGTCGTACCTCTGCGGTGCGCAACAAAAGTGCAGCTCATAGAGTCCACACCTTCTACCCTAACCTGAATCTTCATCAGATATCGACCCAGAATGGGTATAGAGTTTTAGCGGGGCTTTGCTTCTTGCACTTGATCAGCGAAATTTACCTTGATAGACGGCCCAACCGTAAAGAGCGCCCATAAGGTGACGCGACCGGCCAGACAACTGGCCCTGGAGTGCGCCGCTGCAGATTGATTCGACAGTAACGCGGTTGCAGTGCAGAAACTCCAGGTGGTCAACCTCCCAATGATCACGGGCGCGCCAACTTAGCCGCTTTGCGCTGATCTTCGAGGATGACAGCTTGGTCTGGAGCAAGGCGTAGAAGTTCAGATCGCGGCCATAACGAAGATTGAAGGCTGCACCGATGAAGGGGCCTGGTTTGAGTGGAAGTAGATGCTTGGCCGCGATTCCGATTTCTTCCCGGAGTTCTCTCTTTAGCGATTTTCCGAGATTCCAATCGTGTGGATAGGGCAGGAACATCTGCCAACCAACAGCGTCTTTTCGGTAGTCGACCGCGCCACCAACCGAGGCGCCAAGGCTGCCGACGCCGGAGGCAACTGCGCTGGAACGGCGTTGGAGCACGAAGTATCCATCGCTAGTGAGTAGTAATCCTGTGACGCTCATTCGCAGAGAGTAGCGGCGCGCAGCGTCTTTCACGTCCGAGAGGTCCACAAACTCTTCGTCCCAGGCCGGACCTTCGAAAAGACGCCGCATATCGGGCAGCGTTCCTGGGGCGCAGAGATTCACTGAGAGTTCTCTGACAACGTAATCATTGTAACGACAGAGGAGTCCTGGCACGGTATAGCGGGTATCATCCCCGGATTGCTTGGGATGCCCGGTACAGCATAGGTTCTTCTCCGCGCTCTTTGCATTGAGCGCGGAGTCCCTGCTGTAAGCATCCCAGCGCCCGGCGGCGAACCCTTCCCAATCGAGAGCCCTTTCGGCGGCCTCGTACTGCAACGCAGAGGGAACTTCATCGGCTGCCCTTTCAGCGACGACGCTGAAAGCCTTGTCTCTTTGTGGAGGGATCAGGAAGTAGACAGGGATCCCGGGAATAGGCATCTTCGCCAGCTCGGCTTCTTGCATGCGGCACCGATACGCATAGTAAATTTCGCGGTCCGATGGAGTCTCATTGGCGCCAACCGGCAGGCTGTATTGGGGAACCTTGCCCGCGGACACAATGTCCTTTGCCTTTTGCCTCTTTTCTTTCGTTTCCTTGTAGAAGACAAGGAAAATCCCAATGATGCCTGCGGCAGCAATCGTCAAAGTGGTTCCGGAGGCAACATCTGGCCAGCTTGACGCAACCAGTCCGTTCCACAAGCTATCGAGCGGAGAGCGCAAGTGGGTCCAGCGTGGCCATTCCGCATTGAAGCGGATGTAGATGTAAAACAACAGAGGAATTCCGCCGATTACTAGAGAACCGAGAATAGCGACGTTGGCAACTCGATGCCAACGAAGGGTCCATCGGGCTCGCATGAGTACGGCCGCAGAGAGCTTTCCAAGTGCACTGGAGGGGGGCTTCTCCGACTGAGGAAGGGCCGAGTACCTGTGCTCCGCCCAATTGTAAGGGTCGACCGGGGACCCGGAAGATATGTATGTGCACAAGATGCTTTGGATTCCATGCGGTTTTGGATTGCTGGTGGTATCAATCGTCAGGCCACCGTCGAAGCGCTCGTATTGATTGGCGAGGTCTCTGACTCTGGTGGCGGAGAGATCTGTGCCTGCATGCTCGGGTTCTTCGCGCAAGCGGCGAAGAAGGCGATCGACCGCGACTTGTGCTTCGCAAACACATTGCACAATGTAGAGTGCAGCGTCGAAGCGCCGGGCGACCTCGGCGATTTCGGCTCTTGCCTTTGTTGGAAAATAGGTAGCCGTAACTGAGACGATCGAATGCGTACGGAGAGCCTTGATGGCCTCGTGATGCATCATTCGATAGGCAGCATCGCGTCTCGACTTGTCATGTATCTGCCCCGGAATCCGCGTTCTCCGCAGATCATCCATTTCGAAGCTGGCGGAGTTGGGAAAGTATGTCAGAAAGACCTTGCGAACGTAGGTCTTGCCAGCACAAGGATGGCCGCAAAAGACGACGATCTTCTTGCGATTGGCGGAAGGATGTTCGTCAGGTTCTTGCATTGATGTTTCCCTTCCTAAATTCAAGTTTCATCCACATCCAAATGGTTGGACAGAATTTCCATTTTCGCTCCCCAATACGCCGGAACGATCTACATTGCAGCCGTGCTCATGCGGATATGGGTATCCTCGCTGACATTGTACGTACCATGCATCGATAGCTGCAAAGCTCCAGGAATCTATCTGGCTCATTTGACTTAGCTTATATGCCGAACTAAGAATTCATCCTGGTAAAAGCCCCGGGGTCAGGGAGCATCACAGAACCTCCCCGGGTCCCCGGGGACGGGATTCCAGTCGCCATGACATATCAGGACTAATCACCCCGTCGATGAGTGACTTGGCGATTTCGTGGGAACCGAGAATAGTGAGCGGCTCACTGACGAGAAGTAAAAGCCGACTCCCGTAATCGATCAAGGGATATCGTTCGAAAATTGCTTGATTATCAAATCAGCGGATTATAATAATTTTCATTATGAAGACGTTTGGAACCGTTCTATCCGAGGCGCGGAAGGCCAAAGGTATCAGCCAGAAGGAACTTGCGGCAAGCCTAAAGAAGGAGGACGGGCAGGCCATCTCGCCTCAATATCTAAATGATATCGAGCGTGATCGCCGAAACCCGCCCTCGGAATTCATCATCGGGCAAATCGCAAAGCAGCTCGATTTCGATAAAGACACGCTTTGCCTTGCTGCAGGTACCGTTTCAAGCGACTTGATGAAAATGGCCGCGTCACAGCCGGACAAGATAGAGCAGGCTTTCAAGGCATTTCGCAGGACCGTGAAGGGCAACTGAGCATGAAGTGGGTGACCGACAAGACCGGAAGGTTTGCGCAGCGTCCCCACTACCTTCCGGAAGAGCTGGATGCAGAATGCGAACGCGCCATTACCGCATTCCTCACCCAAAAATACGGGAAGGCCGAATTCCCGATTAAGACTGACGACCTCACTGTCTTTATCGAAGAGCATGCAGACCTGGACGGATACGCCGATCTGTCCGACGAGGGCGAGCAGGTGGAAGGCGTCACCGAGTTCGTCTCCGGCAAGCGGCCTCTTGTGAAGATTGCTGACGCCTTGAATGCGCCGCATCTTGAGAACCGGCTCCGCACGACGCTCACCCATGAGTACGGACACGTTCACTTCCACCGTTTCTTGTTTGAGGATCTCCAGAAAGGCCCCGGCTCGCTCTTTGCCCATGCCCCAGAGGTCCACGGCAACAAATGCCATCGGGATACTATCCTCAGCGCTTCGGAGCGTGATTGGATGGAATGGCAGGCGGGGTATGCTTGCGGCGCTATCCTCATGCCAGGAACCGCGTTGGTGGAAACGGTTCAGCGCTTCCGATCCGCAAACAATCTCGTTTACAAGAATCTCTCGCTGCAGTCCGAGGCGGGACAGAAGCTCATCACCGAAGTGTCGTCTGATTTTCAAACATCACGGGACGCGGCTCGAGTTCGCCTGCTCAAGAAGGGTGTCCTGACCGATATGGGAAGTCACCAAAATCATGAATTGTTTTGACACCAGCTTTTTTTGATTCATAAATACCCAAATCCGCCGATTTTGGTATAATGTAGATGGAAGCGATATTTGACGGCTAAGCCGGAAAGGAATCCAGAAATGGCAGACGTACAGGTCACCTGCATCACGAAACCTGATCCACAGAGCCCGCATGAGCACATCACGCACTTGGGCGGAGCTACATGGAAGTGGACCCGAGAAGCCGTCGTTCAGAGCATCGAGGCGAAAACGAACACGTTCCACGTCATCGATCCGAGGAACGGCAAGCGTTCTGATGTCGGCGTCGTAAAACCTGCTGGAAGGCCAGCCTACGTCCGGACCTACGCGGACGGGGACTGGAACAACAACCTCTTGTCACTCAACCAATGCCCCATCTAGCCCACAGGAGAAATCATGGAAAATCACGAGCATAAGCATCACATCCGCATTCATATCGACCAGAAGCCCCACGAATCGCCGAGCCCCACGACCGGCGAGGCCCTCTACAAACTCGGGCATGTTGAACCGGGCTTTGAGCTGTTCCGCGAAGTGGGCGGCGACAAGGAAGATCCTGAGGTGCTGGATGGCCACGAACTCATTCACCTTCGTGAGGACGAACATTTTCACAGCAGCCCGGCGCGCCCGAAGGAATTCACGGTCATCGTCAACGGGCGCAAGAAGGTTGTTCACCAGAAGACCCTGACGTTCAATGAGATTGTTGCTCTGGCCTTCGATCCGCTCCCCGTTGGCCCAAACATCATGTTCACCATCACCTACCGCCGCGGCCCTCATGCCAACCCCGAAGGCACGTTGATCGAAGGCGGCAGCGTCAAGATTAAGGACGGGATGATCTTCAATGTCACAGCGACCGATAAGTCTTAGTTGGGACCTGCAGAAGCTTAGGAGCGAAGGCTACGACCTGGAGATTCGCTCCGGTTTCCTACTGGTAAAAGACGTTCCTTACGTGGATGCCGACAGGCAGGTCAAGCGCGGTACGCTTGTTTGCCAACTCGCCCTGGCCGGTGACGTTGCACAGCGCCCCCCGGATCATGTTGCGCATTTCATCGGGGAGCATCCTTGCCGCGAGGATGGCCGAGAGATCGAGCAGATCAAGAACCAGAGCAGGAAGCAAAAGCTGGCCGAAGAACTGGAAATCGATCATACGTTTTCAGCGAAGCCGAAACCTGCAGACAACTACGACGACTACCACCATAAGGTCACAACCTATGTCGCAATGTTCGAGCGCTACGTACAGGCGATAGAGCCGTTAGCGAATACGGCAAGAACCTTTCCAGTCATCGAGCCCGACGAAGACGACCCTGATGCCGCATTCAACTACATTGACAGCGCTTCGAGCCGAGCCGAGATCGGCGTGGTGACTGACAAACTGAACGGCAAGCGCATTGTCATCGTCGGCTTAGGCGGTACCGGGTCTTATGTTCTCGATCTGGTCGCCAAAACCCCTGTCAAGGAGATTCACCTTTTTGACGGTGATGAACTCCTGCAGCACAACGCCTTTCGCTCTCCCGGCGCCCCATCCATCGAAGAGCTGCGCGCAAAGCCCAAGAAAGCAGCGTACTTCAAAACCTTGTATTCAAAGATGCATCGCGGCATCATCGATCACGAAGACTACCTTCACACTGGCAATATCGAGCAGCTGCGCGGAACGGATTTCGTGTTTCTCTGTTTGGACAAGGGCACAGCCAAGAGCGGCATCGTCGCTCGCCTTCTGGAATACGCGATCCCCTACGTTGATGTAGGCATGGGTGTCTATTTGGCGGAGGAGCGCCTGGGCGGGGTGCTTCGCGTAACGACGGTCACCCCAGCAAAGCGTGACCATGTTCAAACGAGGATTCCGTTTTCCGACGGCGACGGAAACAACGAGTACGCCAAGAATATACAGATCGCCGACCTCAATGCGCTGAACGCTGCGCTTGCAGTCATCAAATGGAAGAAGCTGTGCGGCTTCTACTCTGACTTCGAGCAGGAGCATCACTGCACCTACACGATTGACGGCAACATGATCATCAATGAAGATCGACCCTCATGAAAACAATAACCGCGTTGGCCCATGAATTTGTTGAGCTTATCCCCGACAGACTTGAGGACGGGAAGATCTATATTTCCATTCCCTACGCTACCGTGGCACACAGATGCTGCTGTGGTTGCGGGAATGAAGTCGTGACCCCGCTGAGCCCGACTGATTGGAAGCTGATCTTCGATGGCCAGACGATTTCCCTTGACCCTTCAATTGGCAACTGGAGTTTTCCATGTCAGTCCCACTACTGGATCAAGAAGAACAACGTCAAATGGGATCAGCAATGGTCTAACGTCAAAGTCGCAGCTGGTAGAGCCCATGACCAGGCCGTCAAGCAAGACTATTTCGGCACCAGCAAACCTAAGCTCGAACCGGCCGCGGAACTCAGCTCCATATCCGAGAAGCGGACGCGGCTTCTGGATCTTTTTCGCAAGTTGAAGGGGTGGAAGTGACCACCATATCCCCCTACCGCGAAATCTCGAATGCTGTGACAGGCCAACGCACTCATTGAGTTTCGGCTATGGATGAGGATTAGTCCTCATATACGCCGTTGGAGAAAGAAGGACGGCGTGTCGCAAGGTTGCGCTGGGTCTCCATTTGTATTTATGGGGGATCTTTCTCAGGCAGCTCCCGCATATT
>Ga0208357_1000460_pt1 | contig 33373 bp, 29 predicted proteins | sample NGESurdeep092012_6_FD_184487 | JGI IMG/M metagenome (GOLD analysis project Ga0208357, IMG submission 184487) | Arctic peat soil microbial communities from Barrow, Alaska - NGEE Surface sample F52-2 deep-092012 (SPAdes) | ecosystem: Environmental > Terrestrial > Soil > Wetlands > Peat ...
CCGCCTCATGCGCGCCGGTCGAGGCACCCGACGGCACCGCCGCGCGCGCCGTGACACCGCTGTCCAGCAGGATTTCGACTTCAACCGTTGGGTTGCCGCGGCTGTCGAGAATTTCGCGGCCGGTGATATTGGCGATGGCGCTCATGATTTTCCTATGGGGAGAGGGGCCGCGCTTTGGCGAGCCGGTCGAATTCCATCAACGTCGAAAGCAAGTCGGGCATGTCGGCGAGCTTCACCATGTTCGGCCCGTCCGAGGGCGCGTGGTCCGGGTCCTGGTGCGTTTCCATGAACACCGCCGCGACGCCGATCGCGACCGCGGCGCGCGCCAACACCGGCACCATGCGCCGCTCGCCGCCCGAGACATCGCCCTGCCCGCCCGGCTGCTGCACCGAATGGGTCGCGTCGAACACCACGGGATAACCCGTCTCCTTCAGCACCGGCAGCGCCCGCATGTCGGAGACCAGCGTGTTGTAGCCGAAGCTGACCCCACGCTCGCACAGCAGGATGTTGGCGTTGCCGGCGGCCGCGACCTTCTTGGCGACGTTCTTCATGTCCCACGGCGCCAGGAACTGGCCCTTCTTGATATTGATGGCACGGCCGGTCTTGGCGGCGGCAATCAGCAGGTCGGTCTGGCGCGACAGGAAGGCCGGGATTTGCAAGACATCCACCGCCTCCGCAATCGGCGCGCATTGCTCGGGCAGATGCACGTCGGTCAGCACCGGGCAGCCATACTTCTCCCGCACCTCGGCCAGGATCGGCAGGCTCGCTTCGAGACCCATGCCGCGCACACTGTCGATCGAGGTGCGGTTGGCCTTGTCGAACGAGGTCTTATAGATGAGGCCGATGCCCAGCCTGCCGGTCAACTCGACCAGCGCGTGGCTCATCTCCAGCGCATGGGCGCGGCTTTCGAGGACGCATGGCCCGGCGATCAGCACCAGCGGGCGATCGTTGCCAAGGGTCAGCGCGCCGACGGCGACATGATGGGAGGCGATCATGGGCCGATCTTAGCCCAAAATCGCCGGAAATGGCTGCGAATTGGGTTCGTATTGGCTTCGTTTCCCCGGATATTTCGGCATTTTTTGGCTCATTTCCGCGAAAAATTGGCTTCGTTCCGTCATTTTTATTTTCTTCCAATAGGCCATGTCCCGCGCGCTCGTTTCTGCGCAGAATATACGCAGTTTGCGTATGAACTTCAAGGCCGCCGTCCGCCGGAAAAATAACACACGCTTTTTTTTCAAAGCCTCCAAAATGCGCCATACCGGCGAACGCCGGTATCCATCGTGCCGCCGCACCATGGACCCCGACTTTCGTCGGGGAGGAACAAATTTGCCATACCGGCGAACGCCGGTATCCATCGCGCCGCCGCACAATGGACCCCGACTTTCGTCGGGGTGGAACAAATTTGCCATACCGGCGGACGCCGGTATCCATCGCACCGCTGCCGCCATGAACCCCGCCCCCGGATCAAGTCCGGGGGTTCATCGGGGTGGCGGCATCACAATTTGAGGCTCGGATAAAGATCAGTCCAATGCAGATTGTCCCGCTCGATCAGTTCGATCTTCCAGGCACGCCGCCATTCCTTGATCTGGCGCTCACGAAGCCGGGCCGATTCCAGCGATTCATGTGCCTCGTACCAGACCAGTCGGTCCACGCCGTAACGTTTGGTGAAACCGGGCACGGCCTTTTGCTTATGCTCCCAGATGCGGCGGAACAGATCGTTGGTGCTGCCGACATAGAGCGTCCCGCGAGGCTTGTTTGACAGAAGGTAGACGAAGAACATCGTGCTCGTCCCTCGCCTTCCTTTCTACCATACCGGCGAACGCCGGTATCCATCGCGCCGCCCCGCCTATTCGTCGCCGGGCAATTCGGGGCGCGGGATCGGGGTGTGCCCCTTCGAGGTTTTCGGGCCGAGCATATCGGTCAGGCCGCCGACCGCCCCGAGAGCGCCTTCCGCCTGCTCGCGGCTTTCGCTCAACATGCGGATTGCCTCGCTGGCGCCGCCCGGCACGCCTTCCTGTTTCAGCACGATGCCGATCTCGGCGGCCGACAGAAAGCCGTTCCCATCATAGTCGAAATTGGAAAAGACGATGTTGGTGAGGAACGGGCCGAAGATCGCGGCGGCGGCTTCGATACCGGCAAGATCGTCGGGATCGACAATGATGGTCCGATAGCCCTGGCGAACCTTGGCGTCCTTGTCGCCGAACAGGATCATCGCCGGCGCGTAGTGCCGCAAGAAGGTCGTCACTTCCGCCGGCGCGATCTTGCCGTCGCCGTTGACGTCGATAAGCGCGACGATCTGGGCGAGGCAGGGCGGCGACTGCTCGACCGTCGCCGAGCACTTATCGGCGATGTCGGAATAGGCGCGCACGAAAGTATCGAGCCGGCTCAGCATCCGCGTCACCACCAGGGCATGCGGGTCGCGCGCGGCCGGGCTGGCGCAATGGAAGCCATCGGTGCGCTTGTCCGGCGCGCTCGACGAATAGGAGGTCAGATGCCCATCCTTGATTTCGCGAACGAAGAAATTGTCCCCGCTCGATTTGCCGGAAGACGGCAGGCGGACCACCAGACGGTTGGGTTTCGCCTCGGTGACGACCTCCTTGCCGAAGATATAGAGCGTGAACTTGTCGTCTTTCCCCGCCGCGAGCGAGCCGGTGAGACCGAAATCATTGGCGAAGAGCCCGAACCCGGTGACCTCGCCGCAGGATTTTCCGGTGAGCCACAGGCCGCGAAATTCCCTCGGAATATCCGTCGCCCAGCCGGGCGCGGCGGCCAGACACAGCGCCGACAGCGCCAACGCCATGACCAGGAATCGACGGAACGACGCCATCATGCTTTCTCCATTACCGCTGCCTTGCCGTGACGATGGCGATAGATCAGGGCACCGAAGACGACCGCCGCCAGCGCCAGCAAGCCTACCCCGAGCAGCGGCCGGTGCGCCACCCAGGACAGGCCGATCACGATCAATGTCAGCGGGACCGCCAAACCGATGCCGACCATGAAGGCGCCGGCCCGGACCAGCCCGCCCAGGAACGGCAACACGCTGGCCAAGGCGGAGATCGGGCCGAGGATCAACATGAAGCCGATCGCCATGACGACGAAGCCGACGCCGCGCAGGAGCCAGGTCGTGCCGCGCTCGTCCGATTCCTTGTCCTTCAGCATCTGGATCGCGATCGCGGTGCCGGGCGCCGACAGCGCGATCCGATAACCATTGCCGGCCTGATACGCCGTGAGCGCGCCGGAATGCTGCGCCGCCACCACCGACATGGGCTGCGCGGTCACCGCCTCGAAATGCACGCGGAGATCGCCGAGCGCCGGACTGCCGCTGTTGGCACCCTGGTAGAAGCCCGCGCCCTCGCGGCGGAACCCGGTCGGTGCCGTGGCCGTGCCGGCACCGTAGGGGGCGAAATTATTCATCCCATCGAGGACGGTTTGATCGACGCGATACGCCCCCAGCTTGGCACTGAGATTGTCCCAGACCTCGCCCTGGAGAGCCATGGCGGGATTGCGATGGCCCTCTTGGGTATCGAAGGCCGCGGAATCGATCGGCTTGTCGGACCAGTCCTTGCTATAGGTGTAGACCGTGTCGTAATCGCCGCCGCCGCGGGATTTCTGCTCGCTCGTTTCCTTCCACTGGTACATTTCGACGATTCGCGACAGCCGCACCACATCGGGCCCGCCGACCGGGAAGCGATCGTCCTGCATCGTCCGCTCGACGCCGAGCGGACCCGTGACATGAACGAGTTTGCCGTCGAGGCCCGGATCGATCGGGGCTGTCGGCGCCTCGACCACGGCGCTTTCGCCTTCCCGCAGCGCCGTCGCGGCCTGCACGGCGCGGCCCTCGTTCCAATAGATCGTGAAGATCGCCGCGATCACGGCGAGGAAGCCCACCGGCACCAGCACGAAACTCTTGAAGATGCGCCGGCCGGCGCTGGTATGCGTGGTCCGTGTTACTTGATCCGGATTGATCTCCGTCATGACCTACCCCCAATGCGCAAATTACACCGAGCGCGATTATCCCGCGACGGCAAGAAAATTGTTTTGGCGCCGAATACGCCGATATCCCAGGAACGCGCTAGACCAGACGGCTCTGGTCGCGGGCGGCGCGGATGAAGTCCGTGAAGAGGGGGTGCGGCTCGAACGGTTTGGATTTGAGTTCGGGGTGAAACTGCACGCCGAGAAACCAAGGATGGCCGGGGATTTCGACGATCTCCGGCAGCTCGCCATCGGGCGACATGCCGGAGAATAGCATCCCCGCCGCCTCCAGCCGGTCCTTGTAGTTGATATTTACCTCATAGCGATGGCGATGGCGCTCGTTAATGCGCCCCTTGCCATAGATGCCGCGCACCGCCGAGCCCTCGGCCAGCATCGCGTCATACGCACCAAGCCGCATCGTGCCGCCGAGATCGCCACCCGCCGCCCGCCGCTCCAGCGCGTTGCCGCGCATCCATTCCGTCATCAGCCCGATCACCGGGTCTTGGCACGCGCCGAACTCGGTCGAGTTGGCGCCCGGCAGATCGGCGAGGTGCCGCGCCGCCTCGATCACCGCCATCTGCATGCCGAAACAGATGCCGAAATAGGGCACGTTGCGCTCGCGGGCGAAGCGGGCCGCCTCGATCTTGCCCTCGGCGCCTCGCTCGCCGAAGCCGCCCGGCACCAGAATGCCATGCACGCCGTCGAGGTGCTGAACCACATCCTCGCGCTCGAAAATCTCGCTGTCGATCCAGTCGAGATCGACATGGACATTATTGGCGATGCCACCATGGGTCAGCGCCTCGGCCAGCGATTTGTAGCTGTCTTGCAGATGCGTGTATTTGCCGACGACCGCGATCTTGACCTCGCCCTCCGGCTTGCGGACGCGCTGAACGATGTCGGTCCAGCGCACCAGGCTCGGCTCCGGCACGGTCAGGCCGAAATGGTCGCACACCGCGCGGTCAAAGCCTTCAAGATGGTATGAAACGGGTACTTGATAGATCGTATCGACATCAAGCGCCGGTATCACGCGGCTCTCACGGACATTGCAAAACAGCGCGATCTTCTTACGCTGACCGGGGTCGAGCGCGCGATCCATGCGGCACAGTAGGATATCGGGCTGGATGCCGAGACCGAGCAGCTCCTTCACCGAATGCTGGGTTGGCTTGGTCTTGAGCTCGCCGGCGGAAGCGATGTAGGGCACCAGCGTCAGATGTATGAAAAGAACCCGCTCGCGCCCCAATTCGTTGCCGAGCTGGCGGATGGCTTCGAGGAACGGCAGGCTTTCGATGTCGCCGACCGTGCCGCCGATTTCGCACAGAACAAAATCTTCGTCGCCATCGAGGCCGGCGACGATGAATTCCTTGATCGCATCGGTGATGTGCGGAATCACCTGCACCGTGGCACCGAGATATTCGCCGCGCCGCTCGCGGCCGATCACGGTCTGATAGATGCGCCCGGTGGTGACGCTGTCGCTCTTGCGCGCCGGAACGCCGGTATAGCGTTCGTAATGGCCGAGATCGAGATCGGTCTCGGCGCCGTCATCGGTGACATAGACCTCGCCATGCTGATAGGGGCTCATCGTGCCCGGATCGACATTGAGGTAGGGATCGAGCTTGCGCAGCCGCACCTTGAAGCCGCGCGCCTGCAACAGCGCGCCCAGCGCCGCCGCCGACAGACCCTTGCCCAAGGAGGAAACCACGCCGCCGGTGATGAAGATGAACCGCGTCATGGGCCTTCAGTGTAAGCGATTCTCGCGGAGAGTCACAAAAGTTTTCAGTGGTCAGTTATCAGTTGTCAGTTTTAGAGCGCGACTCGCACTGATGACTGAAAACTGACGATTGAAAACTAATTCCGCAAATCGAAATCCTCGATCGGCAGGTGGAAATAGGCTTGGGCGATACGAGTCGCGGTGAAATCGGGCTGGTGGGCCGGGTTGTTGCGGAAGGTGGCGAAGTCGCGGAACAGGCGCTGCATCAACTGGCCGTCGCGGATGTTGGTGGTGCTGGAGGCGCGGAAGAGGTCATAGCCCGCCTCCCAGGCGAGGCGCGATGCCTGATGCTCCATGCCCCAGAGCTGCATCGCCTCGGCATCGGTGAAGGTCCGCGCCGTGGCGTATTCCAGGTACAGCTCGCCGACCCGCAGCAGCACCGCCTCGGCGGCGTTGGCCATCGACAGCGCCAGGCCGAAAATCCGCTGCCAGTCATGATGCTGGTATTTGTAGATTTTGGGCGAGAACAGCGGCTTCGCTTCCTTGATGTGCTGCTCGAAGGCTTCGAGCGCCGCCCATGCGGCGCCGACCTGGGAGCAGGCCAGCTCGCCCGCGCCGAAGGCCGAGAACAGGCCGCCATAGAGCGGATTGCCGTGGATCGCCATGCCCGGCGTCGTGCCGGTCGCGTTATCGGCGAAGATGCGGTCGGTGACGAATTCCTCGGGAATGAATGCGTCCTTGATGACGACGCTGTTGGAGCCGCTGCCGCGCAGGCCGAACATGTCGTGCCAATCGTCGAGAATCTCGTAACTCTCGCGCGGTACCACCACGGTAACGAGCTTCTTGGTCGGACCGCCGGGATGCGGCTCGCCCTGCATCGGCGCAAGGCCCAAGAAATGCGTCGAGTAAGGCACGCCCGAGCAATAGCGCCACTTGCCGGTGACGCGATAGCCGCCCGGCACCGCGACGCAGGCGGCATCGGGCGACGGGCCGCTGGGGCTGTAGGGCGCGATGAAATGGCCGTCGGGCCCAAAGATTTTGGCTTGTGCCGCCTCATCGAAGCAGGAACCGATCTGCAGCGCGTGGCCCGAGCCGAGGCACAGGCACCAGCCGATGCCGGGATCGCCCGTCGAAATCTCGACCATCACTTTGAAGAAGGTGCGGATGTCGAAGGCATAGCCGCCGAACTTGCGCGGCTGCAGACAGCGATAGAAGCCGGCCTTGCTGAAGGCTTCATGTAATTCCGGGCTGTAGAAGCCGCGTTCCTCGGCGGCGGCGGCATCGGCGCGCACCATCGGGCGCAGCGCCTTGGCGCGCGCGATCAGCTCTTGCGGGGTCAGGTCTGGTTCGGGGATGCGCGGTGCCATTTTTTACTTCGCCAAAGGTGCGGCGGGGGCGGCGGGGGCGGCGGGGGCGGCGGGGGCGGCGGGCCCCGCCGGCTTCGCCGGTGCGGGAGCGGTTCCCGATTTCGCTGGCGCCATCGGGATCGGTCCGGCCGGCAGCGAATTTTCCTCCACCACCGACCGCGACACCCGGCCATGGCCCGAGAGGACCGCCAGCACGATACTGGTGATGAAGAACAGCACCGCGATGCCGGCGGTGGTGCGGGTTAGAAGGTTCGCAGTCGAGCGCCCGGTCATGAAGCCCGACATGCCGCCGCCGCCGATGCCCAGCGCCCCGCCCTCGCTCTTTTGAATGAGAATGGTGGCGATCAGCGCGATGGCGAGGAAAATGTGAACGACAAGCAGGACGGCGACCATGGCTCGACCGGTGGTTTTAGGGATGCGGCGTTTTAGCGGGTTCGGTTGGGTAAAGCTAGCCCGCCGCTTGGGCAATCGTCCAGAACGAGCCGGCGTCGAGGCTGGCGCCGCCGATCAGCCCGCCATCGACATTGGCGACGGGCAGAATCGCCGCGGCATTCTTGGCGTTCATCGAGCCGCCATAGAGAATCCGCACCGCGCCGGGATTGGCGACGCGCTCGCCGAGGACGGTGCGGATGAAGGAGTGCACTTCCGCGATATCGTCGGGGTTCGGCGTGCGGCCGGTGCCGATCGCCCAGATCGGCTCATAGGCCACCACGATCTGACTGGTGCCGGCGATCTCCGGCAGCGAGCCGGACAATCGGGCGGCGATCACCATCAAGGTCTGGTCCCGATCGTGCTGTTCGGCGCTTTCCCCGACGCAGATGATCGGAATAAGGCCGGTCGCCAGCGCCGCCACTGCCTTGGCGCGCACCCCGGCATCGGTCTCATGATGATTGGCGCGGCGCTCCGAATGGCCCAGGATGACATAGGCGCAGCCGGCATCGCGCAGCATATCCGCGCTGAGATCGCCGGTATGGGCGCCCGATGCCTCGGCGTGGCAATCCTGGGCGCCCAGCGCGACCGGACCGTCGGCAAGGATGGCGGCAATCTCGGTCAGCAGAGTGGCGGGCGGGCAGACCAGCAGATCGCAATTCGGCGCCGCGCCGCGCGCCCGCGCCGCCAGATCGCGCGCCAGCGCCACGCCGTCGGCCCGCAGCCCGTTCATTTTCCAGTTGCCCGCGATCAGCTTACGCATGGTGTCGGCCCGCCTTGGCTTATTTCACCGTCTCTAATATCATCCGCGCGCCATGCTTCAAGCCATCCGTTCACGCGCCTCCGGCATCGTCGTTCAGATTCTGTTCGGAGTCCTCATCCTCACCTTCGCCCTATGGGGCATCGGCGATATTTTTCGCGGCCGCGGCGCCGACACCAGCGTCGCCTCGGTCGGCGACGTGCCGATCGAGTCCACCGAAGTGTCGCAGGCGCTGCGGCGTCAGGTCGATCGCTTCCGTCAGGCGATGAATACCTCGCTGACCGAGGATCAGATCAAACAGCTCGGCCTGGTGGACACCACGCTCAACCAGGTCATCAACGACCATCTGCTCGATCTCGAGGTGGATCGGCTCGGCCTCGCCGTCAATGACGACGCGGTGCGCCAGGCCATCGTCGCCAATCCGGCGTTCCGAGGCCCCTCGGGCGCGTTCGACCGCAATGTCTATCGCCAATTGCTGCAAGCCAATCAAATGACCGATCAGCAATATGAGACGACGCTGCGGACCGACATGAATCGCGGCCGCATCATCGACGCGGTGACCTCGGGCGCCGGCGCGCCGCCGGAACTGGTCGATACGCTGTGGGAAAGCCGGGGCGAGCGCCGGGTCGCCGCCGCCATCCTCCTTCCGCCCAGCGCCGTCGGAACCGCCGCCACGCCCGACGCGGCGACGCTGGAGAAATATTACGCGGCCCACAAGGATCAGTTCATGCAGCCCGAGCGGCGCGGCTTCACCGTGGCGCTGATCGATCCGACGCAGTTGATGGCCGGCATCAAGATTCCCGAAGATCAGCTCCAAGCCGCCTACAAGAAGCGCGCCGACGAATTCCGCGAGCCGGAAAAGCGCACGGTGCAGCAGATTCTGGTACCCGACGAAACGAAGGCGAAGGCCGCCGCCGCCGCGCTGGCGGCGGGTAAGGATTTCGCCCAGGTCGCCCAGGAAGTCGCGGGCGAGAAGCCCGACGCGGTGAATGTCGGCGCGCTGAGCCAGGCCGAGATGCCGGGCGATCTTGGCAAGGCGGTGTTCGCCCTGAAGCCCAACGAAGTCACCAAGCCGATCAAGGACCCGTTCGGCTGGCACATCGTGAAGGTGACCGCGATCACGCCCGAGACCACCGCGACCTTCGACAAGGCGAAGGGCAAGATCGAGACCGAGCTGGCGCAGGCCCAGGCCGCGGACCAGGTCGCCAAGACCGCCAACGCCATTGACGATGCGCTGGCGGGCGGCGCCAACTTCAAGGATGTGGTGGCCAAATTCGGCCTCAAGACCGTGACCGCCGACGGCGTCGATGCCGAAGGGCGCGATGCCGCCGGCAAGGCCGCGCCGCTGCCCCAGCCCGCGACCAACATCCTCAAGACCGCGTTCGCGACGGCGATCGGCCAGCCCAGCGACCTCAAGGAGCTTCCGGACCAGGGCTATTACATTCTCGCCGTCAACAAGGTGAACCCAGCGGCGCCGCAGCCGCTGGCCCAGATCAAGGACAAAGTCACCGCCGCGTGGCAGCAGAGCGACCGCGAGGCCCGCCTCGCCAAGCTGGGCGACGACATCGCCGGCGCCGTGAACAAGGGCCAGAAGCTGGAGGAGCTGGCGGCCCTGCATGGCCTCAAGATTGTCACCACCAAGCCGCTATCGCGCTATGCGACCGGCGCCGATATGCCACCCGCCTTGATCGCCAAATTATTCGCCGCGAAAAAAGACCAGGCGGTTGCCGGCGGCGATGGCGCGCACGGCGTGATGGTCGCGCAGGCGACCGAAATATTGCCGCCCGACCCCCAGGAAGCCGCCAAGCAGAAAGCCGCGATCGCGGACGAGATCGACCGGGCGACCAAGGGCGATCTGCTGGATCAATACGAGCAGGCTCTGCGCCAGCGCTATCCCGTCAGCATCAACCGGGACGCGCTCGACCGAGTGCTGTAGGCACATGGCCGACAGCCGCTTTCCCCTCTCCCCCCAGTGGGGGGAGAGGGCGGGGCCCATCGCGAAGCGATGGGAGGGTGAGGTGGGAGTGCACCGAGCACCGAGATTCCCCCACCTCACCCCAACCCTCTCCGCCCCCAAGGGCGGAGAGGGGGAATAGAGATCGCGATGCAACTAACGCCCGATTTCACCGCCTTCGAGCGGGAATTTACCGCTTATCGGCCGGTGCTGGTGTGGACCTCGTTCGTCGCCGATCTGGAGACGCCGGTATCGGCGATGCTCAAGCTGGCGGATGGGCGGCCCAACAGTTTCCTCTTTGAATCGGTCGAGGGCGGCGCTACGCGCGGGCGCTATTCCGTCATCGGGCTGAAGCCCGATCTGATCTGGCGCTGTTTCGGCGACCGCGCCGAGATCAATCGCCGCGCGCGGGCCGATGTCGAGGCGTTCGAGCCGGAGGATCTCGGCGCCCTCGCCTCGCTGCGCCGGCTGGTCGACGAGTGCAAGGTCACGACGCCGGCGCCGCTGCCGCCGATGGCCTCGGGCCTCTTCGGCTATATGGGCTATAATATGGTGGCGCTGATGGAGCGCCTGCCCGACACCAATCCCGATACGCTGAACATGCCGGACGGGCTGTTCCTGCGGCCGTCGGTGATCTCGATCTTCGACAATATCGCCGACCGCGTCACGCTGGTGACCACGGTGTGGCCGAACGCGGAGATTTCGGCGCGCGCCGCCTATGAGCAGGCGCAGGAGCGGCTGGCCGATGTGTTGGCCGATTTCGAGCGCAGCCTGCCCCATCGCCGCGAGACCGCCGAGACGGTGCGCGAATTGCCGCCGCCCGCCGGCAACATGAGCCGCGACGAATACATGGCGATGGTCGAGACCGCGAAGGAATATGTCCGCGCCGGCGAGGCGTTTCAAATCCTGCCCTCGATGCGGATGCGGATTCCGTTCAAGCTGCCGCCCTTTTCGCTCTATCGCGCGCTGCGCCGGCTGAACCCATCGCCATTCCTGTTCTTCCTCGATTTCCCCGGGTTCAGCATCGTCGGGTCGAGCCCGGAAATCCTGGTGCGGGTGCGCGACGGCACGGTCACGATCCGCCCACTGGCCGGGACGCGGCGGCGCGGCGCCAATGCCGTCGAGGACAAGCAGCTCGAGGAAGAATTGCTGGCGGACCCGAAAGAGCGCGCCGAGCATCTGATGCTGGTCGATCTTGCGCGCAACGATGTCGGCCGGGTGTCGCGGGTCGGCACGGTGAAGGTGACGGAGAGCTTTACCATCGAGCGCTATTCCCATGTCATGCATATCTGCTCCAACGTCGAGGGCGCGCTCGATCCCAAATTCGACGCGCTCGCCGCCTTGATCGCGGGTTTCCCCGCCGGCACGCTATCGGGCGCGCCCAAGGTGCGGGCAATGGAAATCATCGACGAGCTGGAGATCGAGCGCCGCAACATCTATGGCGGCGCCATCGGCTATTTCGCCGGCGATGGCAGCATGGATACCTGCCTGGTGCTGCGCACCGCGATCGTCAAGGACGGGGTGATGATCGCCCAGGCCGGCGGCGGCGTGGTGGCGGATTCGAAACCGGCCGCTGAATACCAGGAAGCCTTGGACAAGATGCGCGCCCTGTTCGTCGCGGCCGAGGAAGCCGTCCGGTTCGCGCGGCAGTAGAGCGGCCGTGGCCGACCGCCAGTTCCGAACTTAAATTAAATGTAATCCGGGCACGACGTGGGCGCCCAGCACATATACTTCTCATGCAGGAGCCCTCAAGAGGAGATGGGACATGACACGGCTCGGTAAAATTCTCGCGGTTGGCGCAATTGCGGTTGCCGCGCCGCTAGCGATCGCCGCCACCACCGTGCAGCCGGCGAACGCGCAGCAAGTCTATGTGGGGCCGACCTATGCGGCGCCCTATGCCTATAATAATCCCTACTACAGTCCCTACTATGCCTATCCCGGCTATGCCTATGGCTACCCGTCTTATGGCTATGGCGTCGGTGTCGGCTTCGGCTGGGGCGGCGGCTATGGCGGCTATTACGGCCATTATGGCCACGGCTATTATGGACACGGCTACGGCCATGGCGGTTGGCACGGCGGCGGACGCGGCCATGGCGGCGGCGGCGGGTGGCATCATCACCGCTAACGCCTACCAGATTTAATGGGAGAATGGCGGCGCTTCGGCGTCGCCATTTTTTTTGCGCGCCTTTTGCCCGCCGTCACTTCATCCGGCGGGGATGCGCCACCGGCGCGGCCGATTCGCGCTATTACCTAATGTTCGAATATAAATACTCGTTTTGCGAGCATATCACTGGAATGTTAACCAAATATATTGACAATAAATTAACCATATCTTGACTCAATACTTATACTCGCCTCGACACAAAATTAGGAGGACAGAATGTCGAGGCTCGCGAAACTATTCGCGCTGGCGGCACTGGCGGCGGTGCCGCTATTCGTTGCCGGCGGCACCAAGGCTCAGGCGCAGGATTATTACGCCGATTGCAGCTATTCCTATCCCTATACCTGCCCCGGCACCTACACCGCCGACGGCTATGCCGTCTCCGGCTATGACGGCGCCTATGGCGATTATGGCGCCGGCCCGGCCTACACGGGCAATGGCTATGGCTATGGTGACGATGGTGCCGGTGCCGCGGCCCTCGCGGTCGGGCTCGGCGTCGGCGTCGGGCTGGGTCTCGAATACGGTGGGTCCGGCTATGGCGGTTATGGCTCCTATGGGCCGGGCGTCATCGCCTATAGCGGCTGGCAGGGCAATCGCGGCTTCGATCGCCGGTTCGACCACCGCGGCTTCGACCATCGGCGCTTCGACCACCGCGCGGGCTTCCGCGATCATCGCGGCTTCGACCGCCACGACAATTTCCGCGATCATCGCGGCGGCTTCGATCGGCACGACAATTTCCGTGACCATCGCGGCGGCTTCGATCGGCACGCGGGCGGCCAGCATGGCTTCAACCGCGCGGGCTTCAACCGGGGCGGCTTCAACCGGGGTAACCGCGGTGGCTTCAACCGCGGTGGCAACCACGGTGGCTTCAACCACAGCGGCTTCAATCGGGGCGGCTTCAACCGGGGTGGCGGCAACCGGGGCGGCTTCAACCGCGGCGGCATGGGGCACGGCTTCGGGCATGGCGGCATGCATATGGGCCACCACTAAAGTTTAGTCACGTTTCAGCAATGGCGGCTCGTTGGCCGCCATTGTCATTTATAAGCTTTAGAAATAGGCAATTAAACTTCGTTCTTACGATTCTTGACAGCGCGCTTCTAATTAAATAACTTTCTGGTAAGTTATTACCGGAACGCCATGCCACTTGTTCCTGCCCAACCGCCTGCCGCCCGATGGCAACGCCGCAAGGACGCCCGTCCCCAGGAGATTGTGACCGCGGCGCTGGCCGTGTTCGGCGAGCGCGGCTATGCCGCCACCCGGCTCGACGATGTCGCCCGCGTGGCGGGTGTGACCAAGGGCACCCTCTATCTCTATTTCCCCAACAAGGAAGAGTTGTTCAAGGCGGTCATCCGCGACACGCTGGTGCCAGCCCTCGACCGTATCGCCGACGCCCCCGCCGCCGCCACCGCCGCCGAGGCCATCGCGCGCATGGTCGGCGCGTTTCAGGGCCTGGCCGCCTCGCCGATCGCCGCGATTCCGAAAATTGTCATCGGCGAGTCCGGCAATTTCCCGGAGCTCGCCCGCTTCTATCTCGATGAAGTGGTCGGCCGGGGCCTCGACGTAATCCGCAAAATCCTGCAGCGCGGCGTCGATAGCGGCGAATTCCGGCCGCTCGACGCCGAACATGCCGCCTATTGCGCCGTGGCACCCCTGGTCGTGGCGCTGCTGTGGACGCACGCATTCGGCCCAGTGGCAGCGCGCCCGCTCGACATTGGCGCGCTGTGCCGCGCCCATCTCGATCTGATGCTGACGGGGCTCTTGCCAAGGGAGGCCGCGCCATGAGGCGCCGAATCATCCCGATTATCATCGTGCTGGTCGTCATCGCCGGCGGCGTTCTGGCGTGGCGGCTATGGCACACCGGTGAGCCGGCGTCGCGCCTCACCCTCTATGGCGATATCGACGTGCGCCAGGTCGATCTGGCGTTCAAGGTCGCCGGGAGGATCGCCGCCCTCACTGTCGATGAGGGCGATGCGGTGAAGCGCGGCCAGGTGCTGGCGTCGCTGGACAAAAGCTATTTCGACGACGATATCCGCCTGCAACAGGCGCGCATCGCAGGTCAGTCGGCCAATCTCCTGAAGCTGAAACATGGCAGCCGGCCCGAGGAAATCGCCCAGGCGCGCGCCGCCCTCGCCGAGCGCAAAGCCAATCTCGCCAACGCCCAGGTCACCTATTCGCGCCAGGAGCATTTGCTGGAGACCCGCGTCACCTCGCGGCAAAGCTATGACAATGCCGCGATGACCCTGCATTCGGCACAGGCGCTGACCAATTCGGCCCAGGCCGCGCTCGATCTCGTGGTTGCCGGCCCGCGCGTCGAGGATATCGCCGCCGCCCAGGCGCAGCTCGATGCCGAAGCGGCGCAACTGGTGGAGACCCGGCGCCGGCTGGCCGATGCCGATCTGGTGGCGCCCGATGATGGCATCGTCCTGACCCGGGCGCGCGAGCGGGGCGCCATCGTGCAGCCGGGGGAGACGGTGTTTACCCTCACCCTCGACCGGCAGGTCTGGGTGCGCGCCTATGTCGGCGAGCCGGAACTCGGCCGGGTTCGACCGGGCATGAAGGTCGCCATCCACACCGACGCCGCGAACGGCAAGACCTATCGCGGCGCCGTCGGCTTCATCTCGCCGCTCGCCGAGTTCACCCCCAAATCGGTCGAGACGGCGGCGCTACGCACCGACCTCGTCTATCGCCTGCGCATCATCGTGGCGGATCCCGATGCCGGCCTGCGCCAGGGGATGCCGGTCACGGTATCGCTGGACGAGGCGCGATGAGCGAGCCGCCGGCGGTCCAATTCGATGGGTTGGTGAAACGGTTCGGCAAGGGCCCGGCCGCCGCGATCGCCGATCTGTCCGCGACCATCACCGGCGGCCATGTCACCGGGCTGGTCGGGCCGGACGGCGCCGGCAAGACCACGCTGATGCGGCTGATGGCGACGCTGCTGCTGCCCAGCGAAGGCCGCGTCACCGTTTGCGGCCACGATACGCGGCGCGACGCCGATGCCATCCATCGCGCCGTCAGCTATATGCCGCAGCGATTCGGCCTCTATGAGGATTTGACCGTCGCCGAGAATCTCAACCTTTATGCCGATCTGCGCGACGTGGTCGGGCCGGCGCGCCGCCATGCCTTCGAGCAGTTGATGCATTTCACCGGCCTCGCGCCGTTCACCACGCGATTGGCCGGGCGCCTCTCGGGCGGCATGAAACAGAAGCTCGGCCTCGCCTGCGCGCTGATCTACACGCCGCAATTACTGCTGCTCGACGAGCCGAGCGTCGGGGTCGATCCGATCTCGCGCCGCGAATTGTGGCGCATGGTCTATGAGCTGGTCGATCAGGGCATCGCGGTGATCTGGAGCACCGCCTATCTCGACGAGGCCGAACGCTGCGCCGAGGTGCTGCTGCTCAATGAGGGCAAGCTGATTTATGGCGGCGCGCCGGCCGACCTGACGGGGACCATGGCGGGGCGCAGCTACCTCCTGCGCAATCTCGGCAACGACCGGCGCCGGGTGCTGACCCAGGCGTTGCAGCTCGCCCAGATCACCGACGGCGTGGTCCAGGGATCGAGCGTGCGCCTCGTCCTGGCGGAAGGGGCGAAGCCGCCGACGCCCGCCACGCTCGGCGTACCCGGCGCGACGCTGGAGCCGACAGCGCCGCGCTTCGAGGATGCGTTCGTCGCGGCACTGGGCGGCGCGCGCAAGGGCGAATCCGCGCTGACCGGCAAGATGAATGTCCCGCCGATGCCGGGCGCGGTGGTCGAGGCCAAGGGCCTGACCAAGAGCTTCGGCGCGTTCATCGCCGTCAACCACATCGATTTCACCATTCACCAGGGCGAGATATTCGGCCTGCTCGGCGCCAACGGCGCCGGCAAATCCACCACTTTCAAGATGCTGTGCGGATTGTTGAAGCCGACCGCCGGCACCGCCCACGTCGCCGGGCTCGATCTCTATCGCGAGGCGGCGGCGGCGCGCGCGCAGCTCGGCTATATGGCGCAGAAATTCTCGCTTTATGGCGATCTCAGCGTGGCGCAGAACCTCGCCTTCTTCGCCGGCGCCTATGGGCTCGGCGGCGCCGCGCGGCGCGCGGCGATCGACCGCATGGTCGGGGCATTCGCCCTCAAACCCTATCTCGACACCAATTCCGGCGCCCTGCCCCTCGGCTACAAGCAGCGCCTGGCCCTCGCCTGCGCGGTGATGCATGGGCCGCGCGTCCTGTTCCTCGACGAGCCGACCTCGGGCATCGACCCGCTGACCCGGCGCGAATTCTGGGCGCATATCAACGCCATGGTGGCGCATGGCGTCACCATTCTCGTCACCACCCATTTCATGGACGAGGCGGAATATTGCGACCGCGTCGCGCTGATCGACGCCGGCAAAATCATCGCGCAAGGCACGCCCGACCAACTCAAGGCCAGCATCGCGACCCGCGACAATCCCGAGCCGACGCTGGAAGATGCCTTCATCGCACTGATCGACCAGAAGCGCGCGAAACACGAGGCGGCGTGATGCCCCCGCGCCTGCGCCGCATCCTTGGGCTGATGATCAAAGAGGGCCGCCAGATCGTGCGCGACCCCAGTGCGATGCTGATCGCGGGCCTGCTGCCGCTGATCCTACTGTTCCTGTTCGGCACGGGCGTCTCGCTCGACATCCGCAATGTGCGCATCGGCCTCGTCATCGAGCGGCCGACCGCCGAGACCGCGAGCTTCGCCGCGGCACTACAGGATTCGCGTTATTTCACGCCGGTGATCGTGCCGGATGCGCGGGCGGTGAAGGAAGACCTCGTCGCCGGAAGTTTGGAAGCGGTCGTGGTGCTGGCGGCGGATTTCGGCAATCGGACGGCGCGCGACGCCACCGCGCCGATTCAAGTCATCGTCGATGGCAGCGACCCCAACACCGCCAATCTGGTCCAGGCTTATATCGCGGGCGTCTGGGCCAATTGGGTGCGGCAGGAAGGCGTCGCGCATGCCCGCATCGCCGCGCCGCCGGTCACGCCGGTGCCGCGCTTCTGGTTCAACCCGGCGGTAGACAGCCGCAATTTCCTGGTCCCCGGCTCCATCGCCATCGTCATGACGCTGATCGGCACGCTGCTGACCTCGCTGGTGGTCGCGCGCGAATGGGAGCGCGGCACCATGGAGGCGCTGCTGGCGACGCCGGCCGGCACGATCGATTTCCTGATCGGCAAGCTGGTGCCCTATTTCCTCTTGGGCATGATCTCGTTGGCGCTGTCGGTCGCCGTGTCGGTGTGGGGCTTCGGCGTGCCGTTTCGCGGCTCGCTGCCGTGGCTCGGCGCGGTGTCGTCGGTGTTTCTGCTGGCATCGCTCGGGCTGGGCCTGTTCATCTCCACCGTCACCGGGAATCAGTTCGTGGCGAGCCAAGTCGCGCTGATCGCCGGCTTCCTGCCGGCATTCCTGCTGTCCGGCTTCATCTTCGAGATCGGCTCGATGCCGCTGCCGATCCGCATCCTTACCTATATCCTGCCGGCGCGGTATCTGATGCCGAGCCTCCAAACGCTGTTCCTGGCGGGCGATGTCACCAGTGTGCTGCTGCCCAATATCGGCGCCATGGCGATCATCGCTTCGGTGCTGATCGGTCTCACCGTATGGCGTACCAAGCGGCGGCTGGATTAGGTCGGAACCTCATTGATGATGAATCGAATCAAGGAGATACGCCTTTCCGGCGGAAGCCGGAATCCATCGGGCGAGCGTCCGCGAGCCGTGAGAGTCTTATGCCGCGCCGACGCGCGGCGATGGATGCCGACTTTCGTCGGCATGGCGAGCAAGATCGTTGAGTCTGGACCCTAGCGCCATGTTCGGCCGCATCCGCGCCCTGTTGATCAAGGAATTGCTGGCGGCGGTGCGCGATCCGCGCGCGCGCTTCATCCTGATCGGGCCGCCGGTGATTCAGCTCCTGGTGTTCTCCTTCGCCGCCACGCTGGAGGTGAAGAATGTCCATATCGCCGTGCTGAATCAGGATTGGGGGATGGAATCGCGCGACCTGGTCGCGCGGTTCGCCGGCGCGCCGACCTTCACCTCGGTCGAGATGCTGACCGGTACGCCCCAGGTCGCCGATGCCATCGACACCCAGCGCGCCATCATGGTGGTGCGCATCGGCGCCGATTTCTCGCGCAACATCGCGGCCGGCAAGCCGGTCTCGGTGCAATTGCTGCTCGACGGCCGGCGCTCCAACGCCGCGCAGATCGTCGCCGGCTATGCCCAGACCATCATCGAGCAGTTCAACGCCGACCTTGCCCACCGTTCTCAGGCACCGCCGGGCGGCAGCACGCTGGTCCTGCGCGCCTGGTTCAATCCCAATTTCGAAAGTCTGTGGAACACGGTGCCGGCGCTGGTGGCGATTCTGACCGCGCTGATCGGGCTGATCGTCACGGCGTTGTCGATCGCGCGGGAGCGCGAGCTCGGCACCTTCGAGCAATTGCTGGTCTCGCCGCTGCAACCGATGGAGATCCTGATCGGCAAGACCGTCCCCGCCATCCTGATCGGCATGGGCGAAGGCACCATCATCATCGCGGTGGGCGTCTTCGCGCTGGGGGTGCCGTTCACCGGCTCGCTCGCCCTGCTTTATTTCGGGATGCTGTTCTATATCGCGGCGATCGTCGGGGTCGGGCTGTTCATTTCCTCCTTCGCCAACACCCAGCAGCAGGCGATTCTCGGCGCCTTCGTGTTCATGGTTCCGGCGATCATCCTGTCCGGGTTCGCGACGCCGATCGCCAACATGCCGGACTGGCTGCAGGTCGCGACCGAGGCCAACCCGATCCGCTATTTCCTGGTGATCACCAAGGGGATTTTCCTCAAGGACATGCCCGCAACGCTAGTCTTCGCCAATATCTGGCCGATGGCCATAATCGCCGCGGTCACGCTCACCGCCGCCACCTGGCTGTTCCGGCGCAGGCTGTGAGCGTGCGACTCGTCCGGCGCGCTTGCCCGATGGAGAAGCGCGCCCTATAGAGATCGCTTTAATGACTGATCTGTCGCCGCTCATCGCCTTCCCGCACCGGCATCTGCTGGGCATCGAGGGGCTTTCCGCCGGCGAGATCACGTTTCTGCTCGACCGCTCCGAGAGCTATGTCGAAAAGAACCGCCAGGTCGACAAGAAACAGTCGCTGCTGCGCGGCCGCACCATCATCAATTTGTTCTTCGAGAATTCGACCCGCACCCGCACCTCGTTCGAGCTGGCGGGCAAGCGGCTGGGCGGCGACGTCATCAACATGTCGGTCGCGACCAGTTCGGTCAAAAAGGGCGAGACGCTGATCGACACCGCGATGACCCTGACCGCGATGCATCCCGATGTGCTGGTGGTGCGCCACCCGGAATCGGGCGCGGTGCAATTGCTGGCGCAGAAGGTCGATTGCGCGGTGATCAATGCCGGCGACGGCAGCCATGAGCATCCGACCCAGGCGCTGCTCGACGCGCTGGCCATCCGCCGGCGCAAGGGCCGGCTGCAAGGTCTCACGGTCGCGATCTGCGGCGACATCCTGCACAGCCGGGTCGCGCGGTCCAACATCGCCTTGCTCAATGCCATGGGCGCCTATGTCCGCGTGGTGGCGCCGCGCACGTTGTTGCCGGCGGCGATCGAGCGGCTCGGCGTCGAGGTGTTTCACGACATGCGGCGCGGCCTCGCCGATGTCGATATCGTGATGATGCTGCGCCTCCAGACGGAGCGGATGCAGGGCAGCTTCGTGCCCTCGGTGCGCGAATATTTCCATTTCTTCGGGCTCGACTACGCCAAGCTCAAATTGGCGAAGCCCGACGCCCTCATCATGCATCCGGGGCCGATGAATCGCGGGATCGAGATCGACACCGCGGTCGCCGACGACATCGACCGCAGCCTCATTCGCGAGCAGGTCGAGATGGGCGTCGCGGTGCGCATGGCCTGCCTCGAGGCACTGTCGCGCGAGCTCTCCAACCAGGCGCCGTCATGAGCGGGCGGCTGCTGCTCCGCCGCGCACGGCTACTTGACCCGGCGCAGAAACTGGACACGCGCGGCGACCTGCTGATCGAGGATGGCCGCATCGCCGCGCTCGGCCCCGAATTGGCGAGCGCGCCGGGCATCGAGCTGATCGATTGCAACGGCGCCTGCGTCGCGCCGGGCATCATCGACATGCGCGTGCAGTTGCGCGACCCCGGCGCCGAGCATCAGGAATCGATGGAAAGCGCGGGCCAGGCCGCCGCCGCTGGCGGCGTCACGACGATGGTGGCGCTGCCCAACACCGAGCCGCCGATCGACGAGGTGGCGCTGGTGGAGTTCGTGGCGCGGCGCTCGCGCGATCTGCGCCTCGTTAATATCCGCACCTACGCCGCCGCGACCAAGGGTCTGCGCGGGCACGAATTGTCGGAGATGGGACTGCTGGCCGCGGCGGGCGCGGTGGCCTTCACCGATGCCGACCGCGCCATCGCCGATGCGCTGGTGATGCGGCGCGCGCTCTCCTATGCGCGCACCTTCGATCTGCTGCTGATCCAGCATCCCGAGGAGCCGAGCCTCGCGGCGGGCGGTGCGATGAACGAGGGCGAGGTCGCGACGCGCCTCGGCCTGCCAGGCATCAGCCCCGCCGCCGAGACCATCATGGTGGAGCGCGACCTGCGCCTCGTCGAGCTCACCGGCGCGCGGCTCCACATCGCCCATGTCTCGACCGCCGCCGCCATCGACGCGATCCGCCAGGCCAAGCGGCGCGGCTTGCCGGTGACCTGCGATACCGCGCCGCATTATTTCGCGCTCAACGAAAACGAAATCGGCGAGTACCGCACCTTCGCCAAGGTATCGCCGCCGCTACGCCACGAGGACGACCGCAAATCGGTGGTGGCGGGCCTCGCCGACGGCACCATCGACGCCATCGCCAGCGATCATTCGCCCCACGATCAGGATTCGAAGCGTCTGCCCTTTACTTCGGCAGCGAGCGGCATCGTCGGGCTGGAGACGCTGCTGCCGCTGTCACTGGCGCTGTATCACAATGGCGATGTGGAATTGCTCGGCGTGCTGCGCGCGCTGACCCAGCGCCCGGCGGAGATTCTGCGCCTGCCCGGCGGGCGGCTCACGGTCGGCTCGCCGGCCGATGTGATTATTTTCGATCTCGACCGCCCCTGGCGCATTGACAGCGACCGCTACCGTTCTAAATCGAAGAACGCGCCATACGATGGCAGGCCCGTCCAGGGCATGGCGGTCCGCACGATCGTCGGCGGACGCACCGTTTTCATCCGAGAAAGCTGACAGACATGACTGCGATTGCCTTGATCGGCGCCGCATCGGGCTGGGGCGCCGGGTTTCGTCATACCCAGGATGGACCGACGGCGTTGCGCGATCTGGGCCTCGCCGATTGGCTGCGCGCGGCCGGCATCGACGCCGATTGGCGCGCCATGATCGCCAGCGAGCGGCGCTGGGACGAAAGCATCGCTCCGACCACGGCGGAAATTTTCGATCTCGTCGCGAAACATAACGCGGCGCTGGCCGACACCGTTGCACGCACCCTGCACGCGGGCGAATTCCCGGTGGTGCTCGGCGGCGATCATACCGGCGCGATGGGCACTTGGGGCGGGGTCGCGCGCGGCATGTCAGGCAAGCCGTTCGGCCTGATCTGGCTCGACGCGCATCTCGACGCGCACACTGTCGCGACCTCGCCGTCGATGAATCCGCACGGCATGCCGGCGGCGGCGCTGCTGGGCGAGGGCGATCCGCGCTTCCTCAAGATTTGCGGCGGCGTGCTGCGGCCCGACCATCTTTGCTATATCGGCGTGCGCTCCTACGAGCCGGCGGAGATGGATTTCCTGCGCCGGCTCGGCGTGCGCGTGATCGAGATGGCGGAGGTGAAATCGCGCGGCATCGCCGCTTGTGTCGCCGAGGCCCACGACATCGTGACGCGCGGCACGGCCGGCTTCGGCGTGACCATCGACCTCGACGGTTTCGATCCCGAGGACGCGCCGGGCATCGGCCTTAAATGCGATGACGGGCTGCGCGCGGCGCCGACGCTGGCGGCGCTGCGCATGATCGCCGATGACCCCGCGCTGACGGCGATCGAGATCGTCGAATATATTCCCCAATTCGACCAAGACCGGCGCACCGCGCATCTGGTGCGGGATTTGGTCGTGGCGCTGCGCGGAAAGACGATGCCAGCCCGGCCGTCCTACTTCTCGTTGACGCAATCCAGCAGCGTCCAATAGCCGAAGAGATTGACGGGCTGCTTCGCGCGGACGCGAAAGCCGCTGGCGCGCAGAAAACCGTCGAGCGCGAAATCGGGATGAAAGCCGATGCGGCCCGCGAACGGCGCCAAGCGCTGCTCGACCCAGCGCATCGGGCCGTCGGTGCGCGCGAAATGATTGACGATGACGATGCGGCCGCCGGGCCGGCAGACGCGCCTGACCTCCGCGCCGAAGATCGCGGGATCGCTGACCACCGAGACGACATACAGCGCCAGCACCGCGTCGAAGCTATTGTCGGCGAATTCGAGCCGCTCGGCATCCGCTTCCTCGATCGCCTGCACCTGCGTCAGGGCCAGGCGCGCGACCTTGTCGCGTGCCTTCGCCAGCATCTGGGGCGAGACGTCGATGCCGGTAACCCGCGCGTCGCGCCGGAACAGCGGCAGTGACAGGCCCGTCCCCACCCCGACTTCGAGGATGCGCTGACCGGCCCGATCGTTGAGAAGACGGACGGCTTCGTTCCGGCCCGCCGCGAACGGCGCGCCGAAGGCGAGATCGTACCAGCCGGCATAGCGCCGGTAGGTCCGCAGGGTGTCGTCGATATTCATGCCTCTTCCGTACCGCGTCTGAGGGCGCGCCGGAAGGGGGGATCAGATCAGGGTGACGCGGTCGGCTTCCAGGCCCTTGCGCCCTTCGACCACGTCGACCCGAACGCGTTGCCCCGCGCCAAGCATTTCGACGCCACTGCGCCGCAGGGCCGTGACGTGGATGAAAATATCCTTGCCGCCGCCATCCGGCGAAATAAACCCGTAGCCCTTGTCGGGCTCGAACCATTTCACCGCGCCGTCCAGCGACTGTGTCGCCGCGCCGCCGGCGCCGCGATCATGATGCCGATCGCCACCGCGATCGCCGCCGCCAGCGCCATAGCGATCGCCGCCGCCACCGCTTCGATCATTGTAACGGTCGCCGCCGCCATATCGATCACCGCCGCCACCGCCACCACCATAGCGATCCCCGCCCCGCGACGGGGCGACGTTGGCCTGGCTCTCATCGACATTGAGGACATTGAGCACCAGCGGCCCTTTGGCGCCCGGACCGATCTCGCAGATCAGCGACGCACCCTCATGCACATTGTCAAAGCCCGCGCGGCGCAACACCGCCATCGGCAGGAAGGCATCGGGGCTGCCATCGGTCGTTGTGACGAAACCAAACCCCTTGGCGGCATTGAACCACTTAACCTTGGTTTCGACACGGCGCCCGCTTTGGGGCTCTTCGTTCCGGAAAAAGTCGGGACGACGATCGCGATCGTACATGGGACCTCAATGAATGGCGGCGGTGCAAGGCGCTCAAGATAACGCGGAATTCATCCACCCGCCAGCGCTTGTCGCGCCGCCCTATCGAAAAAACGAATGGCTGCATCGCCGCCGATGCGGCCGTGCGAGCGACCCGCCTATAGCGTGAAGCCGCCGTCGATCACCTGGGCCGTGCCGGTGGTGAAGGCGGATTCGTCGCCGGCGAGATAGACCGCCAGCGCCGCGATTTCCTCGGGCGTGCCGAGCCGGCCGATCGGCTGGCGATCGACGAACGCCTGGCGCACCGCCCCGCCGCCGCCTTGCGCCGCGATGCGCCCTTCGAGCGACGGGCTCGACACCGTGCCCGGACAGATGGCGTTGCAGCGGATGCCCTGGCGGATGAAATCCATCGCCACCGATTTGGTCAGGCCGAGGATGCCGGCCTTGCTGACGCCATAGACGAAGCGGTTGGGCGCCGCCTTGATCGAGGACACCGACGACGACATGTTGACGATCGAGCCGCCGCCATTCGCCAGCATCGCGGGCAGGAACGCGCGGATCATCCGATACATGCCCTTGAGGTTGAGATCGAGGCTGAAATCCCAATCCCGCTCCGTGCAATCCAGAATGGTGCCGTGATGAACGAAGCCGGCGCAGTTGAACAGCACGTCGAGCGCGCCGATCTCGGCCGCCAGCGCCGTCACCGCCGCGCCATCGGTGACGTCGAGCGGACGCTTGGCGATGCCCGCCGGCAGGTCGGCGAGCTTGACCGGATCGATGTCGCTGGCGATCACCGACGCGCCCTCGGCGGCGAAGGCCAGCGCGGTCGCCCGACCAATGCCCTGCCCCGCCGCCGTCACCAGCGCCTTCTTTCCTTTGAGCCGATCGGCCATGATTCGCTCCCGCGTTTGTCGCGGCGAGGCTAGCATGCCCTTGACCCCTCGGGTCGCGGGATTTATTGGCTCGGCGGCGGCATGGTGTCGTTATATCGAATAACGGGCAGTGAGCGGGAGAGGCGCATGGCGGTCGAGGCATTGACGCGGAACACGAGGCTGAAGCCGGTGCCTCAGCCCGAACCCGACCTGACGCCGGCGGAAATGATCCGTCGCGCCGCCGCGTTGCGGCCGCTGCTGCGGGACGAGCAGGACGAGAATGACGAGCGCGGCTACTACTCGCCGCGCCTCCATCAGGAATTTCTGAAGGCCGGCGTCTATCGCTGCGTGCAGCCCAAGCTTTTCGGCGGCTACGAGTTCGATTTCCCGACCTTCTGCAAAGTGATCATCGAGATCGCGCGCGGCCATCCCTCGACCGGCTGGTGCTTCACCTTGGCCTCGTCGCACGCCATGCTGATCGGCTCGCACTGGTCCGAGCAGGCGCAGATCGACCTCTTCGGCCCGACCGGCGATTTCCGCTCGCCGCATCGCGCGCCGCCCGCCGGCACCTATCGGCGTGTCGATGGCGGCTACATCGTCAACGGCACCTGGTCTTATTCCTCGGGCGTGCCGGTCTGCACCCATTTCACCGGCGGCGGCCTGATCTTCACCGAGGGCAAGCCGCCGGTCGGCACCAATTTCACCGTGCCGATCGGCCAGGTCGAGATTCTGCCCGATTGGGGCGGCGACAAAAACCTGGGCATGCGCGGCAGCGGCTCCAATTCCGTGCGCATCACCGACCTCTTCGTCGCCGATCGCTTCTTCGCGGAATCGAGCCGCATGATGTCGGGCAGCGATCAGCGCGAGGGCACGCCGGGCACGCGGCTCCATGGCAACGCGATGTATCTGGGCCAGATGGGCGGCCCCTATCATACTACGCTGGGCGCGATCACCGCCGGCACCGCGCGCGCCGCCTGCGACGAGTTCGAGGCGATGATGCGCACCCGCAAGGTGATGTTCGCGCCCGACGCCGCGCGCCTCACCAACCAGGAAAGCCAGCGGCCGTTCGGCAGGGCGCTGAACCTCACCGATTCCGCCGAGGCGCTGACCCTCGCGGCGGCGCAGGGCTATATGGATTTGTGCGCGCGCTGGGCCAGGGACCGCACGCCGATCTCGGCCGACGATACGATGCGCCTCTGGGGCATGGCGCAGGAGGCCTGCTTCATGGCGTGCGAGGCGGTCGAATTGCTGTTCCAGAATGGCGGCTCCACGGCATCCAACAAGGGCAACCGGATCGAACGTTACTTACGCGACGTGCAGATGTATCGCATCCATCCCGCGTCGCAGCCGTGGACCGGCCTCGCCCGCGCGCAATCCTATCTCGGCCTGCCGATCTGGATGTTCGGCAACCCGCCGCCGCCGGGCCCGCGGGTGTAAGCGAGCTTTCGACTGTGCTCACTATCTTACCGCAATAACGGCATGAGTTCGGCTCTGAGAAAATCTCTCTCAACTTCTCTCAAAAACGGAAGTTGGGCTCGTTGGGGATCGCGGACCATTACGTTATGCCCAGGGGCGAGATTCCAAAAATCTTGGCGTCGCCAGACCAAAATTCTCGCATTCCCGTTTTCAGCGCGGTCCCGCAGTTCCGTTTGTACAAACTGCCGAGTTGCTACGCTCGAAGGAAAAGCATCATTCTCCTCATGGGGTCTTCTACGCGAGGAATAGGCATTCGCTTCAATTACGCACATGTGAGGTAAAAGGTCTTGGTAATGATTCTCTAAAACAGCATTGGCTCGGACGGCGAAGATGCATGCCAGGAGACGGCGGAACACGCGGCGCCAATAAAATCCTGCCGAAAGTTGTTCGCCGATCGGGCTTAAGGGCAAAAACCCTACCTGCGCCCCATGCAGCATTTGGAGTTGCTGATGCCAGTATTCTGCGAAGCGCTGCGCGTCCGCTTCTTCATAATCCCTTTCTCGTGCTGCGGGATTTCCAAAAAGCAAATAACACCTTGCAGTATGTAGATTGCCATAAAAGGGCTGTGGAGGCAGATTTTCGTGAATAGCTCCGCGCCTCTCGTTCGCCCAAATTTGCGCAACACGATTCGGAGGAATCTGAAGCCGATCCAAGTGAAGCCGATCCAAGTAATGAAACCCGGGCGCCTCGTACGCTTCCCAAAATGCTCCTAATGGCATCTTTACCCCCGGAGTTTCAGATTAAGATTTCGGCTTCCGTCCCATGCACGATCACAACTGTGCCACCACCGCCGTATTCATCTTGCAATTGAAATGGATGTTCGGCAACCCGCCGCCGCCGGGCCCGCGGCCATAGCGCGGCCCGACCGCGCATTGCCGGAACCGCGCGCCCACGCTACCTAAGGTGATATGGCGCCGACCTTGCTGGCAAATCCCGAGCCGGATAACGATCGCGTCGTCGTGCCGCTGGCGCGCGCGCCGGTGCCGGACGGGCCGCGCCCCACCGAGACCAGCGCGATCGGGCGGCGGACCTTGGAGCGGCGCTGGGTTGTTGTCTCCATACTGATCCATCTGCTGATCGTGGAGGCGCTCTTGTTCGGACTGCTCAGCCCGTCACCACTCCCACCGCCGCCGCCGTTGCTGAAGATCACGCTGGTGACGCAGGTGCCGGGCGGCGCCGGTGCCGCCGGCGGCAATGGCGGCGCCGGGACTAAGACCGCGCCACAGCCGGCGGCCCAGGCTTCGGCGCCCGAAACCGCCACGGCGAACGCCGCGCCGACCGTGGCCGAAACCGCGCCCGAGCCGGCGACGCCCGATATTCCGCCGCCCGCGCCCCAGCCGGTATCGCCGCCGACACCGCCCCAGCCGGAGATGCCGCCGCCCACGCCGGCGCCGGAGATTCCGGTCCCCGCGCCGCAGCAAATCCCGCCGGCCGCGCCGCAGCCGGTCACCAATCCGGCGCCGCTGAAGGCCGAGGCGCCCCCGCCGCCGCAAATGGTTCCGGCGCCGCTGCCGCCGCCACCCAAACCCGCGCCGCTGCGGCCGCCGGTCGCGCTGCAGCCGCCACCGCCGCCCAAGCCCCGCCATGTGCCGCCGCCGCGTCCGGCGCGAAGCGCCCCTACCCACCAGCAGGCGCCGCTCGCCACGCCGATGCCGGCCACCGCGCCTGCGTCAGCGACTCCGGCGCTTAGCCCGGCCACCACGGCACAGCCGACGCCCGGCACCGGCGGCGGGCCGGGTGCCAAGGCCGGGCCGGGCAAGGGCGCGGCGGGCGCCGGCAAGGGCGCGATCGGCAATGGCGTCGGGCCGGGCGATGAATATCTCGAACGGCTCTATCGCCACCTGCTGCGCTATAAGAAATATCCCGCCCCGGCGATCAACGCGAAACAGCAAGGTTCCGTCTCGATCGGCTTCACCATCGCGCGCGACGGCACGCTCAGCGACCCGCACATCGAAAAAAGCTCGGGCTCGGCGATTCTCGACCAGGCCACGCTGGCGATGGTGATGCGCGCCTCGCCCGCCCCTGCTTTGCCGGCCAGCTTCACCGGCAGCACGGCACAGGTACGATTCCGCATCGACTACCAACTCAGCCTGCTCGACGAGCTGTTTTAGGCGCCGCTTTCCCCGCTAGGCGCCTTACCGGCGAAGGCCGGTTCCATGGCAAGGATGGACTCCGGCTTCCGCCGGAGAGGCGTTGGCGGAGCGAGACCAGCCTTCCGAATTTGGTTGGGCTGCTCTACCATCCTGCCCGCTTGCTTTGGCGTGCGGCTTGGGTAAGTTGAGATTGTTATTCGATAGAACAATAGATAGCCGCACTTTTGGAGGAATCATGTCCGAGACCGTCCGTTACGAGCGCCGTGGCGATATCGCCGTCATCACCGTCGATAATCCGCCGGTCAACGCATTGAGCAGCTCGGTGCGCCAGGGTCTCGCCGACAGTCTGGCGCAGGGGCTGGCGGACGATGCGGTGAAGGCGTTCGTGCTGATCGGCGCGGGCCGCACCTACATCGCGGGCGCCGACATTCGCGAATTCGGCAAGCCGATGACCGGGCCGGGCCTCCAGCAGCTCATTACCGATTACGAGAATTCGCCGAAGCCGATCGTGGTCGCGATCCACGGCACCGCGCTGGGCGGCGGGCTGGAAGTCGCGCTGGGCTGTCACTATCGCGTGGCCGTGGCATCGGCGCAGCTCGGCCTGCCCGAGGTGAAGCTCGGCATTCTGCCCGGCGCCGGCGGGACTCAGCGCATGCCGCGGGTCATCGGCGTCAAGGCGGCGCTGGACATGATCACCTCCGGCGATCCGATCCCGGCCGCGAAGGCGAAAGCCATCGGCCTGGTCGATGACATCGTCGAGGGCGACCTCTTGGAAGGGGCCATCAAATTCGCCGAGATCGTCGCCATTCCGGGCGGCACCAAAGGCCGGCGGATCTCGCAGAATAACGACAAGCTCGGCGATGCGACACCCGCCTTTTTCGCCGAGGCGCGCAAATCGGTCGCGGCCAAGGCGCGCGGCCAGATCGCGCCGGTGAAAATCGTCGATGCGCTGGAAGCCGCCGCGACCCTGCCCTTCGCCGAGGGCATGAAGAAGGAGCGCGAGGTCGCGGTCGAGCTGATGGGCGGCACGCAATCGAAGGCGCTGCGCCATGTCTTCTTCGCCGAGCGCGAGGCCGCCAAGATTCCCGACGTGCCGTCCGATACGCCGGTTCGCCCGGTGAAATCGGTCGCCATCATCGGCGCCGGCACCATGGGCGGCGGCATCGCCATGAGCTTCGCCAATATCGGCATTCCGGTGACCCTGATCGACTCGACGGACGAGTTCCTCGATCGCGGGCTGAAGCGCATCAAGGACAATTACGCCGTCACCGTGTCGCGCGGCCGCCTCAGCCAGGCCGACATGGACAAGCGGGTCGGCCTGATCAAGGGCGCCATCGGCACCGACAAGATCAAGGACGCCGACATGGTGGTCGAGGCGGTGTTCGAGGAGATGGACCTGAAGCGCAAGGTCTATCTTGATATCGACAAATACGCGAAGCCCGGCGCCGTGCTCGCCACCAACACCTCGGGCCTCAACATCAACGAGATCGCGGCGGTGACGAAGCGGCCGCAGGATGTGATCGGGCTGCATTTCTTCAGCCCGGCGAACATCATGCGCCTCGTCGAAGTGGTCCGCGCGGAAAAGACCGGCAAGGACATCATCGCCACCGCGATGCAGGTCGGCAAGCAGCTCAAGAAGGTGCCGGTGCTGGCGCGGGTCTATGAGGGCTTCATCGGCAACGCGATGCTGCGTCATTACGGGCGCGAGGCGCATTTCCTGGTTGAGGAAGGCGCGATGCCGCAACAGGTCGACAAGGCACTGACCGATTTCGGCTACGCCATGGGCATGTTCGCCGTGCATGATCTCGCCGGCAACGATGTCGGCTATCGCATGCGCAAGGCGGCGCAGGCGTCGCGCCCCAACGACCGGCGCTATTCCGACATCATCACCCTCCTGTGCGACATGGGCCGGCTGGGGCAGAAGACGGGCAAGGGCTGGTATCGCTATGAGCCGGGCAGCCGGACGCCGATCCCCGATCCCGAGGTCGAGGCCCTGATTATCGCGCAGGCCAAGGCCAAGGGCATCGAGCGCCGCACCATCACCGACGAGGAAATCGTCAAGCGCTGCGTCTATGGCCCGATCAACGAGGGGGCGGTGCTGCTGGAGAAGGGCATCGCGCTGCGCCCCAGCGATATCGACATTGTCTATGTCACGGGCTACGGTTTCCCGTCCTGGCGCGGCGGACCGATGTTCTATGCAGATACGGTCGGTTTGAAGAACGTGCTGGACGACATCAAGCGCTTCCATGAGCGCGACGGGTTCTTCTGGAAACCGGCGCCGCTGTTGGAGCAACTGGTCCGCGAGGGCAAGAGCTTCGCGGATTACCAAGCGGGGAGGTAGGCGTCATGGAGCTTTCCTACACGGCGGCCGAACAGGAATTTCGCCAGGAGGTGCGGGAATTTTTCAAGGACAAGCTGCCCGCCGACCTTGCTCGCAAGGTGCAGGAAAGCAAGATCAATACCCGCGACGACATGATGCGCTGGCATCGCATCCTGTTCGAGAAGGGCTGGATCGCGCCGGCGTGGCCGAAGCAATATGGCGGCGCCGAATGGTCGATCATCCAGCGCCATATCTATGACGAGGAAGCGGCCGAGGCCGGCGCGCCAATGGTGGCGCCGTTCGGCCTCATCATGTGCGGGCCGGTGGTCATGAAATACGGGACGCAGAAACAGAAGGATTTCTTCCTGCCGCGCATCCTCTCCGGCGAGATCGTGTTCTGTCAGGGCTATTCCGAACCGGGGTCCGGCTCGGACCTCGCCTCGCTCAAGACCCGCGCCGTGCTGGAAGGCGACCAGTACCGCATCAACGGCCAGAAGACCTGGACCAGCATGGCGCGCTGGGCCGATTGGATTTTCTGTCTGGTGCGCACCGACGTCACCGCGGCGAAACGCCAGGAGGGCATTTCGTTCCTGCTGATCGACATGAAGTCGCCCGGCATCCGCGTCCGCCCGATCGTTACCATGGATGGCGGCGCCGAGGTCAACGAGACCTTCTTCGACGATGTCATGGTGCCGGCGGAAAACCGCATCGGCGAGGAAAACAAGGGCTGGACCTACGCCAAGTACCTCCTCGGCAATGAGCGCACCAGCATCGGCCAGGTCGGCGGCTCCAAGCGCGAATTGAAAAAGCTGAAAGACGTGGCGCGCGCCGAGCATATGGATGAGAACCGGCGGTTCCGCGACAAGGTGGCGCTGCTGGAAATCGACCTGATGGGGTTGGAGCTTTCCAACCTGCGCATGATCGCGAGCCTGCGCGGCGGCAAGGATCCGGGCGCCGAGGCCTCGATCCTCAAGATCAAGGGGTCGGAGATTCAACAGCGCATCACCGAGCTGGCGTTCGAGGCGCTGGGGCCGCTGGCCCTGCCCTTCCAGCGCGAGGCGCTGGAGGAAGGCTGGAACGGCGAGATCGTCGGCCCCGATTACGCGCCGCCGGTCGCGCCCAAATATTTCAACATGCGCAAGACCTCGATCTATGGCGGGTCCAACGAGATTCAAAAGAACATTCTCGCCAAGGCGATGCTGGGATTGTAGTTCTCAGTCAACAGTTATCAGTGATCAGTTCAAGAACTGATGACTGATGACTGAAAACTGACAACTGAAAACTAACTGGGAGGAAACGTGGACTTCGACTATAGCGAGGAGCAGCGGCTGCTCGACGAGACGGTGCGCCGGCTGGTCAGGGACGAGTACGCCTTCGCCGACCGCAAGAAATACCTGGTCGAGCCGCACGGCTATAGCGCCGCGCTGTGGGCGAAATATGCCGAGCTGGGTTTGCTCGGCCTGCCCTTCGCCGAGGAGCATGGCGGCTTCGGCGGCGGCGGCATCGAGACCATGATCGTGATGGAGGCGTTCGGCCGCGGCCTCGCGCTCGAACCCTATCTGGCGACGGTGGTGCTGGGCGGCGGCCTGGTGGCGCTGGCCGGCAGCGACGCGCAGAAAAGCGACATCCTGCCCGAGGTCGCGGCGGGAACGCTGTTGCTGGCGCTGGCGCACAGCGAGCGCCGCGCGCGCTATAACCTCGCCCATGTCGAGACCGCGGCCAAGGCGAGCGGCGCGGGCTTCGTCCTCGACGGGCACAAGACCATGGTTCTCCATGGCGGTGCCGCCCATAAATACATCGTCAGCGCCCGCACCGCCAGCGCCACCACCGACCGGAATGGCATCTCGCTGTTCATCGTCGATCGCGAGGCCAAGGGCGTTGCCGTGCACGATTATCAGACCGTCGACGGCCAGCGGGCCGCCGACGTCACGCTGACCGGCGTGTCGGTCGGCGGCGATGCGCTGCTCGGCCCGCGCGACGGCGCCTTGCCGATCATCAGCCGGGTCACGGATCGCGCCGTGGCGGCGCTGTGCGCCGAGGCGGTCGGCATCATGGAAACGCTCAACGCCATGACCCTCGACTACATCAAGACCCGGAAACAGTTCGGCGTCGCCATCGGCTCATTCCAGGTGCTGCAGCACCGCATGGTCGATATGGTAATCGCGCTGGAGCAGGCGAAGTCGATGGAAATCCTGGCCGCCATGTCGGTGGACAGCGCCGACGCCAATGAGCGCGCCCGTGCCATCTCGGCGGCCAAGGTCCAGTCGGGCCTCTCCGGCCGCCTCGTCGGCCAGCAGGCGATCCAGCTCCATGGCGGCATCGGCATGACCGACGAATACGCCGCCGGCCATTACTTCAAGCGGCTGTCATCCATCGAATACACATTCGGCGACACGGATTATCACCTCGACCGCTTCCCGGCGTTTTAGCGGCCCACGCGTAGAGGCCGTGCGTGCTTCGAGACGGCTGCCCTCATGGTGAGCGCGAGCGGAGCGAGCAGTCGAACCACGGACCGCTCCTTCAGCATGAGGACGATCGCTCATACCATGAGAAATAATCCTCATGCTGACAGTTTGTGAGTTTATTTGGTTGGCGAGTTCTGTTTGAAGAGCCATGGGCACGGCGCTGTTGTTTTGTCGCCGGTGTCGATCAGACAGATCTCAGGAAGACCGGTGTCGCCATCAGGCAGGGCTGGCGGTTCGTAATCTTCGCTTCGGTCAAAATGTTCATTGTGAGAGCGAAGCCGGCGACTGTGTTGGGTGTCAAGCATGAAGGTGGTTGGGTTGGAATGTTTGGTCGCTTTTGGCGAGGGTATTCGCGACGATCAAGAGTTTTCGG